>Ga0299912_10002053_pt1 | contig 16457 bp, 13 predicted proteins | sample RVTome_2_FD_207667 | JGI IMG/M metagenome (GOLD analysis project Ga0299912, IMG submission 207667) | Soil microbial communities from uranium-contaminated site in the Upper Colorado River Basin, Wyoming, United States - RVT95D214 (version 2) ... | reverse complement strand
ACTTCGATCCCCGTTTCGATCACGACCTGTTCATGAAAGAGCTCAGGGAGGCCGAACGAATTTCCCGGGAGACCTTCGTCGGACACTTCCGCGCCAGGTATCGCGATGAGCCGCATCTGCCGCTCTGGATGGCGTCGGAGCTCATGTCATTCGGACGCCTGTCGCGAATGTTCAAGGCCTGCCACCCGGATATCAAGAAGGTCTTTGCGAGGCGCCTCGATGTGGCTGACGTGACAATTGTCTCGAGCTGGCTTCACACCTTGAACTACGTACGGAACGTCTGTGCGCATCACAGCCGGCTCTGGAATCGCGAGCTGGCGGTCAAGCCCATCCTCCCCAGGCGGTCGCCGGCGTGGCCTTATCCGCTAGTGGGGGCAGATCGGCTCTATTGTGTGCTGGTCATCATCCGGCATGCGCTGCTCAGGGCGTGGCCACAGTGTCGATGGCGTGAACGCCTGTTCGAACTGATCGATCGCCATCCGGAGGTCGATTTGTCCGCAATGCAATTTCCAGAGAACTGGCGGAATCTCCCGCCCTGGACCGACACGGGCCGCTAAGGAGGCGACTGGCCACCCGCGCGCTTGATCGCCACCTCGCGATGCCCCGCCGAGTTCCTCGCGCCGCGGAACATCCCTTCGGTGTTGAACTCCATGACGATCTCGCCCTGGGCGCCGATGGCGATGATGCCGCCGCTGCCACCGAGCGTGGGGATGCGCGTGTGAATCAGCTCATGCGCGGCGGCGGCCAGGGAGAGGCCGCGATATTCCACCGAGCTTGCGAGGTGATACGCCGCGACGGCGCGGATGAAATATTCGCCGTGGCCCGTGGCAGAGACGGCGCACACGCCGTTCTTGGCGTACGTGCCGGCGCCGATGATGGGCGAGTCGCCGACGCGGCCCTGGCGCTTGTTGGTCATGCCGCCGGTGGAGGTCGCCGCGGCAAGGTTGCCGTGTTTGTCGAGCGCCACGGCGCCTACGGTTCCCTGCGTGCCGATTGGCGCGCGTGCGATCGGCGCTTCGGCTTTCCCTGGCAGGCTCGCTGCGGTCGCATCGGCGCCAATCGCCCCGGCGGGCACGAGGTCCGAAACCCTGCGTCCTCGCTGCTCCGACGCCAGCTGATCCCGACGCTCATCCGTGCGGAAGTAGAGGTTCGGCACGAGCGGAATGCCTTCTTCCAGCGCGAACTCTTCGGCCCCCGCGCTCACCAGCAGCACATGGCGTGACTTCTCCATCACCCGCCGCGCCAGGTCCACGGGGTTCTTCACGTGGCGCACGCAAGCCACCGCGCCGGCGCGCTGGTCCTTGCCATCCATCACCGCCGCATCGAGCTCCGCCCAGCCGTCACGCGTGAGCGCGGCGCCGTGGCCCGCATTGAACAGCGGGTCATCCTCGAGCGCGCGAACCGCGGCGGTGACCGCGTCGAGGCTCGACCCGCCGCGTTGGAGAACCGCGAAGCTCGCGTCGAGCACCTTTGAAAGGCTCGCCTGGTACTGCGAGTTCTGGTTCTTCACGAAGAGATCGGCCGGTACAGCGCCCGCGCCGCCATGAATGGCAATGGAATACATGAGCGCCTATCGATCACCGTAGATGGCAACGTCGCGCCGCCCGCTCGAGTCGCGCGCGGCGCGGAACATGCCGTTGCTGTTGAAATCCATGACGATGTGCCCGCCCGTGTCGAGCGCAATCACGCCGCCTGTGGCCCTGAAGCCCTCGATCTTCACGTGAATCACCTCTCGCGCCGCCGCTTCGAGGGGGATGCGCTTGTATTCGACGAGCGCGCAGATGTCGTGCGCGACGACTGAGCGAATGAAGAACTCGCCATCGCCCGTTGCGGAGACGGCACACGACGCGTTGTTCGCATAGGTGCCCGCGCCAATGATGGGCGAATCTCCTATGCGGCCGGGGCGCTTGTTCGTCATGCCACCTGTTGACGTAGCCGCCGCCAGGTTTCCGTTACGGTCGAGCGCAACGGCGCCGACCGTGCCCTTCGTTTCCGCGAAGGGCTCGTTGAGTGCCGCCGAGGCGCGCGAGCTGGCAGCGAGGCCAGTGCCTTCGATGCCGGGAGCATCCGGCGTGCTCGACGCCGTCGACTTCTGCGCCGCCTTCTCTTCCTGCTGCGCCCGTTCGAGCTGCTTCACGCGTGCCTCCGTGCGGAAGTAGCTGTTCGGAACCAACGTCAGTCCCTGTTCGAGCGCGAAATCTTCGGCCCCTGCGCCCGCGATCATCACGTGCGGGGACTTCTCCATCACCGCGCGCGCCAGCTCAACGGGGTTCTTCACATGCTGAACGCCCGCCACTGCGCCAGCCCGCAACGTCTTGCCATCCATGATGGAAGAGTCCAGCTCCGCAACCCCCAGCCTGTTCAACACCGCACCCTTGCCTGCGTTGAACAGTGGGTCATCCTCCAGCGTGCGTACCGCAGCGGTAACGGCGTCGAGGCTCGTGCCGCCGCGCTCGAGCACCGCATACCCCGCGTCCCGCGCCGCTTCGAGCCCGGCGCGATAACGCGCCTCGCGCTCGGGCGTCATTTCGGCGCGATTGATCACGCCTGCACCGCCATGGATCACGATGGCGAGCGTCTGCGCATCCGCGGCGCGTGCCGGCGCGCAGATCACGCCTGCGAGTGCCAGCGTCACCATGGCAAACGCGCCGGAGGCAATGCGAATGCCCGGCGGAGTGAAACTTGCACGGCGCGGAAGGTGCTTTACGGCAAACATGATTCGCCCCTGATGTCTGTCACGGCTGGCCGCGCTCCTCTTACCGCGCCTTTCCGGCGCTCCTTCGTGGCGCGCATCTTAGAGTAAAAGAACCATGCCGCAGCGAATACGCAGCCTGTTGGTCGCCAATCGTGGCGAGATCGCCATCCGCGTCATGCGGGCGTCGACCGAGTTCGGCCTGCGCACGGTGGCGATCTACTCGCAGGAGGACCGCTTCTCGCTCCATCGCACGAAAGCGGACGAGGCGTATCTCGTGGGGCGCGACAAGGAGCCCGTCGCCGCCTACCTCGACATCGAAGACATCCTGCGCATCGCCCGCGAAGCGAAGGTCGACGCGATTCACCCCAGCTACGGCTTTCTCTCCGAGAACCCGGATTTCGCCGAAAGCTGTGGCGCGGCGGGCATCGTCTTCATCGGCCCAACGCCTGCCACCCTGCGCACGCTCGGAAACAAGGTGTCCGCGCGCAACCTCGCAACGGCCGCGGGCGTGCCGGTGATGCCCGCAACGCCTCCGCTTCCCGCGGCCTTGGAGGAGTGCCTGCCGCTCGCACGGAGCATTGGCTACCCCGTGATGCTCAAGGCGAGCTGGGGCGGTGGTGGCCGGGGGATGCGCGTAGTGGAGAGCGACGCGCAGCTTGCAGAGTTGCTGCCCGCTTCTCGCCGGGAGGCGAAGGCCGCGTTCGGCAACGACGAGGTCTATCTCGAAAAGCTCGTGCGCCGTGCGCGCCACGTGGAGGTGCAGATTCTCGGCGACACTCACGGCAACCTCGTGCACGCCTACGAGCGTGACTGCACGGTGCAGCGTCGCAACCAGAAAGTGGTGGAACGGGCGCCCGCCGTATTCCTCACAGATGAGCAGCGCTCCGCGCTCTGCGCCGAGGCGCTCAAGATCGGCCGTGCGGCGAGCTACATCAACGCAGGCACGGTGGAGTTTCTGCAGGACGCGGACACCGGCCAGTTCTACTTCATCGAAGTGAACCCGCGCATCCAGGTGGAACACACCGTCACGGAGTGCGCCACGGGCATCGATCTCGTCAAGGCGCAGATCCGCATCGCCGGCGGTGCGCGCATCGGCACGCCCGAGAGCGGCGTGCCCACGCAGGAGAACATTCACATCACCGCGCACGCGCTCCAGTGCCGCGTGACCACCGAAGACCCGGAGAACAATTTCATCCCGGACTACGGCGTCATCACTGCTTATCGCAGCCCTGCTGGCTTCGGCGTGCGGCTCGACGCCGGCACGGCGTACTCCGGCGCCATCATCACGCGCTCGTATGACTCCCTGCTCGTGAAGGTAACCACGTGGGCGCCGCAGCCGGAGGAAACCATCGCCCGCATGCATCGCGCGCTGTGGGAATTCCGCATCCGCGGCGTCGTTACGAACCTGCGCTTTCTCGACCAGGTGATCACCAACCCGCGTTTCGCGCTCGGCGACTACACCACGCGTTTCATCGACCAGACTCCGGAGCTCTTCCAGTGGCCGCGTCGGCGCGACCGCGCCACGCGCGTGCTCAGTTTCATCGGCGACGTCATCGTGAACGGCAACCCTGAGGTGAAGAACCGCGTGCGGCCCGATCGCCTGGCGCCCGCGCGCCTGCCGCCCATCAACCTGCCGCCGCCCGCGCCCGGCACGAAACAGAAGCTCGACGAGCTCGGCCCGCAAGCGTTCGCCAAATGGATGCTCGCCGAGCCGCGCGTGCTGCTCACCGACACCACCATGCGCGACGCGCACCAGTCCCTGCTCGCCACGCGCATGCGCTCGTTCGATCTCACGGCCATCGCGCCGACGTACGCGAGCTTGCTGCCGCAGTTGTTTTCCGTGGAGTGCTGGGGCGGCGCCACGTTCGATGTCTCCATGCGCTTCCTGAAGGAAGATCCGTGGCAGCGCCTCGCGGAGCTGCGCGAGCGCATGCCGAATCTGCTTCTGCAGATGCTGCTGCGTTCCGCAAACGCGGTGGGCTATACCAACTACCCCGACAACGTCGTGCGGTTCTTCGTGAAGCGCGCGGCGGAACGCGGCGTGGACGTGTTCCGCATCTTCGATTCGCTCAACTGGGTGGAAAACATGCGCGTCGCCATCGACGCCGTGCTCGAAACCGGCCGGCTCTGTGAAGCCGCCATCTGCTACACGGGAAACCTGAGCGACCCGCGAGAGAAGAAGTACACGCTGGACTACTACCTGAAGATGGCGCGCGAGCTGAAGGCGGCCGGCACGCACGTGCTGGGCATAAAGGACATGGCTGGGCTCTGCCGCCCCCGCGCCGCCTACACGCTGGTGAAAGCGCTGAAGGACGAAGTAGGCCTGCCCGTGCACTTCCACACGCACGATACCAGCGGCATCTCGGCTGCAAGCGTGTTGGCTGCAATCGATGCAGGTGCGGATGCCGTGGATGGCGCGGTCGACTCCATGAGCGGCCTCACTTCGCAGCCCAATCTCGGTTCCATCGTCGAGGCGCTGGCCTACGGTCCGCGGGACACAGGCATCGACGCAGCGAAGCTGCGCGTCATCTCGTCGTACTGGGAGCAGGTGCGTAAACAGTACGCCGCGTTCGAAAGCGACATCCGCTCTGGCACGTCAGAGGTTTATGTGCACGGAATGCCCGGCGGCCAGTACACCAACCTGCGCGAGCAGGCGCGCTCGCTCGGCATCGGCGACGCGCACTGGCCCGAAGTGGCGCAGACCTATGCCGACGTGAACGACATGTTCGGCGACATCGTGAAGGTGACGCCCACTTCGAAGGTGGTGGGCGACATGGCGCTGCTCATGGTCACGAGCGGCCTCACGCGCGAGAAAGTGCTGGACCCGAACACCGAGGCGCAAAGCCGCGCACGCAGCGGCCCGGCGCGCAGCTGCCGCCGGTCGATCTCGCGGCCGAGCGCAACCGCATCCAGCAGAATCTGCCGCGCCCTGGCACGGACGACGATCTCGCCTCCTATCTCATGTATCCCAAGGTGTGGCTCGACTACGTTGGCGAGCGCCTGCGATACGGTGACGTGTCGATTCTCCCCACCCCGGTGTTTTTCTACGGCATGGAGCCGGCCCAGGAGATCACGGTAGATCTGGAGAAGGGCAAGACGCTGATCGTGCGCTACGTGGCGTGCAGCGAGACGCACGAAGACGGCACGCGCACCGTGTTCTTCGAGCTGAACGGACAGCCGCGCTCCGTGCGCGTGGCCGATCGCAGCCAGGTGGCGAAGCGCCCGCCCCAGCGCAAGGCCGAGCTCGGCAACGCCAAACACATCGGCGCGCCCATGCCCGGCACCGTTGCCACGGTAAGCGTGTCAGCGGGGCAGAAGGTGGCGCGCGGCGATCTGCTCGTCACGCTCGAAGCCATGAAGATGGAGACGGCCGTGCGCGCGGACGCGGACGGCGAAGTGGCCGAAGTGCTCGCGCGCCCTATGCAGCGCGTCGACGCGAAAGATCTGCTGGTCGTCTTCGCGTAACGCTGCGCGCGCCGCCGAGCAGCGTCGCGCCGAGCAACGCAAGCAGCGCGAAGTCGAGGCGCCCGCCACCGCCGCCACCTGACGTGGCGCTAGTGCCGCCGCCACTCGATGGCGGAGTCGTCGGCGGCGCGGTCGTGGTGCTGGTGGCGTTGAGGGTGATGATTCCGCTGTTGTTGCTCGTGTTCTGGTCGTTCGACGAGTCGAGCGCCAGGTTGAGTGCCAGCGCGCCGGCTTGTGTCGGCGTCACGTTCAGGTCCACCTGCCGCGAATCGCCGGCGGCCAGGTTGCCCAGGTTGCAGCTTGCCGCGCCAGCGCCGCTGGTGCAGGTGCCGCCGTTCGCGCTCACCGACTGGAGGGTGACGCTGGTGGGCAGTGAGATCGTCACGGTCACGTTGGCCGACGCATCATCGCCCGTTGCGCGCACTGCGAACGACGCCACCAGTGCGGTGCCGACGGTGGCGTTGATCGAGCTGTTCGCCACTTCGATGCTCGCGTCCGGCGGAATGTAAGCGGACAGGCACGTCGCGTTATTGATGTAAGGCGTGATCTGCTGAACGCTGCACGCGGAGAACTGATCGCTGCCGTTGAGCTGCGGTGCCATCAGGAATGTGGCCGGTGTGGTGGAGCACGCGCCGCTCTCACCGTCGTGAGGGGCGCCGAAGTTGTGGCCGATCTCATGCGCGGCGATCAGCGCGGACTGGGTGGTGTTCGGCCCGCTCTGCGAAAGGCTGGAGCCGAAGCGCGAGTCGCAAAGCCCCCCGATGTAGGCGATGCCCACCGTGGTGGTGTCGAGATTGCGGCCGGTCATCAGGTGGGTGATGCCGAGCGCTTTCTGCGCTTGCGAGCCGCTGCGGTAGTTCTGCACTTCCGTCAGCAGTTCCGACGCATTCGACTTCGTAAACGGGTCGGTCGGCGTGCGGAACAGCGTGAGCGGGGCCAGTGAGACCTTCACTCCGAGCTGCGTGCTGAAGAGGCCGTCCACGATGTTCATGCGCGCGACAATGGCGTCTTCCGGCATGCTGCTCGTGAACTGCGTGACGAATTCGAAGTCGCCCACCACGCCGACGCGCACCTGTTTCGTGGCGGTGGCGGCGGCGATCTGGAACGTGTGCAACTCCGCAGTGAGCTGCTGAAGCGCATCCGCGGCGGTAGACGGGGAGCCTGGTGTGGAGTCGGGCGTGGCGATCTCGCACGTCATCGTCCCGACGGGCATCACGGCGTCGGAGAGGCGATAGACCACTGTTTCGCCGTCGGCGGCGCTCAGCGGCTGAACGGTGACAGCCGCCGCTTCGGCAGTGGGCTCGATCGCATACATCTCGTGGCCGTCGAACAGCATGCCGCGCAGGCCGGTGGCGCTGCGCGTGATGCGCACCCAGGAGCCGGGAATTCCATCAACAGTGCCCTGAAGCGGAACCGTCTGAGTGGCGTTGGCCGGGAGGCCACGACGAATGCGCTCGTTCGGCGCAACGCTCAGCTCGAAGCGGCGGCCATAGGCGTCGAAGCTCATGTGCTCGCCGGCACCCGTGCCTTTCAGGCTCTTCACCTGGACAGACTCGTGATGAAGCACGCGGAACCCGTTGGTGGGTGCGGCCCCGGCTGGTGCACTGAGGCTGACGCCGGCAACCAGGGCCATGAGGCCGAGGCCGGCGGAGCGAAGAAGGTGCCGCATTGGGTTGTTCGATATCCCCTGACAGAGACCTATTGTGTATCCAGGCCCGGCGCCCCGGGCTCGTGCGCCGGTCACAGTACGGGGACTTTGGTCGGATGGATGCGGCGAATTCGTCGCCCTCTAATACTTGAGACAATCCTTGAGGGGAATCGACGGTTCCGCCAGCTTCGCGCGGTCCATTGTCGCGCGCGCGGCCACGAGCTTGCGCGCGGCCATCTGGTCCCTGGGGGCATTCACCGTGTCCACCGCGAGCAGCTCGCCCCCGCGAAGGTAGCAGGCGGAGAAGCTTCGCGACGCCGGCGAGCCGCGTATCACGACTTCGTCGTGACCCTGGCTCAGGCCGACGATGACCATCTTGAGGTCGTACTGGTCGGACCAGAACCACGGCACCTTGTCGTGAGGCGTGGGCATGCCGAGCATGTTGAGCGCGGCGCTCGTCGCCTGCTCGAACGCGTTGTCGACCGACTCCAGCCGAACCCGCTTGCCGTAGTGAATGTTCGGGTAATTGGTGCAATCGCCCGCTGCGTAGATGTTTGGGTCGCTAGTGCGGCAGTGCTGGTCGACGATGATGCCATTCGCGCATTCGAGACCCGCCTCGTGGGCCAGCTCGTCGCAGGCGCTCACGCCGATGCCCACGAGCACGGCGTCTGCCTCGTGAGCTGAGCCGTCTTCGCAGAGCACGGCCCGCACGCGGTGTGGGTGCCCGCCACCGCCTCCCTCCAGCGCCCGCACCTGAGCACCGCAAATGACGCGCACGCCGTGCCGCTTGTGTTCGGCCTCATAGAAGGAAGACACCTCGGGGCAGGTGACACGGCTCATTACGCGATCCGCCTGCTCGAGCACGGTGACCTCTATTCCCATCTCGCGGGCCGTCGCCGCCACCTCGAGACCGATGTACCCGGCGCCCACGATGACGAGCCGCCGCTCCCAAGCGAGATCGGCGCGGATGCGCTCAACATCGGCGATGTTGCGCAGGATATGCACGCCTTCAAGTTCGGCACCCGGCGCCGTGATTCGTCGCGGGCGGCTGCCAGTAGCCAGCAGCAAGGCGTCGTACGGCAGCACGGTACCGTCGTCCAGACGAACGGTGCGGGCCTGCCGGTCTATGTGCTCGGCGCGCCGGCCAAGGTGGGTCTGCACGCGATGTTCTACATAGAAGGACTGCGGCCGGATCAGCAGCCGGTCGCGCTCGATGGCGCCAGAAAGGAATTTCTTGGAAAGCGGCGGGCGCTGATAGGGCAGCCAGGGCTCTTCACCAACCAGGGTGAGGGAGCCGTTGAAGCCCTTCCGTCGCAACGTGTCCATCGCCTGAATCGCCGCCTGCCCGGCGCCCACGATGAGGATGTGATCGAGCATGGGCGCGGAGCATAGCCCACACGCCGGCGCGCTTCGGTCGCACCATAGCGGAGCAGACTCCTGAGGCATGCGCGCCGGAATGGTGCAGTCCGAACCGCCACTCGCGTATCATTCGCTCGAAACCCCGTGATTTCGCTGCACGCCCGTTCCTGTCCGGCGGTGGCATGAATACTGCAAAATGCCCCTGCCTGTATGTGCCTGCATAAAACACGTGCCTGCATAATCCGAGCAAATCAAATTCAATAAGTGCAAGACCCGACGGGAGCTCGCTCATGAAACTGGTCACCGCGATCATCAAGCCCTTCAAGCTCGACGACGTGCGCGCCGCGCTGTCTGACATCGGCGTGTCGGGCATGACTGTTACCGAAGTCAAAGGCTTCGGCCGCCAACGCGGCCACACCGAGCTCTACCGGGGTGCCGAGTACGTCGTGGACTTCGTGCCCAAGACCAAGATCGAGGTCGCAGTCCGCAACGACCTCGTGGATCAAGTGGTTGAGGCCATTCTGAAGTCGTCGAAGACCGGCAAGGTCGGCGACGGCAAGATCTTCATCACCCAGATCGATCGGGTCATCCGCATCCGCACCGGCGAGACGGACGACGCGGCCCTGTAGCGGCCTTCGGCCGGGGGTTCATCGGGGTTCGCGCAGCAGCGCGAACCCCGAACGAATATTCGTTACAGTCCGCGGACGATGAGCAAAGGCGACTCGCTGCGGAAAATCTCTGACGAGATCAAGATCGGCCATTCGCGCCGGCATATCTTCCTGTGCGTGCACGGGAAATGCGCGCCGGCAGACGAGGCCCAGGAATCCTGGCAATTCCTCAAGCGGCGGCTGAAGGAGCTTGGGCTTGCCGATGCCGAGCAGGGCGTCATGCGCACCAAGGCCGATTGCCTGCGTATCTGCACACAGGGGCCCATCGCACTCGTTTACCCGGACGGCGTCTGGTACCGGGACTGCACGCCCGAGAACCTCGAGCGGATCATTCAGCAGCATCTGATCGGCGGGCGGCCGGTGGCCGACCTGAGTTTCGCGACGGCTCCGTTGCCCGGCTAGGCCGCAGCCGTGCCGGAGTCGTCGGCGAAGCCGCCGACCTCAGGCACATTCAGCTCCATCGCCAGCACCTCCTCGAACGGCTGCGGGCGACCGAAGAGGAACCCTTGCGCGCAGTCGACGCCGAGCTCCCTGAGGCGGTCGCGCACTTCGGCGGTCTCCACGCATTCGGCCACGGTTTCGATGCTCATGCCATGGCCGAGCTGGGCGATGCCCCGCACCAGGGACTCCGAGCGCGGATTGCCGAGCAGGTCGCGCACGAACGAGCCGTCGAGCTTCAGCATCGTCACGTCGAAGAACTTGAGGTAGGCGAACGAGCTGACGCCCGTGCCGAAGTCGTCGAGGGCAAACTGAACGCCGCGCGCCTTCAGCCGCCGGATGAGGGCCTGGGTCTGTGCCACGTTGGCGACCGCCGCGGTCTCGGTGATCTCGAACTGCAGCCAGTCGCCCGGAACGCCGTCGCCGCCGATGTTCATGCCGAGCCACTCGATGAAGTCCGGGTTGCCGATGGAGGGCCCCGAGAGGTTTATGGAGAACCGCAACGGCTTCTTCAGCAGCGCTGCGCGGTGCGTCGCCAGCTTGTCGAACACGTGCCGCAGCACGGCCCGGTCGAGCTCCGGCAGCATGTGATATCGGGTGGCCGCGGACATGAACCACGCCGGCGAAAGATGCGTGCCCGCCTCGCCGGTGAGCCGCATCAGCAGTTCGTAGTGCGTGCATGATTGCGCCCCGTTCAGCCGCACGATGGGCTGCGCGAACACTTCGACGCGGTCTTCATCCAGCGCGTGGCGCAGTCGCTCCGCGACGAGCACGTCGTCGTTGCGGCGGACGATGCTCTGGTCCGCGTCCTGATACACCTCAACGCGCCCTCGGCCACGGTCTTTCGCGGCCTTGCAGGCCGATTCGGCTGCCGCCAGCGCGTGGCTCAAGCCACCCTCGGTCGATGGAATCACGGCCACGCCGAACGAGATCGACAGCGGCGTCGGCATCGTTTGCACGTCGATGGAGAGCCCGCTCACGCTCTTGCTCAGCTGCTCTGCCATGCGCCTGCCCTGCGCGAGCGCAGTGTGCGGAACGTAGACGGTGTAGCGGTCGCCCGAGAGATGGCATGAGCACGACCCCGGCGGGAGCTGCGAGGCCTGCAGCGCTGCGCCCACTTCCGAGATTGCGCGGTCGCCGGCGGCGAAGCCAGCGAGCGTGTTGATGACGTGGAGCTGATCCATGTCGCCGTAGAGCACGCAACCGGCCAGCCTCTCGGCCGCCTCGGTCTTGCGGATTTGCCTTTCGAACGCGCTCCAGTCGAGCAGCGTGGTGACGGGGGAAGAGGAGTCTTGCTGTGCCGGCTCCGCGTGCGGCGGCTGCGCGTGCAGCACGCGCTGTGAGGTCAGCGCGGCCGCGAACTGCGGCGCCAGGGCGAGCAGCTTCTGCGATTCCGCAGCGCCGAACTTCGGCTCTTCGATGAGGCGTGTGGCTACGAGAATGCCCATCGGCATGCCCTTCGCGCTGCGCAGGGAGACCGCGATGAGCCGACCGCGAATCGGGCCCTGCGTGTTGCCTTTGACGCGGTTGGTGCCGAACACGCCGGACTTCGCCTGCGTCTGCTCCTTCAGCGTTTCGAGCCCTGCCGTACAGATGTCTTCGAAGAACCGCGCGGCGATCGCGCTGCGCGTGAAATAGCGGGGCGAGCCGCCGGCGGCCTGGGTGATTCCCACCGCGGAAGCATTCAGCTCGAGGAGCGCACGACGCAACAACTCCGTGAACGCGAGCGCGGGTGCGCTCGTGTCGGACCGATGACTCGAAGCCTCTCCCGAAGGCGAAGGAATGCTCTGCTCCATGCGAAGGGGTCGTGCCTGACCAGACGTCCGGACTTTAGTCGCAGCCACGGCCGCACCAGTGCGAGGCCGTTCGCTCTCCGGGCAGGAATCCGTATCATCCGACCCCTGCTTTTCGAATCTGCGGAACGGCTCACACCCGTAGTGCAGCAAATTGCTGTGAGTTGTTGCATCACAGTCGAGTTGCCCATGCACAAGGCCATACGCATCCACGAGAACGGCGGACCGGAAGTCCTGCGCTACGAAGACATCGAAGTCGCCGCGCCTGAGCCGAATGAAGTGCAGATCCGGCACACCGCCATCGGCGTGAACTTCATCGACGTGTACGACCGCACGGGCCTGTATCCGCAGAGTCTTCCGTGCGTGCTGGGGCGCGAAGCCGCCGGCGTCGTCACCGCGAAGGGCAAGACGGTGCGCGACCTTCGCGTGGGCGATCGCAAGGATGCCTTCATCGAATCGCTCGATTCGCTGCGCCCGCTCGGCATGATGGTGAGGGAGCCTGCAGGTTCCTAGCGCACGACTCGAAGCGCGCGGCCGCTGCGGCCCATGCCGAGCGCGCCGCTGCGGACCACTTCCATCAGCTCCGCGTGCCGGCCGAGATCGCCGATGAAGGCGTTGATCTCCGCCTCGCTCGCCGTGAGCTCGACGATGAAGCAATCCGTGGCCGGGTCGAGCACGCGCCCGCCCGTGCGCACGACATAACCTCGCACGACATCCGTCTTCTCCGGCCGCACTTTCAGCTTCAACAGCACGAGCTCGCGCTCGAGGTGCTCGCCGCCCGTCATGTCCTCGACGTTGACGACGTCGATGAGCTTGTTCAGCTGGTTCGCAATCTGCTGGATGACGGCATCCGAGCCCTTCGTGACCAGGGTGATGCGCGATACCGTGGGGTCGTCCGTCGCGGCCACCGAGAGCGACTCGATGTTGTAGCCACGGGTGGAGAACAGGCCCGCCACGCGCGTGAGGGCGCCGGCTTCGTTCTGCAGGAGGATGGCGATGATGTGCCGCATGGGGGCGGTGGCGGATTGGGGTGTCGCGTTCGTCTGCGGCTCGTCGAGAGGGGGGCGCCGCCTTGGGGGCTTCGGGCTCTGGCCGGCCACTGTGCTTTTGGGCCAGCTACGCGTGGAATGGGGCAGGCTTTCGGCTTGCACTGGCGATTTGAGCTGCTAGTCTCCAGCGTCCCCGCCCTTTATCGGGCTCCTTACTGCACCTCCATGAGCGACACGGTCATCCAGCCCCGCCCCCTTGGTCATCCGCTTGCCGGCCAGAAAATGACCGGCGCACAGATGATCATGCAGGTCGTAGCGGATGAGGGCACCACGGCCATCTTTGGCTATAGCGGTGGCGCGATCCTGCCCACCTACGACGCCGTGTTCCTCTACAACGCCGAGCAGGAAGCCAACGCCGGCCGCCAGATTCCGCTCATCGTGCCCGCCAACGAGCAGGGCGCCGGTTTCATGGCGGCGGGCTATGCCCGTTCGAGCGGGCGCGTGGGTGTGTGCCTCGTGACCTCGGGCCCTGGAGCCACGAACACGGTTACGCCCGTGCGCGATTGCATGGCGGATTCAGTGCCCATCGTGGTGATCTGCGGCCAGGTGCCGCGAGCCGCCATCGGCACCGATGCGTTCCAGGAAGCGCCCGTGCCCTCGATCATGGGCGCCGTCGCCAAGCACATATTTCTGGTGACAGACCCTGCAAAGCTCGAAGCCACCGTGCGCACCGCGTTCGAGATTGCGCGCACCGGCCGCCCCGGCCCCGTGGTCGTGGATGTGCCGAAAGACGTGCAGAACTGGGAGGGCCAGTACAAGGGCCAGGGCATGCTTCCCATCCCGGGCTATCGCCGGCGCATGAACGAGCTCGCGGAACGCGCCATCGACGACGCGGAAGCCGCGCGCTTCTTCGAGATGCTGGGCGAAGCCAGACAGCCGCTCATTTATGCAGGCGGCGGCGTCGTCGCCGGCGAAGCGGCCACCGCGCTCACGGAGTTTTCGACCACGTTCGGCATCCCGGCGGTCACCACGCTGATGGGCATCGGCGCGCTCGACACCATGAACCCGCTCTGTATGCGCATGCTCGGCATGCACGGCACGGCGTTCGCGAACTACGCCGTGGATGACTGTGACTTCCTCATCGCCCTCGGCTCGCGCTTCGACGACCGCGTGGCCGGCGTGCCTGCGAAGTTCGCGCGCAACGCCAAGCGAATTGCGCACATCGATATCGACCGCGCGGAAGTGAACAAGGTGAAGCGCGTGCAGTGGGCGCACATCGGCTCCATGGCCGAGGCCATTCGCGCGCTCACGGCTTTCGGCAAGCGCGCGAAGTTCCAGCGGGACTACGCTGCCTGGCACGCGCATCTGGCGCAGCTGAAGAGCACGTACGCGATGAACTACGACCGCGATAGCCAGCTCATCCAGCCGTACTACGTCATCGAAGAGATCAACAAGCACGCGAAGGGCCAGGCCATCATCGCCACGGGAGTGGGCCAGCACCAGATGTGGGCCGCGCAGTATTGCGACTTCCGCGCGCCGCGCCTGTGGCTCACCTCGGGCAGCATGGGCACCATGGGCTTCGGCCTGCCGGCGGCCATCGGCGCGCAGATCGCGCACCCGAACCGCCTGGTCATCGACATCGATGGCGACTCCAGCATCCGCATGAACGTGGGCGAGCTGGAAACCGTCACCACGTACGACCTGCCCATCAAGGTGGTCGTGCTGAACAACGTGGGCGACGGCATGGTGAAGCAGTGGCAGAAGCTGTTCCACAAGGGCCGCCTGTCCGCCAGCGACCGCTCGCTGCACAAGAAAGACTTCGTGCGCGCCGCGCAGGCCGATGGCTTCCGCTACGCCGTGCGGCTCGACAGGAAGGAAGACGTGCCGCGCATCATCGAAGAGTTCATCAGGTTCGAGGGCCCCGCGTTCCTCGAAGTGATGATCGACCGCGATGCCGGCGTCTACCCGATGGTCGGCCCCGGCCAGGCGTACGAAGACATGATCACGGGCGATCACATCCCCTCGCGCCACAAGGTCGAGATCAAGACGCCCGGCCCGTCCGAAATGTTCTAGAGACCAGGGGTAGTCCAGGAGCCGCCATGAAGTACCTGCACACCATGGTTCGCGTGACGGATCTCGATGCGTCGCTGAAGTTCTACTGTGACGCCCTGGGCCTGCGCGAGCTGTCGCGCAAGGAAGTGCCGCAGGGCCGCTTCACGCTCGTGTTCCTCGCCGCACCCGGCGACGACGACGCGCAGATCGAGCTCACCTGCAACTGGGACCCGCAGCCGTACGAAGGCGGCCGCAACTTCGGCCACGTGGCCTACGCTGTCGACGACATCTACGCCGCCTGCCAGCGCCTGAAGGATCACGGCGTCACCATCAACCGCCCGCCGCGCGACGGCCACATGGCGTTCGTCCGCTCGCCCGACAACATTTCCGTGGAGTTGCTGCAAAAGGGCAGTGCGCTGCCGCCCGCAGAGCCGTGGAAGTCCATGCCCAACACAGGGCAGTGGTAGGCGAGCCGCACGCGCAGGCTTCTATCTCGCGGCTCAAAGGCATCGCATGCATGCTCGTCGCCGTGGGCGCGTTTGCATGCATGGATTCGCTGCTCAAGTTCCTCACGGCGCACTACCCCACGATGCAGGTGAGCGCGATGCGCGGGTTGGCGTCGCTGCCGTTCATCCTGCTGCCACTGCTGGTCTCCCGGCGTTTCGCTGAGCTCAAACCCGTGCGATGGAAGCTGCACCTGATGCGCGGCGTGCTGTCAGTGTTCGTGCTGGGCATGTTCGTCTATGCGATTCGCGTCCTCTCACTGGCCGATGCGTACGCCATCTTTTTGTCCGCGCCGCTCATCGTGACGGCATTGTCCGTGCCGGTGCTGGGCGAGCGCGTGGGTTGGCATCGCTGGCTCGCCATCGCCATTGGCCTGTGCGGCGTGCTGGTGATGTTGCGCCCGTCAGGCTCGGGCCTCATGACCGTGGGCGCGGCCGCCGCGTTTCTGTCTGCCGTGGCTTACGCTGTGAGCGTGCTGAGCGTTCGGGTGCTCACTCGATCAGACTCGAACACCAGCGTGGTGTTCTGGTCGATGTCGATCATGACGCTCATCAGCACGCTGCTCGCTCTGCGAGGCTGGCACAGCATTCGCGTCGAGCATATCGGCTGGATCATTGCGACGGGCGCCATCGGCGCGCTCGCCGTGCACATGCTCACGCAGGCTTTTCGGTCCGCGCCCGCATCGGTGATCGCGCCATTCGAATACACCGCGCTGCTGTGGGGTGTAGGAATCGACTGGCTGATCTGGGACACGCTGCCCGCATCGCGCTTCTACGTCGGCGGCGGCATCGTGATTCTGAGTGGGCTCTACGTGATCTGGCGCGAGAGCCGTGGGGACCTCGCGCC
>Ga0299912_10002052_pt1 | contig 16460 bp, 17 predicted proteins | sample RVTome_2_FD_207667 | JGI IMG/M metagenome (GOLD analysis project Ga0299912, IMG submission 207667) | Soil microbial communities from uranium-contaminated site in the Upper Colorado River Basin, Wyoming, United States - RVT95D214 (version 2) ... | reverse complement strand
GACCTCTTGGTGGTGCGCCACTCCGGCGCGGGGGCGGCCTCGCTCTTGTCCCAGAAGGTGAGCGGCAGCGTGATCAACGCCGGCGACGGCTGGCGCGAACACCCCACCCAGGCGCTGCTGGACGCCCTGTCGCTGCGCCGGGCGTTCGGCGAGGTCTCGGGCCTGACCGTGGCGATCTGCGGGGACGTGCTGCACAGCCGCGTGGCCCGCTCCAACCTCGCCCTGCTGCAGCTGCTGGGGGCCCACGTGCGCTTGGTCGGCCCGCCCACCCTGATGCCGCCGGGCGCGGACCGCTGGGGGGCGGAGATCTTTCACGACATGAAGACCGGCATCGCCGGCGCGGACGTGGTGATGATGCTGCGCCTGCAGCTCGAACGGATGAGCGGCGCCTTCATCCCCTCGGTGCGGGAGTACTTCCGCTTCTATGGCCTGGACCGCGAGAAGCTGGCCCTGGCCGCGCCGGGCGCGAAGGTGATGCACCCCGGCCCCATGAACCGCGGCGTGGAGATCGAGTCCGACGTGGCCGACGATCCCGAGGTCAGCCTGATACAGGACCAGGTGGAGATGGGCGTGGCGGTGCGCATGGCGGTGCTGGCGTGCCTGGCGCGGCGGCTGGAGAACGCGCAATGAGCGTCGCCAGCGAGCATCGCTCCATCGCCTTCGTCGGCGCGCGCCTGATCGACCCCGAGAGCGGCTATGACGGCCAAGGCTCGCTCGTCGTCGTAGACGGGCTGATCGCCGAGGTCGTGAAGAAGTCCCGGATCGAGGCCGCTTCGCCGGACCTCGAAGTCATCGACTGCAAGGGCGCCGTTCTCGCGCCCGGCCTGATCGACCTGCGGGTCAAGACCGGCGAGCCGGGGGCCGAGACCAAGGAGACCCTGAAGTCCGCCGCGCGGGCCGCGGCCGCCGGCGGAGTGACCACCATGGTGCTCCAGCCGGACACCGATCCGGCCATCGACGATCCGGCCATGGTGGACTTCATCCTGCGCCGCGCCCGCGACATCGGCCTGGTGCGCGTCTATCCCGCCGGCGCCGCGACCAAGGGCCTTAAGGGCGAGGAGATGGCCGAGATCGGCCTGATGCACGAGGCCGGCGCCGTCTATGTCACCGACGCAGACAAGCCGATCGTGGACTCCCGCGTGCTGCGCCGGGTGCTGGCCTACGCGCGCGGCTTTGACACGATCGTCGCCTGCCGGCCCGCCGATCCACACCTGGAGCGGGGCGCCTCGGCCACCGAGGGCGAGCTTTCCGGGCGCCTCGGCCTGCCCGCCGCCCCGGCGATCTCCGAGACCATCATGCTGGAGCGCGACCTGGCCCTGGCCGAGCTGACCGGCGCGCGCCTGCTGGTCGACCAGATCACCACCGCCCGGGCGCTGGAAAGCCTGAAGCGGGCCAAGGACAAGGGCCTGGACGTTCGCGCCACCTGCTCGATCAACCACCTGAGCTTCAACGAGAACGACATCGGCGACTACCGCACCTTCTACAAGCTGACCCCGCCGCTGCGCGCCGAGGACGACCGGCTGGCGCTGGTGGAGGCGCTGGCGTCGGGCCTGGTGGACATCGTGGTCTCCGCCCACGCCCCGGCCCCGGCGGAGGACAAGCGCCTGCCCTTCGACGAGGCCGCGCCGGGCGCGGTGGGGCTGCAGACCCTGCTGCCCGCCCTGCTCGCCCTGAACCACGAGGGCAAGGCCAAGCTCGTGGACCTGATCCGCGCCGTGACCCTCGCGCCCGCCGAACTGCTCGGCCACCAGACCGGCCGGCTGAAAAAGGGCGCGCCGGCGGACCTCGTCCTGTTCGACCTGGACGCGCCGGTTCTGATCGACGCGGACAAACTGATCTCCAAGTCCAAGAACTCGCCCTTCGACGGGCGGAGCCTGCAGGGCAAGGTGCTGCGGACCGTGGTGGGCGGCCGGACGGTGTTTGAGGCGTAGGATGGCCCCGCCTTCCCATCGCCGCCCTCGCGTGACATAGGGCGTCGCGGCCGGCGGCGCGCCGGGGTTGAGCGGTTGGGGGACCATGCAGTCATTAGTAGCGCCTGCCTTGATGACCGTCGCCCTCGTGATCCTGGGCGGATATTTGCTCGGCTCGATCCCCTTCGGCGTGATCGCGGCGAGGCTCGGCGGGCTCGGAGACCTGCGCAAGGTCGGCTCGGGCAATATCGGGGCGACCAACGTCTTGAGGACCGGGCGCAAGGACCTGGCGGCGATCACCCTGCTGGGCGACGGCGGCAAGGGGCTCGTGGCGGTGCTGATCGCGCGGGCGCTGTTCAGCCGCGAAGGTCCCAACGACACAGCCGAGATGCTGGCGTGCGTGGCCGGCGGGGCGGCGTTCCTCGGGCATCTGTTCCCGGTGTGGCTGAAGTTCCGGGGCGGCAAGGGCTTGGCGACTGCCGCCGGCGTCATGTTCGCCGTCGCCTGGCCCGTGGGCGTGCTGGCGGGCGTCACCTGGCTGGCGATGGCCTTCCTGTTCCGCTTCTCGTCCCTGGCGGCCCTGACGGCGGCCGCCCTGACCCCGCTGTTCGTTTTCACCACCGACCAGGGACCGATCGCCAAGCTCTATCTGGCAGTCTTCATGGCCGTGCTGATCTTCGTCCGCCATCGGGAGAACATCGGCCGGCTGATGAACGGGACGGAGTCGCGCATTGGCGGCGGAGCCAAGAAGGCGTGAGCGGCGGCGCGCTCACCCCCGCCCAGCGCGCCGACTGGCTGCGGCTGGCGCGGGCCGAGCGCATCGGGCCGGTCGCCTTCCGACACCTGATCCTGCGCTTCGGCTCGGCCGAGGCGGCGCTGGAGGCCGTGCCGCGCCTCGCCAGGCGGGCGGGCGCGGCCAAGGGCCCGGCCATCCCCTCGCGCGCCCAGGCCGAGGACGAGATCGCGGCCGGCGAGGCGCTGGGGGCGCGGTTGCTCTGCGCCCGCGAGGCGGACTTCCCGCCGCTGCTCGCCGCCCTCGATCCGCCGCCGCCGCTGATCTGGACCCTGGGCGAGGCGGCGATCCTGACCCGGCCCGCCGTCGCGGTGGTGGGCGCGCGGATCGCCTCGGCCGCCGGCCAGCGCTTCGCCCGCCAGCTCGCCGCCGACCTGGGCCAAGCCGGCTACCTCGTGGTCTCGGGCATGGCGCGGGGCATCGACGCGGCCGCTCATGAAGGCAGCTTGCCCACCGGCTCGGCGGCGGTGCTGGCCGGCGGGATCGACGACGTCTATCCGCCGGAACATCAGGCGCTCTACGAGCGGCTGGCGGCGGAGGGCTGCGTCGTCTCAGAGAGCCAGGTGGGCCGGCGGGCCCAGGCGCGGGACTTCCCTCGGCGCAACCGGCTGATCTCGGGCCTGTCGCTGGGCGTGGTGGTGGTGGAGGCGGAGCAGCGCTCCGGTTCGCTGATCACCGCCCGGCTGGCGGGCGAGCAGGGTCGCGAGGTGTTCGCCGTGCCGGGCTCGCCGCTGGACCCCCGCGCCAAGGGGACCAACGACCTGATTCGCCAGGGCGCGGCCCTGTGCGAGAGCGCCGAGGACGTGATCCGCGGCCTGCAACGGCCGTTCATGGCGCGGGAGGCCGACAAGGACCCCTTCCGCCACGGACCCACGGACGAGGCGGCGCTCGACGCGGCGATCGACGCGGTGCGGGCGAAGGTGGAGGCGCTGCTGTCGCCGACGCCTATCCCGCGCGACGAACTGGTCCGCCTGACCGGCGCGCCGGCGGCCACCGTCTATGGCGCCCTCGTCGAGCTGGCCCTGGCCGGCCGCGCGGAGCTGCTGCCCGGCGGCCTGGTCTCCAGCAAAGGGTAACCAGATTGGTCGGCTAGGAATTTATTCCTTCAACCGATCTAGTCTGCTATGAACATCTTCTTATCGACGGTCCGCCGAGCCTCCTCGACAGCCGTGGAGATGGCTGCCGAGAGAGCATCCTCGTGTAGGTCGGAAGCTATCTTGCCAAGCTGCTCGAGCATGTCACGGACGTAGAGGCACATGGGCGCGGCTTGGTCGCGCCGCGGCGCCGGTTCGGTCTTCTCGGCGATAACCATCAAGCCCCCCAAACGATAACGTATTACGATAGTTCATTAGCATGATCTCGTTTTACGAGCAAATACCGTACCGTGAAGCGTTGACAGCGGGGCCTGCCTGTCCCCACTTTCCGCCCCCCGTCCCGCCCCACCCGGATCGCGATCACCCCGCATGAACGTCGTCGTCGTCGAAAGTCCGGCCAAGGCCAAGACCATCAATAAGTACCTGGGACCGGGATTCACGGTGCTGGCCAGCTACGGCCACGTGCGCGACCTGCCCTCCAAGGACGGCTCGGTGAGGCCGGACGACGACTTCGCCATGAGCTGGGACGTGGATCCCAAGGCGGCCAAGCGCCTGAGCGATATCGCCAACGCCATGAAGGGCGCCGACCGGCTGATCCTGGCCACCGACCCGGACCGCGAGGGCGAGGCCATCTCCTGGCACGTGCTGGAGGTGCTGAACAAGAAGCGCGTGCTGAAGGACGCCACGGTGCAGCGGGTGGTGTTCAACGCCATCACCAAGTCGGCCGTCACCGAGGCCATGGCCCACCCGCGCGACATCGACATGGAGCTGGTGGAGGCTTACCTGGCCCGCCGCGCGCTGGACTATCTGGTGGGCTTCACCCTGTCGCCGGTGCTGTGGCGCAAGCTGCCGGGCGCGCGCTCGGCCGGGCGGGTGCAGTCCGTGGCCCTCAGGCTCGTGGTCGACCGCGAGGTGGAGATCGAGGCCTTCAAGACCCAGGAATACTGGACCGTCGAGGCCGACGTCACCGCCGGCTCCGACCCGTTCAAGGCCCGGCTGGTCAAGCACGAAGCCAAGCGCCTCGCCAAGTTCGACCTGCCCGACGAAGCCTCGGCCCGGGCGGCCCAAGCCGCCGTGCAGGCCGGCGCCTTCACCGTCTCTGCGGTGGAGACCAAGCCGGCCCGGCGCACGCCGGCGCCTCCGTTCACCACGTCGACCCTTCAGCAGGAGGCGGCGCGCAAGCTCGGCTTCTCCGCCCAGCGCACCATGCAGACCGCCCAGCGGCTCTACGAGGGCGTGGACATCGGCGGCGAGACCACGGGCCTGATCACCTATATGCGGACCGACGGCGTGCAGGTGGCCGAGGAGGCGATCGTCGAGGCCCGCCAGGTGATCGCCGGCCGCTACGGCAAGGACTACGTCCCGCCCGAGCCGCGCCGCTACAAGACCAAGGCCAAGAACGCCCAGGAGGCGCACGAGGCGATCCGCCCCACCAGCCTAAGCCGTAATCCCGGCTCGCTGCGCCTGGAGTCCGACCAGGGCCGGCTCTACGAGCTGATCTGGAAGCGGATGATCGCCAGCCAGATGGAGGCCGCTCGTATTGAAAAGACGACCGTAGAGCTTGAGTCCTCCGACGGTCGCACGGGCCTGCGCGCCACCGGCCAGGTGGTGCTGTTCGAGGGTTATCTGGCCGCCTACGAGGAAGGCCGCGACGATCCGGAGGACGAGGACGGCGCCCGCCTGCCCCAGATCCGCCAGGGCGCCGCCGCCAAGGTGACCAAGGCCCAGGCCGACCAGCACTTCACCGAGCCGCCGCCGCGCTATTCGGAAGCCAGCCTGGTCAAGAAGCTGGAGGAGCTGGGCATCGGCCGGCCCTCCACCTACGCCTCGATCCTGACCGTGCTGCGCGAGCGCGAATACGTGCGCATGGACAAGAACCGCTTCATTCCCGAGGACAAGGGCCGGTTGGTCACCGCCTTCCTGGAGGAGTTCTTCCTCAAGTACGTCGAGTACGACTTCACCGCCGAGCTGGAGGAGAAGCTCGACGCGGTCTCAGCCGGCAAGCTCGACTGGAAGGCGCTGCTGCGCGACTTCTGGACCGACTTCCACAAGCAGGTGGGCGAGATCGCCGACGTACGCACCGGCCAGGTGCTGGAGGCGCTGAACGAATCGCTCGGCCCGCACATCTTCCCGGACAAGGGCGATGGCTCGGACCCGCGCATCTGCCCCACCTGCGGCGAGGGGCGGCTGTCGCTGAAGATCGGCCGCTACGGGGCCTTCATCGGCTGCTCGAACTATCCCGAATGCCGCTTCACCCGCCAGATCGGCGCGGAGAACGGCGGGGACAAGGACGCCGCCTCGGCCGACCGCGAGCTGGGCGTCGATCCGGTCACTGGCCAGACGGTCTATCTAAAATCCGGCCGCTTCGGCCCCTATGTGCAGCTCGGCGACGGGGCCGCCGTGGGCGAGAAACCCAAGCGCTCCAGCCTGCCCAAGGGCTGGTCCGCCGCCTCTGTGGACCTGGAGAAGGCCCTGCGCCTGCTGCGGCTGCCGCGCGAGGTGGGCGTCCACCCGGACGACGGCGCCGTGGTCCTGGCCGGCATCGGGCGCTATGGCCCCTATGTCCAGCACGGACCGACCTACGCCAACCTGCCCGATGCGGACGAGGTGTTCGATATCGGGCTGAACCGCGCCGTGACTCTGCTGGCCGAAAAACGCGCCGCCGGCCCCGGCCGTGGCCGCACGGGCCCCACGGCGCTGAAGGACCTCGGCGCTCACCCCACGACCGGCGAGGCAGTGAAGGTTCTGTCCGGCCGCTATGGTCCCTATGTCGCCTCCGGCGGAGTCAACGCCAATGTGCCCAAGGGCGCCGACCCGGCGAGCGTGACCCTGGAGCAGGCCGTGGAGCTCTTGGCCGCCCGCGCGGGCAAGGCGCCGGCGAAGGGCAAGACGCGCCGCGCGTCCGCCAAGAAGGCCGCGCCGAAGAAGCCCGCCGCCAAGGCCAAGACTCCCAAGCCCAAGCCCGCGAAGACCTAGCGGGAAACGTTACGCCCAGACTGCCAAACCCTCGGCGGACCGCTTTCGATTCGATCTCGAAAGCGCTAGATTCGCGCCATGATAGCCGCCCTCCCCCGGCCGGTGGTGATCGCCGCGGGCGTTGTGCTCGCGGCCTTGGTGGTGCTCGGTCTTTATCAAGGCGTGAGCGGGGCGCTGTCGGGCGAGCAGGACGGGCTGCGCAGGCTGGTCGGTCGTCCGGCGAAGGCGTCGTCGCGTCAGTCCGCCAGCCAGGCCCCGCTCGACGCCGAGGACCTTGTCAGCGCCGAAACCGAGACGCTTCCGGCCTCGCCCCAGCCCGGGCCCGCGACGCCCAAGCCCGCGCCGTCCGATCTTCCGGCCGCCGAGATCGCCCGCCAGGACCTGACGGCCGCGCCGAAGGCTGGCGGAGGCGGTCGCGCGCGCGCGCCAGACGCGATCGACGATCTGCTCGCCACGCCGCAACAGGCCGACAGGCCGGACGCGCCCAAGTCCGACACTCCGGACCCGGCGGCGCTGTATTAGGCGTCAGTCGCCGCCGAACCAGCTGAAGGAGACGTTGCGGATGCGCTCGCCGGCCATCTCCAGCCCGCCGGTGATGGCAAGATTGGCGGCGGCGTTGGGACCGGCCCGCTTGGCGCGCCTCACCACCGCCGCGTCGATCGCGCCGGACACGATCACCAGCCCTAGCTTCGTGTCATGGCCCCGAAACTCGAAGTAGCCCGGCGCGACCCGGTAGGAGTCCGGCAGCACACGGATCCGGACGGTGTGGAACTCCTGGCCCAGCTCGTTGGTCGCCTTGGGGCTCGTCACGTCGGACACCTCCAGCATCACCGGCGCGAAGGTCTTGGGGCGCCGCCCGCGCTCCCAGGCGGCGAAATCGGCGGGCGAGGCGATGTCGATGCTGTCCACCTTGTAGCGGCCGACCCTGACCTCAGAGGTCGGCATGTAGTAGCCCGAGGCGTCGAACCCCGCAGCGTGGGTGAACTTCGAAGAGGTCGGGGCGGGCGCCGCAGCGGGACGGGGCTTGGCCAACGCGGGCTGGACCGGCGCCAGGGCCGCGCTCAGGACGGCCGCCCCCAGCGCGGCGACGGCGATGCGTGCGATCACGATGTGCTCTCCCCCAGATCCGCCGCGCGGCATTAGCGCACGCTCGCGACGAATTTCCAGCGGTCCGCTTCGCCCGGCGCGCTATACCGGCCCGGTTCGGAGACCTCGATTGCCCAAACCCGCGTTCCATAAGCCCCGAGGCGGCGCCCGGCCCTCCCGCCGCAAGGGCGGGCGCGGCGACGGCGACTTGCCGCCCGTGGGCGTGGCCGACGTGGTGGAGCAGGACGCGGACGGCGATCTGTTCGTTCGGCCCACGAAGGCCGCCGCCGATGCTCCCGTCATCAGGCTCGCGCCGTCGAAGACCGAGGCGGCGGCCGGCGCGCCCGGGATGGGCGACCGCCTGCTGGTGCGGTTTGAGCGGCTGGAGGGAGGCGAGCTTGAGGCCCGACTGATCAAGCGCCTGGGCCAGAGCGCCCACAAGGTGCTGGGCGTCGTCCGCAAGTCGCACCGGGAGATCCGCGTCGAGCCGGTGGACCGCAAGTCGCGCGAGACCGTGGTGCTGCACGGCCCCGAGGCGGCCGCCCTGCGCGATGGAGATCTTGTCCTCGCGCAAGTGTCGCCCGAGCCGCACCGCGCCCATGGGCCGAAGCCCGGCCGGCTGTTGGAGGTGGTGGGGCGCGAGGACGACCCCCGCGCCGCCTCGCTGGTGGCCATCCACACGCACGGCATCCCGGTCGGCTTCCCCGAGGGCGCGGAGATCGAGGCCGGCCAGGCCCAGGCGCCCACCCTGCACGGCCGCGAGGACCTGCGCGCCATCCCGCTGATCACCATCGACCCGCCCGACGCGCGCGATCACGACGACGCCGTCTATGCCGAGCCGGACTCCGATCCCAAGAACAAGGGCGGCTGGGTGGTTTGGGCCGCCATCGCGGACGTGGCGGCCTATGTGCGGTCCGGCTCGGCGCTGGACCGGCAGGCGCGGGAGAAGGCCAACAGCGTCTATTTCCCCGACCGGGTGGAGCCGATGCTGCCGCACGTGCTGTCATCGGGCCTGTGCAGCCTGCAACACGGCGAGGACCGCGCCTGCCTGGCCGTGCGGATGGTGTTCGACGCGACGGGCGCCAAGCTGTCGCACCGCTTCGCGCGGGGCCTGATGCGCTCGGCCGCCAAGCTCTCCTACGAGCAGGCGCAGACCGCCGTCGACGGTAAGCCCGACGACGCGGCTGGGCCGCTGCTAGAGCCGGTGTTGAAGCCCCTGTGGGCCGCCTATGGGGTGCTCAAGCGCGGACGCGAACGGCGCTCGCCGCTCGCCATCCAGTCCGCCGAGCGGCGCATCGAGATCAGCCCCGAGGGCCAGGTGGTCTCCATCCAGCCGCGCGCGGTGCTGGAGGCTCACCAGCTGATCGAGGAGGTGATGATCCAGGCCAACGTCTGCGCCGCCGAGACCCTGGAGAAGCGCCGCTCGCCCCTGATCTACCGGGTGCATGACACGCCCTCGCGCGAGAAGATCCAGGCCCTGGCCGACTTCCTGGCCACCCTGGGGATCGACTGGGCCATGGGGGAGACCGTCCGCACCGAGCGCTTCAACGGCCTGATCGCCAAGACCCGCGGCGGCCCGCACGGCGAGATCGTCAACGAAGTGGTGCTGCGCAGCCAGATGCAGGCGATCTACGCGCCTGAGAACATCGGCCACTTCGGCCTGAACCTGCACCGCTACGCCCACTTCACCTCGCCGATCCGCCGCTACGCCGACCTGATCGTGCACCGGGCGCTGATCGCGGCGCTGAAGCTGGGGGACGACGGCCTGTCCCAGACCGACATCGCCCGGATCGGCGAAACGGCCGAGAAGATCACTCTGGCCGAGCGCCGCGCCATGGCCGCCGAGCGCGACGCCACGGATCGCTACATCGCCTCGTTCCTCTCCGAGCGGACGGGGGCCCAGTTCGAGGGCCGGATCACCGGCGTTACGCGCTTCGGCCTGTTCGTGCGGCTGCGGGAGACCGGCGCGGACGGCCTGGTTCCCGTCTCCAGCCTGGGCGGGGAGTACTTCGTCCACGACGACCGCGCCCACGCCCTGGTGGGCGAGCGCACCGGCCGGCGCTGGCGGCTGGGCGCGGAGGTCGAGGTGCGCCTGAAGGAAGCCGTCCCGATCACTGGTGGGCTCCTCTTGGAGATGCTGAGCGAGCCGGCGGCGCCCGATCCCAACGCTCGACGCCCGCGCCTGGGAGCGCGCCGTCGCGGCGGGCCGCCGCCGGGGGTCAGGCTGGGCAAGAGCCGTGGCAAGGGCGGCGGACGGCAGAAGCGCTAAAGGGAGGAAAAAGGCATGAAACGCGCGATCCTGCTCGGCTTCACCCTGGGAGCGGCCTTCGCCCTTCCCGCCCTGGCCAACGACTCCTCCGCCGAGCTGGCGGCGGGCGGGCTTGTGCTGGTCAAGAACCCGGGCGTGGAGATGCGCTCGGAGGACCTCTACATCTCCGAGACGCAGGTCCGCGTCCGCTACCGGTTCCGCAATACCCGCCCGCGCGACGTGAAGGTGCTCGTCGCCTTCCCCATGCCGGACATCGCGATCGAGGGCGTGGACAACGTGCTCGCCACCCCGACCGAGGACCCTCAGAACATCCTGGCCTTCCACACCACCGTCGACGGCCGGCCCGTGGCCGCCCGTGTGGAGCAGAAGGCCCTCTCCAAGGGCGTGGACCGAACGGCGCTGCTGAAATCGCTGGGCGTGCCGCTGGCGCCCCACCTCGCCCCCGCCAGCGCGGCGCTGGACCGCCTGCCCAAGGCGGAGCAGGCGCGGCTCCTGAAGCTCGGTCTGGCGATTCCCAACGACTACGACGCTGGCAAGGGCTGGGAGCATCACCTGCAGCCCGTCTGGACGCTGAAGACCACCTACTATTGGGACCAGACTTTCCCCGCCGGCCGCGATCTGGCGGTCGAGCACGTCTACAAGCCGAGCGTGGGCGCGAGCGCGGGGACCTCGCTGGAGGCGGACTGGTTCCAGGCCTCGCCCGACTATCGGCGCATGAAAGCGAAGTACTGCATCGACGACGCCTTCATGGCGGCCGTCGCCAGGCGCAAGGCCGCGGTCGGACCCGACCGTCAGGCCTTCTTCGAGAAGCGGATCGACTATGTGCTGTCGTCCGGCGGCAACTGGAAATCGCCGATCCACGACTTCCGCCTGGTGGTGGACAAGGGCCGCGCCGACGCCCTGGTCAGCTTCTGCGCCGAGGGGGTGAAGAAGATCGGGCCGACGCAGTTCGAGGTGAGGAAGACCGGCTACCGACCGCGCCAGGACCTCTCGATCCTGATCCTGGAGCCTGCGGCGGCGGGATTCTGAAGCGAGCCTCACGCTTCCGCTCATCCCCGCGAACGCGGGAACCTAGGCTTTTTGCTTTCTGAAACGCCGGCGCCCGCCGATAAAACACGTGGGTCCCCGCGTTCGCGGGGAGGAGCGGATTGAGGAAGCGCCGAATGTTCGAAGGAACCAAGCCCACCGTCGAGGAGCGCCTGGACGTCCAGGAGCTGTTCGCCCGCTACTGCTGGGCGCTGAACACCGGCGATGAGGCCGGCTACATCGGCCTGTTCGCCAAGGACGGCTGGGTAGACCACAAGCCTCAGGGCCGCTGTCAGGGGCCGGAGGCGATGCGCAAGCTCCTGCATCAGGTCTGGTACGGCATGCCGGGCAACTATCTGGGCCGCCAGCACCTGCCTAACAACTTCGTCCTTCGCCGCGAAGGCGATGCGGTCCGCGCCAAGGCCTATTGGACGATCACCCGCCTGGAGCAGGGCTTCAACCAGTTCTACCTGTTCATCCAGGGCGACTGGGACGCCCTGTGCGTGAAGGAAGACGGCGAGTGGAAGTTCGCCGAACTGACCGCCACCCACTGGTTCCGCGAGACCGCCCCCTGGGTCGGCGAAAAGCGTCAAGTGCGGCTCGAGCGGGATATCCCGTGGGGCTGACCTAGGCCCCGCCACGCTCCGCCTCGGCGAGCCGGGCCATGACCTGGCGCCATCCATCCTCGCTCGTCCGCCCGGCCGCCTCGAAGGCGGCTTGGAGGTGGCGCATCTGGGCGCCGGTGAGCTCGGCCTCCAGGCGCTGGCCCTCCTGGGTCAGCCGCAGCCGCTTCACGCGGCGGTCCTCGGGGCTCGCCATCACCGCGATCAGGCCCATTTCCAGGAGCTGGCGCAGGGGCGCGTTCAGGGCCTGCTTGCTGACCGCCAGCACGTCCAAGAGGCCCTTCACAGAAATGTCCGGGTTGCGCCCGACGAAATAGAGGATCCGGTGATGCACCCGCCCCAGGCCCCGCCGCTCCAGGATGCGGTCGGCCCGGTCGGTGAAGGCGCGATAGGCGAAGTAGAGCAGCTCGATGCCGTCGCGCAGCTCGTCCTGGCGAGTTTGGTCAACCATATTGACATAATAGGGACCGCCGCATAGCCTGTCGATAGGTCAATGCTATTGACTCGTTTCGACGGAGAAACGCCTATGCCGCGCTTGTCTGACCGGGTTCGCGACCTGCGCGGCTCGCCCATCCGCGCCATGCTGGCGCGGACCCAGCGGCCGGAAGTGATCTCGTTCGCCGGCGGCCTGCCGTCGCCGGACGCCTTCGCGGACCTGCCCCTGCCCGCCCCGCCGCGCGCGCTGCTCCAGTACGGCCCCACCGAGGGCGAGCCTGAGCTGCGGCGCAGGATCGCCGAGGACCTGGGCGCTATCGGCCTGGATTGCCCGGCCGAGCGGGTGCTGATCCTGTCCGGCTCGCAGCAGGGCATCGACCTGGCGGCCAAGCTGCACGTGGACCGGGGAACGAACGTAGCCATCGAGTCCCCGGCCTATCTGGCGGCGCTGCAGGTGTTCCGATTCTTCGGCGCGGCGTTGCAGACCCTCGACGCGACCGATCCCGGGGCGGGCTGGACGCGCGCGGCCTCGCCGGCCCTGGCCTATGTCACGCCGACCTTCCAGAACCCCACCGGCCGCTGCTGGACGGCCGCTGAGCGCCAGGCCCTGGCCGAGGCCTGCGACGCGGGCGGCGTCACCCTGTTCGAGGACGATCCCTATCGCGACCTGACCTATGACCCGTGCGAGCGGACGCCGATCTGCGCGCGGGTGAAGCGCGCGCCGTGGATCTATCAGGGCTCCTTCTCCAAGACCGTGGCGCCGGGGCTGCGGCTGGGCTTCCTGGCGGCGTCGGAGGACCTCTTCGGGCACCTGGTCAAGCTCAAGCAGGCGGCGGACCTGCACAGCAATCGCCTCAGCCAATGGATCGTGCTGCAACACCTAAACGCCCCGGACCGCGCCGCCCGGCTCGAACGCCTCGTGGACCTCTACCGGCGCAAGCGCGACGCCTTCGCCGCGTCCATGGCGCGGCATCTCGACGGTCTGGCCAACTGGACCGTTCCGCCCGGCGGCCTGTTCTTCTGGGCGACGCTGCGGACGCCGACCGACACCGCGGCGCTGTTGGAGCGGGCGTTGGAGCGCAACCTCGCCTTCATGCCGGGCGAGGCCTTCGAGACAGCGCCCGGCCCCTCCGCCCTGCGGCTGAACTTCAGCCACGCCGAAGAAGCCGCCGCCGAGCGGGGCCTGGCGGTGCTGGGAAGCCTGTTGCGTGAGAACGCCGCGCGCGGCTTTGAAGAGGCGGACAAAGGGAGCCTCCTGAATGGCCGAGCCCCCGACCGGCGGATGCATGTGCGGCAAGGTGCGCTTTGAGATCGACCGCGGCGAGGACGACGAGCGCGCCCGCTTAAGCAGCGACGGCCCACATTGACTTCGCCTTCGCCCTCAGTATGGTCCGCGCCTCTCGAATTTCCGCCCGGACCGGACCGTCGCCATGGCTAAGCCAGCTTCCATCAAGATCCGCCTGAACTCCTCGGCGGACACCGGCTTCTTCTACGTCACCAAGAAGAACGCCCGCACCAAGACCGACAAGATGGTGCTGAAGAAGTACGACCCGGTCGTGCGCAAGCACGTCGAGTTCAAGGAAGGCAAGATCAAGTAGGCGCCAACTCTGATGAAGGTCTTGGCGAACGGATTGAGACTGATCGTCCCCGGCTTGGTTCTGTTCGCTGCGGAGCCAACGTCATCCGAGCCGGTTCAGACCATAGCTGACCCTTCGGCTCCGCCGCCCGCTATCGCACAGCTTAGATTGCCCGATGGACCGTTGCTCGGAGTATCTGGCAACGACGACCAAGCGACATTCCTTGAGATCGATCAGACCAGTCGCCATAACGACATGGTGGAAGTCACCCTATTCCAGGTGTTTATCCACGGAATCCGAATGAATGACCGAGTCGCAGCACAAATGGTGGTGCGCGAGCGGTTCGATTGCAATAAGCGGACAGAAGTCCTGCTCGGCGGTCAAGCCTTCGACGCAGCAGGAAATCTTGTGCTGTGGCTCCCTGAATTTCCACCTGACCCTATTCGCCCCGGAGCAACCGAGGACCATGTCGCGAAAGTTGTGTGTGATGGCGTTCGCCTACCTCCCACTAATGTCGTGACGGGACATGCTGCAGCAGTGCGCATGGCTCATGAAATGATTCCGCGGTGAACTACGTCCGCTCGCGACGCCTGTCTGGGCGGGAGAGGTCAGCTAGCCGCCTTCACGCCGCGTGGGCGATCACCTTGTTGCGGCCGGAGGCCTTGGCCTCGTAGACCGCCTCGTCGGCGCGCTTGAGCAGGGCGTCGGGGGTGTCGCGCTCGCCCAGGGTCGCTGCCACGCCGATGGAGATGGTGATGCTGAGGATCTCCTTGCCGCCAGCCACGCGGATCGGCGAGCCGGAGACGTGCAAGCGGATGCGTTCGGCGATGCGGTGGGCGTCGGCCAAGGTTGTGTCGGGCATGACCACGACGAACTCCTCGCCGCCGTAGCGGCAGGGCACGTCCACCGCCCGGACATTGGACGCCAGGCGCACGGCGAACTCACGCAGCACCTCGTCGCCCACGTCGTGGCCGAAGCTGTCGTTGATCTTCTTGAAGTGGTCGATGTCCAGCAGCAGGGCCGCCACCGGCTCCCCGCCGTGCGCCGCGCGCGCCACCAGGGCCTCGAGCTGGCCGACCATGTAGCGCCGGTTGTGCAGGCCCGTGAGCTGGTCGGTGACCGCCGCCTCCAGGCTCTGGTCGAGGTTGGAGCGCAGCATGTCGGTATAGCGCTTGCGCTTGATCTGGCTGCGCACGCGGGCGGCCAGCTCCTCCGGGTCGATGGGCCGCGAGAGCACGTCGTTGACCCCGAGCTCCAGCGCCTTGACGGCGCGCTCGCGGTCGTCCGGGTCGATCACCGCCAGGATTGGCAGGTTGCGCGTGGCCTCGTGCGAACGGAGCTGGGCGGCGAAGCGAAGGCCGTCGAAGGTGCGCGAGGCGGCGTTGACGATCACCAGGTCCACCGGCCCCTTGGCCGTGAGGTGAGCCTTTTCCGGATCGGCCTCGACCACCGGGCGATGCTCCACGGCGATCTCGGTGGCCAGGCGCTCGGCCTGGCGTTCGTTGTCGTCGACGATCAGCACGCGGCCGCCGACCCCCGCGAGCCGGGCGCCCGCCGCCCTGATGATCCCCACCCGCCGGCCGGAGTCCTCGCGCTCGCGCAGTTCGTCCAGCACCATCTTCAGACGGCTGAGGCTGCGGACCCGCGCGAACAGGATCACGTCGTCGATGGGCTTGGTCAGGAACTCGTCAGCGCCCGCCTCCAGCCCCGCGATGCGGTCGGCCCGGCCGTCGAGCGCGGTGACCAGCACCACCGGGATGTGCCGCGTGGCCGGATCGTCCTTCAGCCGGCGGCAGACCTGGAAGCCGTCCATGCCGGGCATCATCACGTCCAGGAGGATGATGTCGGGCTTCTCGGCCGCGGCGAGCGCGAGACCCGTGACTCCGTCCGTGGCCGTGATCACCTCATAGTAGTCGGCCGTCAGCTTGGCTTCCAGAAGCCGGACGTTGGCGTCGATGTCGTCGATGACGAGGATGCGCGCGGTCATGCGGTCAGCCCAGGAACTTTCGCACGACCTCGAGGAAGTGCGTCACGGAGATGGGTTTGGAGATGTAGGCCTCGCAGCCGCCCTCGCGGATGCGCTCCTCATCGCCCTTCATGGCGAAGGCGGTCACCGCCACCACCGGGATGTGCGACAGCTCGTCGTCCTCCTTGAGCCACTTGGTGACCTCAAGGCCGGAGATTTCGGGAAGCTGGATGTCCATCAGAATCAGGTCGGGCTTGTGCTGGCGCGCCAGCGCGAGCGCTTGCAGCCCTTCACGGGTCTGCAAGGTTTCGTAGCCTTGAGCATCGAGCAGGTCATGAAACAGCTTCATGTTCAGCTCGTTGTCCTCGACGATCAGGACGGTCTTGGCCATCATCAACCCGGTCTTGCCGCGCAAGCTCCTGGACGACGACTCGCCAGGGCCCGTCTTTGACAGGCCATATGACGCCAATATCCTTAAGTCGGGGTTAGCCCTGGACGGGCCAAGGAACTAACTGGACATCAGGTTGATCTCCATCAACGCCAATCGCATTGCGCGAGCAGACATGCTTTCCCATCGCCGTTGATCCTCGACGACGAAGAAGGGGAAAACCGATGAAAGCTCTACTGTTTCCGATCGCCGCTGTATTGGCCGGCGGGGCCACCGCGGCCGTCGCCCAACCGGGTCCGTCGGGCTGGACCGGCGCC
>Ga0299912_10002051_pt1 | contig 16463 bp, 11 predicted proteins | sample RVTome_2_FD_207667 | JGI IMG/M metagenome (GOLD analysis project Ga0299912, IMG submission 207667) | Soil microbial communities from uranium-contaminated site in the Upper Colorado River Basin, Wyoming, United States - RVT95D214 (version 2) ... | reverse complement strand
CGATTTTCTGAACAATCTGCCTCATCTCCACATTCTTGAGGTTCAGGGCTTCCATGGGCTGATTGGCGTCATTAACGTCGGTTATCCTTCCGAGCCGGCTGCCAGGGCCGGCGCGTCCTTCAAAGCTGGCGAATTCTCCGGGCCGGCGAGAATCAAACCCGCCCTCCGTTTGTCCTGGGCGTCTTCCGGCTCCTCTACGCTCACCGGCGTCGGCTACCCTCGGCGGCTGATTGGCATCAATAGCTACCTTAGGTACATTGACATCAGCCGGTTTGTCGGGCCCTGTAACATCGGATGCTACTACCGGCTCGGTTGTGTCACTTGGCGTTTGGAGTTCATCCGGCTCATACCATTCATCCCATTGATCCGATTCACTAACGGCTTCGGTCTCGACCGGCTTTTCTGTCGCCGCCGGCAGCGGAGGATAAAAGCCGACCCTCCAGATGATAGAGACTGCTGCTATGGCAACCACAATCCACATTATCAATATTGACCGTTTCACGTTAATCACCTCGCTTTGCTTTTCTTTGCGCCGACTGGCGACTACTTCTTAAACTGCTTTGTCCTTAGATTATTATTTCTGCTCCTCAGACTCACTTTTTTGGAGTCCGGGTTTTTCTTCGGGCGTCAATTCTGGGGGCGCTTGGCCGTCCGGTTGTCTGGGCGGGCCAAATCCTTCACGCATCTTGGCCTTGAACGCCTCTTTCTCTTGCTCGGACATGCTCTCCCATTTCTCCTTCATCTTCTCGAATTGCTCTTTTATCTTGGCCATTTCTTCTGGAGACATCTGGGGGAATCCTTGCCTGTCCGGCGGCAAGCTGGGGCTGAATTTCTCACGCACTTGAGCCCTGAATTTCTCCTTTTCCTGCTCCGACATATTGGCCGTTTCTTCTATCATCTTACCTCGTTGCTCTTTCAGTCGGGCTTTTTCCTGCTCGGACAGCTCCTGTTTGCGTCCTGGGCCTGGTCCGGGCATTGGCCGTTCGGGAGACGGTTTCTTGTCCGGCTGTGCGATTTTGGCCCCTGCACGCTGAAGCCTGACTTCTCGAACGTAACGGCCTATTCCCCAGGCGGCAGCAAGCACCACAACAGCGGCTACGACTGATATTATTGCGCTGTACTGTTTCATATTAGTCACCTCAATTCAATCATCCTATCGTCCTCTTCGGCCAGGCCCGCGGTCGCCGAACCCGCCCCCTTCACCACCTCGTCCGCCGAATCTCTGACGCATTTCCTCTCTCATTCTTTCTCTTTCTGCATCAGACATATTTTCAAATCGCTCTCTCATGGCCATAAATTGATCTCTCATCCTGGCTCTATCTGCTTCGGAGAGATTGCCGAACATCCCCATGCCGGGGCCGCCGGGCATGGGCGGTCCTCCGGAAGCTTGAACCATCGCGGCTACTTCTCCGCCGGCTCCTTCTGCCTTGGCTACTTCCGCTCCAGGCCTTGGCCCAGATGGGCCGGCAGGGGTCGGCGCATCAATTGGAGCAAAGACCCTTTCCTGGCCGTCCCACTCTATCTTTATCCGCGTGGGTTCAATGGCTACGATCTTCGCGTCACCAACCATTTGGCCGAGTTTGTACCAGGTGTCGTTTATAAGCACTTCATCGCCCATTATGCCTGACACGGCGTTTACAGGGTGCTGCTTCGGCGGAGGCGGAGCGAACAGATTTTTCTTCTTCAACTCCTCGGCGACCGTTCTGGAATCAGCCAAGCGTTTCTCCACGTCGTTGGCATCCGGCTTATTCGCAGCGACAGCGTCTTTCAACAACGTGCCGGCCTTGCTTGAATCCGCAAGGAAGCCTCGCACCTGAACTAAAATCAAGACTGCACAGACTATCCCCGCGCCGAGCAGCAATATCGAGGCGAACTTCCTTTTTTGTTTTAGATGCTCGTATCTCATACGTTTACCTCCATAGACTCCGAAGCACTTTTTTGCCCTGGGTCGGTTATTTAGCAAATGTGGATAACGTTAGATTCAGATCAACATCCTGGCGTTGGCCTGGCTGCTGTTTTGTATCGCACTGTATTCGCATCTCCTCGATGCTAACCAAATAAGGGTTCTCTTTAAGCGCGGCAAGCAGGTCGAGCACTTGCCCGAACCTGCATTTTGCGTTGCACTTCAAGCGTAACTGCCTGTACTGAGCCTGCCTGGATGGGCTGGGCAGGACCTGCAGCGGTTCGCTTTTTATACCCGCTTTCTTTAACTGCTCGTTCAGCTTATCTCTCAATAGAAGCTCCTGTTCCGCCTCGGCCTTGGGCATCTCGAAAACGGGCACAATCGACAATATACCTGCTTGTTTGGCTTCGTCCGCGCTGACAAGTTTCAGTTGGGCTCGCATCGTGGCCAGCGACTCTCTGGTTTTGCCCCAGCGATCAAGCAATATGGTGCCAAGCACGATCAGCACGATAGCAATCGCGCCGGCGGCCCCAATCATCACTATTCGTTTCTCTTTTTGGCTCAATTTTTTTATCATGGTTTTCTCAACTCTGGGCTTCTTATCTGCGCACTCTTCTTGGTAAATGTCTTATAATGGAAAGTAATAGTGAATTTAAGCCTCTTGGTTTTGCTGTCTCTGGACGTATTTTGTATATTCACATCTGTTATGCCCTTTTTACTCAGCAGGGACTTCTGAAAATCGTACAACTGGTCGTTGTCCTGCACTTGACCACTTATGGTTACCGGCTGGCCCTTTTTGAAATAAAAGCTGTCCAGCGTTATACCTCTACTGTCGCCTGAGCTTACATCGCTTAGGAGCTGCAGCAGGTCGGGTCTCTGCTGTGCAACGGTCTTCAGGAGTGTCTGCCGCTGCACAAGCTCTTTGAAACCTGCTTCTGCCGTCAACTGGCTCAACCGCTTTTCGGTGGCCACATCGAGCCCATAGGACACAATAGCCAACACAGTCAATAGCACCGCCGCGATCGCCCCGGCTATTTTCAGCGAATGCAAACCGTAGTCCTGTCTCTTCGTGCCTTTCGGCTCGTATAGGTTTTCAAAGAGATTGAGACCGTCTGCAGGCTTTTCAATCGCCATCAGGGCAAGACCTATCGGCAGCCTGTATTCATAGACCTGTGCGGGGCTAAACCCGCTTTCGCTTTGCGACCGTAAGATTCCGACCTCTGGCAGAGCTACTCTGGCGTCCAATCCTGCCGAGCTCAAACAGGAGACTATGCTTTCTATGGCGTCACCACCATCCGACAGCACAAGAACCGGCAAGTGTGTCTGTTCGGAGTAACCGGAAGATTCTAAAACGCTCCTGATATCCTGCGAGAGTCTATCGGTCACCTCTGTTTGATCAAATAAATCTGACCCGCCGGGAAGGTTCAGACTTGTCTGCAAACAATCCTCCAGACCGATATCCAAGACCACAGCGTTGCTCAGATGCCCGCCCTCAACCAGGCAAAGCTGCGTGCTTCGTGCAGTCAGACTTACCACCAGAGCATCCTGTTTGCTCTGTGAAAATACAGCTCTCCACGTTGTTACTATTGCTTCACAGTCTAACAGTATTCTTGCTGGCTCAAAACCGCGCACGCTATCGACAAGCGCCTGCAGAAGTTCTTTTCTCGCTGCGGCTATGGTAATGGGCACCTTACCGTTGCGAGCGGGGCCTTGCCGCCAGGCTATTTCCATCTGTTCGGCAGGCAGCGGCAGCATAGCCTCCGCCTGCATTTTGACTAACGATTCTATTTGGTCCTCTCCAACCGCAGGCGCATCGATACGGTAAAAGGCCACGCCCGTCGAGTCAAAGCCAACCACCCCTACTCTGTCATGGCTGAACTTTACATGTTTGGTTGTCACCGGGGCCAGACCGCACTCGGCTGCAAAGCCGCTCCAGCTCCCATCGCCTGTGTTGCTGCTTTTAGTCCAGACGACTTCGAAATCGGCGTCCCGCTTTCTAAGCTCAACAGCTTTGAACTTATTTTCCTCTTGCGCAATCGCAATCGCCGACTGCCCTGCTACTCTATTAGCTTCGCTGCTGCTCATCAATTACTTGCTCCCTGGTACGAGTAAAGTATCTTATAAGGGCTTGAGCTTCTATCTACTACTGCTTCTGCTTGCAGTGTCAGGCCGCTATCTGAGCCCCGGCCTGCCGTCGCAAAACAGCGGATGGTAAAAACATCCGACCGGGTCGTAACGTTGTTCGCGATCCTCTTGAAGGCATCCAGATTCACCAACCCTAACTCCATCAACTCCGCGATGCTCTGCATTCCGTCTGCCAGACCCTCTCGGTGGGCAACTATGTTCTCGGCAGCTTGCCAGGCCTGGTCATCGCCGCCCAACAAAGCCACCAGCACCTCTTTCGGCGCCGTGTTGATGTTGACTTTGCCCTGTGCCTGTTGCTGGTTATCCACAGTTATTTTGTCTGCTATTTCGTAGAACGTCTGCATATCCAAAGTTGCCGACTGGCCCGCAGTGCTGCTCGAGCTGCTGCCGGGGTTTGTGGACGTACTGGAGTCTATCAGGTCCACAATGCTTGTGAACTGACTATTGCTGCGTCTCTGCACAATCGCCCTGGCCACGGAGCTGCTTATCCCCAGGGATTGCTGCAACTGGTTTTCGTCAGCCTGGTTTATGTTAATTCTTGCGCTGCCTTGGGCGTCTACGTTCTTACTATAAGAATAGCAGGTCAAGAACGATATCCAGCCCTTATCCAGCTCATCATCTCTATCATCGGCTGGTGGACTTTCATCGCCGTCCTGCTCATTGTAGTCTAACTGACCGTTGAAGTTTGTGTCCTCGCCATACAGTAGCTGTTCCGTTACGTCTCTGACCAAAAGCAGCTCGCGTATTGTCCTGAAAGGGCCGTTGCGAATCGTATATTTGAAGGGCAAATCTTGATAGTATCCTCCTTCAACGCCCAGCCCGCTTGGCGTATCATCCTTGTCCCGCCAGTCGATTATCGCATCTGCTATGTATTCTTCCATATACAGCAGCCCCATAAGCTGCTCTTTCGTGGCAGTGTTTATGTTGAGCTTGCCGGCCTCGTCAATCACCCGGACGTTATACAAGCAACCTTCCAGGCTGACATTATTCAAGTCAGTGTCGTTGTCGCTCCACAGGTCCAGCAGATGGTCGCTCTCTCTGGTGTCTTCATTCAATAGCGCGACGGCTTTCTCAATCCCTGCCCGACAGGCCCACTTGCAGCGAGTCTCCTCGGTCCTGAGAAGGCGAACCCTCGTATCGAGCATGCCGCTGCGGCCGACAGCGGCAACGATAACCGTCCACACTACGACTATCCACAGCACCGCTACCAGAACAAGCCCTTTTTTTTCAGTAACACAAGACATTGTTTCTGCTAAAACCTCATCTGCTATTTTGCCTGTCACCTGTTTCCTGCTACCTACCGCCTCGCCCGCCCCCACCTTGTTGTGGCGTAGCTTGTTGCCCGCCACCCTGTTGCGGCGCACCTTGTTGCCGCCCGCCACCTTGCTGTGGGCCACCTTGCTGCCTACCACCTTGTTGCCCGCCGCCCTGCCGTCCGCCGCCTTGTTGTGGACCACCTTGCTGCCTGCCACCTTGTTGTCCACCACCCTGCCATATACCACCTTGTTGTCCGCCGCCTTGCCGCCCACCACCCTGTTGTCCACCGCTCTGTCGTCCGCCACCTTGTCTCCCACCGCCTTGTTGTCCACCACCGCCCCACATACCACCACCTTGCTGTTCACCGCCTTGCCGCCCACCACCTTGCCACATAGCACCTTGTTGAGCGCCACCTTGCTGTTCACCACCTTGTTGTCCAGCAGCCTGCTGTTCACCGCCTTGCTGCGCAGCGCTTTGCTGTGCACTGGCCCCGGCTGCGGCGACAATCATATCTGCTATGGGCTTGAGATTCACCGTGAGAGATTCCACAGACGCTGTTGCCAGACGTAGTGACTTGCTAACTATATTCACTTCAACCAATTGCGGAACGGTCTGCATTTCTTCAGGCCATTCATTGGACCACTCACTCCCATCAAAGTACCTCACCTCGAAGACATCAATATCTTCGCCAATTACAGTCAGGACTCCAGCCGGCTCAGTCTCATTATTCGGGTCGGGGTATGGCCACAGCCGACGAAATAGAGTTGACTGGTCTTGATCTTTTACGAGGTAATACTCCACTTCATATACATCACCTTCCGGCTGGTCGGGTCTGGCCTTTACACCGCCGACCGTGTAAAAAGCCAAAGAGCTGACGGCGCCCTGCTGCGATTCTTCTGCTGTGCCCACGAACTTCATATTTGTAAAATTCGGATCACGATACAGATTTGCAAGGTCTCTGGAGACCAACCCTGCCGCAAACCTTACCTCAGCGGCTGAATCAATGTTGTTGGTGACCATCTCGGCGCTGGTGGAGATCGCTCGCAGCGTTCCCACGGCCACTATGATAAGAAACGCCCCTATAGTTGAGGCCACAAGTAGCTCGACCAGCGTAAATCCTGTGCTTCTAACGGCAATCTTCATTGAGTCACTCCTGTCTGCGTTGTGCTGACTTGGACATACGTACTTTTCCCATCAAGCATCGTCTGGGCGGAAAGGCTGTATGGCCGATTGTTGTCCACCCAGCTAACAGTCAAGGTCACCAGATAGAGACTATCTATACCTTGGTACTCAGTTGTAGCCTGCCATTGGTATCCAGGCTCGAAATCTTCAAATACACCTTCGGTCTGTCCCAGCTCCACGAACTCGTCGATGCCCATATAATCAATCAGACTGAGCTGCTTATCTATCAGCGATGCGGCAGTCTCGTACTGCCTGTTGAGCCTTGTCCCGGTAAGAGCTCTGGTGCTAATTGCCCCTACGGTCAAAACGGTCCCGGAAAGGATCGCCCCGGCAACCAAGGTCTCAACCAGATTGAAGCCCTTACTGTTTCTTCTTGGCCTGATCATCCTTCCGCATCCAAATCGACAGTACCTATTTTCACATTTTCCGCAGTGCCAGGCAACATCTTGGCCTTGCCGGTCGCCGGAGAGATACTAACCGTATAATGGGTCTTGCCATCTCCGACCTGAATCACGGCGAACTGTGAGGTGCCGTTCGGTTGAAAGGTTATCGTCATTTGCTCAGTGCTATCGGCTTCCGTCCCCGATGCAAGCGGCAGAATCTGAAGGTCTTCAAATTTAACGTCGCCGCCGAATTGCACCGGCTTAAAGTACGAATCCCGCACAACCACTTGCTCAACTGCCTCGGTCTGCTCGCCAGAGCTGCCGCAGGTCAGTCGAAATCCGTTGTTGAGGGCATCAAATTCCATCTTGTACGGCTTTTGTTTTTCAATTGCCATTATCCTTGCGTACTTGGCTGCGAGCACTATGTCGCGTGCCGCCTTTTCAACCAACATCTTTCTATATGTCCCCACATAAAGCCCACCCCCAACACTGCCGATAAGCGCGATCAGAACTATTACCATCAGCAGCTCGGTGACGGTAAAACCGCCTACTTTCGCTTGGGCTTCGGCTCTCGTGCTCTGCTTTTTCATCTGTCGCTGAACTCTAATCGTTTACTATATCGGCGTTGTCGCTTTCACCGCCCTCGGCGCCATCGGCGCCATAACTTATCAAATCGAAGCTGCCCGGATTATATTGTCCCTCCGCCAGATAGATATATGGGTTCCCCCATGGATCGAGCAGCTCACTTGGTTTGCAGTAACGCCCGTTCCATTTTTCTTGAAGGTCGGCGGGTGCCTCGACCAACGCTTGAAGGCCCTCGGAGTCGTCAGGATACCGTCCGCAGTCGATGTAGAACCTTCCCAGTGCATCTTCGATGAGCGCCATCTTGGCTTTTGCTATCTGGCTCTTAGCCTTACCGAGACTCTTGAACATCTTAGGAGCAACAAATACAGCAAGCATGGAAATGATAAGAATCACCACCATCAACTCGACAAGCGTAAATGCATCCCTTTTGCGTTGTCTGCTCTTCATTTGGAAACCTTTCGCATCTCAGTTCACATTTGCACTGCCTTAAAACGCCCCTGCGCTGAGCTCCATTGCCACTATTGGCAGCAAGGTTGCCGCTATTATGAAGCCTATCACTAAAGCCAGCAGCAATATCAAGATTGCCGGGAAGATCGCCATAAATCTGCTTATTGCCGAGTCCGCCTCGGTATCGAAGGTCTCGGCTGCGTTGAGCAGCAGCTCGTCGAGCCTGCCGGTTTGCTCACCTATCGAAACAATTTGCACAAGCAACGGCGGAAAGTATCCCGACCGGTGTAAAGGCTCAGCCAGTGGTTCACCTCGCCTCACCTTCTCGGCTACGGTGTCGATTTCCCTGCCCAACAGCTCATTGCCCAGCGTATCACGGACGACGCTAAGCGCCTCCAGAATCGTAACGCCGCCTTTGGTCAAAGCTCCGAGCGTTCTGGCAAATCTGCCGACCGCGATGCTCCGCAAAACCGAACCGAGAACGGGCACTTTCAGCTTGAAGCCGTCCCATTTAACTCGGCCCTTGGTCTTAGTCCATCTTCTGGCGTAATACAAACCGCCCGCGACCAGAGCAAGAGTGACCCACCCATAGACCTTTGTGAATAGGGCTTTGGCAAAACCGCTCAAAGCCATCAGGATTCTTGTCGGCAACGGCAGCAGCCCGACGCCGCCACTTATAGTGGCTAAAATATTCGGTAGTATCCACGTTAGTATGATAGTCACAGATACAAGCCCAAGGCACAGCACAAAGACCGGATATGCTGAGGCGTTTTTCATATTGGTCTTTATCTTCTCTTCCCGGCCCAAAATCGCTGCCAGTTGACCTGTAGTTTGTTCGAGAATACCGCCTGTTTCTCCAACCCTAATCATCGACACGCACAGCGGGCTGAAAACCTTCGGGTGGTTGGCCATCGCCTCGGAAAGTGACTGCCCGGAGCTCACTGCGTGAGTGATGTCCGCGAGCATTTCTTTCATTCCGGCTTTGTGCTGTTGTTGGCGGATAAGCTCAAGCCCGTTGAGCAGCGGAAGTCCCGCCTGTAAAGCCGTGCTCAACTGCGTGGTCATAGCCAGGATGTCTTTACTGGTAATTCTTCGCGATCCAAGTCTTATCAATCTGGCCAACGTTAGTCTTAAATGCTGCACCTGGGCTGCCGGCTTTGGCATCTCGCCCTTTGTCTCTTCGAGCAGCTCTAATACCAACTGTCCCTTATTTGCCAGAACAGCGATGGCGCTTCGGCGGTCGGCGGCCTCAACTTTTCCTGTGACGTATCCACCAGCTTCCTGAACTGCCTTATAATGGAAGTCGCTCACGATTCAGCCTCATCTAACTTACATCCCGCACTTCTGATACGTCCGCTGAGCTGCGGATCAGCGGACACGCCTCAATCTTCGTCGATACTTCGGGCGACTCTCAAAACTTCTTCAGCGGTGGTAATGCCTTCCCGCACCTTGGCAAGACCGTCGTGTATCATACTTATATGATCCGCCGGCGCTGCTTTTATGATCTGTTCGGTGGTTGGCTTTGCTGCTATCAGCTCGCGCAGCTTACCTGTTATTCGAAGCAGCTCGAATATGCCCAACCTTCCGCTCATGCCGGTCTGCCTACACTTGTTACAGCCGGCACCGTGATAAAATCTCACCTTCTGGTCAACCTTCATTGAGCCGTTCAAGGTCTTTAGGATGGTCTCGTCTGGCTTGTATAGCTCTTTGCAGTTCGGACAAATCTTACGTACCAGCCTTTGAGCCACTACTGCCTCCAGGGAACTAGCCAGAAGGAACGGCTCGACGCCCATATCAATCAATCTTGTAACCGCGCCCGCTGCATCGTTAGTGTGAAGTGTCGAGAACACAAGGTGTCCGGTCAATGCTGCGCGAATCGCAATATCAGCAGTTTCACGGTCACGAATCTCTCCCACCATTATGATATTGGGGTCATGGCGAAGTATATGCCTAAGGCCGGTTGCAAAGGTTAGCCCCCTCTTGGGATTGACAGGCATCTGGTTAACACCCTCGAGCTGGTACTCCACAGGGTCTTCTATAGTCATCATGTTTACAGCCGGCGAATATATCTTATTTAGCACTGCGTAAAGTGTTGTTGTCTTGCCGCAACCCGTAGGGCCGCAAACGAGGATAATGCCGTGTGTTTTCTGCATGCATTGACAGAAACCATCCAAACACTGCTTGTTCATTCCCAGCTCTTCAAGCTGTATCAGTGATGCACGCCTATCCAGAAGTCTCAGGTCAATGGATTCGCCGTACACCGTTGGAATGGTCGAGACACGAATGTCAACCCTGCCGCTTTTGCCTGTGAACTCGATGTGTCCGTCCTGGGGCACAAAACGCTCGGCGATATTCATGTTGGCCATGATCTTAATGCGTGAAATAATCGCCGCCTGCAGGCGCTTGGATGATGGCGCTTTCTCCACGAGCATGCCGTCAATTCTGTATTTGATTTTTACTTTGTCCGAGAATGGCTCGATATGTATGTCACTTGCTCGGGCGTCGATCGCTTCAAATACAATCAGATTCACAAGGTTAACTAAAGATGGCTCTCTTGCCAATTCGTGCAATTTAGCCGGCGAGTAATCGCCGTTGTCCAGATCGGCCTGGCCTTGCTTTTCAGCCGGAGCAAGATTATCCAGCATCCGCGCTACATTACTGCCGTAGAATTTCAGTATCGCGATCTCCATCTGCGGGGGGTCAGCGTAATACCGCCGTATCAGGTGGCCGCTTACCAATCGCAAATCCTCCGTGGCTCGTGGCTGGAATGGGTTGGTCATCGCCACAGCCAGTCGGCCATCTTCTTTCCACAGCGGCAGAATGTTGTACTTGCTGACTAAATCCGCCGGCACCAAAGCAATGATTGTGGAGTTTAGAGAGACGTCGGTCAAATCTACTTTTTCTATTCCTGCCTGAACCGAAAGTGCCTCATTTAGCTGGGCCTGGGTTATATAGCCAAGCTCAAGCAAAATCTGGCCGAGCCGTTTATGCTGAACCTTCTGTTCTGCAAGCGCCAGCTCGAGGCTGGACTCGTCCAGGTAGGATTTCTCACGAAGAAGCTCACCCAACTTTCTCTTTCTATTCGTATTTGGCCGCTCATTCATTTTCAGCTGGTCACCTCAAAAACATAATACATATATGATGCTGAGACCGATGCAGAACACAGTAAAAGCTGTGTAAAATACCAGCCAGGCACCTTGTTTCCTGTTGTAGACGCTTGGAAATGCCATTTTATTACAAAAAATGTGCTTTCCTGGGCAAATACCGCGCCATCAAGACTACAACTTCTGCCTAATGATGTCAATTTCTGGCCAAAAAAGTTGACTGCTGAAAAATGTGGACTAACAAGATGGAGGGAACCATCCCAGCGTCCGGTAAAAGCTGTTGGTGTGGCTTGCAGGCCAGCATTGATGGAATGGCCGCCACCAGAAACCATGCCTCGCGCCCAAAAGTGCTCTGCTTTGGTACGGCAATGTTCACAATCTAATCATTTTTCTGCAAATAAATCAGTTGACAGGCTGCCTATGCGTTGTCAAAATACCGTAGATTGTGGAGCGGGAGTGCCGGCCAAACTGCCGGGTTGCTCGTGTCATTGCGCAGGGGTGTCACAGTAGAAGTTTAGAATGCGTGCAAGCGTCCTATTTGTTAGGTGGGCGTATCAATCTGTATCCCGCTCCCCTAACACTTTAACATACGTGCAGCCGTTTGCTTAGAGTGGACAAGGCAGGCTGGAAAAAGACAGTCACTCCTACTGAGTCAAAGGAGTCTGGCTTTAGGCAGAAGGGCGTGCAGGAGGTGCGGGTATAGGCTCAGTAGGACTGGGGAGCCGAACCGGCCAAATTGCGGGACGAGGTGCGGTGTAGGCAGTTTGCCAGTTTGAGCAAGCAGACTGATGCGGTGTTTGTTCGTGCGTTCAACCGCCTGTAAAGAAAGGGACTTCGGTAACGGGCGTGTACGTGCCGATATATTGAGGGGTGAATTTATGAGGTTGGAGAAAAGAAAACCTTCAGGCCGAGAAAAGGATCAAGCCTCCATAAAGCTTCTCGAAAAGCTTCGCGAGCAGTTACACTCATCCAATTCATCGACCGCGAGGCGGGCTGCATTCAATCTATCCTGGATGCAGGACGATGGTTTGGATATTCTGAAGGAGGCCCTGTTTGGTGACGCTGCCAGAAGAACCAAGAGTGCAGCGGTGTATGGGCTAAGGAAAATGCGCGGCAGAATGAAGAAAATCGCATTTGGAGTCTTGGCCGAGGGTTTGAAGTGTTCTGATAGCACTACGGTGGAAGCCTGCCAAAATGCCCTTGCTGTTCTGAGACAGAAAGCTCCCGGCAAAGGCGCCTCAGTCCGAAAGAGTCGACCCGCCAGGTTTCAGATTAGAGAGGTTTCAGGCAACAGGCTGCAAAAAAGGCGGGGCGAACGGGTGCGGGGACCGGGCAATCGTTTCTCCAGGTAGGTCTAATTCTTCAGAAATTCATGCTCTCGCAACATCTTGTGTCTTTATACTGGGCACGTTTCGTTACCGGTTCCGGTAACGAAACGTGCCCACATCGGCATACAATAGCAGTTAGATCGACCGTTGATTCAGCCTTCAATCGACTATGTTGACCCAGTAAGTGCCGTAGAAGTATTGGCCGGTCTTCAGCCGCCCAACAACGTGCAACTTGACTTTTCCGTTTTCCGGCACAGCCGCCAACAGCTTGGCCTTATCAAAAAACGCAAACACGTTTGTACGCACGGTCCCTGCATCATCATATTCGAACGCGTATTGATGGACTGCTTTGATTCCACCAGGATAAAGCAGTAAGGGCTGTGCAATATCGACCGCGTCCTTGGGGATGCCGGGCAGACGAGCCAGTGCCAGTACGTACGGCATCATACCATCGCTGCGGTCAATTACTGTTGGCCATATCCACAGAGCAGATTCAATTGGCCCAACGACCGTAATAACAACAGTGTCCGGCGAAGAATTTTGTGTTCCGTCGTTGACGACCAGTTCAATTGTATGCTGCCTGATGGGCAGTTGAATGGTCGGCGAAACGCCGGTTGCCGTGTGAGGCTGGCCGTTGATCGTCCAGCTCCATTTATAGGTCAGCGCATCGCCGTCAGGGTCGCTTGACTTTGAGCCATCGAGTTTGACTTCGGCAAGGCCGTCCTTAACGTACCGCCATTTCAACGTGTGCGAGCCCGAAGGCACGCTATATGTCTTCTCTTGCCAGGCGACTTCTCCGCTGATGTGGTCTTTGAGTATGCCGTCAATGTAGAACTCCAGGAAGTCATAATCAGCCTGAGACGATACCTGCCAGTGGAACTTCACCATTCCAGGGCCGTTCACCACAGTCTGCATCCATGACTCCTGGCCGTGTGCGATACTGCCGCTCTGGGCTGCATCTCCGCCATAATAGAATGTGGTAGTCTGAGCGAACCAGTCGGCGTTGCCGCCGGTAGTTAGAGCCAAAGCTGTATCCAGTGCCCCGGAAAGACCGCCGCCAGGCGGAGGTGGAGTACTCGGCTCCCACTCGAACTTGTCTACCCAGCCGCAATCGCTGCCGAAGTGCACACTCTCATCCTTGCTATACCGCCATCTCAGGGTGTGCGAACCGGCAGCAATAGCATACGTCTTTTGTTGCCAGTTCATAGAACCACTGACCCAGTTCTGGCGATTGCCGTCGATGTAGAACTCCAGAAAGTCATAACCGGCCTCGGATGATACCTTCCAGTAAAACTTGGCGACTCCCGGGCCTTCCACCACCGTTTGCATCCAGGAGTCCTGATTGTGTGAGATATCTCCACTTTGTGCCGCATCGCCGCCGTAGTAGGACGTCTTAGTCTGGGCAAACCAGTTGGCATCGCCATCGGTGGTGAAACCTAAATCTGTGTCCAACGCATCGGAAAGCTTCCCGCCAGGTGCAGGTGGAGGTACGATCACCGGCAACCACTGGAGCTTGTCTACCCAGCCGCAGTCGCTGCCGAAATCGACCAAGCCGCCGACCCACGCATAAGCTGTTTGATCCTTGCCTGCATTGGCTACAGGAGCGTGACCGCCGATCTGGAATTCATACGCCCCCATATCCACAATTGGCGGAGTGCCCTTGCCTGTGTCAATAGTAGCAGGATCGTCAACGAAGCGAGGATTCCCGTCGTAGTCCAGAAGCACCAAGGGCGGAACGGCGGTCTTGTCACCTGCATCAATGCACGGTGAGCCTGCTCGCAGGTGGAGGTCCACGCCGCCGTCGGGGCTATCCACGAATAGCGGGTCGGCGTTGATATTGCCCTCGCCTGGCCAGCCCCCACAAATGTCGCTGTACGTGACCACAATGGTTGAGCCATCGTTGTTCCATATACCACTTGCCTGCTCCCAGATGATACAGTTGGCTACAACCACATCACTTGCATATCCTGGCTTAGGATAAGAATCGCAAGCCACAGCCTTTCCGTGAGGCGCCGAGTTTCCGGCAATTGTGCAGTTGATCATGGTCACGTTAGTGAAGGCGTTGCTAATAGCGCCTCCGTTTGTTCCGGCTGAGTTGCCGTAGAATATGCAATTGACAAACGATGCACTGCTTTCGTAACCATTATAGACGCCGCCTCCCCAGGTCTCTGCCTGGTTGTTGGCGATTTTACAGCCTTTCAGTGTCGGGCTACTTCCGGAACTATTGTGTATGCCGCCGCCGTAGAAGCCCGCCCAGTTGTCAGCAATCGTGCAGTCAGTCAACGTCGGACCGCCGCCATCATGTTCTATCGCGCCGCCGGCGAAGACAGCCGAATTACCGATGAACGTGCAGCTTCTAACTGTGCATCTGCCGTAGGAGCTGAACATCCCTCCGCCGCGATCGTTATCCCAAAATCCATCTGCGTTACCGGCGGTTATAGTGAAGCCATCCAGTATAGCAGTCGACTCTGTCCAGCTGCCGGTTACCACGTGGTAGCTGTTATCTTCGTTGTGCATGAAGGGCAAGCTATCGTTGCCGTTGAGATCGCCGCTCAGGATGGTTTCATACAGGTTGATATTCCGGGCGCTGGGGTGAGGACTACCATAGCCGGCATAGCCGCCCTTGACGGCCACGCCGTCAATGAGCTGGAAGGTTGCTGCTCTGTCACCAGCGGGTCCTGCCGGCTTGTAAGTGCCCTGCGCCACACGGACTTCGTTGACGATGTCGCGTTCGGCTGTCGCTACGCTCAGCGCATCTTGCAGGTCGGTGAACGCATCTTGCCAGCTCGTGCCGTTGTTGGCACCTGGGGCATCCGCATCGACATACACAATGTGGTCGTTCTCACCTTCTGTGGCTGCGAGCGTGGCACTATCCAAACCGAGTCCGCTAATCTGGAAGACCGCCTCGCCGTTGGAGTAATCGGCGTCCTCCGCGGCCGCGAGTGTAACGGTCTGAGGATGCCAGTAGTTGCCCGAGTTAAAGGTTAATAACGCCCCCGACTGCACCGTAATATCAGGGTCGCCGGAATAATGAGCTACAGCAACCGGCACAACCCCTGTGGGATCCATAGCCAGCGCCACGGTAAAGGTTGCTGTTCCCCCTTCCGGGACGGTAAGTGAGGTCGTGCTCAACAAGAAACCTTGATTGGGTCCCTCGTATGCCCCCATATCGACGATTGGCGGAGTGCCGTTACCGGTGTCCGGCGTGTGAGGGTCGTCGGTGAAGCGGGGATTCCCATCCAGGTCCACCAGGACTCCCGGCGGAACCGCCGTGTTGTCCGCAGCGTCGAGGCAGGCAGACCCTCCCAATAAGCGCAAGTTATCATCTTCTGTGCCCGCCACATTATCAGGTCCTTTCGCGTCTACGAACAGCGGATCGGCGTCGATGTTGCCAACGCCGGGCCAGCCACCCTGCACATCGCTGTAGGACACTGTGGTATTGCTGCCGACCTGCGAGGAAGAATTAGCCCACAAAATGCAGTTGGCTAATATGGGCTCACTGCTTCCTATGTTATCGATCGCGCTGCCGTGTTCCGCGGAGTTGCCAACGAGCGTGCAGTTGGTCAAGGTCGGGCTGCTATCTACATTGTATATCCCACCGCCCCAATATGGCGCTGAGTTTCCGCTGATAGCGCAATTAATAAGCAGCGGGTCGCTCTGTGAGTTGGACATGCCTCCACCGCAGCCCCAGGATCCGGTCGCATTGGCACCGATTAGACAATTGGTCAGCGTTGGATCACTGTTGGAGTTCGAGACCGCGCCGCCCAGGCGCTCGGCTGCGTTGCCGGTGAAGGTGCAGCCTGTAAGAGTCGGGCCGCTATTTTTGTTGAGCATACCTCCGCCGTGATGCCCCGCCGAATTTCCGGTAATAGTGCAGCTATCCAGCGTTGGGCTGCCGTTGCTGATGTAAAGTCCACCGCCCCCATCGTGCGGATAGAGCGCCGGGTCACCCAAAGCGTTGCCGGCGGTGATCGTAAAACCATCCAACACTGCCGTAGAGTCCACTCCGCTGGCTGTAACGACATGATAGCTATTTTCTGCGCGAGTAGGCTCAGTTAGCAGATCCGCCGGCTGAATCATCGCAGCGTCGTCACCGGCAAGATCGCCGCTCAAAATGGTTTCGTAGGCT
>Ga0299912_10002050_pt1 | contig 16464 bp, 17 predicted proteins | sample RVTome_2_FD_207667 | JGI IMG/M metagenome (GOLD analysis project Ga0299912, IMG submission 207667) | Soil microbial communities from uranium-contaminated site in the Upper Colorado River Basin, Wyoming, United States - RVT95D214 (version 2) ... | reverse complement strand
CTGTTTGATTTTTGACGATGATCCGGGGGGAGAATACAATTCGCCCTATGCGATTTGCCGCAACGATTTTGTCAACGGCCTTTGTCAGGCCGCAAGCAAGCTTAATGCTGCAAACTTGGAATATTTAATTTTTCGGCGATGGGGAATGTATATATTACTTATCTTCCGCCACCACACTCGAGCCTTCGATTAGTACGCCTGCTTCACCGACCACCTCGGCAATAGGCCTGGCCGCATCTGGGCCCAAATGGGCCGCAAGTCTGGTTTTATGCGCGGACAGATAAGTATAAAGCGCGGGGATCACATACAGAGTCAGGCCGAGCGAAAACAGCAAACCGCCGATAATTACCGTCCCCATCGGCACGCGGCTTTGCGCGGCAGCTCCCAGGGCCAGGGCTATCGGCAGCACGCCGAAAACGGTCGCCAGGCTGGTCATCAATATCGGCCGGAATCGTTGCGCGGCGGCGTCGATCACGGCGTCGTCTTTGGCCAACCCCTGAGATTTGCGCTGGTTGGCGAATTCCACGATCAGGATGCCGTTTTTCGTCACTATCCCGACTAAGGCGATGATGCCGATCTGGCTGAAGATGTTGAACGTCTGGCCGAATATCCAGAGCGACATGATCGCCCCCGCCAGCGCCAGCGGCACGGTAAACATGATGATAAGCGGATCACGGAAACTTTCGAATTGCGCCGATAGAATCAGATAGACGAGGATCAAAGCCAGCACGAACGCAAACAGCAGCGTGTTCGAGCTTTCGGTGTACTCCTTGGCCGTCCCTGCCAGGCTGGTCGAAAACGATTCGTCCAGCACCCGGTCGGCAATATTGTTCATCTCGTCTATAGCCTGACCCAGGGTGTAGCCTTTGGCCGGCGATGCCATTACGGTGGCGGCGAGGTACCGATTGTAGCGATATAGCTGCTGCGGACTACTGCGATATGACATGTTTACGATATTATCGAGCTGGATCAGTTCGTTGCGATTGTTGCGTACGTAAGTAGAGCTTAAATCCAGCGGCTCGTCGCGGTTGGCCCGATCGGCCTGGGCGATCACCGAGTATTGTTTGCCGTCCATTATGAAATAGCCGTAGCGCTGGCCGCTGTAGTAAAGTTGAAGCGTCTCCGCGATATCCCTGACCGATATCCCCAGCGCCCGGGCCCGCTCCCGGTCGATTTCGATAGTCAGTTCCGGTTTATTGAATTTCAGGTTGAGATCGACGATTTGAAATGCCGGGCTGGCCTGAGCCATTTCCATGAAGCGCGGAATAGCCGCTTTGAGTTTATCGAGATCCGTCGCCTGAAGCACGAATTGCACCGGCAGACCCGAACCCCGGGTTCGGCCGATCGTCTGTTCCTGTGTCACATACGTCCTGGCGAACGGATAGGCCTTGACGGCGGCGGAAACCTCATCGGCAATATCCTGCTGGCTTTTATTCCTCTCAAGTGGCGATACGAGGTTTAGCCTGAGGAAGCCGGAGTTAACCGAACCAGACCCGCCATATCCCGGCGAGGTCACCGAGACTATTACGTTTTTTTCGCGCAGGGTATCGACCAGGGCGATAAGCTTGTTCATGTAGTCGTCCATTGCCTCAAAGGATGTCCCTTCCGGCGCGCTGGCATTGATCACAACCCGGCTTTTATCTTCCAGCGGGGCCAATTCCGAAGGTATCAACGACCCTATGCCGAGAATGACGGCCAACGAACCCGCCATGATGGCCAGGGCCAGGTGCCTTTTGCCGATAAACGTCCGCAGGGAGCTGCGATAACCCTCGTTTAATTTCTCGAACCAGCGCTCGCTCAGCAGGAAAAGGCGATTTTGATGAGTGGTTTTCCGTAACATGCGGGCGCTCATCATCGGCGTCAGGGTAAGCGAGACGAAGGCCGAAATCAACACCGAACCCGCCACGACGATACCGAATTCGCGGAAAAGCCGGCCGGTCAGGCCCTGCAGAAATATGATCGGCAGGAAGACGGCAGCCAGCGTGATAGTGGTCGAAATGATGGCAAAATATATTTCTTTTGATCCTCTGTGGCCGGCCTCGATAGGATTCATGCCCCGTTCGATTTTGCGGTAGATATTTTCCAGCACCACGATAGCGTCATCCACCACGATACCCGTGGAAAGCACGATGCCCAGCAGCGTGAGGATATTTATGGAAAATTCGGAAATGAACATGATAAAGAAGGCGCCGATCAGCGATATCGGAATAGCCACCATCGGGATAATGGTGGTGCGCCAGTGGCGCAAGAATGCGAAAATCACCAATAGCACCAGCAAAAAAGCGACCAGGATAGTTTCCACGACCTCGGTTATGCCGTTGCGAATATTGATCGTGCTGTCAAGCGCTATATTCAGCAGCAGGTCTTCGGGCAGGTCTTTCTTGAATTGACCGATGCGGCGATAAAACTCGTCGGCGATAGCGATATGGTTGGATCCGGGCTGCGGAATTATGACAACTCCGACCATCGGAATGCCGCCGTTGCCGCGCAGTATGGAGCGTTCGTTTTCGGGCGCCAGGACGGCTCTGCCGACGTCACGCAGTTTCACTACCGACCCTTGCGATTCTTTGATTATCAGGTCGTTAAATTCCTCGGCTGAGGTCAATCTGCCGATGGTGCGAATAGAAAGTTCGCGCGTGTAGCCCTCGATCCGGCCAGTAGGCAGTTCGACATTTTCCCGATTCAGGGCGTTGCGCAAATCAAGCGGTGTCAGCCCATGAGCGGCTAAGCGCGCGGGGTCGATTAGAAGCTTCATCGAGTATTTCTTTTCGCCCCAGATGCGGATTTCGCTCACCCCGGGGATTGTCTGTAGTCTTTCTTTGAAAATATCATTGGCGACAGCGGATAATTCGAGAAGGCTGCGTTTATTACTTTGAATTGTCATGGCCAATATCGGGCTGGCGTCGGCATCCGATTTGGAGATGACCGGCGGCTCTATATCGGGCGGCAGGCTGCGGATCGACCGCGAGACCCGATCGCGCACGTCGTTGGCCGCCTCCTCCATCGGCACGCCGAGTTCGAATTCGACTGTGATGTTGCTCCGCCCGTCACTGCTCACCGATGTCAGGGAGCGAATACCCGCCACGCCGTTTATTGACTCCTCGAGGGGCTCGGTCACCTGCGATTCGACCACGTCGGCATTGGCGCCGGTATAGGTAGTGCTGACCGATACGATCGGCGGATCGACGCTGGGATATTCGCGCACCCCCAGAAAAGCGAAGCTGATCACGCCGAACAGGACGATTAATATGGAAAGGACGACCGAGAGGACCGGTCGCTCAATGCACAGTGATGGCAGGTTCATTATTCAATTCTTTGATTTCGACGGCCCGGCCGTCGGCCAGTTGCAGCAGGCCGGTAACCACCAGGGTGTCCTGCGGCTGCAGCCCTTCGATTACCTGCACATTGCTATCGGTTCTCATGCCGGTTTTTACCGGCACGGAACGGACCTTGCCGGATTCATATAGAAATACTTTCTCGCCGCTTAATTCCGGAATCACCGCTTCGGCGGGAATGACAATGGCGTTAGGGATCCGCTCGAGTGTGACCTCGACCTTGGCGAACGAACCGGGGATCAATTCGCCATTTGAGTTGGGGATTGTCGCCCGGGCCTTGATCGTGCGGGTGCCCAGATCGATTTTCGATTCAACGGCATAGACCCTGCCTGAATATTCTTTCTGCGAATCACCCACGCTGGCTTTGATAATGGTCCCATTGCCGATCTGGCGAGCGTATTTTTCCGGAATCGAAAATTCGACTTTCATCGGGTCGATATCCTGCATGGTAGCGGCCAGGACGTTGGCCGAGACATAGCTGCCCTCGCTGACATGCCGCAACCCGACGATGCCGTCGAACGGCGCGACGATCTGTGTTTTGGCCAATTGCGATTCGATGACCTCTTTTTCGGCCTGCACCATTTTCAGCGCGTTGACCGCCCGATCGTATTCTTCCTGGCTGATCCCCTGGATTTCATGCAGCGCCCGCTTGCGATTTTCTTCGTCGGACGCCAGTTTTTCTTCGAGTCCTTTGCGCTTGAGCTGGGCCCTTAGTTCGCTGTCGTCAATTTTCAACAGGAGCTGGCCTTTATTGACCCGGCCGCCCTCGTTGAAAAAAACCCCGGTTATTCGGCCCGAGGTTTCGGGGCGCAATTCAACTTCCTCATTGGCCAAAAGAGTGGCGGTCGTATTGATTTTATTTTCCAGCAGCCTTGGCTGCACCAGAACCGCGCTTACCGCCATTTTGTCTATCCTGCCGGCGGCTGCATTCCCGGGAAGACGGTTCTTGCCGTCGCCGCAGCCGGCGAGCATTCCGGCGATTGCGGTCAGGAAAGCTATTTTGTCTATGATTTTATCGATTTTTCCTTGAAGCATATTGTTGATGGTTTAACCTTTCAACTATTATATCGGTTCCCAATGATCGTCCGATAATATCAGACATAATTAGCCTTAATCGCCTGATTTTAACGCATTTATCGCCGCCGATCAATCAAAAACTGGAGCAGCCATTCCAGGAATGGCGCCTGATAGCCTGCCCGGGGAACCCCGCTTTAGCGAGATCGGTTTTGCTACCTATCAGAATCGGCCTGGCAAAAAATAAAAGGATTAACCAGGCTACATATAATGGGAATAGTCGAAATCGTAGCATCAAGGAGAACAACATGGCAGACAATCATAGTATCCTCGTGACCGGGGCCACGGGCCAACAGGGTGGCGCGGTCGCCAGAGAATTGCTGGCGCATGGTTTTAAGGTGAAGGCCATGACGCGAAAGCCGGAAAGCGAAAACGCCCTGGCGCTTAAGAAAAAAGGGGCCGAAATAATTAAAGGCGATCTGGATGATCCGACCTCGCTGGAGAAAGCCTTAAAAGGAAGCTGGGGAGTTTTTGCGATCCAGAATACCTGGGAAGCCGGCGTAGAAAAAGAAGAGGAGCAGGGTAAGCGGATGGCTAAAATCGCCAAAAAAGCCGGCGTCCAACATTTCGTTTATTCGTCAGTGTGCTCGGCTGAGCAAAACACGGGAATTCCCCATTTCGAAAATAAATTCCGGATAGAAGAATCCGTGCGCGAGCAAGGCTTTCCGAGCTTTACGATTCTACGGCCGGTTTTCTTCATGGAAAACTGGCTGTTGCCGTGGTTCAAGCCGGCCATCGATCAGGGCAACGTCATGATATCGATCAAGCCGGAGACCGTGCTGCAAATGGTAGCGGTGAACGATATAGGCAAGTACGGTCTATGGGCATTCCAGAATCACGAATCTCTCAACGGCGAGGCTATTAGTTTTGCGGGCGATGCCTTAACGGCTCCGGAAATCGCCAAAATTATCAGCGGAGCCAGTGGCAGGAAAATTGGCTTTATCAGCCCACCTATCGAAGAAGTCCGCAAGGGCAGCGAGGATTTCGCGACCATGCTGGAATGGTTCGACAATGTCGGTTATAATGCTGATATTGACGGCATGGCCAATGAATCCGGAATCAAGCCGACGAGATTTGTCGACTGGGCCACCAGGGCTAATTGGTAATCCCGTTCCGCGCAAGGTCGTTTTGATCATGCAGGGGCAATGCTCGTCTTTGCCCCTATTTGTTAAGGATATTTCAGGAAACTTTGCAGGTAACCGAAGATGGCCGATATCAGATACCTTGTCGATGATGTTGACGAGGCGGTTGAATTTTACACGAACCATCTCGGTTTCACGATTGCCGAAAGGTGGGGCCCGGCATTTTCCATAGTTTCACGGGGCGACCTGAAGCTCTGGCTGAGTGGCCCGCAAGCCTCCGCGGCCCGACCGATGCCCGATGGCCGCCAACCGGTGCCCGGCGGCTGGAATCGCCTGGTGATCGTCGTCGAGGACATGTCTCAACTATTAGTAAAGCTTAAAGCCGCCAACGTGGTTTTCCGCAATGAGCCGTTTAGCGGGCCGGGGGGCAAACAGGTGTTAATCGATGATCCATCCGGTAACCCGGTCGAGCTATTTGAGCCCGCCGAGTGACCACTTTTTTCAAGGTCACTCCGTAAGTAGTACCTTCAGATAGATATGAATATTTGGATGAAGATATAAAACCTCCATTTCGCTCATTCCCAGTGCATGGCAGACGTCCCCGTCTGCCGTGAATATGTCGGCGGACCTCAAGGCAAGCGCGAATGTCCGCCAACCACGAAATAATCTTGGCTGCGGAAAACCCGGTGACTTTATTTCATTCTATCCGTATGTTGAAGCAAATATCGAATTACTGGCGATTGAAGGAGGAAATTGTGGGATTAGTAAAAATCGCTGAGCTGCCGGAACTGGAAATAGCCAAAGGAATTCTGATGCGCGCGGTGAACACGCAGACGGTGACGGTCGCTCACGTGAAATTGGCGGCCGGATCGATCTTGTCGGAACATGCTCACTATCACGAACAGGTTGTTAATGTGATCGAAGGCGAGTTGGAGTTGACGGTCGATGGCAAGCCGTATTCGCTGGTGCCGGGCAAGGTTATGGTGCTGCCTCCCAATATCAAGCATTCCGGGCGGGTCCTCTCGGACTGCCGGATCATCGACGTATTCCATCCGGTGCGGGAAGATTTTCGCGGCAGTAGCTTCGGCGGCTACCCGAAGAAAAGCTAAAAAGACTGCCGCTACCTGGCTCCATTGCCCCTCAGATATTCTATGACGGCCAGATGTTCTTTTTCGATCGCGATCGATAATACGGTTACGCCGGCGTCGTTGGCAGCATTGATATCAGCGCCGCTTTCGGCCAACAATTTCACCATTTCCAGGTTGCCGCTATTGACGGCCCCGTGAAGCGGAGTCCAGCCACCATGCTGCTGTTTGTTGACATCCGCCCCGTTATCCAATAGCAGCGCCACCATGCCGGTATGATTACCGGCGACCGCGGCATGCAAAGGGTAGTTTACCATGGCGTTCCTGGATACCGCCAGAACGTCCGCGCCATGCTGCAATAAAATCCTGGCCGTTTCCAGGTGGCCGTAATGAGCCGCCAGATGTAGCGGCGTCCAGCCGTCCTCGCTATAATAATCGACGAGTTTCGGGTTATTCCGGACCAATTTACGCGCCACAGGCAGGTCGCCATGGCGGGCAGCGTTTATCAGCTCCTGATTCATATCAATAGATCCCGCTTGATCACTGATGGAATAAACGCGGCGGCGATATTTCGGGTTCCGGATGGCTGCATCCGGGTTTTGGTCAGTGGCACGGCCATTGATAATGATGAACGGCTATGGTATTATTGACGCGGCATGATGCTCCCGAAGAAAATCTGGCTTCCATTGCTGACCGCGATCTGCTTCGCCGGCAGCTTCGTGGCGGGCAAATATACGACCTATGATCTAACCCCGCTGACCACGACCCTGTTAAGATATATAGTAGCCCTGTTATTTTTGGGCATATTTTTAATCGGCAGGAAATCGACTCTTCGAGTCTCGCTAAAGCAGGATCTGTTTTATTTCGTATTTCTTGGGCTGTTCGGGATCGTCGGCTATCATTTTTTCTTTTTTACCAGCCTCTACTATACAAGTGTAGCCAACACCGCTATCATTAATGCCGCCGGCCCCATAGTGACCGGTTTGATGGCCGCCGCGTTTATAAAGGAAAAACTCACGTTAAGGAATTACATAGGCATCACCGGCGCGGTCGGCGGCGTGCTGTTGCTGATTTCGCAAAATCGCCCGCAGACGGTCGGACCGGAAACGGTTTTCTGGTCAGACCTAAATATCGGCGATCTGCTCATGTTGTTGGCAGTCATTAGCTGGGCCGCTTATGGCATAATTATCAAGAAGCTAATAAGCCGCTACTCCGGATTGACCCTGACATTTTATGCCTTCGCTTTTGGCGTCCTTGAGCTTCTGCTTTTAACTATTTTTGAGAATCCTATCGAACAGGCGCGGACCATGTCATTAGCCTCTCTAATCTCGATATTATATATGGGGATCTTCGCGTCGGCGGTCGGTATCTGGCTTTACAATCTTAGCATTGAAGCGATCGGTCCGACCCGAACCTCAAGCGTGGTTTACAGCCTCGTACCGATATTCACCGCGATTTTAGCCGGCCAGTTTTTTGCCGAACCGATAACGGCCGTCATGATAATCAGCGGGGGCCTGATTATCGCAAGTTTACATTTTGCGCTTCAATAATAATCGGGGCCACTGGAATCCTGGTTTCGGCCTCGTTCCCGGGGAGATTCACCGGCGGTAATAATAATCCCGCTTTAAATGATAATAAACCCTGGTTAAAAAACCGCGTTCGAGGCAGATTCTAAATGCGGCCGGTTTACCGCTTTTTCTTGCGCAACTTTCTGGCCCGGTGAGGGCGTTTGCGTTTGGGCGAATCCGCTGAATCGGGATTCCCGATCGGCACGGCCTCCTCGACCGGTCTACTTACTCCGAACAATTCCGCGTCGGGATGTTTTCTATCTCTCAGCCAGAGCATGGCCCCGCCGGTCAGTATAACAGCGATCAGCCAGGAAAATAGCAGCGCTGCAATATTTAGATCGCATTCCCAGTCGGGCGGCAGCGATTCAGGCAGAAATAGCGGCCTGTAGCCCAGCGGCGAATTAACCGGCGAAAGGCCATTCTTATGAACGGCTGTCCAGGGCGGGAACAGACCGATTATAACTATGATAATCAGCCCGGCGTAGAGTGCGGTTCTCTGATGGCGATTGATTTTCATGGTCATGTTTTTTAAATATTTCATTTTCAGCAAAATAGCATAGTCTTATTACTTCCAAATTATTAAATACTCAGCCATCCCCCTTAGGTTCGTGTCGGATTTTTCACATAATAATCTTTATATTTCTTTAATTCTTCTTCAGTCATGTCGTCTGGTGGCACCAGCTTATAATGTTTTTCATTCACTATTTTCAATTCTCCTGATTCTTGTTTGAATTCAAACAATGCTATTACACCCTTTGCCATGAATTGCGCTCCCAGCGGGCAGCAAATTAATCCGGGTAGCTTATGTTTGCAGACACCCGAATCTTGCTCGATTTGCACCATGCTGAGATTATCTTTATGCCCTTTCGCTTGCACGGGAAAAGCGTAATGAATGCCATTTTGATCGATCCCAACGTATAGCTCATCGGTTTCAACCTGCCCCATTTCCGGAACGGTCGTACGTAGGTGATTTTGCAGCGAATAACAAGTTATCCCCGTAAAAATATCAATCAATCTGTTATAACGCAATTTTGCCAATAAAGCTTGCTCATCGCTAAAAGCATATTTTTCGACGATACCCGGCGTAGAATCGGGAATCTTTATATTGATCAGGTTTGCATTTGGGGCAATCTGCGTGGCCTTTACGAGCGAAAAACTGTATTTTGATCTGCCCGCAGGCCTGATAATCCACATGCATCCCCTGGGAGCGGTTTTGGTAATGCTTTTGGGAAATGATGCTCTATATCTAAAGCTATAGATCACATCACCGAGGTTTTTAGGTAACTCAATTTCGAGTTTCTTCGCAGACTCCATGATCTCAGTGCGATCAAAATGAATATCTGTGATCCCCTTTTTATATTTTGACTTGAATATTGATTCGATTAGCAAGACATAGCGGTTTTGTTTACCCATTATTATCAGCCTTTCATTTTTTATGGCCGTTCCACCTTAATAATATAACTTCTTCTCTTAAGTAGCTCCTTGTCGAAGTTGAAAGGCGGTTTCTGAATAATTCGCTGCCGATTACCTCATAGCTATAAGTTCGGGCAATATCCTGCAATAACTCTCCTGTTTTTATCATGATTCTCAAATATGACGATTGATCCCCGACAACATAGGCAAGCATCGCACCGGGCTTTAGCGAAGTCCGCAGTGATTCAAAGTGGCGGGCCATTCCCCCGAAATAAAGCTTAGTAACTCGGCTGTATAACCTTTCAAAGCCCGAAGTTTTGCCTAATTCTTTTCTTTTGCTTTCAATGTCCTCAGCTATTTTGTTAATTTGCGGAAAATCCCGGACAAAACGATCATCGTCATCATCCTTATATACACCCCGCGTATTGGATCTTACCAGGGTCTTTTTAAAATTGCGAAGATCATCTTTGTTTGCAAGAAAATCCAGAAGGGTTAGCTCCAACCTGGTGGTCCTCGAATAATCTTTTTCATTGGGATAAGGGGGTGAGGTAATGACGGCATCTATGGAATTTGGCTTGAGGATTTTCGCCGGCTCGCGCGCGTCCCCGAGAAAAACGTTAGCCTCTATATTTGGATCGCTTCGCTTGTTTCTGATGTCCGCGACCATATCATTAATACATTGCAGCCAGACAGAGATTACCGGGCAGTTTTCTCTTTTGGTTTTTTTTACGCCCACCTCCGGGCCGAAATGAAGATTGCTGATTTTGAATACGAGAGCCTTGGCCAATGCCAGTCTTTGATGCTCGTAATACGCGGGAATTTTATTTTTCTCCAGCGTCTCCAGCAGAACCAGGGTTTTATGCAACGGCACCGGGCTAATCGAATCTTTTAGCAGCATCCTGGCTTTATCATCAGGAAGCGTCCTTAGCATGAATTGATCGGCGCTTCTATCAGTAAAAAGGGGTAAATCGGATTCATCACTTATGCCGTCCCGCTCCAATTGCCGCAGCGCATGTGAGGCGATTAATCGGCTATGATCTTTGAGTTCAGATTCATCAATATCCCAGCCAAGCTTTGTCTTAGAAGCAAAATACGCAAAAGGATTCGCCTCGATACCGACGCTATTTACGCCAAGTTTTTTGCATTCGACCAAAGTGGTGCCGGTGCCGCAAAATGGGTCTAAGACGGTGCTGCCGGAATCGGCCTTGAATTTATCTAAGTATTCTCTAACTAAGTGAGGTGGAAACGATAAAACGAATCTAAACCAATCATGAAAGGCTTTATCTTCATCTTTTATCTTATTTGAGTCTATTTTCGCATTGGTCAATTTCATAATTGCCTGAGATTCTCTACTATTATTTCGGGAATTCGATTTCCCGTGACCTTTTTATTCTATTGAACTCGTTTCTTGTTTGCAATTAAGTCGTTACTTATTTTATCCCTCATAACTCTCCGCTTCCCCCGGGAATTTGCCATTGCGGACATCGGCGCAATATTGCGATACCGCGCTTCTGATAGTCGGAGCCAGGCTGGCGTAAAGCCGCACGAACTTCGGTCGAAACTCCTCGAACAGGCCCAGCATATCGGAAATAACCAGCACCTGGCCATCGCAACGGACGCCGGCGCCGATGCCGATAGTGGGAATTTTAACCGCTTCGGTTATCTCTTTGGCAACTTCGGGCACGACCGATTCGAGCACCATGGCAAATGCGCCCGCCTGTTCAAGCGCCTGGGCCGATTTGAGCATATATTCTTTTTGCCGGGGTGTTTTGCCCATAATTTTATAACCGCCGAATTTGTTAACCGACTGTGGAGTCAACCCGATATGGCCCATCACCGGGATGCCCAGTTCGACCATGCGTGCGATCGTTTCGCACATCTCCAGACCCCCTTCCAGCTTGACCGCCTTGGCGCCCGCCTCCTTGAGAAACCTGCCGGCGTTCGTGATAGCCTCCGCCACCGAGGGTTGGTAGCTTAAGAAGGGCATATCGCCGATTACCAGCGCGCGCCGGGTCGCCCGAACCACGCTTGAACATAAAAACAGCATCTGGTCCATGGTGATCGGCAGCGTGGTATCATGACCGGCAAAGACGGTGCCCGCCGAATCGCCGACCAGAAGGCAATCGACACCGGCCTGGTCGAGGATTTTAGCCGTGGGGAAATCGTAGGCGGTCAGCACGACGATTTTGCGGCCTTCCTTCTTGAATTTCCTCAGCGTCTTGACATTAACTACCGGCGGCTGATTCGAAAAGTTTTCCGGCATCGATAATCCTTTCCACTTTCTGGGGCGGATATATTTGCGCAAGATATTCCTCAAGCGGCCTGAAAGTCACGGGATGGATGAGATTCGGGCTTATTTCCAGAAGCGGGATCAGAACGAAGGCTCGGCGGGTTAGCCGCGAATGAGGAATTATCAGATCGGGTGAATTAATTTCCATATCCCCATAGAATAAAATATCGATATCGATCGGTCGCGGCTGATGATGGCTTTCCGGCTGGCGGCCGAGTTCGTCTTGGATTGATTGGGTGGTTCTTAGCAGCTCCTGGGGGGAGAGTGATGTTTGTATGCGCGCCACGGCGTTGTAAAAATCGAGCTGGCGGGTTACCCCGATCGCCTCGGTGAGATAAATGGAAGAATATTTCGCCAGAGTGATCCCCGGCTTGTCGCCCAGAATCCGGAGCGCCGCTCTGATATTTTCCTGCTTATCGCCGAGATTGGATCCCAGGCTGAGATAAGCGGTCACAAACTCAACTTGTGGGATTTCCGGATTGACCATTCTGCCTGTTTCTTTCCGTTTCAACTTCCATGTAATCGATTATTCCAGCTACCGGTGGGTTTATCTTGCGCACGCGCACCGTTATCTTTTCTAACTGGGATGATTCGAACAGAGTGTCGGCGATCCTGGCCGCCAACGTTTCCACGAGATTGTATGTGTCATTCTGGAAAATGTTTTCGATCACCTGAAAAACCCGGGCATAATCAATGGTGTTCGCCAATGAATCGGTTACAACAGCCGCGGCGATATCAAGGCTCAGTTCGCAATCGATTTCGAACCGGCGGCTGATCTGTTTTTCAGCTTCCGAAACGCCGTGCCTGCCATAAAAAACCATATTTTTCAGGCGGATTATCGCGGGTCTTTTTTCGGGAGGCATGCTATTTGGCGCCAAGCGGGACGAGGTAGCTCGTTCCGGGCTTTAGATTCTCGATTCTATCCAGCAGGTAATCAAACTGAGCCGGCTCGTCAACGAAACTGACGTTTTCGGTATTGATTACCAGGAGTGGGGCGCCGCTGAAATGAAAAAAATACCTGCTATAAGATTCTCCGAGCGCCGCCAGGTAATCTATATCTATCGGTTTTTCATAATCACGGGCGCGCTTTTTCACCCTCTTTAATAGGGTCTCCGGGGAGGCCGTCAGGTAGATTATCAGATCGGGCAACGGCACGCTTTTTTCCAGCATCGAGGCGACATGGTCGTACAGGGCCAGTTCGTCGCGATTGAGATTTAATCCGGCGAATATGCGGTCTTTGCCGAAGAAGAAATCAGAAACTACCCGGGAGGCCAATAGCTCGCCCGACAAAAATTCCTGCTGCTGTTTAAATCGCGATAGCAAAAAGTAAATCTGCACCTGGAAAGCGTAACGCTGGCGGTCCTTATAGAAATCGGTCAAGAACGGATTTGAGACGTGATCCTCCAGCACCAGCCGCCCGCCATAGCGATCGGCCAGAAGCCGCGCCAGGGTAGTTTTGCCGACCCCGATCGGTCCCTCGATTGCGATATATTTGGCGGCCACTTATCAGCCTTTGGTTCGTCGATACATCGAGGATTTATTCCTGATATTCTGCAGGGCAGTCGCTATTTCAGTCTCTGGAACGGTAAGCGAAAATCGCAGATATCCTTCGCCATTGCCCCCGAAATCGGAGCCCGGCCGGACGCGAACGCCCGTGCTTAAAAACATCTTCCTGGCAAATCCGGCGGACGTCACCCGTGGCGGCACATTCGCCCAGATAAACGGCACCAGCCGACCGGCTCGCACCTGCCAGCCAATCTCCTTAAGGCCATCAGCCAACAGTCGGCGCCGGTTTTCGATCCTGGCCATGAAATTCTCGGTGAGCTCCCGCTGGTATTCAAGGGCGGTCAGGGCGTATTTTAGCTGGAAGACGCTGGGCCGGAAACCGACAGCCTGCATCGTTTGCTCGATCGAGGCGATTGCCCCGCGATGGCCGATCGCGAAACCAAGACCATCTAAACCGCCAGGGAAACCGAAAGAATGTAATTCTACGAACAGCTTACTCGCTTTTTTCAATTGAAGTGGCAGGTCCAAACGCGCTTCGGGCAGGCCGCAATATGGCGAATCGAGCACGACCAGGATATTGCCAGAGCGTAGGTGGCTTATTAATTCGCGGTAAAAATACAGTTCGGCCTCGGCGCCAGTCGGATTTTGGGGATAATTGAGGAAAACCAGTTTGAGGTTTTTGGCGGGCGGCTGAAATATCGCGCTCATGTTGGGCAGAAAATCGTTTTTTTCAAGTAGTTGATAAGCCTGGGGCACAGCGCCCGCCATCACCGTACCCATTCTGTACATGGCCAGCCCCGGATCCGGGATTGCTATGGATTCACCCGGATTGACCAGCGCCAGACATAATAGCATTACCGTAAGCCGGCTGCCGGGCGTTATCACTATATCGTTGATTGGATTTATCTTGCGCGCATAGATATCGGAATATAAACGGGCGAGCCTTTCTCTTAAGGCCAGCATCAAGGCGTCATCTGCGGGAGTGTTGTCGAAGCATGACATATGTCTCAGCTTTTCCGCGAACTCCGGGAGATCCGGAAATTCGGGCAAGACTGGATCAAGGTCGATATATTTCATGCCCCTGGACTTAAGCAATCTTTCGCTCAGCCGCATATTGCCCATCAAAGCCTGAGGGGTTCGCAGCAGCCGTTCAGATTTGTTGATTACGACTTTCATTGAATTTTGCGGGAAGCCGTCCCGGCAGCAGCCAATTAAGCTTTTGCCCTCTGAATGCCCGGCAGCTTTTCGACGAGATCGCCCGGCAATACCCAGGGTGTACCGAGCTGTCGCGCTCCGGCCAGGATTTGGGCGCTTCGTTCAACCATCTCCATGCGGTTGAATGCTTCATCAAGGGTCTGGCCGATGGTCACCACGCCGTGATTTTTCAAAAGAAACGCATCATGCCGATCAATCTTATCTCGCATCTGTTCAAAGATTTCATCGGTACCAGGCGTGCCGTATTCGATAAGCGGCACGGCGCCAAACGTCACGATTATCTCCGGCAAGATCGGTTCCTCCATCGCCAGACCGGCCACAGCGAAAGCCGTCGCGTACAGCGGGTGAGCATGGCAGACCGCGCCGATATCGCGTCTGTTCTGGTAGATATCAAGGTGAAGGCGATATTCACTTGATGGGGTTTGGCGGCCTGAAAGTTTTTTCCCGGATAATGACAACTCGACCAGGTCCGTGGTTTTCAGGGATCGCAAGCTTTTGCTGGTTGGCGTGATCAGGATCGATTTTCGGTCTATCCGGACGGAAACGTTGCCCTCGCAGCCGCCGACAAGGTTCCGCTCATAAAGCAATTTCGAATATGACACGAGTTGACGGGCTAAAAGCGGCCGCTTTGATACCATCAACTATTCCCATCTTCATAGAGGATGGCACTGGCCACGGCATGTTCGCGGGTATGCGACATGGAAACGACGATTTTCTTTTTGCCGATCAAATTCTGGATTTTCGCCCCCAATCTGACGGTCGGCCGGCCGCCGTTGGTATTGACCACTTCGACGGATGTCCATTTTATGCCGTTATTGTAGCCTGTCCCGATAGCCTTCAAAACCGCCTCTTTGACCGCAAAACGGGCGGCAAATGACTGTTCCGGGAATTTTTTATGGCTGCAGTAATTGATCTCCCATGGCGTGTAAACCCTGTGCAAAAAGCTGTCCGACCATTTCTCTATGGCCCTTTTTATGCGGGAGACCTCCACGATATCAATGCCAATAGAATCGATCATAAGATTTTACTCCACAAACAGCAAATATAAATTTGGATATGTTCAATGTCAAAGCCTTATTTGCCGATAATAAAAAGGGCTTGCAAATATCGATTATTTTGTTAATATGTTAATGGCGGGATGAGGGGGGAAATTGAAAACCTAACACCAAACCGATGAAGGCTGCACCCTGAGGCTGCGCTAACGCCATGACCCCCGGGTTCCGGGGCGAGCGGATGCAAAAAGTCTCCGGTGGCTATAAATAGCCTTTAGCGTATTTTTCAGGATGTGTTTTCATTTCGATTACTCCCCGTTCCGCCGATTTTTAAACCCCGCCCACCGGCGGGGCTTTTTTTATGGAATCCTGATTAACGAGCCTCGGTTGGCGACAAAATCACTCTCCTGGCCGATAATTGAGGACAACTATGTATATATTTTCCTTGACAATCCGTCCGCTATTGGCAATATTATTTAAAGGCACATTAATAACTTAACTGCATTCTGGGGGTTCGCCTATGCATTCAGGCAAAATAGCGAAGGTCGTCCTGTCAGTCACTCTAATGTTATTTTATACATTTGCTCCGGAATTTGCTGCTGCGGAAGCTACTCTTTTAAGAGAAGTCCAGAAAACCGAACTCAGCATCGCTTTCTCGACAAATATAGCCAGACCTGATCGGTACAAGCTCGAGATTTTTAGGGAGACAATAGCGCTTGGCGAATCGACCGGGTGGGATGGACAGGCGCTATATCTGGCAGACATGGACCAATCGGAAAATCGCCGTGACACCACAAAGGCTGGGCTCGCTGATTCGACGTATAAATACAGAAGGCCGATGGCGGTTTTTTTGGTCGCCTTTGTGCCGGGCTTTTTGATCCACGGGCTCGGGCATGCCTATATA
>Ga0299912_10002049_pt1 | contig 16464 bp, 15 predicted proteins | sample RVTome_2_FD_207667 | JGI IMG/M metagenome (GOLD analysis project Ga0299912, IMG submission 207667) | Soil microbial communities from uranium-contaminated site in the Upper Colorado River Basin, Wyoming, United States - RVT95D214 (version 2) ... | reverse complement strand
CTTATATCCCTATCTAGTTCTGACTCTTGCCTGTCTTTTGTGACAGGTTGTGCAAGACGTTTTACCATGAAAGACGTTCCTCTTAGGTTCGTAAATCCAGCTCCAGCCGGAAGCTTTGTCTATTATATAATATGGTTCGGGTTCAGTGAAAAGTAGACGCGTAGTCTGTTGTGGTTTGCGATTTTGAGAAGCTTGATGCTACAATGTGCTCACAGCTATGGTACTTAGCGATAGGACAATTAAGGAAGAGATTGCCAAAGGTAGGATTGTTATTGAGCCTCTGAATCCAGATTGCATTCAGCCGGCTAGTGTTGACCTTCATTTAGATAAAAAGATTCTTGCCTTTAAACCACAACGGCATCCTGCCTACATAGACGTCAGGCGCAGTATGGACCATTTGAATGAACTTGCGGAGCTTGATGAGGATAATGCTTTCTTCCTTAATCCTGGCGAGCTTATCCTGGCCAGCACTTTGGAGTCGGTTACTCTGCCCGATGACATAGTTGGAAGGCTTGAGGGAAAGAGTTCTCTGGGGAGAATGGGGCTTCTAATCAACTCGACTGCTGGTTATGTTGACCCGGGTTGGCAGGGACATCTTACCATCGAGGTATCTAATGTTGCCAAATTGCCGATTACTCTTTATTGTAAGATGAAGATAGGGCAAATATCTTTTCTCAGGCTGACCACTCCTGTGGACAGGCTGTATGGGACAGCCGAGCTGGGAAGTAAATATAAAGGTCAGGTTGAGCCGACTGCCACTAAATTCTATGAGGACATTGCAAGGGGATCGTAAATGTTAGCTCGCCCTAAAGATTTTATGGAATGCGCTTTATCGTTGGCTGGTTTAGCCTTAGGTTACACCAGTCCTAATCCGGCAGTAGGTGCGGTTGTAGTTAGAGATGGGGTTGTTGTGGGCTTAGGGCATACCCAGCCGCCAGGTTCTGTTCATGCGGAGATAATGGCACTTCGACAGGCTGGACCGAAGGCTAAAGGGGCGACTATGTATGTCACACTAGAACCGTGTTGCCATCATGGGCGCACACCACCATGTACACAGGCCATAATCGATGCCGGCATTACTGAAGTCCATATGGCATTGATTGACCCCAATCCCTTGGTTTCGGGCAAAGGATTGAAAATACTGGAAAAAGCCGGAATAAAGACATTTGTCGGTCGGTGTGAGGAAGAAGCTCAGGAGATGAACGAGGGTTACATTAAGTTCATTACCACCGGTATGCCGTTTGTGACTGCTAAATTTGCCATGAGCCTTGACGGCAAAATTGCTACTCAAAATGGCGATTCCAAGTGGATAAGTGGAGAGGAATCCCGGAAGTTTGTGCATTACCTGCGTCATATAGTTGATGCCATTATGGTGGGAGCAAATACCGTAGTTGCTGATGACCCTCAGCTTTCGGCCAGGGGTTGTAGTGGTAAAGGCGGTAAGACTAAACTGCAACCTTTGAGGGTGATTGTTGATGGTAAAGGTCGGACGCCACTATCGGCTCGGGTTTTTGAAGAACCGGGAAAAACTCTTGTTGCTGTAGCTAAACCTCTTAATGCCAAAGCGGCGGATGGCTTCAGAAAGACCGGTGCTGAGATTGTGGAATTGCCGGCTGAGAAAGGTTTAATAGATTTGGAAGAACTATTAAGGCTGCTTGGGAAGCGAGAGGTTACCAGTGTTCTGGTGGAGGGGGGGAGCGGTCTTTTCGGCTCGTTGTTTGACAAAGGTTTGGTGGATAAAGTTTTGGCTTTCATTTCACCTATGGTAATCGGTGGAGACGGAGCCAAGAGTGTTGTTGGTGGTAGCGGAGTCAATACAGTTGCTGAGGCTCTCCGTCTAAATCGGGTGAAAATAATCGAGTTTGGCGATGACATCTTGATCAGTGGCTATGTAGGTGGCAAAAAGTAATGTTTACTGGAATAGTTGAAGAGATTGGTATAGTCAGAGGGATTAGCCCTGAGCGCTTGACTGTCGAGGCAAAAAAGGTGCTTGAGGGTATCAAGTCAGGTGATAGCATAGCTGTAAATGGAGCTTGCTTAACAGTGACCTCGATAGGCAAGGATAATTTTTCCGTTGATGTTATGCCTGAAACAGTCCGGCGGACCAATCTTGGCAGGCTTCATTACGGCAACGCCGTGAATTTGGAGAGAGCTATGCCGGCTGCAGGACGCTTCGGTGGTCATTTTGTGCAAGGGCATGTGGATGATGTCGGCAAAGTCCTATCATTGCAGCCTGAGGAGAAAGCTGTTATTGCCAGGATTTCGGCACCGTCTCTTCTGATGTCTTATGTGGTGAGCAAGGGCTTTATCGCCGTTGATGGCGTTAGTCTTACTGTTACGGGCTGTGATGACTTTTCCCTTTCGGTTTCTTTGGTGACTTATACTCGAGAGCACACGACGTTGGGTAACACAAAACCCGGAGATATAGTCAATCTTGAGGTGGATATTATCGCCAAGTATGTAGAACAGTTCAGTCAAAGACAAAATCGTGGTGCTCTGACTTTGGATTTCCTTGAAGAGCAGGGCTTCTTAAAAGCGAGGTAAAGTTTAATGGAATTTGCTACTATCCCTGAGGCAGTCAAAGATATAAAAGCAGGTAAGTTCATAATTATTGTTGATGACGAGAACCGTGAGAATGAAGGCGACCTGGCAATTGCTGCGGAAAAGGTAACGCCGGAGTCCATTAATTTTATGGCTAAACATGCCCGCGGTTTAATCTGCTTGCCTATAGTTGGTCATCGTCTGGATGAGTTAAGAGTGCCGCTCATGGTTCAAGATAATACAGCGAAGTTTTCAACAGCCTTTGGTGTATCTGTTGAGGCTAAACATAAGACCTCAAGCGGTATTTCGGCGCATGACCGTGCGGCGACTGTAAAGGCTGTGCTTGACTCTAAAACCAAGCCTGAGGATTTAGCCCGCCCCGGTCACATGTTCCCCATTCGGGCTAGAGAAGGGGGTGTGCTGGTGCGTGCCGGACACACCGAGGCGATAGTGGATTTAGCCAGGTTTGCAGGGCTTTACCCGGCTGGAGTTATTTGTGAGATTATGAATGAAGATGGTACCATGGCCCGTTTGCCTCAGCTTGAAGTCATGGCAGATAAGTTCGGTATCAAAATTGTGAGTATAGCCGACTTGATAACTTATCGCCGTCGCAATGAGAAGCTGGTGGAAAGGGTAGCTGAAGCTAAAATGCCTACCAGATATGGCGAATTTGTCGTTATTGCCTACAGGAGCAAGGTTGATACCGATGAGCATGTGGCTCTGGTTAAAGGCGATATATCAGGTGACAAACCGGTGCTGGTGCGTGTACACAGCGAATGCCTTACCGGTGATGTTTTTGGTAGCCTGCGCTGCGATTGTGGTGGCCAAATCACCTTGGCGATGGAGAAGATTAGTGCCGAAGGACGTGGGGTCTTTCTCTACATGCGACAGGAAGGTAGGGGCATAGGCTTTCATAATAAAGTGCGGGCCTATGCTCTTCAGGACCAGGGTTTAGATACTGTGGAGGCCAATATTGCGCTTGGTTTCGAACCAGATTTGAGGGATTACGGCATCGGTGCGCAGATTTTGGCTGACTTGGGTTTACATAAGATTCGCCTAGTGACTAACAATCCCAAAAAGGTGATTGGGCTGGAGAGCTATGGGCTTCAAATAGTCGAGACTGTGGATTTGAGGACACAGCCAACTCCATACAATTTGGAATATTTGAAAACGAAACAGAAAAAAATGGGACATCTATTAGAGGTAGATGAAGATACCAAGTCTTAAGTTGTGAGTTAAGGAGGGTATTTCTATGGCTAAGAACTATGAGGGCATGCTATTAGGGAAGGGGTTGAAGTTCGGTGTGGTTGTTTCACGTTTCAATGAAATCATAACGGCGAGGCTGCTTGATGGCGCAAAAGATGCTTTTCTGCGTCATGGCGTTAGCGAGCAGGATATAGATGTTGCCTGGACGCCAGGTGCCCTGGAGATTCCTTTGGTAGCTAAGAAGCTACTAGAAGGAGGCAAGTATAATGCCATTGTTTGCCTTGGAGCCGTGATTCGTGGTGGTACACCGCATTTTGAATATTTGGCTTCCGAAATGAGCAGAGGCATTTCCCGGGTGAGCCTGGATAGCGGAGTGCCTATTATCCAGGGCATAATAACTGCGGATACTCTGGAGCAGGCTATCGACCGAGCTGGTGCTAAAGAAGGCAATCGTGGCTTTATGGCGGCATCCAGCGCCATCGAAATGGCAAATCTGCTTAAGAGCATCGGAAGCTAAGAAGCTATTACGTAACCTTGTAAACATGATCCCCGGACCTTACGCGGTCGGGTACTTTAATGCCAATAGCATCTCCAGACTTGGCTTCGGTCACATTAACGTTGTTAATCTGCATGGACTCAACGATGAGTTCGATGTCTGTGGTGTGTCCCTTGATATGAATCTTGTCGCCGACTTTTAATGTGTCGCTCAGGGTTATGCCCGCTACCACAGGTCTGGCAAAGAAGTCGCTTACATTCCCAATCTCAACCTCTGGCATCTAATGTCACCTCCTTTCCTCTATATTCTTCTTTAGTATATGTTTCTGTCTTAAATAAATCAATACCTCAGTTGACATAAGGTTAATAAGACATTGACAGCCTCAGTTACAGATGATAGTATTTCGAAGGTCTTACGGTGAAGACCGTTTCGTAATATTGTGGTTGAAAGGAGGCGGCATAGCATAAGATTCCAAGATAGTCACGGAGCCTGAGTCTTTTCAGAGAAGGAGGATTTTTATGGCTTATGAGAATTTAATTGTTGAGCGAGAGGAGAATATCGCTGTAATCACCTTGAACCGTCCCCCGGCTAATCCGATAAGCCTGGCTGTTCTAAATGAGCTCGATGCGGCTCTAACCGAACTGGAGAAAGATAAGGCGATAAGAGCCTTAATAATTACAGGTGCCGGCGAAAAGGCTTTTTCAGCAGGCTTTGATTTGAAAACGGCTGGAACGCCTGACGGTGAGAAAGCTATGTCTCGTGGTCAGGAGGTATTTAGTCGAATCGAGAAATACCCCAAGCCTATAATTGCAGCCCTTAATGGTTTTGCTCTTGGTGGTGGTTGCGAGATGTCAATGGCTTGCCATTTCAGGATGATGGTTGATGCCGAGAAGGTGGTGATTGGCCAGCCTGAGATCGATGTAGGTATCATACCCGGCTGGGGTGGTACGCAGAGGTTGCCCAGACTGGTTGGGAAAGCCAAGGCACTTGAGATGATACTACTTGGAATGCGACTCAGGGCGCCTGAGGCTTTAAATATCGGCCTTATAAACAAGGTGTCTAAGCCTGGGGAATTGATGAAGGACGCCAAGGAGCTGGCTAAAACACTGGCTAAAAAGGCACCGATTGCCGTGCAATTGATTCTTGATGCAGTAACCCGTGGGCTCGAGATGACTACCGATGAGGGGTTGAAGATTGAGATGGCAAGTACTCAGCGGGTGGCAAAGACAAAAGATGCTATGGAGGGAGTAATAGCCTTTATTCAGAAGCGCGAGCCGGTTTTCACGGGTGAATAGCTATCCTGATACGGAACTTAAAATGGAAAGAGGATTGTGATATGAAAGTAGAAGACATCAAAAAGATTGCAGTCATGGGGGCGGGTGACATGGGTCATGGAATTGCGGAGGTGGCTTTGCTCAGCGGTTATAAAGTGGCATTGCGTGATATTGAACAGAGATTTGTCGATAAAGGGCTTGCCAGGATTAAGGAGAGCCTGGAAAAGCTTGTGGAGAAGCAGAAGGTTACAGAAGAGAACAAGAGGGCAATGCTGGCGAATATTGAAATTTTTGTTGACTTAGATGCGGCTGTTAAGGATGCTGACTTTATCGTCGAAGCTATCCCCGAGATTATGGACTTGAAGAAGCAGATGTTCCAGGCACTGGATAAGTCGGCACCGGCACATGCCGTGCTGTCTTCTAACACCTCGACTATGAGCATCTCGGAGATTGCCTCGGCTACTAAGAGGCCGGATAAGGTTGTGGGCATGCATTTCTTTAACCCTGCTGTATTGATGAGACTAGTTGAGGTCATAAAGGGAGATAAGACCAGCGAAGATACTATGCAGGTTACCTATGACCTGGTACTTAAAATGAACAAGATTCCAGTCAGAGTTGAAAAAGATACCCCAGGCTTCATTTACAATAGGGTTATTGCTCCTAGTGGAGTTCTCCTCGGTGCTATACTTGACAAGGGATTAGCTACACCTGAAGAAATCGATGCTAGAATGAAGAAACTGGGCATGCCCATGGGCCCGTACGAGACGATGGACTATGTGGGCTTGGATATTCACTATCATGTCCTTCTCTATTTAGGCGACAAGCTGTCTCCTGATTTCAAACCAGGCAAGTGGCTGAAAGCTAAGATTGATGCCGGTACGCTGGGCAAGAAGACAGGAAAGGGCATCTACGATTGGTCAAAAGGAAGACCAGACATAGATTTAACCAAGGCTAAAGAAGATTTTGACCCAACCGACTTGATTGCCGTGCAGGTGAATGAAGCCACGAAGCTGCTTGAGGAGGGGGTAGTTAAGAGTCCAGATGATATTGATAAGGCGATGATCAATGGAGGTTCAGGCATTGGTCCATTCCAGCTTGCCAAGGGAATAGGATATGACAAGATAGCTAAGAGATGTGAGGAACTGGCTAAGCAGTTTAGCATGAAGTCATTCGAACCAACCGAGACATTGAAGAGAGGGAATATCTGAGGCTGGACGTAAGTCCGTAGAGGAAGCAAATCGGGGTCTACATCGATTAGTTGCAGGCTGATGTAGACCCCGATTGATTGTTGCTTAGGCCTTCAGGTAGTTGTTCGGCACTGCTCTTTATAGATACCACACAAATGCGGTAACGGCTATGCTTAGCAACCCGATACCGGAAGCGACAAGCCCGCTTAATAGGCGCATGAGCCCCTTGTCCTGATAAACGATAGCTGTGAGTTTAGTTATTCCTTTCATCTTCTTTGCCTCCTTGTTATATCTTTCGCAGGAGTAGTCTGATTAAGAACCTCTGTATGTATTATCTACCTTATATAGCCTGAGATGAATCAGGTGTCGGTATGATTTTCAATCGTAGAATTGCCTTACGACTAACGGCTATGATTACTAGCCGCTTTGCCTAGTCCTTTGGTAGTAGTCTGATATAGATGCTATACTCAAGCTAAAGGGTCTGTAAGATATATGATACAAATAATAACGGGAGTCTATCTGCTCAGTAGCTTTCTGGGTATCGGAGCCTGGGGTGCCAATGTATATCTACTGGTAGATGATGATGGCCTGACACTGGTAGATACCGGACTTCCCGGAAGGGCTGACCTGATACTGGAACAGATAGAGGACCTGGGCTATTCTCCTTCTGACGTAAAGAGAATAATCATTACACATCATCATGCCGACCACACCGGCAGCCTGGCTGCGTTAAAAAAGGCTACGCAAGCTGAGGTAATTGCTCATCCTGCCGATGCTCTATATATAGACGGCACGTTGTCTCAGCCGGGACCGGCAAGACCACAGTGGTTGAGTGATCTCCTGGCTCGTTTTAGCCGGTTGTGGGCTACTGAACCGGTGGTGGTGAATACGCTGGTGAACGATGGTGATGAGCTGCCGATACTTGGCGGTATCGAAGTATTGCACACTCCGGGGCACACGCCCGGCAGCATTTGCTTGTATTCGCAAGACAAAGATTTGCTTATCGCTGGTGATTTGCTCGCTCACCGCTTTGGCTTAAAGCTGCCCTCCGGAAGTTTCACAGTTGATATAGCTCAGGAGATACAATCGGTTCAGAGAGTTGCTGGGCTGGAATTCGATAATATCTGCTTCGGTCACGGTTCACCGATTATGAGCAACGCCCATCAGACTGTAGCCGACTTTGCTGGTAGATTTACCCTGGTTCCTAAAGCTGCTGAAACAGAGTAGACTACCGGAAGCCGATCATTGCGCCATACTTTGAATAGACCTCTTTAACGAGTTCGCCTGATTTTGGATTGCCCCAGTCGTGCATCCATTCCGATACTAATGATTCGAGAGTAATCGGAACGACTCCAGCCTGTAACATTCTTTCGATTCCATATTTATGGGCCTGCGGAGTCGAGTCTCCGGCAGCGTCCATTAGTCCGTAGACTGTAAGTCCCTCTTTCAAACCATGGATAGCACTATATGCAAAGCACATGCTGGTCCACAGTCCCGAAACCACCAATTTCTTTCTACCAGTTTTTTTGACGGCATTCCAGTTTCTTTCGTCTTCAAAGGCGTCGAAGCTAAGTATCTTTCGTGCAAATACCTCCTGTTCCGGGAATAGACTGGTAATTTCGGGAATGAACTCACCGTTGAATTTGGGATTGATGGTTGACAGAATAACGGGAATACCCAGAATACTCGCGGCTTTCGCCGCACCAATGGCGGCATTCTTAATTCTTGCCTTATCACCGGAAGCAATGCCCTTGAACATTGATGCCTGATAGTCCACTAGAGCCAGAATGCTATTCTTATCTGTCAGTAATTCAAGTCTCTCGTCTGTTGAAGTAATCATTTTGCTTTTCCTCCCTTTTTAGTTACACATGCCGATATCTTTACTTGCCATATATTGCCTGATTCAACATTGTGACTATATCATTTAGAGTATCGAAAAGTCATAAAATTTGGATGCAAAATATCTCAAAAGTATAAAAAATAAGTAGTCAATTACGAGAAACCAATTGCTTCGGGTAACCAGCAAGTAATCAAGCATAGGTGATTTCTGATGATTAATAGCTTTATAATATTAACATTAAGCAGCAAAAGGAGAGAGAATGCCAACTTCCTATTTCTCGACTAGCAAAGAAAAAATCAAAGAGCTTATGAAAGTAGCGCTGGGAGAGGCACTAGCAGATTTAGCCATCGTTAATGGTGATGTGGTAAATGTCTTTACCGGCGAGGTGTTAAAAGGCAGCACCGTGCTCATTAAAGGAGACACTATTGCCTATGTCGGCAATAATGCTGCTAAGTCAATCGGATCATCAACTCAGGTCATTGATGCCAAAGGGAAAACACTGATTCCCGGTCTTATTGATAGCCATACTCATCTAGATGAAATATGTCTTGTGAGCGAGCTGGTTAAATATGCCCTGAAGGGAAGTACAACTACAATAATCACTGAGGTCTCTGACATCGGTGCCTCACTTGGTTACCAGGGTGTTCTCGAATATCTGAAGGCAACAAGGAACCAGCCAGTCAAAATCTTTATAACAGCGCCGCCGGTAAGTAGCACGAGCCCTTCCACGAATGAATTTGCTGCTATTAAACCACTCGAAATGCGCCGACTGCTGCGTCGAAGTGATGTGATAGGACTGGGGGAGACGCCCTGGGCACAGGTAAACGAAAGTAACCGCCTACTTGACATCATCGCCTTAACAATTAATGCAGGTAAGAAGGTGGACGGACATGGTGCCGGCGCGAGGGGAAACAAGCTGCAAGCCTATGTTGCCACGGGAGTATCGTCCTGCCACGAGCCAATCACTGCCGAAGAAGTCCTGGAAAGGCTCAGGCTGGGTCTCCTCGTCCAGATACGTGAGGGTTCGGTGAGAAGAGAACTGGGGACGGTTTCCCAAATTAAGGATAAGAAGATTGATTTCAGCAACCTTGCCATTTCTGCCGACGGAGTTGACCCGAGACAACTTGTCAATGATGGCTATATGGACTTCATTGTACAGAAAGCGATTGACTACGGATTTAATCCAGTGTTAGCAATCCAGATGGTAACGATAAACATCGCCCGGCACTACGGATTGGACTTTATCGGCGGCATCGCTCCTGGCAAGCTTGCTGATATTGCTATCATTCCAGACCTTAGAACAATCCGCGCTGAATACGTTATTGCCAATGGTAAGATAGCTGTTAGGAATAACCAGGTAGTCATGGAGACAAGAGAACACTCGTATCCCAGACCTTTTTATAACACTATCCGGTTGAAGCATGATTTCTCTGCTGATGATTTTACTATCCATGCCAATGCTAGTGGCTCAACAAAGGTAAGGGTAATTAACCAGGTATCCGACCTGCTCACCAAGGAAAAGATTATTGAGATGCCTGTAATAGAGGGACTCGTTAAAATGGATGTCAGCCGGGATATATTGAAAGTGGCGGCAATCGACCGCTACTGGCAGCCGGGCAAGTTCGCTTTAGGGCTCATTCGAGGTTTTGGGCTCAAACGAGGTGCTATAGCGACTACCGTTACCTGGGACTGTGGCCACATTATAGTCGTTGGCGCCGATGAGTCGGATATGGCACGGGCAGTGAACAGAATCAGGGAACTGAAAGGCGGTATCGTTATATGTGCGGGAGGGGGGGTATTAAACGAGCTACCCTTGCCGGTGGCTGGTTTATTCAGCGAGGAATCGATGGAAACAATTGCCAACAAGCTCAATGACATACAGCGCACGGCAGAGGAACTCGGCACCAGACTCCCCGATATTCGCTTGAGCTTAGAAGTACTAGCAACCCCATCCATCCCGTTCCTGCGCATCTGTGAGCGGGGCTTGTTCGACCTCAAGCAGAATAAGCTCGTCAGCTTTTTTGTATAATGAGATCATCTGCCTTTAAATAAAGGTTTTCTTTTCTCGCGAAAAGCGACTAAAGCCTCTCTGGTGTCTTCCGAGGTTAGACATATGGCTTGGCAAGTACTCCCCAGTTCCAACGCTGTCCCCAGGTCGCTATTGAGTCCTCTATGTATCTGGAGTTTCGCTAGTCTATTGGCAAGCGGGGAATTTTCTCCAATTTTCCGTGCCAGTGCCACGGTCTCTTTCTCTAGTGTTGAGGCTGGCACCAGCCTGTTCAGCACACCCAGTCTTAGCGCTTCTTCTGCCTCCAGAAAATCAGCAGTATAGACAAGCTCAATTGCCTTGGCTAGTCCCATTATCCGCGGCATTAGCCAGGCTCCGCCTGCAGCCGGGGTTAGCCCCATCTTGGTAAACCCTACCATAAACCGAGCATTCTCCGAGCCTATCCTGACGTCACAGGCTAGAGCCAGGTCAAAGCCCAAGCCAACAGCTACCCCGTTTATCATGCCGATTGTCGGTATATCCAGGTTAAATAGCTGAAGAATTATCCCGTTATAAATATGGTGAAAGGTATCACTTACTTTCTGGGCTGTCCCACCATACTCATCAGCCATATTCTCGCTGACGTCACCGCCGCTACAAAAAGCACGGCCGGCACCGGTTAGCACCAAGACCCTAATGTTTTTATCCTCATGGACACCAGCTAAAGCTTCTATCAGTTCCTCCTCCATCTGACGGTTAAAAGCATTCAGCCGCTCAGGGCGATTTAGCATAATTGTAGCAATATGGTCTTCTTTCTTAAGAACAACAGTATCGAACATTTGATACCTCCCATTTAGTTTATTCTGAACAGATTATTGGTAGTAGAACATCACCGACCTGCTTGGTAAGTAAGGGATAGCTTTCCTCCCACCTGTACATTCTGTCAGATTGTTCAATCGTAAGCAACTGCTGTCGCTGTAATCCTCATGTACAGCAGGCTTCGTTCACGTGGTATCAGCTGTTAAGCCTTCTTATCGGCCTCTTTCCAGTATTTCTCTCTTAATTCCCGCTTTAGAATCTTACCGGCAGGGTTCTTGGGTAGGGAGTCGACAAATTCAACCGACTTGGGTGTCTTGTAACCGGCTATTTGCTTTTTGCAGAAGTCAACAATCTCTTCGGCAGTGGCGCTGGTTCCTTGCCTCAGCACTATCAAGGCGTGAACCTTTTCTACCCAGTATGGGTCGGGTATACCGATGACAGTCGCCTCCATAACCGCAGGATGCCGGTAGAGTACCTCTTCCACTTCCCTGGGATAGACATTCTCACCACCGGAAATAATCATGTCTTTTTTCCGGTCTGCAATGTAGATGTAGCCCTTCTCATCGTAATAGCACATATCGCCGGTGTGAAGCCAGCCGTCAACGATAGTGGCGCGCGTCTCTTCGGGTTTGTGCCAGTATTCAGCCATCATGTGTTTGCTCCGTAATATTACCTCACCTACTATGCCCGGCTCGACATCGTTACCTTCGTTGTCCACGATTCTGACCTGTACTCCGATATCCGGCTGACCTGCTGAAGAGAGTTTCTTCTGCTCCTCTTTCGGTTTATCCAGAACGTTGTGGTCTTCTCTTGAGAGATGGGAGATGGCTGGCCCACTTTCACTCTGCCCAAACCCTTGGGCGATAATAGGTCCGAATGCCTTCATGCCTTTCTTTAATATCTCCAAAGGCATGGGTGAGGCACCGTACCACAGGAACTGCAGAGAGCTGATATCATATTTATCGAGGTCAGGCAGGTTAAGCATTGCTGCCAGGTGTGTTGGCACGATGTCCATGCAAGTGGCCTTCTCGTCCTGAATAGCTTTCAGTACGGCTGCCGGGTCAAAGAATTTTATGATAATATTGCATCCCCCAGTGTACATGGTTGACCGGAAATGGCTATTGCCGGCGATATGGAAGAGAGGCGTTATTAGAACGCGTCTATGCCCGGGCTGCAGGCTCATATCAATAGACAGAATCCTGGAATCTTCTACGAAGCGGTGATGGGTATATATGGCACCACGTGGTACACCGGTAGTGCCGCTGGTATAAATGATGCCGATAAGGTCGTCCTCGGTTACCTGGACATCGGGCTCTTGGTCCTTTTTTGATGCCAGCAGGTCCTGGTGAGCTATCATGCCGGGAGCAGAACCTTCCAATGAGATGAAATTTTTGACCTTGGTTAGACGCGGCTTGAGGGTATTCGCCGTCTCTAGCAATTCAGGCCCTACGAAAAGTATCTTGGCTTCTGAGTAATTGATAATGTAATCGAGCTCATCTACTTTTAACCTGGGATTAAAAGGCGAGGCAATGAATCCGCCTTTCATAGCTGTCCCATTGAACTCTGCAAACTGAAGACAATTCCACGATAGAATGCCAATTACATCTCCCTTTTTTACACCCATCTCATGTAAGGCATGAATTAGCTTGTTTACTCTGGTATTGAATTCGGAGAAGGTTATCCTGCTATCTCCGTATACGAAGGCTTCCTTATCTGGATACAGGAGCGAATTTCTATAGATTATATCTGCGAATGTGCCGATGTTATACCGGGATAGTTCCTTTAGTATAAGGCGTTTTGACATAGTTGAGTACCTCCTTAAATGCCGGATATTTTGGAGCGCTTATTGCTCTTTAGGCCAAAAAGCTAAGTTAGAATTCTATGGCGGCAGTGTAATTTTGTCAAGTCCGCTCCATGCGATCTTCCCGGAATTGGCGGCAGTTCTCTACGAAGCTCGTTGCCATATGAGGCAAGCTGGCCAGGTGAAGGTGAATATAGGAGGCAAGCAGTTTCTTTTTATGGAAACCCTCCCGCCGTTCCTCTTTTTCCAGAATATGATAGGCATTGGCGTCATCAGTATTGTTTTTCAGAACCGACCAGTGGAACTCATGGCCGCGGACTATTTCTCCCCGGCGCAGTATGGGGCCGTCACCCAGAGCCTGAACTGTCCGATAGCCCAGGCTAAGGTGCGGGCTATCAATCCGGGAGGAAACAGGGATGGCTCCTACCATAGTATATTCATTACCTTCGAGGTCGCCGATACTTCTGCCGAGATATATTAAGCCGCCACATTCGGCATAAACCGGCATCCCCTGTCGGGCTGCTGCCTTTATAGCTTGCCTGATGGGGCTATTATCTGACAGAGCTGCGGCATATAGCTCAGGGAAGCCACCTCCTATGTAGAGACCGGAGATGTCCCGTGGCAGGTCTGTATCCTGCAGGGGACTGAAGGGTGCAAGCTCAGCTCCCCAGGCTTCCAGAAGGTCGAGGCTATCCTGGTAATAGAAGCTGAAAGCCTTGTCTCTGGCTACCGCAATCTTAGCCGCAGTCGGCTTTCTGACCTGCGGAAACAATAGAGACTCGGGCTTGGGTGTCATTGCCTGTTCCGAAAGGCGCAGAATCTGCGGAATATTAATGGTGGCTTCGCATTGTGCCACCAGAAGTTCCAAGAATTCTCTGTTGGCGGGTTCCTCCACGGTGGGGATTAAGCCCAGATGCCGTTCGGGTAAGGAGAGATTGTCGCGCCGGGGCATATATCCCATCACCGGTATTCCGGTGTAGTACTCAATGGCTTCTTGACATAATCTAAGGTGCGTATCGCTACCTATGCCGTTGAGGATAACGCCGCCAAGGTGAAGTGAGGAGTCGAAAGCCTGATAGCCGGCAACCATAGCTGCCAGGCTGCGTGCTCCCTTCCGGCTGTCTATTACCAGCAGCGCAGGTGCCCCGAGGAGATTAGCCAGCTCCGCTGTGCTGCCCTCTTCATTTAGTGATGAGCGCCCGTCATAAAGCCCCATTACCCCTTCGATGACGGCGATGTCTTTTCCCACCATGGCGCGGCTGAATAGCTCGATCACGGCATCGCGGGGTAAAAGCCACGTGTCCAGATTGCGGGAAGACTCGCCGGTTACCCAGGTATGGTAGCTGGGGTCGATGTAGTCCGGCCCAGCCTTAAAAGGTTGTACCTTGAGACCTTGGTGAACCAGTGCTCCCATTAAACCTGTGGCTATGGTTGTCTTGCCTACACCGCTGGTCGTACCAGCTATGACTATAGCTCTCATGTCCTATACTCTTGTGTAGATTCACCAGCCAGGTCGTATTTTATCCGGTAGCCGCGAGGTGTCACCATCCATCCAGCCAGGGTAAATGTGGCTGAATTACCGATGATTATGGTTGTGTTCATGCCGATTTCATAGTCAAACATGTGCTCTAAATCGGTGATGACCACCTCTTGCTTCCGCCGGTAGGCATTGGTAACAATGCCCACCGGAGTCGATGGAGGACGATGCTGCAAGATGATTTCCCTGGCTTTAGTCAGCTGGTGTTGGCGGCTTTTGCTCTTGGGATTATAGATAACTATAACGAAATTTCCCTGTGCTGCCAGCCTTAATCTCCGGCTAATCTCTTTCCACGAGACAAGATAATCGCTGAGACTTATAGTGACAAAGTCGCCGCTTATTGGAGCGCCGAGCAGGGCAGCACCAGCCGCCAGTAAAGGAATGCCTGGTATCACTTCTATATCGAAATCATCTAATGGTTGTTGACTAAGGATTTCACCTACCAGACCAGCCATGCCGTAAATGCCGGTATCGCCGCTGGAGACGAGAGACACAATCTTTCCTTTCCTGGCCAGGCTGATAGCCTTTTTTACCCGTTCTATTTCCGCGCCCATGCCGGTTGCAATAACCTCTTTCTGGCGTAGGTAAGGCTCGATCAGCTTGATATAAGTCTTGTAACCAATGACAACTTCACTGCAATCAATAGCTTCCTTAGCTTTGAAGGTTATATGCTCCAGGCTGCCAGGGCCGATGCCGACCAGGAAAAGCTTGCCCCCTTTATCCCTTTTGTCGTTGAATCCGAGCCGGGCAACAGCGACAGTCACTGCTCGTTTATGGCTTACTTTGGGTACGATGAGAGAACTGCTGCCACTGCTTAGCAGAGCCGCCGACTCGCATACCGCCGGCGTTCCCACATGTCTCAGCGCTGCCGCTGATGGGCTGGAAGGGAAGTTAACTTTACATAAAGCCTCTTCATCGAAGTACTCTATCGGTAGGCTATATTTTCGGGCAAACTTCAGGAGTCCAGTCTCATTTCTCTTCAGCGAGATGGTGGCTAGATTTTTGATGCTCTTGATAGACAGGTCGTGTTCCGAGAAAACTCGGATGACTGCCTCCTTGATTTCGGAACATGGCGTGCCCCGGTTACAACCGATGCCAACCACCAGGCTTCTGGGGCGGTATGTCATCGTGTGGTGTTGTAACAGCGCCCGGTGCTTATTGTCCAGAATCCGGTCGGTGATTATCAGCCCTGCTTGGAAGTTGGCCCGGATAAAGGCCTCGATGGTAGTAAAGATACGCACGTTATCTGGTAAAGGTTTTGTCTTTGACCACCAGTTTTTCTCCCCGGCATCCTGATAAATGCCAACCGGTTCTCCGTTAACCAGCGCTGCGCTCACTGTGGTGACGCTGCGATTATCATTGAGTTCCCAGCCGAACTCCTTTCCCAGAAGGTCCACGGCAATCGTCTGGCTAATCTCCGACGCGGTAGTGATAACCGGTTGGGCACCGATGAGAGAGGCTATCTTTCCGGCTAGCTGGTTGGCGCCTCCGACATGTCCCGACAGCAAGCTCACGCTGAACGAGCCGGAATCGTCGACTACCACCACTCCGGGGTCTTTACGCTTGTTACTGAGCTCCGGGGCTACCAGCCGGACTGCGATGCCCACTGCCATGATAAGCACCAGATAGCGGTAGCGGCTGAAAGCTTCCCTGACCACTTCTTTTGCCGCTGACGGGAAGGGGTGTTCGTCCGGCTTCGGCTTCGCAGCAAACTTTTTCGGCAGGTAGAGTCGGCTGTGCGGAAGCAGCAGGTTCAAGCGCCGACCTAACGCCGCT
>Ga0299912_10002048_pt1 | contig 16465 bp, 14 predicted proteins | sample RVTome_2_FD_207667 | JGI IMG/M metagenome (GOLD analysis project Ga0299912, IMG submission 207667) | Soil microbial communities from uranium-contaminated site in the Upper Colorado River Basin, Wyoming, United States - RVT95D214 (version 2) ... | reverse complement strand
GCGCAGCGCCATGCCGAACGAGGCGATGGTGGCGATCGGGTTGGCCAGACCCTGGCCGGCGATATCGGGTGCCGAGCCGTGCACCGGCTCGTAGAGCGCTTTGCGCTTGCCGGTCTTGGGATCGGGGGCGCCGAGCGAGGCCGACGGCAGCATGCCGAGCGATCCCGTCGCCATGGCGGCCTCGTCGGAGAGCAGGTCCCCGAACAGGTTGTCGGTGACGATGACGTCGAACTGCTTGGGGTTGCGCACGAGCTGCATGGCGCAGTTGTCGGCGAGGATGTGGTTGAGCTCCACGTCCGGCGCGTAAGCCTTATGTGTCGCCGTGACCACCTCGTTCCACAGCACGCCCGTCTTCATGACGTTGCGCTTTTCCGCCGAATGGACCTTGTTGCTCCGCTTGCGGGCAAGATCGAAGGCGACGCGGGCGATGCGGTCGATCTCGTGCGTCGTATAGACCTGCGTGTCGACGGCGCGCTTCTGGCCGTCCTCGAGGGTGACGATCTCCTTCGGCTCACCGAAGTACACCCCACCCGTCAGCTCGCGCACGATCATGATGTCGAGGCCTTCGACGAGCTCGCGCTTCAACGAGGAGGCGTCGGCCAGCGCTGGGTAGCAGATGGCGGGGCGCAAGTTGGCGAACAGGCCGAGGTCCTTGCGCAAACGAAGCAGGCCCGCCTCGGGGCGTACAGCATACGGCACGCCGTCCCACTTGGGGCCGCCCACGGCGCCGAAGATCACGGCGTCGGCCTTCATGGCCTTGGCCATCGCCTCTTCGCTGACCGGAACGCCGTGCTTGTCGATCGCCGCGCCACCGACGAGGTCGCTGACGGTGGCGAACTGGGCGCCGCGCCCCGCATTGTTGAAGAAGGCGACGATACGCTCGACCTCGGCAATGGTTTCGACGCCGATTCCATCGCCGGGCAGCAGCAGTAGATTGTAGGTGGTCATGCGGTGGGTCGATCCGAGAAGGGTGGGGACGAGGCGCCGTAGTGCTAGCCTCTGGCAAAATCGGCGGCAAGGGGACGGTCGTCAGCCAACCCCCGGTAGGGTGAGGAGCAGGGTGAAGCCGTTGAGGGCGAAAGCGCACCGAAGGCAGCCAGCACGACGCTCAGCACCAGGAGGCTCGTTCCGCCCGTGATGATCGCCACGGAGGCCAGCACGATGGCGATTTGCAGCAGCGCCTGCCCGTAGTCGAAATATGGATCCTTGCGCATGGCGCGGTCGCGCTGCAGCTCCAGCGATTTGCCTTTGGCGAGCAGCTCGGCGACCCCCTCGCCCGTCTCCGGCTCGGAGGTCAGGCGCGCCTCGTCCTTGCGGTACTTCGTGATCTTGTCCCCGATCGAGGTGCGGACGGCTTGCGGCAGGCCCGGCTGCTCAGCGAGCATCGCCTCGAACTCGTCGATCTGCAGGCGTAGCTGGTGGCGGCGGATGTTCTTTGCCTGGAAGAATGCCCAGGTGTTGGAAGCCTCGATGTTGCGGGCCGTGGCGTCCTTGGTCGCATTGCCGCCGCCGACGCTGCAGATGGCGAGCATCACGGCGAGAGTGCCGATGTAGACGGCGATCAGCCGGTCGCGCTGCTTGTGAGCGCTTTCGTCGACCGCATCGAGGACTTCTTTGAACGCCATTGCTCACTTCCCTCAGACGATGTCCTCTTTGGGAGCGTCGATGCTGCGCGGCGGCAGGAGGTCGTTGCGCTCAATCGGCACGCCCTTTTCGTCGAGGCGGTAGACGATCGGCGCGCCTGTCGCCAGCTCGCGGTCGAGGATCTGCTTGCTGGTCAAGTTTTCGATCTCCATGATCAGCGCGCGCAGCGAGTTGCCGTGCGCCACGACCAAGACCGTCTTACCCGCCAGCAGGTCGGGCCAGATCTTATTCTTGTAATAGGGCAGCACCCGCTCGGCCGTGTCCTTGAGGCTTTCGCCGCCAGGAGGCGGAACGTCATAGCTGCGCCGCCAGATCTCAACCTGATCTGCGCCCCAGCGCTCCCGCGCCTCGTCCTTGTTCAGCCCGCACAGATCGCCGTAGTGCCGCTCATTCAATGCTTCGTCGAAGCGGGTTGGAATGCTCGACTGCGCGAGCTCCGACAGGATGATGTCGAGGGTTCGCTGTGCGCGCTTCAGGTGGCTGCTATAGGCCACGTCGAAGGTGAGGCCCGCGGCGCGCAGCATCCGCGCGGCAACCAGCGCCTCGATAAGCCCCTTCTCCGTGAGGTCGGGATTGCACCAGCCGGTGAAGATGTTGCGCCGATTCCATTCGCTCTCGCCGTGCCGCACGAGCACCAACGTGTGACCGGAGTTATGTTTGGGCGCCACGCGATGGGTCTCCAAGCTCAGAACCCCAGCACGTTTGACATCGAATAGAGTCCGGGCGCCTTACCCAGACCCCACAGCGCGGCTTTCACCGCGCCACGCGCGAATACGGTCCTGTCGCCGGCGATGTGTGTGAGCTCGATGCGCTCCCCAGGACCGGCGAAGATGACCTTGTGCTCGCCGACGACGCTGCCGCCGCGCAGGCTGGCAAAGCCGATGTCGCCGCGCGGTCGCGGCCCGGTGAGACCGTCGCGCGTCCGGATCGAGCGCCGAGCTAGATCGAGCCCGCGTCCCTCGGCGGCCGCCACGCCGAGCATCAAGGCAGTGCCCGATGGTGCGTCGACCTTATCCTTGTGGTGCATTTCCACGATCTCGATGTCGAAATCCTCATCCAGCGCCTCGGCGACGCGGCGCGTCAGCGCGACGAGCAGGTTGACGCCCAGGCTCATATTGCCGGCCTTGATGATCGGCGCGTGGCGGGCTGCGGCGGCAATCTGCAGTTCGTCCGCTTCCGACAATCCCGTCGTGCCGATGACGTGCACGGCCCTGGCGTTGGCGGCGAGGCCCGCAAACTCGACGGTAGACTTGGGCGTCGTGAAGTCGAGGATGGCTTCGCAGTTGGCGATGACGTCGAGGGCATCGGAGGTGACCGGCACTCCGAGCGCCCCAACCCCAGCCAGCACGCCGGCATCGGCGCCGAGAGCAGGCGAGCCTGGCTTCTCGATCGCGCCCACGATCGTGCAGCCGCTCGTCTCCTTGACCGCGCGAACGAGCTCCTGCCCCATGCGGCCGGCAACGCCCATCACGGCGATCTTCATCGGGGAACCTCGAAGTCGAACGTGGTAGTGCGCGGCGATATAGCAACACACCTGGCCAAGAGGAAGCGCGGCGCCCCTCACTCTGTCTGCTGCACCGCGGGATGGTGCGGTTCGTCGCAGTGCAACTCCTCGTACGCCGACAGCGAAGAAATGCTTGCCGCTCCAGCGTACGATCGGCGCACCGTGACAGTCCTTACGTGTTTCTTGAAGAGCGGCGGGCTGGCGTCAAGCGGTCGGTTGTCTCAGCGGGGATCAATCCCAGGCAAATGCGACCTTCTTGAGCTTGGTGCGGCCGAAACGTTCAAAGCCCAGGCCAATCGGGCGCCCACCCCGGCGCCAGTAAAAATCGGAAGCGGCAGCATTGTCGGCAAGCGCCCAGACGATCAGGCCGCACAGCTGGCGCTTATCGAGGTTATAGCGGCAGGCTTCGAACAGCCGCTCGCCGAAGCCGAGGCCCTGGTGGGTCGGCGTGACGTAGAGCTCGTAGATCTCGCCCTCGTACTCGCCGCGCACGCGTGCGCCGCCGAGCGTGGCATAGCCCGCAACGGTGCCGGCGACTTGCAGCACGAGAAGCTCGCTGCCTGATTTGATCGTCGTGCTCCACCAGTCGGGGGTGCGCCGGCGGATCATGCTTTCGAGGTGCAGGTGGGGAATAATGCCGAGGTAGGCCTGACTCCAGCTCGTGCGAAAGAGATCGCTCAGCGCCGGTGCATCCGTGTGGACGCCACGCCGAATCTCGCAATGTGAACTTTCACCCAGCATCCGCTCACTTTTTTGGATTGGGGCGTCAGTGTACAGTGTTCCCTCAGATTGTGCGTAACAGTTTGCTGAAAGTTGGGCCATAGAAATATGAAAAGGGGCCCGGATTCACTCCTGGGCCCCTTAATCGTTAGCAGTAATGCGCGGCGCTATCCTGCAAAGGCTAGTCAACCGACCTTCTTCATCTGCTCGAACGTCTTGCTCGCAGCCGAATTCATGCTTTCGAGCGTCTGCCGTCCGATTTTGCTCGACAGCTCGAAGAACTCTTTCGTCTGGGAGCTCGTCGCGGCGAGCTGCTGCTTGACGAAGTTGGCCTGCAGGCGCGCAACCTCGGGCACGGTCTTGGCGCGAGCCATTGCCTCGGCGGCATCGAAGGCCGCTTCCGCATTGACGCTCGCTGCGTGAAGCAACTTCTCGGTGAAGGTCTTCGCGCCCGCCTGAGCGGCGAGCATGACCTCTTCTATCGCCTTGACGCCGTCCTGCGTCGCGGCGCTCATCTTGCTGTAGGCATCGCGCGTCTTGGCGACGCTTTCCTCAGCGAACGCCTGGACGTTCTCGGGGATGCGAGCATCCTTTGCAGCGGCGAACATGTCTTGGGCCTGGCGGGTATAGTCGTTCATGGCTGTCTCCGTAAATCGTTGGGGCCCGCCAGCTCGCGCGCGGGCTGCTGATAGAGGTGAATATGCAACCGCATTAGCTCCGTGGAGCCTTACGAGATTCTGTATAGCAGTCATTTTTGTGCATTGCAACAAAACTTATTGCATCGCAACATAATGGCTGACGATCATTACCAGGATTGCTTCTTGGCAAGGCTTAGCGAGCAAATATTGTTTCACTCGCATGTGTCGCGCATTGACCTGAAGCAATCACAGCTGCGTGAATTTCTCGCGGTAGCCCATGGCTGAGCGGTCGAAAAGAATGTCCGAGGGGCGCAGCGGCCGGGCGAGTGCCAGCCCTTCGAGCGACCGGCAACGCGACAATGCGACGTACGTTTGCCCGTGGGCAAACGTTCCGCGGCCGAGGTCGATGTAGACGCGGTCGAGCGTCAGCCCCTGCGACTTGTGGATGGTGAGCGCCCAAGCCAGCCGCACCGGAAACTGCCGGAACGTGCCGGTGACGTTCTCGATGATCTTTTCGGCGGTCTGGTCGTAAGCGTAGCGGCGCGCCTCCCACGATACGGGTTCGAGCTCGTAGGTCTTGTCGTCGATCTCGATCCAGATGCGCTTGGCTTCCAGCCGCGCGATGCGCGCGATGGTGCCATTCACCCAGCGCTTGTCGGGGTCGTTGCGCAGCAGAATGACCTTTGCGCCGGGCTTCAAAAGCAGCGTGGCATCCGTCGGATGCGCGGCCTCGCCGAACTCACCGCTGATGCTGGCCTCATATGTCCTTTCCTCCGCAGGCAGTGCGTTGAGATAGGCCATGTTGATGCGTTGGGCGGCGGCGTTGGTCGGGGTGAGGATGACGAAGGAATCGCCCTCGCCCAGCGTGCGGATCGGGTGCGTCCGCTCGTTGAGGACCGCGAAGTCCTCCTCGGTCGCCTCGCCGTCGCGGATGTTGTTGAGCACGCGGAGAAACGTCTCGTCGCGCTGTCGAAACACCTGCTCGAGCTCGATGAGCGACATCCCGGCGCCGTCGCGCAGCGTCGGCACCTGGAAGAAAAACGCCCCGCCATGCTCGCTTTCCAGATGTTCAGCCACCTCCCCGCCTTGGATCACGGGCGGCAATTGATGCAGGTCGCCAAACAGCAATAGCCGCACGCCGCCGAACGCCTCCCGCGGCCGGCCGCGGTTGAGGCGCAGCGACTGGTCGATTGCCCACATGAGGTCGGAACGCACCATCGACACTTCGTCGATGATGATGATCTTCAAGCGGCGCATCAGGCGCCCATTGCGACTGCGGCGGATATCGTCCGGTCGGATGAGGCGTGGCGGGAAGCCGAAGAAGGAGTGGATGGTCTGCCCGCCGACGTTCACCGCTGCGAGCCCCGTCGGAGCGAGCACGACCGCCTCGTCGACGATCATGTCGCGCAGGCAGCGCAGAAGCGTGGATTTGCCCGTACCGGCGCGTCCCGTGACGAACAGGTGGCCGTCATCGTTACGCACGAAATTGAGCGCTTTCAGGAACTGCGGGGGCGGCGTTATCTCCGCCGGCCAGGTGCCCTGGTCGGCCTCCGACACGAGCCGCATACCTCTATTCTTCCCAGACACGGAGCCTCGCTGTGCTCAGTCGTGCTTAGCAGGCGCGTGCCGCAGCTGAAAAGATCGCGCCGGCCGACGGGAGTCGACCGGCGCAAGAATATTCAATCAGCTACAGCGCGAAATCAGTCGCGGGTCACCGAGATGACCTTGAACGCGCTGTCGAGCTTGACGTCGTACTGGACGCCTTTGCACTTCGTATCGTCGATCTCAAAGACGCTCGTCGCTTCAGTCTCTTTTTCCAAGGTGCCGCCCTCGCAGCCCCACTCCGTAAGCGTGGCCTTGATCTTCGCCGCCTCGTCATCCGATGGCTTCGAGTCGGCGAACGCTGCCGAACTGCACAGCGCCAATGCGCAGATGGTGACCATGAGCTTTTTCATATTGGACTCCTCTGTGAGTGCCACAACACGTAACGCTATAACACGCACTGTGCGACGCAGAACAGAGCCGATCGCGGGAGCTTATCAGGCGACCTCGCGGTCGCGCGAGCGTTCCATCTTCTTGCGCTCGTTGGGATTGAGCCAGCGCTTGCGCAGCCGGATCGACTTGGGTGTCACCTCGACCAGCTCATCATCGGTGATGTAGCTCATGGCTTTTTCCAGCGTAAGCTTCATGGGCGTTGTGAGAAGCACGTTCTCATCCTTGCCGGAGGCGCGCACGTTGGTGAGCTTTTTGCCTTTGACGACATTGACTTCGAGGTCGTTGTCGCGCGTGTGCTCGCCGACGATCATGCCTTCGTACACGCGCGTCTGGGCGCCGATCATGAAGGGCCCGCGGTCCTGCAGGTTGAAGATCGCGTAGGCCGCGGCCTCACCCTCGGAGTTGGAGATCAGCACGCCCGTTCGGCGCGAGGCGATTTCCCCCTTGAAGGGCGCATAGGCATGGAACAGCTTGTTGAGCACGGCCGTGCCGCGCGTATCTGACAAAAGCTCGCTCTGGTAGCCGAGAAGCCCGCGCGTCGGCACATGGAACACCATGCGTTGGCGTCCGCCGCCCGAAGGCCGCATCTCGAGCAGCTCGCCTTTGCGCTCGGCAAGCTTCTGCACCACGACGCCAGTGTGCCCCTCGTCGACGTCGATGATGACCTCTTCGATCGGCTCGAGCTTCTCGCCGGTGCCTGCGTCCGTCTTGTACACGACTTTCGGCCGTGAGACCGTCAGCTCGAAGCCTTCGCGGCGCATGTTCTCAATCAGAATTCCGAGCTGCAATTCACCGCGGCCGGCGACGTCGAAGGCATCCTTGTCCTCCGAGATCGTGACCTTGATCGCGATATTGCGCTCCGCTTCCTTCATGAGGCGGTCGAGGATGACGCGGCTCTGCACCTTGTCGCCTTCCTGGCCAGCGAAGGGTCCGTCGTTGATGCGGAACGTCATCGACAAGGTCGGCGGATCGACGGGCTGTGCCGGCAGCGGGGTGTCGATCGAAGGATCGCAGAGCGTGTCGGCGACGGTTGCCTCGCTCATGCCGGCAACGGCGACGATCTCGCCCGCCTCGGCCTGCTCGACGGGCACGCGCTCAAGGCCGCGGAAGGCCAGAACCTTCTGCACGCGGAAACTCTCGACGAGCTTACCGTCACGGCTGATCGCCTTGAGCGGCTGGCCCGCCTTGAGAACGCCCGACGAGATGCGCCCGGTCAAAATGCGCCCTAGAAACGGATCGGCTTCGAGCGTCGTCGCCAGCATGCGGATCGGCCCGGCCTCGATCGTGGGCGGCGGCACATGCGAAACGACGAGATCGAACATCGGGGCCAGATCAACTTGCGGTCCGGCGGGATCTAGCGCCATCCAGCCGTTGCGGCCCGAGCCGTAGAGCACGGGAAAATCGAGCTGCTCGTCGCTGGCGTCGAGATTGGCGAAGAGATCAAACACCTCGTTCAAGACGTCGAGGTGGCGTTCGTCGGGCCGGTCGATCTTGTTGATGGCGACGATGGGACGAAACCCGCGCTTCAAGGCTTTGGAGACCACGAACTTGGTCTGCGGCAGCGGGCCCTCGGAGGCGTCTACCAGCACGACGACGCCATCGACCATGTTGAGGATGCGCTCGACCTCACCGCCGAAATCGGCGTGGCCCGGCGTATCGACGATGTTGATGCGCGTGCCCTTCCAGACGACGGAGGTGCACTTGGCGAGAATGGTGATGCCGCGCTCGCGCTCGAGATCGTTTGAGTCCATCGCGCGCTCAGCCACGCGCTGGCCCTCGCGGAACGAGCCGGATTGCTTCAGCAATTCGTCGACAAGCGTGGTCTTGCCATGGTCGACGTGGGCGATAATCGCGATGTTTCTCAGGTTCATCAGGGTCTTTGTGCGGTGCAATAGGATGCGCGGACCTAGCACATCGCGGGCCAAGTCGCCAGCCCGGCGCGTCAGACGTGCCGGTGCATGGCCGATTGGGACCGCGTGTCGCGCATCAGGGCATAGACTATGAGAGATATGAGTATGCAGGCCGTCACATACCAGTAGAAGGCCGTCTCGTAGCCGATCTCCTTGAGATAAAGCGCCACGTACTCGGCGGTGCCGCCGAAAAGCGCGACGGTGACGGCATAGGGGAAGCCGACCCCCATAGCGCGCACGCCTGTCGGAAACAGCTCCGCCTTAACGATGGCATTGATCGCCGTGTAGCCGCTGACGATGAGCAGCGCGCCCATGATGAGGAAAAATGCGGTCCAGGCGTCTTTCGTGTCCTGCAGGGCCGAGAGGATGGGCACCGTCAGCAGCGTGCCAAGAACGCCGAACGTCAGCAGCACGGGGCGTCGCCCGATCACATCCGAGATCGCCCCGACGATCGGCTGCAGGCACATGTAGACGAATAGCGTGCCGGCGGCGATGACGGTGGAGGTGTCTTTGGACACACCCGCCGAGTTGACCAGGAACTTCTGCATGTAGGTCGTGTACGTGTAGAAGGCGACCGTACCGCCGAGCGTCAGCCCCACCACGATGGCGACCTCGCGCGGATGCTGCAGCAGGCCCCGGAGAGGGCTCAGCCCCACGCCCAGCGCCCGAGCTTCGAGAAACGCCTCGCTCTCATGCATGTCGCGGCGCATGAAATAGACGACGACGGCAAGCGCCGCCCCGATGGCGAACGGGATGCGCCAGCCCCACGCCTCGAGCTCAGCCGGAGTCAGCAGCAGCTTCTGCAGGGCGAGCAGCACCAGCATGGCGAGCAGCTGGCCGCCGATCAGCGTCACGTACTGGAAGCTCGAATAGAAGCCGCGATGCTCGTGATGCGCGACCTCGCACAGATACGTGGCACTGGTGCCATATTCGCCGCCGAGGCTCAGGCCTTGCACGAGTCGCGCGGCGAGCAGCACGAGCGGCGCGGCAAGCCCGATGCTGTCGTAGGTCGGGGTCACCGCGATGGTCAGGGAGCCGAGGCACATCAGCAGCACCGACACGGTGAGCGCCAGCCGGCGGCCGTGGCGGTCGGCGACGTGGCCGAACAGCCAGCCGCCGAAGGGGCGCATCAGGAAGCCGACGGCAAAGATTGCCGCGGCGTTGAGCAACTGCGCGGTCTGGCTTTCGGACGGGAAGAACGACTTGGAGAAATAGAGCGCGAAGGCGGAGTACGCGTAGAAATCGAACCATTCGACGAGGTTGCCGGCGGAGCCGACAAAGATCGCCTTCAGGCGCCGCGCCGTGTCGGCCAGACTCGCTTCGGGGCTCGCTTCGGGCAGCGGACTAGCGGCGGTGCCGTCCGTCCGTGTGTGCATGCCGTGCGCCTCGTCGCCTTCCGGGTGCGTCGCGACCTAGGCGCTCTTTAGCATGGATCGCAATTCCTGCAGCCGCGCTCTGGTTTGCATCTCGATGGCATCCTTGACCGACAGCATCTGCTGATCGATGACGGAGGCGAGCTCGTCGGCGATGCTGGCGCGCGCCGTCGCATTCATCGTCGCCAGCGCCTCGCGGATGTGCGAAAGACCCAGATCCCTCTCGAGATGCTGGTTCAGCCGTTGCAGGAAATCGCGAGCGAAGTTCGGCACCTCGAGCCGTGCCATGGCAGCGAGCGCGCGCCGGCGCACCATCGTGTCGGGGTGCGTCAGCGCCGCCGTCATCAGCCGGCTGTGTAAGGTCGTGGGCACGCGCACCAGCCGCTTCTTCACGGTCTCCGGGCTGACCGTTCCCGATTCGAGCGCGTGCGCCATGGAGATCTGGTGGCTCCACTGCTGGAAGCGCAGGAGAAGCGCGCGCAACACGATGATACTGAGCGTGACGACGATCAACAGGCGCACGCTATTGCCGGTCCATCCGTTGTAGACGATCTGCGCGCTCATGTTGTCGGAGAGCTTGGAGAGGTTGGCCCAGGCATTGACCAGCGAGCTGACGATCGGCACCTCGTTCAGGACGCAGGCAAGATACTCGCTGTACTCGTTGGTCAGAGTCGGCCTATGCCGCAGAATCTGTGCGACGCCGGTGCGTTCCACCGTCTGGATTATGGCGGCGAGCCCGAAGATGTAGAAGGCGACGGACGAGGCGAGGATGGGGATGTTGTTGACGGCGTCCAGCGCCGAGAAGGTCATCTTGTCGGCCGCAAGCGACCCCTCCATCACTTTCTTTTCCTCGTACATGATGCGCAAACTGCTCGCCATGATGAGGATGTGAACGGCGAGGAACGCCAGGAGAGTCCAGAATAGGGGGCGCGTTTGGAGATCCATGACGGCGACGTAGAGCAGCGCCGCATTTGCCGCGAGCCACAGCGTCACCCTCCAGGTGCTCACCCAGCCGGTTTGCGAGTTGGGCCGGAAAATGAAATTGAGGACGCCGATCAGTGGCCAGCAGACGGCCGTCCAACCGCGATCGAAGATCCCATAGAGCGCGGAAGCGTATTTTCCCCCGTCGTCCGACATGATCGCCCCCTGTGATGCCCAGACCGGCCCCGCTCGAAACTAACGTATCATGCGCTGCCGGTACAACGGATCGGCCCTTGTGCGCAGATTTAACGGGCGGGTGCATTGCCGGCCTTTCGCCGCGGCGCACGCATTGACCTTCGCCCTTGCAGAGTACTAACTGCAGCCCAATCTTATTGGCTCTCGGACGGCACGACTGCCAACAGACTGCCGGACCGAGGAGGAGGGGTTATGACGGCGAAACCCAGGCACGCGAAGGTGCTGATCCTCGGCTCGGGACCGGCTGGGTACACGGCCGCCATCTACGCCGCTCGCGGCATGCTGAAGCCCTTGCTGATCGAGGGCTCGCAGCCGGGTGGCCAGCTCACCATCACCACCGACGTTGAGAACTACCCGGGATTTGCCGACGTCATCCAGGGGCCCTGGCTCATGGAGCAGATGCGCGCCCAGGCAGAGCACGTCGGCACCGAGATCGTCATGGACCAGATCGCCAAGGTCGATCTCAAGAAGCGGCCGTTCGTGCTCAAGGGCGAGTCGGGCGAGACGTACACCTGCGACGCACTGATCATCTGCACCGGCGCCCAGGCGCGGTGGCTCGGCATTCCGTCCGAGGAAAAGTTCAAAGGCCACGGCGTGTCGGCGTGCGCTACCTGCGACGGCTTCTTCTACAAGGGCAAAGAGGTGGTGGTGGTCGGCGGCGGCAACACAGCGGTCGAGGAAGCGATCTTCCTGACCAACTTCGCCAAGCGCGTCACCGTCGTGCACCGTCGCGACCACTTCCGTGCCGAGAAGATCCTGCAGAACCGACTGTTCAAGAACCCGAAGATCGAGGTGATCTGGGATCACAGCTTGGATGAGATCGTCGGCACGGAAGATCCGAAGTCGGTAACCGGCGTGAAGCTCAAGAACGTCAAGACCGGTGCCATCACCGAGCGGGCCGCTGACGGCGTGTTCATTGCTATCGGCCACGCGCCGGCGACGGAGCTGTTCAAAGGGCAGCTGGAGACGACGCACTCGGGCTACCTGCTGACGCGGCCGGATTCGACGGCCACCGAGATCCCCGGCGTCTACGCGGCGGGCGACGTCAAGGACGAGGTTTACCGCCAGGCGGTGACGGCGGCGGCGATGGGCTGCATGGCGGCGCTCGAGGCCGAACGCTACTTCGCCACGCTCGAGATCGAGGCCGAAACCGAGGCCGCCGAGTAGATAGCGACCTCGCTCTCGGTGCGCGTGCCGGTCACTTCAGCTTGTAGGCGACGAGCTTGTCGTCCTTCATCATCGGGACCAGCAATAGCCGCTGCGCTGGCACATAGCCGATATCGGCGCTGCCCGGGCCGAGCTCGAGCAGCAGCTCGGCGCGTCCCGTCCGGTCGATGCGGTAGAGCGAGCCGGCCACCCAGTCGGTGACGAGGAATGCATCGTTGTACGGCTCCAAGCCATCGAGGTTGCCGATCGGCCTGCCGTCGCCAAGGTCGCGAACCGTTTTGTCGGGGATCGATATCTCGAGCATGTTCGCGGGTGCCGACGTCCCGTCCTCGCGCGGCGGCCCCCAGGCGGCGACCATCAGCTTGTCGCCTTCGACGTGCAGTCCGTTGGGATATTTGAGCGCCGGCCCGTCCATCCACGTCTCGAGCTTGCCCTCGGCGAGGCGCCAGATGGTGCTGGTGCCTGAATCCGAGACATAGATTCGGCCCTGACGGTCGGCCGCGACGTCGTTGAGAAACTTGGCGCCCGGCGCGTCGTAGCGCGCGACGATTTTGCCCGTCTTGGCGTCGATCTCGACCAGCCTGTCGATGTCGGCGGCGTAGAGCTTGCCCTTCGCAAGAGCGAGGCCCTTGGGCGCATCCATGCCCTTTGCCCATTCGAGCGCGATGATCTTGCCATCGGCGAGCGACACCTTGGAGATGAAGCCGTTGCCGTCCTTCTCCGTGGGCTGGCCGGCGATGTTGCTGACGTAGGCGAAGTCTTCAGCTGGAACGGGCAGCGCCGATTCAGGCGTCTTGAGCCCGGCCGTCTCCCACAGCTTCACTGGCTCGCAATGCAAGGGGGCGAGACAGGCGCTCACCGCGAACACCGCCAGTGCCGTGCCGATCGATTTCATCTCGTAGCTCCTCGTGACCCGGGGCAACCCCGCTGGGTTACGCCGGCTTGTATGGGGCCTGTGCGGGCAGGTCGCCCTATTCATGCACCGTGGGCTGGTTTAAGTTGCGCCGCAACATAACGAAGCCGTCGCAGCGTTAAGCACTTCCGCGGATGCAACTTATCCGAAGGGTGTTGCTTGCGCCTGAGCGGTGGTGGTACGGCGGGGCCGATCCATGGATTGGGACAAGCTCAGGATCTTTCACGCGGCGGCGGAAGCGGGAAGCTTTACGCATGCCGGCGATTCCCTGCACATGAGCCAGTCGGCCGTGAGCCGTCAAGTCTCGGCGCTGGAGCGCGATCTCAAGGTCGTGCTGTTCCATCGCCACGCGCGCGGCCTGGTGCTCACCGAACAGGGCGAGCTCCTGCACCGCACCACCTCCGACGTGATCAACAAGCTGCACACGGCGGAGACGCTGCTTTCGGATACGACGTCGAAGCCGACGGGCGAGCTGCGCATCACCGCGCCGGTCGGCTTCGGCACCATGTGGCTCACGCAGCGGCTGCCCGAGTTCCATGAGCTCTACCCAGAGATCCGCATCGAGCTGATCCTCAACGACGACCAGGTCGACATCGGCATGCGCGCCGCCGACGTGGCAATCTGGACGCGCGAACCCCCACAGACGGATCTCATTCGCCGCATGCTGTTTACCAGCCGGGTGCGCGCCTTCGCTTCCAATCAATACGTTCGCCGATTCGGGGCGCCAAAGACACTCGAGGAGCTCGAACGGCACAGAATTGTCTCCTACAGCGGCCAGCCGGCGCAGCATCTTTCCGCGATCACCTGGATCGAGACGGCGGGGCGCGACGGCAAGGGCCCGCGCGAGCCCGTCTTCCGGGCTAACAGCGTCATGGCCTTGCGTTACGCCATCCGCGCCGGCATCGGCATCGGCATGATCCCCGATTACATGACGGACGAGGAAGCCGATCTAGTGCCCGTGCTGACCGAGATGGACCTCCCCACACTGCCCATCCTGTTCGTTTACCCGGAGGAGCTGAAATCCTCCAAAAAAGTACAGGTTCTGCGCGACTTCCTGGTGGCCAAGGCCCGGCAATGGAAATTCTGACCTAACGGGCCGCTAAGGCCTCGAAACGGGGAAGAATTGCAGGCGCCCGATTGAGACGCTATCTAAGCCACCGGTTTCTTGAGCATCGGCGGCTGGGAACTCGGCAATCCTCTTGCGCTTCGGCGCTGGGGACAGGTTTTCCGTGCGGTGCGAGGCTGTCGGCGCAGCCCCTTTGAGACATTGAGATACGATATGCCAAAGACGCTCTACGACAAGATCTTCGAGGACCATGTAGTCGAACGCCAGCAGGACGGCACCTGCCTGCTGTACATCGACCGCCACCTCATCCACGAGGTGACGAGCCCGCAGGCCTTCGAGGGCCTGCGCATGTCGGGCCGCAAGGTGCGCGCGCCGGAGAAGACGCTGGCCGTCGTCGACCACAACGTGCCGACCTCCGATCGCAGCCACGGCATCGACGACGTGGAAAGCCGCGTGCAGGTTCAGACGCTGGCCGACAACGCGCGCGATTTCGGCGTCGAGTACTACAACGAGCTCGATAAGCGCCAAGGCATCGTGCATGTCGTCGGACCGGAGCAGGGTTTCACGCTGCCCGGCACCACCATCGTCTGCGGCGATAGTCATACCTCCACGCATGGCGCCTTCGGCGCGCTGGCGCACGGCATCGGCACATCAGAGGTCGAGCATGTGCTCGCCACGCAGACGCTGATCCAGAAGAAGGCCAAGAACATGCGCGTGAGCGTCAATGGGCAGCTGCCCAAAGGCGTCACCGCCAAGGACATCATCCTTGCCATCATCGGCGAGATCGGCACCGCCGGCGGCACCGGCCACGTCATCGAGTACGCCGGCGAAGCGATCCGCTCGCTGTCGATGGAAGGCCGCATGACGGTCTGCAACATGTCGATCGAAGGCGGCGCGCGCGCGGGCATGATCGCCCCCGACGAGAAGACGTACGAGTTCATCAAGGGGCGGCCCAAGGCTCCCAAGGGCGGGGCCTGGGACGCCGCCATGCGCAACTGGGAGACGCTGCACTCCGAGGAGGGCGCCGAGTTCGATACCGAAATAAAGCTCGACGCCGCCAAGCTGCCGCCGATCGTAACCTGGGGCACGAGTCCGGAGGACGTCGTCGCCATCACCGGCGTCGTCCCCGATCCGACCAAGGTCGAGAACGAGAACAAGCGCGCCTCAATGCAGCGCGCGCTCGAGTACATGGGCCTCATGCCGGGCACGCGGATGACGGATATACCGCTCGACGTGGTGTGGATCGGCTCGTGCACCAACGGCCGCATCGAAGACTTGCGCGCCGTGGCCAAGCTCGTCGACGGCAAGAAGATCTCCAGCCGCCTTGCCTACGCGATGATCGTGCCGGGTTCCGGTCTCGTCAAAGCGCAAGCCGAGGCCGAGGGGCTCGACAAGATCTTCAAGGACGCGGGCTTCGAGTGGCGCGAGCCAGGCTGCTCCATGTGCCTTGGCATGAATCCCGACCAGTTGAAGCCGCAGCAGCGCTGTGCATCGACCTCGAACCGCAATTTCGAGGGGCGCCAGGGCCGCCTCGGGCGCACGCATCTGCTGTCGCCGATCATGGCCGCGGCTGCTGCCATCGAGGGGCATTTCGTCGATATTCGCAGCTGGAGCGGCCAGCGCGATTGAGTGCGCTGCTTGACAGGGGTAGTCGATGGCCGACTCGCTCGTCCAAAAGCAGTTCGGCGCAGCGGCGGCGGATTATGCCGCTTCCGCCGTGCACGCGAGCGGCCCGAGCTTGGCGCGCCTCGTCGCGCTCGTCTCCCCGCGGCCGGACTGGCGGGCGCTTGATGTGGCGACCGGAGCCGGGCACACAGCTTTGGCGTTGGCGCCCCACGTTGCCCGGGTGATCGCCAGCGACATTACCGACGAAATGCTGGCCGAGGCGGCGAAGCTCGCGGCCGCTAAGGGTCTCGCCAATGTTGAAACGGCACGCGCCGAGGCGGGCGCGCTGCCTTTCTCCGGCGAGAGCTTCGATCTGGTGACGTGTCGCCTTGCCGCGCACCATTTCCCCGATGCCGCGGCGTTCGTCGGCGAGGCGTGGCGCGTGCTCTCTCCCGGTGGCACGTTCGCCCTTGTCGACAACGTCGGCCCCGATGCGGCGCTCCTACCTAGTGCGCGAGCGGCCGAGCTGCGCGATGCCTCGATCGTTTACAACGCATTCGAAAAGCTGCGCGACCCGAGCCACGCACGCTGCCCCACACTTGCCGAGTGGCGCGAGCTACTGGAGGACACGGGCTTCGCTGACTTGCGCGAGGAGCGCCTGGACCAGGACATCGCCTTTGAGCCGTGGACCAAACGCATGCGCTGCGATGCAGCGACGGTTGCGCGCCTGCAAGCCATGCTCGCGAGCGACGGG
>Ga0299912_10002047_pt1 | contig 16466 bp, 15 predicted proteins | sample RVTome_2_FD_207667 | JGI IMG/M metagenome (GOLD analysis project Ga0299912, IMG submission 207667) | Soil microbial communities from uranium-contaminated site in the Upper Colorado River Basin, Wyoming, United States - RVT95D214 (version 2) ... | reverse complement strand
CCATGAATATAATCGTATCTCAGACGTTTCAACTGTTCGATGGCAGGCTTCTCTGAAAGGGTGTCTTCGTTAAATTTGGGACTCATTGCTTCCAATTTTGGGGATTCTCTTCATCCTCATCCCATTTTGAAGGATTATCAATAATATATTGCGTTATCCGATTTAGATCATCTTCATCTCGAATGACATGTTTCATAATAATTACGTTGCCAGAATCTGTCGCTGAATGGTGGCCATTGATTGTTTTTTACACTACTTATATACGCATTTGTGGTCATGGTTTTATACCAATCAACAATATCCCCCAATTTCGGGTAACTATTCGGGGTTATATTGGGGCAACCACATGGGGTTGCCCCTACATTTATCATGATTATCCCGTGGATATGGTTTGGCATCATAACAAATTCATCTAATTGAACTGTTGGGAATTTGGCAGGCAATTTTTGCCAGAACGATTTTAACATTACTTTCACAGGGCCTGGTTCGAACAATAATTCTCTATTATGAGTGCAGATGGTGATAAAATAGGCCCCCGGTTTGGAATAATCATAATTCTTTAACCTGATTGACCGTCGGTGGTAAATTTTGGGATCGAAGATTGTCATATTGTGATTTCGTAGGGGCAGCCCCGTGTGGCTGCCCATTCATGAGGGTAACCACATGGGGTTACCCCTACAACACATTAACCCTGATTCTACCGGTCAACAATACCTGCATTAATCCCTTTTTCAAGGATTCTAATTGCTCTTGGTGTTTTGTTTCTTTTTCGATTTTTTCATCAACAAAAGATAAAATCTCAGCGATTTTTTTTTGTTCATTTATTAGAGGTCTTGGTACGGGTATATTGGAATATTCTTGAGCATTAATATTTGGCTGTGCCCCTGCCCTAAGCATTCCTTTAACCCAATTATAATAAAAATTGGAGTGTGTATATTGAAACAAGAAATCGGGTAAAAGCTGCATTGGTTTTGGTTTAAAGCGTATCATATACCCAGCAAATGCGCACTCTCCATCTTTATTTCTGTACAAATAAGTTTTACCTACCGTTGCCCCACTTCTTGCAAAAAGGAAATCCCCCTCTTTAAGGATATAGGGTTCAGCAAATTCTCTTTTGATACTTTGCCATGTAGATTTTAATAGTTTCCCATCTTCTTTAACGTCTGTTATTCGAATGTATCTCGGCAGACTCTTATCCATGTCAATTGAAGGGACATTTGCTCCATACTCCGGTTGCCCATTACATAGATCGCCTAACCTTACCATTTCCCACTCTATCGGTATTTCTCCGACCTCTGTCTTTTTAAATTTCTTGTGGTCGATGCCGCGGGTAAGAAGTTTTTGCATTAGCCCCTTTTTAGCCTCTTTGGTCTTCTCTATTATCTGGGCTGTTTTTTCAATAGCCTCGTCCACAGTTGTTAAAATTTCAGCAATTATTTTTTGTTCAGCAACTATGGGAAGTGGTAAATCGATTTCTTCTAAGTCAGTCCTGAGCAAACCATTTATAGAAGTACCCTGAATCGTTGCTTTTAATTTACTCGAAATAAAATCGAGGTACCAATAAATAAATTCGAGTGAAGCCTTCTGTGAATCTAAAATAACTCCGGTAATATCTTGACTGATGGCAATGTCAAAAGGGGCAATAGCAAGTTTCCCAACGCCAGTCCTTGTAACGATTAATAAATTGCCTTTGGGAATAACATTCGTTGCACTATTCTTTACTCCATCGGGGGTTATATACTTTCTAATAGTCTTAACTTTCTGATTCTCAAAATCTGCACCGGTAATCCAAGGGATGCCACCATTCCAGTAATCCTTATTCGTTGTATCGGGGGTTCCTCCATTGTAAAATGCGGTTGCAATATTTTTGAATCTCGCTACCTCCCAATCTACCGGAATTTTTCCTATCGGTGTGTTTTTGTATTTAATGCCTGTTTTTAAACTGCTTACCTGCTCGGCCATTACTTTGCTCCAAAGACCTTGATGATAAACTTTTCAAAGGTTTTCTCATATTCTTGTGGTTGGACATCCCTTCCCGGAACTGGAGGCATATCTAACCCGCTTCTCAAGAATTCATTGCCAATTATTTCCATTGAATCTCTGAGTTTTGAGCTCCTCATATAATCGCTTATTTCCTTCTTGCTTATTTCATTCAGGGCTTCCCAGACTTTGGAAAGCGCCGAAAAAAGTGCTATCCAGCTGATCCAAATCGGCCTTTTAAACTCCGCTATACTGCTTTTGGATAAGAATTCCCACCATCGTTCATGAGAAAGCCAGTATTCTATTTTTCGCTTACCTGTCTGCCTGGTCAGTATGAGGCCGGATCGAGAGAGATCAATCAGAGCGTCCTGAGTCCCTCTTACGGAGAGACCAATGGCTTTCGCAACCTCAGAGGGATGACCGCCGTCATTTGTTAAAAGATAAGTCAGGCACTCAGCCCTTGAACCTACACCGAAAAGTGAACGCAGTAAAAACCGAATAGTAATCTGAGAGGTAATCGGCACTTCACGAGTCAAATGGCGGAGTGTTAATCGAGGCCGATCGAACCCGCAGGAGAGGAAGAATGAATCCAGTTCTGGTGAGGGGGGATAACTCTTCCCATCTTTACCAAAGAAGAGAGGTTCACCTTTATCGGAGCCCTGCATATGTGGTTTGCAAAAACTGGCAATATTCTGCCATTTCCTCTCACCGCTCTCTTTCGTGACAAATCTTGCCATAGCTCCGGTTAAATTTATGATCGTTTCATTCTTTCCTCGAAGAATTCCCCGGAGTCTTTGAAGATCAATCCACCTTCCATTAACTACCAGCCAATCCAAAACTTCATCGAAAAGTCTCGGCTCATAGCGGCCCATTTCAAGCGAGAAAAGAAGCAAGGGTTCCGGATCGATTATCCATGGGTCTTCGGCTCTCGCCTCACCCAGAACGCCAAGCGCTGACCACTGACGCCAGAGAAAAGTAAGGATATTATCCAAAAATAGTTGTCTAAAGTCTTTCTGCGACATCTTTGAAACCTAAATAGTCCAATAAACCTTTTAGACTCTGTTTGAAACCTTCTGATATATCATGGGTCATGCTCCAACGGGCCGCTTGCTCTATTTCATCCGAAGTGGGTTTCAAAGCCACAAGATCATCAAGATGTTTGCCCGCTCCCTGATCCGCTGCCGCATAAAGCTTAAAATGGATTTGATCAAAACGGCCTAAGAAGTGGATTGTAAGGTTTTGACCAAATCTTCGGATTACTACTCTCTTCATAATTCCGTCCGGAAGGCCCAAATCGACTGCCGAAGCAGGCTCTGTATTGAGCCATTTGTCCGGTAGATTAAAATCTCTGGCTACCTTTGTAGCTGCCATAGATAATTCCTGCCTTAAGGGGTCTGCTTTAATAATTTCAATCTTCCCATCCTTGCCCCGTTTCACATAAGCAAGAACATCCACATCTCTGGTTGCCCGCTCGACTAAACCCAAAATATTGAGGGCGGAGCCTCCGCAAACTAAGAGCTCAAAATGGTCTTTCGTTATTTGTTCCAATTGTTCACCTAAAGCACTTAAAATCGTCTCAACATCTTTCTGGCTTCGAAACATCGTTAAACCTGATACCCCAGTTCTTTTAAAAATTTCTTCATCCTATCTTCAACCACCGATCTTTCATTTTTCAAACCCTTCAATTCATTCAAGACATTCTGTACATCGATGGGCTTTTCTTCTTCAGAGACATCGATGTATCTGGTGATATTCAGGTTATGGTCGTTTGCACGGATCTCATCGAGAGAAACCGGGCGGCAATATTTATCAACTGATCTATATTCTCTGTATGCACTAACAATCTTTTCGATATCTTCTTTCCGAAGCTTATTCTGGTTCTTTCCTTCTAAGAAGTCGTTGGCCCCATAAAGGAAGAAGATCTTTCCTTTTCGCTCTTTAGGTTTGCTTTTATTCAAAATAAATAGACAAGCCGGGATACCTGTTCCAAAAAAAAGATTGGAAGGAAGTCCGACAACGGCTTCGAGTAAATCTTCTTCTAAAATCCCTTTCCTAATTTTTCCCTCAGCGCCTCCACGGAATAAAGCGCCATGAGGAAGCACAACGCCAGCCCGCCCTCTGTGGTTCAGCGTTGCAATCATGTGCTGGACAAAAGCGTAATCCCCATATCCCTTCGGCGGAATTCCAAAACGAAAGCGTCGATAAGGATCATGCTGGGCTTCTTCATAGCCCCAATTTTTCAAGGAGAAGGGGGGATTAGCAATAACAACATCAAACTCCATAAGCTTTCCTTTTTCGGTCAGAAGTTTGGGCGACCTCAAGGTATCCCCTTTTTCCAATTTTGCATCCTTCAATCCATGGAGCAGCATATTCATTTTGCAGATGGCCCACGTGCCGATATTTCTCTCCTGACCAAAAAGAGTGATGTTCCGAGAATTTTGTCTTTTATCCCTGAGATGATAAACCGATTGAACAAGCATGCCTCCCGAACCACAAGCAGGGTCACAAACACGCATTTTCTCCTGGGGGTCTAAAATATCAACCAGAAGCGTGACGACTTCTTTGGGTGTATAAAATTCTCCTCCTTTTTTCCCCGCATCATCAGCAAATTGGCCGATCAAATATTCATAGGCTCTTCCCAAAATATCCGGCTCGCTTAAGTCTTCATTGCGCAGACGAATCTTTGAAAAATGGGCAATCAACTTGGAAAGGATGACATCCGGCAGTCTTTCCTTATCGTTAAAATCTGTGACTGTAAGCACACCTTCTAAACTTGATGTATTCCGTTCTTCCAAGGTATCATTTGCCTTATTTAGGATTTCACCAAGATTTTGAGTGCGTGATTTAATATATGCCCATCTTGCTGTTTTCGGGACATCGAACTCATGCTCGTCAGGATCGTTCCAGGCTAATTTTTTATTACCTGTTTCCTTTTCAATCCTTTCAGCCTCTTCTTCAAATACATCTGAAAGACGCTTTAGGAACAACAAGCCGAAGATATAGTTTTTATAGTCCGCTGCATCAATGCTCCCCCTGAGAATATTAGCCGATTCCCAAAGGTGCGACTTCAAGGTATCTAAATTCAGTTTACTCATGATTTCCCTCTGTTCGATTTTTGGAAATGAAGAACTTCCTCAATAAATTTGTACTATAAAATACATAAAAAGTCAATATAATATTTACAAATTATAGTTTATCATCAATTGTTATACAGTTAAACTATAATCATTTATAAAACTTTATGTATTTTTTAAAGAAATATATCCTGTTTGACTTATTATTAAATGATCCAGGGACGTTAAATTAACGGCAAGACAGGCATCAACCAGTTTCTGGTTCAAAGACAAGTCATTCTGGCTGGGTTTTAAATTTCCTGAAGGGTGGTTGTGAACAAAGATAAGCCCTGAGGCGTTTAATTCTAAGGCCCTCTTTATAATCTCTCTCGGATAGACCGCTGATTGGTCAATCGTACCCTTAAATAAATCTTCAACCGCCAAAACGACATTGGCGCTGTTTAGATAAATGACTTTGAAAACTTCCTCTTTCAGATTTGCCATGGACATCGAGAGATACTCGATTATATCTTCAGGCCCACGAATGATGGTCTTCCCTATTATCTGTTCCCTAAGTTGCCGCTTTGCAATTTCTGTAGCTGCAAGCAACTGGGAAATCTTCGCAGGGCCTAAGCCTTTTATTTTCCCTAAGTCTTTCCTATTGGCATTGAGCAAATCTCTGAGACCACCGAATTGGTTGATCAGATCCCTTCCCAAGGAAACAGCGTCTTTCCCTTTAATCCCAATGCGGAGCAATATCGCTACCAGACCCGCATCAGAAACAAACTCTGGCCCTTTTTCCAGCAAAAGTTCCCGTGGACGTTCTGATTTAGGCCAATTCTTTATCCCTTTCAGGTTTTTAGTCTTACCTGATTGTTTCATTAATATTGGAACCTTTGGATAAGTGTAATGCGAGTTTACTAAATTGGGATAAAGAAAGCAATTGGGAAACATCCTTCCTCCCAAAATGGTAAAGGGGGAAGGTAGGGCGATATGTTTCAATCAAATTAACTTTTTTTGCGGGTGGGAAGGGAGAGCTGTCGCCCTGATTCTGAATAGGAGATTCCGAAATGCTGGTAGGCCAATTCTGTGGCTTTCCTCCCGTTCTGCATTCTTGCCACAAAACCGATCTTGAGGAGAAAGGGTTCAATCATATCGACCAATGTATCTGCCTCTTCCTGGAGGGTCGCTGCAATCGCCTCAAGACCCACCGGCCCTCCTTTGTAATACCGGATGATGGTTTCCAGAAACCTTCGGTCAAGGCTTGTCAAACCGATTTCATCTACTCCTTCCAAACGCAGTGCCTCATCGGCAATGGCTTTGTCGATTTTCCCTTGCCCGCGGATATCGGCAAAATCCCTGATCCTTTTGAGGAGCCTGTTCGAAATTCTCGGTGTGCCTCTCGACCGCTTGGCGATTTCCTCTGTCCCCCTTTCATCTATGGGAACTCTTAAGAGGGCTGCGGAGCGCCTGACCACCTGGCAGAGTTCTTCGACAGAATAGAAATCGAGGTTCCTCAATATTCCAAAGCGCTCCCGAAGAGGTGCGGAAAGTAGCCCGGCCCGTGTGGTGGCGCCCACAAAGGTGAACCGCTCCAACCGATACCGATGGCTTCTCGCATGAGCCCCTTTATCAAAAATGAAATCAATGCAAAAATCTTCCATCGCAGGGTAGAGAAACTCCTCCACCACTTTGGGAAGTCTGTGCACCTCATCGATAAACAGGACGTCCCCTCTTTCTAAATGGGTAAGAATGCTGATCAGGTCGCCTCCTTTTTCGATGGCAGGCCCGGAGGAGGTGACAATCCGAACCCCCAATTCTGTGGCGATGATATGGGCAAGGGTGGTCTTTCCCAATCCGGGTGGGGAATGAAAGAGGATGTGATCTAGAGGTTCTCCCCGTTTTTTGGCTGCCTGGATCGCAATCTCCAGGGTCTCCACCACCTGTTTTTGACCAATGTATTCAGAAAGTTTCCGAGGTCTGAGGTCAAGATAATCTTCCACTTCGGGTTGGATCCCTTCAGCTTCCACCTTTGGATCAGGTCGTCTGCTCTCTTCGGATTCCTTCATATATTCCTCTTTATCTAAGCACCAAATAACAAGCACCCATATCAAAGTCACGAGTTAATGACCCGGGGCATTTGCCTGCCTGCCGGTAGGCAGGGAATTTGGGATTTCAGGGCCCAATCTCCTTCTGTCCTCGATACACTTCTTCAAACAATTCTTCAGGGGTGGAAATATTGGGATTTCTGAGCATTGCCTCTTTCACCAAACGTTGTGCTTCGCTTAACTTATGGCCAAGGTCTTTTACTAAAACTTCCTCTACCTGTTTCTTAAAGTCCACAACCTCCACATCAACTGGAATTTGATCCTCCCTCATCAATGCAAATTTACCCACTTTTCCCTGAAGGGTAGCAATGACCTTGTCTGCTGTTCTTTTCCCGACTCCCTTCAGCCTTTCAAGGGTTTTCGAATCCCTTTCCTCTATTGCCTTTGCAATCTTTGGGATGGGTATCATCAAGGCCTTCACCGCCGTCGGGGGACCGATATCTTCCACCGTAATGAATTTCTCAAAGAATTCCTTCTCAGGTTCAAAATTAAAGCCGATGAGAAGAGGCTTGGGTTGACGTTCGGTCTGATGGTAATAGATATAGAGTTTGACCATCTCTCCATCCTCCCCCGCTCTCTTTGGGCTGAAGGTCTGCCTAACAATGGCAGGAAGGAGGATCTCATAGCCCACCCCATTCGCCAAGACGACAATCCTATCCTCTTCCTTCTTGAGCAACTTCCCTTCGATATAGCGAATCATTTTTCTTCCTAAAATGTCAAGGTTCAAATGTCAAATCAATGTCAAATGGGCAAATGCCGAAAGTATCTCTTAGATATTTCAATTTTGGATTTCATTTGAACTTTGAGCTTTGAGCATTTTGAAATTACCAATGAAAGTTTTTATTTCTGGAAAGGCCGGTCAAGGCCAGCGCCAAGGCATCCCCTGCATGGCTCGATTTCAGGGGATTCTCGATCTTTAGGATTTGGCGAATCGCCTTCTTCATCTGTTCTTTATCTGCCCGACCGCTTCCGGTCAACGCACTTTTCACCTCCGTCGGTCTCAGTTCGACCACAGGAATGTCCATCTCTTGAGCGGCCAAGTAGATGACCCCTCTCACTTCCCCCAATTGAATGGCTGCCTTTGGAAATTGTTTCAAGACAAAAACCTCTTCCAGGGCGAGAAGATCGGGGTTCCATTTTGCAAGAAGTCCTTTGAGTTCATCATAGATGGTTTTTAAACGGAGGGGAATAGGAGAACTTGGTTCGGTTTGAATGGCTCCCCAATCGCAGGCCTTCCCTCCCCGGGGAAGAGCCTCTACCACGCCAAAGCCCGTCATCGCTAATCCCGGATCGATTCCGATCGCTTTCACCAAAAGAGTTTCTCCAGATGCGAAAAAGCCACCCGATCACTTCCCTTTAGAAGAGGGTGGCTTCTAACTTAACCAAAATAGAAATGTTTATGCACTGAGCCGTTCCATCTCCTCTTCGGCAATATCGAAATTGCCGTAGACTTTTGTGACGTCATCAGAATCTTCAAGCCCTTCCATTAACTTCAGCATCTGTTCCGCCTCTTTTCCACTCAAACGAACCGTGCTCTGGGGAACCATGGTGAGCTCAGCATAGCTGTATTTAAAACCAGCTGCCTCAACCGCCTTTTTCACTTCTTCAAAACTCGCTGGATCGGTGGTCACTTCAAATTCTTTGCCCGAATCTTTCACATCAAGGGCCCCTGCATCCAATGCCACTTCAATCAGACGATCCTCATCAACCCTGCTCTTTTCGATGACGATCAACCCCTTTTTTTCAAACATCCAAGAAACACAACCATTCTCACCAAGGCTGCCATTGTATTTGGAGAAAACATGCCTGACATCGGCAACGGTCCGGTTTTTATTATCCGTCACCACTTCCAGCATCATGGCCACGCCACCCGGCCCGTAACCCTCATACGTCAGCTCTTCGTAATTGACCCCTTCCAGTTCTCCTGTCCCCTTCTTGATCGCCCTTTCAATATTGTCCTTCGGCATGTTTTCTGCTTTGGCTGCAAGAACGGCCGTCCGGAGCCTCGGATTGGCATTGATATCCCCTCCTCCAAAGCGGGCAGCAACCATAATCTCTTTGATGATCTTGGTAAAGACTTTCCCCCGTTTGGCATCGGCTGCGCCTTTTTTTCGCTTAATCGTACTCCACTTTGAATGTCCGGACATCTCTTTTTCCCGAAGGTGGAGGGTGGAATGTAGCAGGTAGTAAAAAATTTACACCACCTTCTACCTCCTACTCTCTACTTTCTATTTCCTGCTTTCCACTTTCCAGATATGGTGGGCGCTGTAGGATTTGAACCTACGACTTCCTGCGTGTGAAGCAGGCGTTCTCCCCCTGAACTAAGCGCCCAATCCAAAATCTATTTTATAAGACCTTTCTAAAAAGTCAACCCTCCCCCTCATTTTACCAGAGTCGAAAGCACTGTCAATCGTTTTTATAGGGTCTCTGAAAAACCCTTCATTTCTTTATGAGAGACCTCTGAATATTTTCCTCATTCAGATGGTAGCTTCGGGTTGACCACAAAGGGAGGATACGTTAAATTTAGTTATTAAGGGTGGTATAAGGAAATGGCTCCTTATATTCTGGAATCCTTGCACAGGGCCGGGATGAAGAAGGACAGATCCTCATCATCAACAAAAAAATCTCATGCTAAAGAAGTTGCAAACATCTCATCACACATAGGAGGTGACAAAGAATGGAATTCTCTTCAAAGGATAAGGTTGCCCTCATCACTGGAGCCAGTCGGGGGATCGGTCAAGCAGTTGCGATAGGATTGGCCCAGGCCGGTGCCGATGTGGTCATTGCCAGCCGGAAACTCCCCGACCTAGAAAAGGTAGCGGAAGAGATCAAGAAAACCGGAAGGAAATGCCTGCCTATTGCAGCCCATGTCGGCAAGATGGAGGAAATCAGTAATCTCGTTAAAAAAGTCTTAGAGGAGTTCGGAAAGATCGACATTCTGGTGAACAATGCCGCCACAAATCCCACGATGGCTTCGGCTATGGACGTAGACGAGCGCGCCTGGGATTCTATTATGAACCTGAATCTTAAGGGGCTATTCTTCTTGAGTCAGGCGGTGGCCAGGGTGATGAAGGAAAAAGGGGGAGGTAAAATTATCAATGTCTCCTCCATCGGAGGAATTACCCCCGACCTATTGCCCGTTTACTGCATAAGCAAAGCGGCCGTGATTATGGCCACAAAGGTGATGGCTCAACAATGGGCACCTTACAATATCCGGGTAAACGCCATTGCTCCAGGCTTAACCAAAACTCGCTTCAGTGAAGCCCTTTGGAAAAACCCGGATATCCTTAAAATGGCAATGAGCAGAACTCCGTTGGCGCGGCCCGCTGATCCCGAGGAGATGGTGGGGGCCATTATTTACCTGGCCTCGGATGCGTCGAGTTATGTCACAGGGCAGGTAATTGCCATTGATGGTGGGGCTACGATATAGTAGTGGTGCCTTGCAAAAAGTATGATTGAGGAATTTATCTGCAAACTCCCTTAGCCAAAGAACCCAGCAACCATGCTTGTATCTTAGAACGGCTCCCCGAAAAGCGGAACAGGATTAATGATAGAGTGCCAAGTTTAGCTTCCTCACTCAAAAATATAGATTCCTTACTCAGTGGGTCCATTTACGAGAGACCAGGGGCTGCGTCACTTTTTTCCCTGGACTTTCTTGACAATACGTTTGACCAAATATCATTAGGAGATGATTCACATTCCAACAGAAGGGGTTATTATTTTCGTTTAAAAAATATCTAAGAAAAGAGTTGACAAAATGTATCTTATGAATTTAATATGGGGCTTATTGTCATATTGAGTCTCACAGATTTTTGAATTCAATCAATGTTTTTTCAGGGGCTTAAAACCTCATTAAAGATGATTTTTCATGGACATCAAGCGTAGTTATTACGAAGACATTGAACTTTTTAAAAGTAATACCATCCTGGTTTGGTCCATTCTATTTTTTATTTTTCTCGGAATCTTACCCTGGCTCATTCAGAAGTATCATCCTTTGGGGATGTCCCTCTATATTGTTAATCTCATCACCATCCATGCCATTGTGGCCATCGGTCTGAATATCCTTGTAGGATATACGGGCCAGATATCGATGGGCCACGCCGGATTCTTTGCTCTGGGAGCCTTCACAACCGTCATCCTCATCTTGAGGTGGAGCTTCCCTCTTTGGATCGCCCTTCCCATTGCAGGGTTTGTTTCCTCCGCCTTCGGATTTATTTTGGGACTTCCAGCCCTTCGTCTCAAGGGTCCTTATCTCGCTATCGCAACTCTTGGTTTCGGTATGACGATCACCACCATTATCAAGCATATGGAATTCTTTGGAGGGAGAATGGGACTTCAAGCCCCAAAACTCTATCTTTTTGGAACTCCGATGAAGGATATCCATTATTATTACGTGATCATAATCATTGCTGTTCTGATGGCGATCGGGGCAGTGAAGTTGATCAAGACACGGGTGGGACGGGCCTTCATCGCCATTCGGGATAGCGATATCGCTGCAGAGGCCATGGGAGTCAATCTCACCTATTACAAGACCCTGGCTTTTGCGGTAAGCGCCTTTTATTCAGGAGTTGGAGGTGGACTTTACGCTTTTATTCTCGGCTTTATCAATCCCGAGAGCTTTCATCTCATTATGTCCATCACCTTCCTGGCCATGGTGGTCGTTGGAGGATTGGGATCCGTCATGGGCTCCATTGCCGGAGCGGCTCTCATGACCTTCCTCGACATTAAACTTCAGGCCATTCAGGACATTCCAGCGATAGGACCTGTATTGGTCACCTTTTCACAGAAATATATGAGCGTAGCGGGGATTTCTAATGTCGCGGTCATTGTTTATGGATTGATCATGATTTTGATCGTTCTCTTCGAACCTTTAGGGATATTTGGATTCTGGATTCGAACCAAACGTTACTGGAAGACATGGCCGTTTTAAAACTAATGGAATATTGGAATAGTGGAACAATGGGAAAAACATATAACATTGCGACAAAAGAGAATTTAAACCCAACATTCCATCATTCCATTCTTCCACCATTCCAATTTAAGTCTTTTAAGGGAGGAGTATGTTTGGTCAGCTCATTGTAAGTGGTTTAGCAGTTGGAGCCTGTTATGCCCTGCTGGCTCTCGCCATGGTCATTATCTACAAAAGCTCTGAGGTTCTTAACTTCGCCCAGGGAGAAATGGCCATGGTGAGTACGTTTGTAGCCTTTACCATTCTGGATGCTTACCATGTTCCTTTTGAATGGGCTGTTCTCCTCACCTTTTTATTTGCTATCCTTTTAGGCATTTTTTTCGAAATTGTCTTTTTGAGACAAGCCAAAGATCCGACGGTCATAGGGCTTATCATTATTACCCTCGGCTTTGAAATGGTCCTTATGGGATTTGCCGGATGGAAATGGGGCCCGGATCAAAGGTCATTCCCCTTTCCAGTTTCAAATATAGAGGCCTACAATTTTTATGGTCTAATCATCAGCAAGATCAACTTCTGGACCATCTTGATCACCCTCGTTCTGATGTTCATTCTTTTCCTGTTTTTCCGCTACACTAAATTGGGAATTGCCATGAGGGCGACTCAGCAGAATCAGCTGGCCGCTCGCGTCATGGGCATTCGCACCAAATGGATCCTTTCTTTCACCTGGGCTATTAGTTCCATGGTTGGCGCAGTCGCTGGTATGCTCATCGCCGCCCTTGGCGTACTCGACCCACCCATGATGATGGATCCTCTTTTAAAGGGGTTTGCCTCCGGAGTGTTGGGAGGGATGACCAGCCTACCAGGTACCGCTGTGGGAGGCGCTTTGTTGGGGATCATTGAAAATCTATTTGGTGGATATGTATCTTTACCCTTTAAATCTGTCGTTGCTTTTGCCATCATCGTGTTGATGCTGTGCATCAGGCCAAGTGGACTGTTAGCAAGGCATTATGTGAAAAAAGTTTAAACCTTCATTTGAAAGGGGGTGAATATTAGAGGGTTGCCTCCTGTCTTATAAAGTAAGATAAAGTGATCTTTTTTGTTAAGCAATGAGCAATCATTCTTAGAAAGGAGGAAATGAGAGATGTTAAAAAGGACTCCAGTTTTTTTAGTGTTGTTAACAGTAGCCGTTTTCTCAATGGTAAGTCAGGTTTCAGCTCAAAAAGTTCGTGGTGTGACCGACACCGAGGTTCTCATCGGGCAATGGGGGCCCCAAACCGGACCTGCTGCTCCATGGGGTGCTGTCGCCAGGGGGACAGACCTATTGGTCAAGATCATTAACGAAGAAGGCGGAATTAATGGAAGGAAGTTCAAATACTATCTTCGTGACGACTCCTATCAGCCAGCGAAAACAAAAGCCATTGCTAAAGAGTTTGTGGAACAGATTGGCGTATTTGCTGTCGTTGGGGGTGTTGGAGTTGCAACAGGTATGACTGCCCGGGACTATTTGATGGAAAACAAGGTTCCGTGGTGCGGTCCTGTCACCGGGGTATATGAATGGATTACTCCAATCCAAAAATACCTCTTCGCCATCTATCCTCTCTATGACGATGAAGCCTTTAACCTGACAGGCTACCTCTATGAAAAATTAGGCTTTAAAAAGATTGCCATGTTTTACCAGAACGACGACTATGGAAAACAGGGAGTGATGGGAGTTGAGCGATATCTTTTGAAAAAAAATATTAAGCTCGTAGAAAAGGTTTCAGCCGAAGTCACAGACCGTGACTTGAGCACCCATGCGCTGAAGCTTAAGAATTCCGGAGCAGATGCTGTGATCATGTGGACAATGCCCACCCATGGGGTATTGCTTTTAAACGAAACGGTCAAAATTGGTTTTAAACCACAATGGGCAACCAGTAATACCCTCTCTGATTCAGCGCTCATGATGCAAATTACAAAGGGCCTATGGGCTGGGATGATCAACTCCAATTTTGCGGAACTTCCAGATTCGAACCATCCCTTAATGGTAAAGTATAGAGAATGGCATAAGAAATTAGCGCCTCAGGAAAGATGGGGTGTCTTTTACTATGCAGGGATCGCCTTTGCAGAACCTTTTTTCGAAGGGGTAAGGAGAGCAGGAAAGAATTTGACGCCAGAGACCTGGATTAGCGCCATGGAAACTTTGAAGAATTGGCAAGGGATAGGTGTTCCTCTCAGCTATTCCAAACCTAACCATCCTATGGATAGGCAAGGGGGGAAACACGTATTTTATGGAAAGGTCAAACCTGATGGGAATATTGAAAGGCTCACGGATTGGATGAGGATCACAAAATAATAATCATTGCAAATTTCAAAATTAGCAATTGGCAATGATCAATTAAATGGATGATTGGTGCTGGTGACTTGTGACTGGTTTTTCGATTCGTCTACACAATTCACCAGCACGTATTTTTAGACTGTTAATTTTGCACTGCTAATTGGTTATTTTCACTTATGGACTCTATACTCAAAATAGAAAACCTGACCATTTCCTTTGGCGGAATCAAAGCTCTCAATAACGTAAACTTTGAAATAAAAAAGGGTTCTATCTATTCAATTATTGGACCGAATGGAGCCGGAAAAACCACCATTTTTAATTGCATCAGTGGAATCTATCCTCCGGATACCGGGAAGATCTTTTTCAAAGGAGAAGAGATCACTTACTTCAAACCCTATCAAGTCGCCAAAAAAGGGATCGCACGCACCTTCCAGAATATCGAGCTCTTCTCTCATATGAGCACGATGGATAACCTCATGTTAGGCCGTCACATCCACATGAAGACAGGGGTCTGGAGAGGTGCCACCTTCATTTACAAGGGTTCAAAAGTAGCCAAAGAGGAGATCAAACACAGAGAGAAGGTGGAGGAGATTATCGACTTCCTGGAATTGCAGGCCGCAAGAAATCAGTTTGTTATAAATCTACCCTATGGGACTCGAAAACTGGTGGAGCTCGGTCGTGCCTTAGCACTAGAGCCAGAGGTCATCCTTCTTGATGAACCTTCGGCCGGGATGAATATGGAGGAAAAAGGTGACCTGATATTTTCGGTTCAGGATATTCGGGATGACCTTGGCATTACTGTTCTCCTTGTGGAACATGACATGAACCTGATCATGGATATTTCTGACCGGATCCTGGCCTTGAATTTCGGAGAGAGAATTGCTGAAGGGTTGCCTGAAGAGATTCAGAAACATCCGGAGGTTCTTAAGGCCTATCTGGGTGAGGAGGAAAAGGTTGCTTAAGGTCAAGAACATCGAAACCCTCTATGGCCTGATCATGGCGATTAGAGGAGTTTCTTTAGAGGTCCAGGAAGGGCAGATCGCAGCCATTCTGGGAGCTAACGGTGCAGGGAAGACGACGATCCTGAAGACCATTATGGGACTCTTGGAGGATCAACCGGACAAAGGAACGATTGAGTTTCTTGGTAAGAGGATTGATGGAAAGGACGCCGAAGAAATCGTCCATCTGGGAATTTCCTATGTGCCGGAAGGAAGGGAAGTTTTCCCTGAATTGAGCGTTGATGAAAACTTGAAGATGGGAGCTTATACCCGGAAGGATAAAAAGGGGGTAAAGGAAGATTACGATCGAGTGATCACCCATTTCCCTGTTCTCAACCAGAGAAAGAATCAGTGGGCGGGGACGTTAAGCGGAGGAGAGCAGCAGATGCTCGCCATTGGCAGAGCATTGATGGCCAGGCCTAAATTGTTGATGATGGATGAACCTTCGCTGGGGCTGTCTCCAATCCTTGTTCAGGAAATCTTCAGAATCATTAAAACGATCAATGCAGAAAGGACAACCATCCTTCTGGTTGAGCAAAATGCAAAGATGGCCTTGAAGATATCGAATTACGCCTTTGTGCTCGAGAATGGACGGATCGTCGCTGCCAATACCCCTGATGTCCTTTTGCAAGATGAAGATGTGAAGGAGTTCTACCTGGGTATTCGATCAGAGGAATCGATGAAAGGATATCAGAGGTGGAAAAAAAAGAAACGCTGGCGTTAACCGAAATCGCAAAGGGCATAGAGCAAAGTGCATAGCGTTTAAAATCCGAAATTCTAAATCCCGGACAAGAACCAAGCGCTAATTCCAAATCACGAATCAAAAGCAAGCTGCAAAAGGGCATTTAACACCATGCTCTATGCGCTCTGGGCTATGCTATCCCGAGCCTGAACGGTACATCTTTTCAATGATATCCTTATAGGTTTCGTTGATAAACTTCCGCTTCACTTTCATGGTGGGTGTCACCTCACCATCCTCCTCATAAAGTCTTTTAGGAATAATAGTAAATTTCTTAACTTGCTCCACCTGGGCAAGCGTCTTGTTCACCCTATCGACTTCTTTTTGAACCAGTTGTTTAATTTCCGGAGCCTGAGTAAGACTCG
>Ga0299912_10002046_pt1 | contig 16473 bp, 13 predicted proteins | sample RVTome_2_FD_207667 | JGI IMG/M metagenome (GOLD analysis project Ga0299912, IMG submission 207667) | Soil microbial communities from uranium-contaminated site in the Upper Colorado River Basin, Wyoming, United States - RVT95D214 (version 2) ... | reverse complement strand
CCAAGGGCTTCGCTCCGCTCGCTCCGCTGCGTGGACCTTGGCGATGGATCCGCCGAAGAAATCTATCATTTTGGTCCAGGCAATGTGGAGAGGTTCATAATTCCCGCAATCTCTGACCGCTCATCCACTGTGAGCACGTTCATCTTTCGGTCAATCTCCAGAGCCCTGTCCAAGTGCTGCTTGGCTTGATCGCCATCGTTGAGCTTTGCACAGATACGGCCCAGCTTTAAAAGCGTCGCTGCCTGCTGGCGAGTATTGGAGGGTGCTAATTCTTGCAGCAGCATTTCAAAGTCGCTCTTCGCGTCGGCAAGCCGGTCCGGCATGTTTGATAGAATTGTCCCCCTTGTGTCAAGAAGATGCACGTCCTTAGATGCAAGCTTCAAACCTCGATCCGATAGCTCCAACGCATCGGCGTACCGCTGATAGTGTTCCTGCAAGATCCAGGCAAGGTCGTTGAGGGCTCGTATCTCGCCGGGGTGCTGCTCGAGCAATTGCCGGTAGATATTCTCTGCACGTTCAGCATCGCCAGTCTTGTACGAGAGCGACGCCAGACCCAGGCGAGCATCTATCGACGTCGACGACAGTGCGACCGCATGCTCAAAAAGCTTGAGCCCCTCTTTCTTCAGCGTCATCGAATCGGAACCTGACAGGATTGATGCTGCCGTCAGAACCACGGTCGGATCTTGGTCTTTGGCCGACAGATAGGCGGAGCTGATTTGCGAAAGCTCCTCAAACCGGTTCTGAGACACCAGCCACAAGAATCGGGCATGAACAACGGCTTGATCGTTGGGGTCCAAGCGCTGGGCGTGTCTAATCCATTGTCCGGCGCGATCCGCATCGCCGGTGAGACGATACAGATCGGCGAGCGTAACAAGGGCTCTAATACTGCCGGCTCCTTCCTTGGTTTGGCAGAATGCCTCCAACTCAGGGATTGCCAGCTTGGGTAGTTCCATCGCCGCCAGAACATGCGATCGCGCGATCAGCAGCCTATCGTTCAGCGGCTCGCGACCAACTGCCGATTCGATCAGCGTCCGGGTCTCCTCCAGCAGCGTGCGATCCCTGCTACCCAATGCACCATCCGCAAGCACGCTCAAGGCTTCCTTGTTGTTCGGGTCTTCTTGGAGAGCCCGACGTGCCAATTTGACCGCCATCTGGGTATAACCTGATGCAAGCTCCGCTCTGGCTCTGGCCGACAGCAACACGGGGTTGTCAGGGTTGGAGTCCAGAGCCCGGACTGCATAATCACAGGCGGCCTTGTATTGCCGTTGCCGCATCGCGATCCCAATAAGCGCAAGGTGCGCTCTAACTGCCGTCGGTTCCAACTTTACGGCCTTTTCCAGTTTCTCTTTGGCGACGCTCGGCGACTGTGTCGCTGTCGACTCCTCGAGCATCTGCAGAGCCCGAATCGTCAGCAGTTCGGCGTCGTGAGGTAGCTTCTCCTCCAGCGCGGCAAGAACGGTCAATGCTTTTTCTCGATCCCTGGCGCCGGCCCGCTGAAGCAGCAGCCGCATCAGTGCTCGCATCAGCCTCAGGTCTTCAGGATACACACTCAAACCCTGTTCAAGAGTGGCCACGGCTTGGTCGATTCTCTGTGTGCCGGCATAGAAGTTGCTCAGCAGCTCGTACCCCGTTGCGGCATTCTGGGTGAACGTCGTCAGCTTTCTGTAGTCCTGCTCGGCACTTTCGAGCGCGCCTTCCTCGACCAGGTACGCCGCCCTCATCCAGTATGCGTTGAAATCATTATGATCCGCCACGTAGCCATTCAGGACCTGCAGAGCCTCTGCCGACTTTCCTTCAGCCTTCAGGATCGATGCTCTAACAGCTATCAGGGTCCGGGAATCTGGAGTGATGACCTCGGCTTCTTTCAGATATTTGAGGGCCTGACCGGCATCTTTCGTTTCCTGGTACACAAGTCTCGCCAGTTGTACTCGTGAGCTCGCGTCTTGGTTGTTGTTCGATACCCTGACTTTCAGCTCGTCGATGGCACGGGAGAAGTCCCTGGCTCCAAGAGCCACGCGGACCTGCCAAGCACTGGCAACGCGAGGATCAATCTTGAGCTGCCGCAGAAGCTTCTCAGCATCCGAAAAGCGACCTTGTCTGTCCAGAAAGGCCATCAATCGGTCGGCGATATCCGTGGCCGAAGGATTCTGGAGAAGCCCTTGCCGGCAGGTATCTTCAAGTCGTCGGAGGTCTCCCAGCCGCTCATACATCTGCGCCAGCAGCAGTACGGGTGCCGACCACACGGGGTCTGCATTGATGCAGTATTGAAGCAAGTTCGTGATGTCCTGCTGCTTCGCCGACCAGTTGTCGGACGACAACCCCAGTGACGCCTGATGCAGACGCCACCACAGCCCGCTTTCCCCCTCAGCCTGCCGCAGCTCGCCGACCAGTTTTTCGACTACGGCCTGGTCCTCCTGGATTTCGCGGATTCCCAAAAGCAACAAGCGAGCCTGAATTTCTTGTTTATCCTGCGCCGCCACTTCCCTCAGCAGATCGGTTCCCATGCTTCGATTACCGTGAACAAGCTCCAGCAGAGCAAGTTTGGTCGATAGTGACCGTTTCTCACGCCCCTCGGCGACGGTGTTCAGCCCCTGTTTGAGGCAATTGCGGGCTGAGTCATAATTTGCGTTGGCCGCATGAAGGTCTGACAGCGCAAGCCAGGGCAGGGCAGCCTCGGAATGGTTCTTGCAGGCCGTCTCGCACACACTGATCGCCTGATTCGTACGCTTGGTCCGGTGATAGAGGCCCGCAAGCTGTATCTCAGCTCTCAGCGGCTCTTTGCACTGTTCAATGGCCAGCTTCAATTCCTTCTCAGCATCATCAGGCCGTCCCAGAGAATCCGCGACGACCGCCTGCAATATGCGAACGCCAACTATGTCCGGATACCCCTGGCGCAGGTCCGCCAGTTCGGCCGACAGCTTCTTGATCTCTTCGACGCTTACGCTGTCGTGCTGCCCAACCGCCAAGTTGATGCCAGCCCCAATGCGAATCAGCTTGACGGCGAGATCGCTATCACCCAAAGACTCCGCAATACTGGCGGTGTCGAACGCCTTTGCCCGGTCTCCCAGCTTCCAGTACTGCCTTGCCAGCTCCCGCATCGCCTGCGGATCTTGCGGATTCAATCGACGATACTGGGCCAAGGCCTTGACCGCCCGGCCCGTTTGACCGGTTCGATCGTAGGCCTCCACCAGCAGCCTCCACAATCCGGAATCGGAGGAATCGTTCCCAATAGCCGGTTCAAGTGCATCGATGACGGCGTAGGGCCGGTTCTCTGCGCCCGCTACCAGGGCCTGGAGCGCCGCGACTCTTCGCGCGGACTCGGCTGACACCTCTTGGGCGGGCAGAAGACCGAGATACTCCTCAAGAGATTGCCGCGCCTCGACAACCCTGCCTGCGGCGACATAGAGCGGGATGGCGGACGGCAGGACCTGGACCCTGTGCCTTTTCTCCGTAAGCGACTTGAGCACCTCCTGCGCCAGAGAAGCCGCCTCCGCTGCCGTGCCTTTCTTGGTTGCCAGTTCCGAGGCCAGAAGAAATCTTGCCACTTTCCAGTCATTGATGTCGAGGAATCGCTCCTGCAGCCTCTCATGCGGAAGCTCGTCGGCGGCCTTCATATCGTCGGCGGCTCGGTCCAGCTCGCCATGAGCTATCCATTCTGCCGCCAGCAAGAAACGAATTCGGGGATCGTCCGTGCTCTTGGCGTCGGCGGCCTCGAGGTCCTGGCGAGCCAGCGCCAGAAACACCGACCGGTCCGGCTCATTCGTGTCCGCAGCGCCGGCCGTTTGGCGGCGGAACTCTGCTCGACACACCAGTGCCTCGACAGAGTCCGGCGAGTAGTGGACAGCCTTGTTGAGCCAGTCCAGAGGCGTCGGCGGGTTCGGTGAGTTTGCATCGTCTGCCATCGTCTGCGGCTGGGGGGAAACCTCGCCGGCTGCCAGTTGGCTCATTTGCACACACGCCCGCACGTATTCAACATGTTTGTCGGGAAGCGTATCGAGCTTGTCGATGAAGGTCGCAAGTGTCTGGCGTGCCTCCGCCGGCTTGTTCAACCGGCCTAGCGCCTCGGCCAGCCACAGCGGCGCCTTCAGGTCGTTCGGATCGCCCTCGAGTCGCAGGCGGGCAATTGAGGCAAGCTCCTCGAAGTTCCCCACGACGCCGTAGAGCATAGCGAGCTTCTCATAGGCGACCTCGTCGCGAGGGACCAGTTGTATGATCCGACGGTAAGCCGAGATCGCGCCGGCGACTACAGATGCGTCCAGCGGCCGAACGGCCAGGCAGGACTCGGCATACTTGCGGAGGATCCCCACGTCATCGGGATTTCCGCTGAGGTATTTCCTGTAGCTCTTGACCGCCGCTGGCCAGTCCTTGGTCGCAAAGGCAGCCTCCCCTTCGGCCAGCGACCGTTCTGAGAGCATGCCTCGTCGCGTCTGGCGTGCAAGCACCAAAGAGATGCCTACCGCTGCCGCGACCAGGATCAGGATGATAAGTAGCTTGACGTTAATCTTCGCAGATTGGTTCGGATACAACATGATACGTCCTCTCCAAAATACTATTTAGTTGCCGTTTGTTGATGTGTTATGCCAATGCCGCCAATCGCTGCGCGTGACGGCAAATGATCGCGCAGACCGAGAAATGGCTTGTCGTGATTTCTCAGCAATCCGCTTTCGATGACTTCAAAAACTGAGCAGGCAAAATGTTGACTCTATTATGACGGGATGTGATATGTGCGAATAATTGCTTGCGAATTACTTCTGTCAGTCAATCAGGGCACTGTGAGAATGAATACCTGCCGGTGGTCGTGACAATAGCCACGTGATCCTCTCCCACGAGGCTCTCATACATACTTGCGGAGCTTCAAACCAGCTACGGCAAAGCCGAGCACGCCCAGCAGAACGGCAGGCGCCACCGGCACAGCAATGAACGAGTCACTGGTGCCGCCTGAGCCGCCGATTTGCTGAACGTGTATTCCGATGCGCAGACTGCCATCATCTGCGGGATTTGTGAAGCCGAGCTGGATCGCTGCAAGAACATCCGCAAGAGCCTTGCCCTCTTGCAGGTCAAATACTATCCCCAAGGACTCACCGGGGTTCACCCCGTTGACCGGGACGGGTTGCTGTGAATCTGCTGAGAAGCCCTCGGTCACTAGAAATGGAGTATCCAGAGCTGCTCCCCCCGGCAGATTTGACGGCGTGGCCAGCTCTTGAAAGACCACTCCCGGAGTGTTAATGATGTCGGCTAAGTGGAGAAGCGCTCCGTCATCAAAATACACGTCGGTAATCGAACTGGCAATCGCACCTGCATTTGCAAACGTGAAGAGCACCTGGTCCCCTGCATAGCCGGTCACTTCGAGGGAAAGCTGCTCTGCAACGTCGTGCCGCAGGGGCGAGTTGCTTGTGATGGCTGTGAACCCGTACATATCTGCTCTGGCTGGCGCCGCCAGCAGCCACAACGCCGCTAAGCTCACAACCAATGACTGTCTTTCTCTTTTCATTACAATTTTCTCGAACCTCAACCTCGTTCGCCCAGATGTGGGATTCGGGTTCCTAATATGTCGCACTAACAACTTCTCCTTTCACTAACCCTTTCGCCCGTTAGCCGCGCACAGATGCGAGCTAGAGCCAGAGACAATAGCATACCTTCCCGCCTGTGCGGATGTACCTGCCGGCGAAGCCCCGCCGTTTGCGGGGCTTCACCTGCGGTCTTGTCTGTGGAGGTTTACCCGCAACTGGGGTATCATCTCATACAAACTTACGCAACTTCAAACCAGCGGCACCCAAGCCGAGCATGCCAAGCAGAACGGCAGCCGGGACAGGAACCGTGTCAACATCGACGCTGAAGTTGACGGGTAACGGCGTTACAATCTGAAATCCAATCCCAGTAACATGGGTCAGCCAGGGTATGGTTCCGCCTGCTTCATACTGACCCCACGGACCACTTGGCCAGGTATCGTGCCACATGTCGGCATTATCAAAGTCGAGTACTAGAGTCGTCCATGTACACTCTTCGACCTCCAACCAGCCGTTTTCAGCCCAGGTGCCGTATTGCTCGGTACCTGAATCCGTATAGCCAGTGGTCATCCATAAATTCACCAGCACAGGGTCACTACCCTGGTTGTGGAAGCTCATCCTGAAATCGTCGTAACCGCTGAGATCGGGGAAAGGCTTGCCGTTGTAGCTATTTGCACCTCCTGCGCCCACAGGCCACCATTGGTAGCCAATTATAGCCTTGCCACTAATTCCGTCGGATGGGTCTAGAGTGGTCTGACCTGTGTACTTATAGGTGTACGGCTGAGGCTGGGGGGTTATCGATGTGATCGTCCCAAGGTTGGACTTGGGCACAATGATCATATTACCCAGGTCCGCGGGGTCCATCCAGAAGGACATATCAGCCAAGGCCGTGCTTCCAAGCACCAACGGAATAGCCAAAGCCACACAAATTGTTACTAACTTTTTCATAATATAGTCTCCTCTTGTTCTTCAAAGCCGTAGTACTGCTTATGTGCCTCTCTGAGGTAATCACATAAGACCATACAATGCAATAACAGGCGGAGTCCGACCTCCACAAGAGGTAGGAACCGCTTTAGCAGGAACGCAGAGGAGGTCCGCGGGGGTCAAGGACATTTGGTGTGAATAGGGATTTTCGCAAAAGGGATGTGACTATCCCCATGTAGTACTGCGGTAAAGGGTCTTGGCGCGTGCAGTCCGGCTGAACGAAACAAAGCGCCGGTGCATCGCAAAGGCAATCCGGCGAAATAGCGAAACTATGGCCAATCTGAGAAGGACCGCCATCGTGATACCACTGCGGGACCGAGCCGAAGTGCAGCTTCTTCACGAACGGAGCGGACTTGCACAGACCTAAAGTAAGCAACGCATACAGGCACAGACTGAAGCTGTTCTGCTCGTCCGAAAGGATTTGCACGGGCCGTATCTCGCTATCCTGCTCGAAGCCCCTGTTTGCGGTCGGCAAACACCCAACCGCCAGCAGGTCAAGATCGGCAACGGTGTAGACCCCAAAGGGGCTGGAGGAATTCGCGCTGTGCTGCTCAGTTGGCACACAGGCACGCGGCGACTGCCGATACCCGGCATCGAACCCGGCGACCGGCATCATATCGGCGTAGCTAACTGCTGAGACAGCCAGCCCTGCGATAATCGCCGCAATGACTTTTCTCTCCGCTGTTATCACCCTGTAACTCCGCGCAAATTACCTCATTCCCGCCTTTGCGGGAATTGCCATGCTCTTGCTATTCTCCAGACTCCCCTGTTTGCCTAATTTATACTTAAATCAGAATCCGAACCTAATGTCAAGCGAAAATTTGTGAAAAAACACAATTTTCTTCAAAAAACCTCAGAGTGTATCCTTTCTCGTAAGCTCGCTATTTGTAAATGGTTGTACATTCGTTGGCGGTTAAGGTCTGGCAGGGGGCCGGTTCGGCGGATTGCGCTGGCATTACAGTCGGTTTCTGTTGAGACTTGGGCTCGTGCACAACCACCTTGTTCATCAACCAGAGCTGGCCGAACAGCAGCAGCACAGCGGCGGGCATCATGCCGTAGCCGGCGAAGTCGTGAAAGAACTTCTGCGCCACTTCCGCACTGACGTAGAGCATAAGCATGGCCGTCACAAAGATCCGGACCATATTACAGACCACCGCCACGGGAATGCTCCAAGCAAGCAAAACAGCCTTCTGCCAGCGGGGCCGCTTCACCATGTACGCAACAAATGCTGCGACAATGATGAACGCCATCAACATGCGAAGCCCGCTACAGGCCTCCGCAACCGCGATAGGCATATTCTCGTTCAACGTCACGACATTCCCCTGCTGGCTGACCCGGGCACCAAACGCCTCAAGTAAGAACACCGCCCCGGTCGTCGCGATGCTCTGCAATGGCCCACTGACCAGGTTGTGAACACGGCTGGGAAGGGGCACCATGAGGAAAAGGAACACTATGGCCCACAAAACCCGGCGAAACACCTGCCACCCCGCCACCATAAGAACCAAGCCTGCCACGGTCAGGACAAGTGCGTACCGCTCTGGCGAGGAACGGAAGGACAACATCCCATAGGTCCGAGCAACCTGCGCCGATAGAAGCAGGGCTATCCCTGCCCACCAGCAGGGTGCCATGGAACACTTCTTGAGCACCCTCCTTTCGCGCCAGACAAAGAAGATAGCAACCAGCGGGACAAGCTGACCTGCCGAGTAATCATCGTTCTTCTGCCAATCTTCGAGAAGGTTGATCATCGTCGGCCAATACGACCATGTCATTATGCATAGCAGCATCAGCACAGCCAGAATCAGTGCCAGGCGGTAATCTCGTGCTTGATCCATTCTGGATATGTGCGGAGAATGCCGCCCACGAACATGGTGTTTGACCGCACTTTGTCCCACGCTACTTCCCTCTGGGCAGCATTAGTACAGAAGACAGAACACCGAACACAGAAGTCAGAGATCTGTTCTCTGTCGTCTGTCCTCTGTCGTCTGTCCTCTGTCGTCTGTCCGTCCTCCTACTGCCGGTCTTTTCGATGTCCTTGAACAGCCGAGCTATCGACGAAGCTGAATCGACTGCAAACTCAGAAACGATTCTCTCTGCTGAATCGGCAGCCATAGTCTCTGTCGATGAAGCAGCCATTTGCACTTGTGCGACACAGCGAACCACGCTGGGGCCGCGTCTCACTTTATATCTCAAGACCGAACGGCTGCCACAAGGTTGCCCGTCTGCCATGTAGTAATATAGAACTCTCTTGTGTTCTGCGACGGACAAGCTTCCACGGGAGAACTGAAGAATCCTGCACGGCAACATCGTCCCGTCGTTTAGCGGTAACTCCACGGAGCGGTGGTTCCCGGGTTTATAGCCACTATAGACGTTGCATATCTCCGGGCCGTGGCCTACCAGGGTTCCACCTGCCACACCGGACGCAGCGATGAATAGGGAGACGGATTCAGAGCCGGAGCGACGCAAATATCGGCGGTTGATAAATGCATCGGCGCCTATTGTGCGCAGTATGGCTTCGGCTTCATCTAAAGGAACATCGTGACCTGTCCAATCGGCAATCGCCATGGGAAATCCCTCCAAGGCGGCGGGATTTATCGGAGTCTCGCTCACGGGAGTCAGCAGCCGCGCCGCCAAAAGGCGATACGTCAGGCCCAAAATGAGCATTAGGAGACTCGCCGCTATCGTGGCAACAACAACCGGTCTGCGATTTGGGTTGTCACTGATCATTCGCTAAGGCATTGATCCACCAGTGGGCTGTCGGACCATCCAGTGGTGAGACGGAATTCGAGACACGAACCTCGAAATCCAAAACAAGCTCGAAGCTCCAGAAACACGAATGAGGAAAACGCTTTGCAGTCCGGGACCTCCATCAATGACTGTCGTTAGTACCCACGCGCTCGATGATATCAATAATCTTTGACACGCTTCGCTGGCGGCCGAAGTAGTACTCGTAGTATTCCCTTGCATTCTCGCCCATTTCCGCGAGCGCCGCCCGCGACTGGGCCAACTCTTTCAAAGCGCCTGCAGCCCCATCGACGTCTCCCGGCTCGACGACCCTTCCGGACCGGCTGTCCTGCACAATGTGCGCCACCTCACAACCGGAAGGTCCAACGAACAATGAGGGTCGGCCGGCGGCCAGCGTGCTGTAGATCTTGCTCGGCACCAGCAGACCCTCCGTGCCCGGCTTCTGGCAGACGATGTGAACATCCCCGGCAGCAAGCAACTCGTGGAGCTTGTACAGTGGCACAGGCGGGCGGAACTCGGCGTTCTCAAGCTTCAACTCGACGACAAGCCGCCCGATATCGGCGAGCCTTTTGCCGCTCCCGACGATCAGAATGTGCAGATCCACATCGCCGTTGAGGCAGGCCGCCGCCCGCAGGACCGTGCCGAGGTCCTGACCAATCCCTAAATTGCCGGAATAGAGTAACGTTGTCATGGAAATCTGTCCGACCGTTTGACTGTAAGACGGTCCGACCGTGAAGATTGTCCGACCGTGGCGACTCCGTCGCCCACCGTCCGACCGGCTGACCGTCTCAGCGTTCAACCGTGGCGGCTTCGCCGCCAACCGTCATACGGGTTCGCCCGGCACCCAATTATGCACCGTGTGAAGAATGCCGTTCGGCGCCCCGAGTGATTGGAGCCGCTCGGTCATCGTCTCGCCTAGCGAGATCACCGCCGCCGCGTTGCGATACAAGACCCGGTTGACTCGCGTCAGGACGCGATACAGAAGGGCTTTCTCCCGAAGGACGTCGTATGCGACGGCGATATCCGGATAAACGTCCATCACCCAAATCACGCTCCGTGTGCCCTTGACCTTGGACAGCACAAAGGCGATCAGGGCGATGAAGGGTGGCGTCGTCAATGCCACGCAGACATCCATCTTCGTCAGGCGAAATGACCACCACATGGCGAGGATATAGAAGGTCAGGTAATCAACGATCCGTCCGATCACCCTGCCGCGTCCGAACCCCGTGCCACCGACACGATGGACGTGCACGCCGTTGGCCACCTCGTTCGCCGCAAATGCGTCCGCCCCGCTGGAATACGTCCGGCGGCTGCAGATCACATGCACTTCGTGGCCTTGAGCGGCCAATTCTTCCGCCACGTCCGCCAGAAGCTGACCGGTCGCGGCAACGTCGGGAACATAGAATTGGTTCAGGAATAGAATACGCATCGATAATCCTCCGCAAATGACTGTCAGACAGGAGAACTCAGTATCTCACTGCGTACCAGAGGATGCCAATCCACTCGTGCAGGGCGCGAGTGCTCCTCTCGAAATGTGCGGCGGAAGGGATTATGGTCTTGACACCACCTTCCGAAACCCTGAGATAATTGGCCGGAATGGGCACGATGATGTCTCGAGAAAAACTTCCCCTGAAAGCACACTCGGCTCGGGACATATGCACGGCCGAGGTCACCAATCCTATCCGGCGATTCTCCGCGCAAGGTAATAATTCAGTCAGTCGAGCAGCGTTCTCCATCGTGTTGCTGGAATCAAGCTCTTCCAGAATCTCGGCCTCCAGCACACCGAGTTGCAGCGCGACAGGCCTCATGGCCTTCGTTCCACAGAATACAATTGTCTTCGCATGGCTTTGCCTGAAGACAGCTATACCGGTCAGCACTCTCGCGTATGCATCATCGGTGAGCTCGTAATACGGTTTTCCGTAACCGGATGGGTAGCTCCCGCCGCCCAGAACGGCCACCACGTCAATGTCAGCAAGGGCTTCCGGTGCAGGTCGGGCCCATCTGGACTCCAAAGGATACACGATCCAGTTGGCCACGGGCTCGATACTCAACAGATAGAGAAGCAAAGTCGCAAACAACGTGCAAAACCACCCGGCCTTCGAGGCCGGTTTCTTGCGCGGCAGCTTGGATAGGAGGAGACTCAGGGCAAGAAGCAATAGAACCCACACCAGGGGTGTGGCAGCACATTTCACTAAGTAAACCATCGTGCACCCTCAATTGTAGCTATCATCATACCTGAACGGAACCTGCTTTCAGGAATAGCCCCCGAATGGGAAATCATTCAGAGAGGCAATCGTTTCTCCCGCCTCCGCAATTCCTTGACTTTGCAACAGATCATGTACTCGTAGATACTCAGGAGCGTGCAATAGGTCAGACCCGCCCTACCGTCAAGAAATCCACGTTTGAGCACGTACATGTACGCGAACCTCACAAAGGGCCGACAGGGCAGTCTGAACGAAAGGCGCTTGAGGGACTGTCTTCGGCGGGCCGGATCGACAGCAATCAGCCCTGCCCAGTCAACGTGCCCGTGGTCCAGCTCTCGAATCACTTCCTCTGCCTCGTGGCTGCTGTACTTGTTATGTTTCTCAAACCAGGCATGGAAGCCTTTGTTGAAGCTGTAGTGCAGAAAGTGGTTCTGGAGATAGCCCACCGGACCATCGATGATCGCCACCGGATTCGCAGCACGTTTCCACCGTATCTTCTCAGGTCGCCACAGCCGTGGGATCCAGGAAGGATACAAAGAACTACGCTTGATCCACTTGCCATGCAGCATGTTCTTGAAGCGGACGCGATAGGCAACCTCTGGGCGATTTGGATCGGAAGTGACCTGCAAAATCTCATCCCGCAACTCAGCGGGGACAACCTCATCCGCATCCGAGTAGTACACCCACGGATGCTTGAACTCGATGTTCTCCACCGCCCAGTTCTGATTATTCGCGCGTCCTTCATATGGTCGTTGATAGAATCGACAGCTGTATGACTTCACAATCTGTTCGGTCTTATCTGTGCTGATCGAATCCAGTACGACAATGTCGTCCGACCATCTCACAGAATCAAGACAACGCGGCAGGTTCTGCTCCTCATTAAGGGTCTGGATAAAGACTGATACGCTCATGTTCTATATTGCGCGTGACTATGCATTACCCTACCTACTTGGATTCACTGCGTTCAGGATCGAGACGCGCGCACATATACATGGTCGCTTCCCAGAAGAACTACACTTGAATTTGCCTGATCCAGGTTGTACTTCAGGCGCAGCCTGGAAGGGCACAGACAGCTAACAAGCCTGACCATCGGGTAGAGCGGAACAGCAAGCAGATTGAGTTTTTCAGTCCGTGACTTGTATACATCCACTCTGCTGAAACCGTGCTTCTTGAGAACACGATCAAGCTGCGTAAGTGTAAGATTTCTTCGAAAGTACGCTCTCGGATCGTTTGTCACCTGCGTGAAGGTGGGACGATCAACGCCGGTGCCGAAGGAACCGGAAAGCAAGAAAAGCAAACGCCTCCATAGACTTGCATAATTTGGTATCGAAATGAAGAGCTTACCGTCCCGCTTCAGGCAGCGGGCGAATTCACAGATCGCATTATCCAGACAAAAAAGCCTGTGTAGACCGTTCGCGCATACAATGTAGTCGAACGTACTGTTGGGATAACCGAGCTTATCTGTGTTGAGGTCGGCTTCCTGCAGAACAAAACCGTGCAGATCAAAAAGACCACGGTCTATGTCACAGCATGACACATCGAAGCCCATACGCCGCAGCCGTACACTGAGCGCACCTCGGCCACACGGAACATCAAGAACACTTCCACGCTGTTCGCCATTTATGAGGTGAAGAAGCATGTCGTGGCTTTCCAACGAGGCGATGGGCTTTGGGTCCGTTTCCAAGGCGCTTGTGGGGCAGGGCTGACTATAAGCCGCGTGTGTTTGTCGAGGGCCCTTCATATAAGACTCCGTGGATTCAGAACAGGAGTGGGCCGGTAACAAATGCCGTTCAATGCAGAAGGTGCAAGAGCTACTCCCAGAATGAACCACGATACAGCGTCAACAGGGCTCCCGAAAGACAACAACCAGTTGGTAGTAACGCTGATTGTCAAGCCATATCCCATCACCGCAAGAGCAAGCGTGGCCAAAGGATCACGTCGAGACACCAATGAGAAGGTCGCAGTCAAGAGAAAGGCCACCCACATCGCTAGCCCCACGACTCCATAAGACTGTGCACAGGCGAGAAAGGCGTTATGTCTATTGAGTTCGATATCGTAGCCGCTCTCTTTGAAGCCGCCTGCGCCCCCACCGAACGAGGCCAGATATCCCTGACCGATGACATTAGTCAGACGCAGATCATCGAGCCCTTTCTCCCAGTACCTCATTCTCTCTTGGGGCAACTCGCGAAGAGGTCTTTCTATTCTCAGGAATTTCCGGGCAGCAGCTACTTTGCTGCCAGCGACGCCCAAAGAAAGAACGAGCGCAACACTCAGACACAAGAGAAAGCCGAGCACCATGCAACCGCTAATAAGTGGTTTCTTCGCATAAGAGGCGCGAACAGCGATGGGAATGATCCCGATGCCTAACGCAACAATGGTGCTTCGGCTTTGAGCCAAGAATACCGTGATGACACAGGCCGCAAGCATCAGTAGTAGAACGTGATATTTTCGCGGAGCCAATGACAAGCGCCACAAAATGACGATGGCGCCGAGAACCGTTAGACGTGCCGCGGTAATCGAGCCGTTATAAATGCCACACAACCGGCCCTGGTAGGTAGGCGACGGAAATCCCGTTGCAAGAGCTACGAGCGATGCAATCGCACCTAGGCAAATGATTGCAGACAGAACAACAACAGGGCGATCTAGAGGGACTCTTCTCAGAAAAGACATGGGACATAGCCCAAGGAGAATGACCATTCCTGAGAACACCGCATACGCCATTAAGTTCACCGCTAACTGTTCCTGGACACACGCACTAGTCAAACCCCACGCCAAGAACAACAGCAGGAACAAACGCACTCTCCTATAGTCATTCGCATTCCCAGAGAACGCAGTACCTTTGCCCGCTCCGGCCGCCAGATACAAGAACATGACAGCCGTGAGTGTGCATATCAATCCCTTACTCACAATCCACATCGGTCCCCAAGCATGCTCGAGAAATGTCTTCCCAAGTATCACTTGAAGGATGTAGATGAGCACGAGATAGTATCCTAACCTCATTCCGCGTGTGTTCATGGGCCAATGACCTTTATCCCAAATTCGGCCCGAGACGCAATGCCTTGAATCCTCGCTAAAGCAGGTTCCAGCAATCGCTGTATGTCAGTCCAAGTTCCGCCATCAAGATTGAACTCGCTCGAAGGGTGAAGATACCGGCTCGTAATGCTCTCGCGAAGATAAATCTCAAGCTTCCCATTCATGGGCTCACCAACGAACTGCAGTAGTTCATTAAAGACGGCCACTGGATTCTGCACAAATGCTTCATACGCTACACACACATACGAATCTGGTGGCAGTGCTGCCAGGTCGTCCAGAATGAGAGTCTGGCACACTTGCCATTGTTTACACGCAAGCTCGATTCTATCCAGAATCTCAACGTCATGTTCGATTCCAGGGTACCTCACCCCCCGAATTACCCTTTGTGCGTTGTAGGGCCACACCTTGCTCCCGACAACGCGAAGAATACGGGGGACATAGGACCGCCATTCTGCAACAGGGGTTTCGTGCAAGCGCCTCAGGATACATCGCAACGTCTTGGGCCTGAAAGAGTAGAGCGGCTTCTGCCAACTCCTGATGACGTCAGGTACAACGCTCCGACCATCTCGGAATATATGAATCACTTTGGCCTCTGGCAGTACCTGCTGAACGAACGGCAGGTTGACACAATGCAGAGGCGAATCATCCACTATACGCTTGTCTCCAGATGTCCTTTGCTTCTGCAAATACGCGCCGCGGATGCATTCTTTGAGAGATTCCGTAACTTCTTCAGGAGACCGGCGATCCGTTTTAGCCGAGGGATGGCCTATCCTCCAGATTGTGTTGGGTTCGGACCACCACACAAACCTGTCCAGACAGGCAAAACAACGCGCCAACAGACTCTTTCCGCTCCGATTCGGCCCTACAATCAAAATAGGCGGTATTAAGACTGATCTGTCTGCCACACTATGCCAATTACGTCAAAGTAAAGGGAACCTGTCGCGAGAACGTACGCTTTTTCAAGCTATTACGACACACAATCCTTAGCATAGTGAATGGCTTGAACGAAGCCATCCACCATCCTGTCAACAGTGTACTCTTCCTCCACCGTCCGGCGAGCATTCAACGACAGCGTTCGCTGCAACTCCGCGTTGTCGGCCAGTAACCGCATTTTCTCCACCAAATCCGCGATACTCTCGTCGTCAAACATCAGGCAGTTGTACCCATCCCGCAGGGCTGTTGCTTCCGGGCTTTGCTTGCGTCGGTTCGCCGTCGTGATGCACGGTAAACCATAGGCGAAGCTTTGAAATGCCGCCAGACCGATTCCCGTAGGGATCACCAGCGCCTTCGCGGAAAGGTACCACGGGGCAAGCCTCTCTGGTTCGTAGATCGAACCTAACCAGGAGATGCTACCGTCAAGCCCGAGTTGTCGTGCAAGTCCCTTCATGTCGACTTCTGATTCGCCCGCTCCCACTATGATAAGGTGAATGTCAGGCCTGTCCCTTAGAAGAATGGACATGGCCCTAAGAAGGAGATCGACCCGTTTTACTTTTCTCAAGCGGGCACAGAAGAGGAACGGTGTTTTGCCGGAGAGGCCATGTTCAGCAAGGAACTCGTTGACCAGATCGGCACTCCAAGCCTTGGCTGCGTTCTCTTCCGCTGTCACATCTATCGTGTTCTGTGCAACAAACACTTTCTCAGGAGGCACACCCCGGCCAACGAAATAGTCCCTCTCGTCCTTTGTATAAAGGACAACCGCATCCGGCATGCGCATCAGCCAACGACGAATGGCAATCGTCACAGGGGATTGATTGGCCATTAGACCCAAGCTCCACCAGACTATCCCTATCCTCTTGCGTCTTGCGGTATACAGAGCAGGGAAATTGCTGAGAAGTCGTGGGTTAGCCGATAGCACAACAACATCATGTTTACCACTCTCTATGATGGCCTTTGTGAGGGGTTGGTATAGGATTTCCTGGCCGCCGAGTCTCCACGCCTTCATCTCAATTCTCTGATGCGGAAACCGGTCGCCTGGATCGACGGTCTTGAGAGAGTAGTACTTA
>Ga0299912_10002045_pt1 | contig 16473 bp, 12 predicted proteins | sample RVTome_2_FD_207667 | JGI IMG/M metagenome (GOLD analysis project Ga0299912, IMG submission 207667) | Soil microbial communities from uranium-contaminated site in the Upper Colorado River Basin, Wyoming, United States - RVT95D214 (version 2) ... | reverse complement strand
CATTTGTGATCATAACTCATCAGAGAACTCCCCCGGTGTGTTCAATGCGGCCAAGAGAATGCCCATCAAAGTGCTCCCCGGCTTGGAAGTGACGTCTCGGGAAGAAGTCCATGTTTTGGCTCTTTTCGACAACCTGGAAACCGCCCTGAGACTCCAGGAGCATGTCTACGAAAACCTCCCCGGAAAAAATGACGAAGAGGCCTTCGGCAGGCAGGTCATCGTGAACGAGAAGGAAGAAGTGGAAGGCTTCAGCGATAAACTCTTGATCGGCGCCACGACGATTCCCCTGGAAGAGGTCATCCGCCTGATCCATTCCTGGGGCGGCCTCGCCATCGCCTCGCATATTGATAGAGAAGCCTTCAGCCTCATCGGTCAGTTGGGCTTCATCCCCAAAAATCTGGCCCTAGACGCCCTGGAAATCTCTCCCCGTATTCCCGTCGAAGAGGCGATGAAGACCTATGCTTATGACTATCCGATCACCTGCTCTTCGGATGCCCACTCTCCTGATGATATCGGAAAAGGCTATACAATTTTTCTGCTGGAAGAGGCCTCCTTGGCTGAAATCAAGAAAGCGCTGAAGAATGAGGAGGGAAGAAAACTGGTTCTTATGAAAAATCCAGCGGAGTCGAAGTCCTGATGGAAGACCTCTCTCTGCATATCCTCGATATCGCCGAAAACTCAGTGGCCGCACAGGCAAGCCGGATAGAAATTCGGCTGGCGGAAGATAAAAAGATGGACGTGGTTTCTATCGAAGTGATCGACGACGGAATCGGCATGGACGAGGAAACTCAGAAAAGAGCCCTGGACCCATTTTTCACCTCAAAAAAGGTACGCCGGTTTGGCCTGGGCCTGTCTCTGTTATCTGAATCCGCCAAAGCCGCCAATGGGTATCTCTCCATAAGCTCCAAGAAAGGAAAAGGAACCCGGATAAAGGCTGTTTTCCAGTACAGCCACATCGACCGGAGGCCGCTCGGCAATATCGGCCAGACAATCATTACCTTGGTCATTGGAAATCCCGATATCGACTTTGTCTATGTCCATAAGAAAGATCATCAAAGGTATGTTTTCGACACGAAGAGAATAAGATCTCAGCTCAAGGATATTCCGATCAATTCTCTCGAGGGGATGAGAATGATTAAGGAAGAACTCAGAAGGGACCCAAAATAAGGAGGGGAAGAGCCTTTTCCTACGATGCTCCTTAATCCCGCTGGGCTATCGGTACTAACCCGCTTCAGTGATCTGTCCTGGCCGGCTTGTGTTTCACTGTCACGACGCCAGTCGTCTTGGCCCTCATCATCTCGACCCTCTTCGCTTTGATTTCCAGTTGGCGGTCAACTTCCTCCTGCCTGGCCTGGTCAAATTCGCAATTCGGGCAGTCAAAAAGTTGAGAACAGGACCGGTGAGAAATCTGCCCACTCATGACATACCGGCATTGTTTCTTTCCTAACTGAGAGTATAATTTGACGATGAAGGGCTTGATCCTGGGGTCATTCCTAAATCTCTCTTTGTTCATCATCTGGACATGAAAATCACAGATTCTCGTACAATTATAGCCATAGGTGCACATCCGTTTCTGGACTATACCCGCCTGCATCCAGATGCAGGGATTGACAATTTCCTCTTCAACAATCGGCTCTTCAACGGGCGGAGTCGGAATAATTTCGATCTCGTAAGACTGTCTGATCAGGGTTTCAAGATAGTCGAGCTCAAAAGGTTTCGGCAGGTAATTGAGGGCTCCATCCTGCCTGGCCCTTTCTTCAGTTTCAACCGAGGGATAAGCGGTTATGATGATGATTTTCGCTTTGGGATTCTTCTTTTTGGCTTCTCTTAAAACCGAAATCCCGTCGCGGCCGGGCAATTTGAGATCGATGATCATGACATTGTAATCTTCAAAGTTGAGTTTTTCTAACGCTTTTTCACCATCACGAGCCGTGTCAACCGTATGGCCGCTATCTGAAAAGTAATCGGATAGGGCCTCCCGCATGATGTCCTCGTCCTCGACCACCAACATTCTTTGTTTTTCCATTATAAACCTCTCATTCTCGCTATTTGACCTGTTTCCACCCCGAGGGCTTTCCCGGCCAAAATCCTCGTCGTGGAATCAAGTTTTTCATTACACTAAACGTACTGCAACTCGCGTGCCAATATGAGCCTTGGCCAAGAATGATTCTCAAAGTCATCCTAAATAATTGATAATAAATTTTTTATGGTTACTATATAAAATGGACTAGGCGGCGGGGGAATCAACGAAGAGTATATTTATTAGACACTAAGCGTCTATTTTATTGACAGTGTAATTATATTTTTTGAGCTTATTATAAAGAGTCATCCGCTGGATTCCGAGGATCTTGGCCGCCTCAGAGATATTGCCCTTTGCCTCATCGAGCACCTGGATAATGTGGTTTTTCGTGATATCTTCGATTGTTTTTCCTTCCGGAGTGGACGGCTGACAAAAATCTTGGGGGAGGTCGGCCATCCTTATCTCTTTATGCCTCGCCAGGATCACGCCATGCTCGATCATGTTTTCCAGCTCCCTGACGTTGCCCGGCCATGAGTAGTTCATGATGAACTCGATGACTTCAGGAGAAAAACATTTCACAACTTTTTCATTGTCCCTTGAAAACTTCCGTAAGAAATGCTCCGCCAGGGGAAGGATATCCTCCCTTCTGTCCCGGAGCGGCGGGAGTTGGATGCTGACCACGTTCAAGCGGTAAAACAGGTCCTCTCTGAAAGACTCCTGCTTAACCATGGCTCTCAAATCTTTATGGGTAGCGGCAATCACCCGGACGTCGACGTCGATTTCTTCGTTCCCCCCCACCCTGGTGATCTTCTTCTCTTCCAGCGCTCGCAGCAGATGGATCTGGGTATTGGCATTGATTTCGCCGATTTCATCGAGAAAGAGAGTCCCTTGGTCCGCCGCCTCGAACTTGCCCTTTTTCCTTTCCACAGCACCCGTGAAGGAACCTTTCTCGTGACCAAACAACTCACTCTCCAATAGGCTCTCGGGAAGAGATGCACAGCTAACGGCGATGAACGGTCTGTCCCGACGCGGACTTTGATGATGAATGGCCCTGGCCACCATTTCCTTCCCTGTGCCGGTTTTTCCGATGATCATGACCGTGGCGGTCGTCGGAGCGACCGTTTTTATGAGCTCGAATATCCTTAACATCACCGGGCTCTTCGCGATGATCCCTTCAAAGAGGTGTCGATCTTCAATTTTTTGCCGCAGGGAGATATTTTCCTCGACCAGGTCTTGATGGGTCACCAGGTGTTTGACGAGAAGCTCGACTTTTTCGGGACAAAACGGCTTTTCGATGTAATCATAGGCGCCTTCCCGAATCGCGGATATGGCCGTTTGAATCGAACCGTAGGCCGTGATGATGACGGTGATGATCCTGGGGGCTATCTTGCTGGCTTCTTTCATCAGTTCGATCCCGTCCAGGCCCGGCATAACGAGGTCCGCGAGCATAATCTTTACCCTCTTCCGTTTGATGATCTCGAGGGCCGCCTCTCCGGATTCAGCCACCTCCACTCTATATCCAACGTCGACCAACCAGTCCCGGAGTGACTCTCTGACTATCTTTTCATCATCAACGACGAGGATGATCGCCTTCTTTCCCATTCATGGCCTCCAGATATATCGTAAACGTTGTTCCCCTGTTGACCTCGCTGGCGACTTCAATTTTCCCTTTATGCCTCTCAATAATCCCGTGCACAACGGGCAATCCCAGGCCGACACCTTTGCCTTTTTCTTTGGTCGTGAAGAATGGGGTGAACAGTTTGCCCAAGTTTTCTCTCGGAATGCCTACCCCTGTATCCGTGACATCGATCCGAACGGTATTCTTGAGTGCTTCACCGATTCTGATGTTTTTGGCAAGCGATGTGGTGACCGCTAATTGGCCGCCCTCGGGCATCGCTTGAGTGGCATTCAGGAGGAGATTGATCAGGACCTGCTGAATCTGGTCGAAACCCGCCAAGACAAGAGGAAGGTCTTGACCTAATTTCATCTCCAGTTTTATGTTCTCGAGGCTGATCTGGTGTCGAACCAACAACAGGGCCGCTTCAACCACCTTGTTGATCTCTGTCGGCCTCATATCGGCGTCGGATTGGCGCGAGAAATCGAGAAGGTTTCTGATGATTCGGGATGTTCTTTCCAGTTCTTTTTTCATTTTTAAAAGCTGATTGGCTGTCTCTTCGGTCTGCAGCTTCTTTTCTTGGTGCTTTTTGAGGAGGAGTGTCGTATAGACCAGAATCCCGGCTAAAGGATTATTCACTTCATGAGCGACACTGGCAGCGAGCTGGCCCAAAGACGTCAGCTTTTCCGCCCTGATCAATTCCACCTCTGTTTCCTTGCGCTTGGTGATGTCTTCACCTGAACTGAGCGTACCGATGATCAAGCCCTTTTCATCGACCAGTGTTGTATTGTGCCAGGCCACCATCTTTTCCTCGCCGGATTTCGTTATGATCGTATTCTCATAGTCCTCTTCTTCTTTCTCTTCTCCCGCCATCACCTTTCGGAAAGTGGCTTTTCTCTTCTCCCTGACTTTTTCCGGAACGCCTAGATCAAACCAGTTCCTCCCGATGATCTCTTCTTCTTTATAACCCAGGACTTCACACCCTTTTTTATTGATCAGCGTGATGAGGCCCTGAGCATCGATGGCTATGATGATGACCCCGGCAATATTGAGGTACTGCTGGGCTCTGTTCCTTTCCTCACGCAGTTTGGCCCACAAGCCCTTATGTTTCGTTAAATCCCTGAAGTTTTCCACCGCCCCGATGATCTCGTTGCTGCCGGACCTCAACGCTGAAGTCGACACGTTCACCGGGATTTTCTCGCCCGCCTTATTTTGGATTATGATCTCGTAGCTATAAACGGGCTCTCCCGTTTTCATAACCTCCTTCATAGAACATTCATCTTTACAGAGTTCGCCCTTGAGAACTTGAGCACAGACTTTGTTCAGCACCTCCTCCCGCTTCAAACCTGTTATCACCTCCGCCGCACGATTGAACGCCGTAATTCTCATATTTCTATCGACAGCCAGAACTCCGCCTTCCAGGCTGTTCAAGAGATTCTCCAAAAATTCTTTGGTGACGTTGTCTTCCATCCTCAAGGGAATGCCTCCTTCTGATATTATTATATTAAAAAAGCCCACCCAGTAAAGTTATTTCCCAAGTCATCCCTCGACTCCTCACACGAACAGCCCTTATTGTCTATTATATTTATACATTTTATATAATTTATAATTCCTATTGACATTATAGGTTAACTTTGGAACAATTTGGGCATGCCCCCTTCGGGCCAGGCGAGCCCGGCCTTGAAGATTCAAGGGAGATCGAGCAAAGACAAGCCAAAAGGAGGTTCCTGATGATTTCGATAATCCGGCTGCAATCCCAAGAAAAAAAGGATAGAATCTGTGATTTCGTAGTGGCTCACCTGGATGAATTGCAGGAGAGCATCAAAGAGAAAGGGCAGCTGCTCTACCTGACGAAACGCGCCAGGCATGAAGATGTGAGCCTTTTTGTCCATACCATTGACCCCGCTTTTCTAGGAGATTTTGTTGCTGACAGCTTGAACAAGATAGAGCACTTGACGGGGATATGGGCCATTCATATGATCAAGCCGATATTTTACCCCCTGCCCAAGGACACCAGAAACATGAAAAGATATGCCATTTCCTTGAGGGTTTTTATAAAAAATCTCAAAGAGGTCTACGAAAACATTGCGGCCGCGAATCTTCCGGAGGGCCTCAAAATGGCCTACCTTGCTTACACGTTTCATCTCTTCGAGGACAGTCTCCAACTTTCCATCCTGGCCGAGAATGAGGGGAATCTGAATAGTTATCTGACCAGCGTCGTGGAAAAAATGCCAGGGGTGCTAAGGACTACGGTGAATCTAATTGAAAGGACCAGGCCTCTCGTTTCTTACGAGACGTGGCGGCAATACTCGGCAAAACACGGAATCGTCCCCTCCTGGGACGAAAAATCCATGATTGGACAATTCCAGAAATAAAAGCGCCTTTATTGGCCTGAAAGGCCGGGTCGTTCCCCCGGCTAGGCCGGTGGTGGTTCGCCTTCCAGCACAATTTTTGTTACGATTCTTCTTGTGTAAAGAAGATATTGCTTCTCTTCTTCTATGAATTCAACCTGAAAGCCATCATTACTATATTTTTCCATCACTTCTCGAGCCTCTGTCTCAGATTTATAGACAACCCCGTCCCACATGAATTTTTTTTCGTTAATCATTCGGGAAGAATCAGGCATTTTGAACTCCCTCTTCGTCAGGCTTTATACGGGCTTGGCCCCAACTCCTTGATTTTTTTGGTGAATTCTCGGGCGACTTGGGCAAATTTGGGGCCTTCGGACGCCGAAACCCACTCTAATCGAAACCTGGCCTCTTCCAAGCCAAAATCTTCCAGCATGAGGATGATCGCTTCCGCCCTTTTCTCGGCTCTGAGATTTCCGTCCTTGTAGTGACAATCACCGGGATGACAACCGCAGACCAATACACCATCTGCCCCCTTGGTTAGGGCATCAATCACCAGGTTGGGATGAACCATTCCTGAGCACATCACTCTGACGATTCTTATATTTGGAGGATACTGCAATCTGGACACACCGGCCAGGTCCGCTCCCGCATAGGAACACCAGTTGCAGCAAAAACTCACGATCAAAGGTTCAAATCCGTCTTCCATCAACCTGCTCCTAAAGCCGCATTCACCTGTGCGGACAGCTGTTCAAGGGTAAAGCCTCTGACATAAACCCCTTTCTTTGGACAAGTCGCCATACAACACCCACAGCCTTTGCAGGCGGTTTCATCCACCTCAACCGTCTTTTTCACCGAACCAGTTCTCATGTATTCGATCAATGCAATTGCCTGAAAAGGACATGGTTCAATACAGTAGGCGCAGCCATCGCAGTTCTCATCCACAACCCGGGAAATGTTCGCCTCCAACTCGACCTTGTCTTTGGAGAGCACAGTTGAGGCTCTGGAGGCTGCTGCTTGGGCCTGGATTATGCTCTCCCCTATGTCCTTGGCCGAATGAGCCAGGCCGCATAAATAGAGTCCATCTGTGGCAAAATCAACCGGACGCAACTTCATGTGGGCTTCCAAGAAAAACTTCTCCCTGGTGAGCGGAACCTTCAAGGATTTGGCGATTTCCTCGTTCCCTTCTTCGGCCACGATCCCCGCAGACAGCACCACGAGATCCGCAGGCAGCTCTAAAGGCATCCTTAGAGTCTGGTCGAATACGACCACCTGCAGCCCCTTTCCATTCCGTGAAACCTCAGGCTTTCTGTCTTCTTCATACCTGGCGAACATGACGCCCTGCTGCCTGGCCTGGGTATAATAGGCCTCCCTAAACCCGTACGTTCTGATATCCCGGAACAATACATACACGTTGGTCTCGGGGGAGATCGCTTTGATTTTCAAAGCGTTCTTGATGGCCTCTGTACAACAGACCCTGGAGCAATAGGGCCTTTCCTCATCCCGGGAGCCGACGCACTGAATCATCACAATGTTCTTGGGAACGCCGTTTTTCCCGCCCTTTGACCACTCTCCGCCGGCACCGAGGCGCTGCTCGAGCTCAAGCTGGGTGATGACTTTGTCATTCTGTCCGTAGAGATACTCTTTGGGTTTGTACTGCTGGGCCCCGGTCGCAACGATAACCACCCCATGCTTGAATTCTTTGGTTTCTCCTCCGGTGGCAATCGTTGTCTGGAAATTTCCGATCGTGCCTTCGATCTTTTCGATCTTGGCATCTGTGTGGAGATGGATTTTCTCCGTGCTTTTCACCTGTTCAATGAGACTGTACAGTTTTTCCTGGGGGTTTTCTCCGCTGATCAGATAGTGGATATGTCGCAGATTCCCCCCCAGTTCTTTTTCTTTCTCAACCAAATAGACATCAAAGTCCTGGTTGGCCAATTCGATGGCCGCCGTCATGCCGGAAAGCCCACCGCCGATAACCAGGGCGGATTTGACGATGGGCACGGCCCTTTTCTGGAGAGGACTCAGCAATCGGGCTTTCGCCACAGCCATTCTCACCAGGTCTTTGGATTTCTCAGACGCTTTTTCCGGCTCCTGCATGTGCACCCAAGAGCATTGATCCCTGATATTGGCCATCTCAAAAAGATAGGGATTGAGCCCGGCTTCCCTGACCGTGTTCCTGAAGAGGGGCTCATGAGTCCGCGGCGTGCACGAGGCGACGATCACGCGATTGAGATGATGCTCCTTGATTTTTTCCTTTATTCGTTCTTGAGTGTCGTTGGAACAGGTGTAGAGATTATTCTCCGTATAAACAACATCAGGAAGCGTCTTGGTATACTCGACCACATCGGGGACACTGACCACCCCTGCAATATTTGTTCCGCAGTGACAGACGAATACTCCGATTCGAGGAGCCTGCCCTTCGACATCCGTTTCGGGGGGGTATTCCTTGGGAATGATCAGGCTGCCCTTGACATCCTTGAGAAGCGACAAGGCTTTAGACGAGGCCCCGGATGCCTGCATGACGGTCTCCGGTATATCCTTTGGCTCAGTAAAAGGACCGGCGACATAGACGCCTTCGCGTTTGGATTCAACGGGATAAAAAGGAGAGGTCTTGCAGAAATTGAATTCATTTAACTCAATACCGAAGATTTCGGAAAACTCTTTTGCGGATTTGGGAGGAAGCATACCGACAGACAAAACGACGAGGTCATATTCGCGAGAGTCCTTTTTGTCGTCTTCAGTCAGATATTCAATGATCAGATTTTTTGTCTGAGGTATTTCTTTAATTGCGGGCGGGCGACATCTTATGTAATTGACCCCATGCTCCTTGGCCCTTTGATAATACTCATCAAACCCTTTGCTGAAGGCCCGCATGTCCATGATATAGACATCACACCCGAGTTCTCCGCTGATATGCTCTTTGGCGATCAGGGCTTCCTTGGTGGCATACATACAGCAGACAGAAGAACAGTAGTCTCGTTCAGAATCACGGGAGCCGACGCACTGGATAAAGGCGATCCTTCTGGGCTCCGTTTTATCATAGGGTCTTAAAACTTTTCCAGAGAAAGGACCTGAAGCCGATAATATTCTTTCAAACTCGAGCGAGGTCACGACATTGGGAAAGGTTCCATATCCCAGACCTTCCTTGATCTTGGCGTCGAACAGATCATATCCCGGGGCCAGGATGACGGCACCCACGCCCAATTCTATTTCCTTTGCGGTTTGGTCATATTCAATGGCCCCAGCCTCACAAAACTCTTTGCAGACTCCACACTCATCCTTGAGAAAATGGACGCAATATCTTTCATCAATAACGGCTTTATTGGGAACGGCCTGAGGGTACGGGATATAGGCCGCTGCCCGATCGATCAACCCCTTATCAAACTCATTCAATATGGGGACTTCTTTGCTCTTGCTGATCCCCTCGAGTTTGATCCTCTCTGTCGGACAAATGAATGCGCAGGCCCCGCAAGTCTGGCAGACATCCGATTTGGCATCAAACGGGGGGGCGACCTTCCGATGAGGACCGCGATGGACAAAACCTATGGCGGCGATGCCCATTCTCTCGTTGCACATTCTGGTGCAGAGGCCACACAAAAAACAATCATCGTTTCGCTTCGTAAATCGCGTTTCTTTGACACCATATTCTTCTGCTATATTTTGTATGACTTTTGAATCAGGACATCTTGCTAAGAGCAGTTCTATCATTATTTTTCGCGATTTTTTGACTCGTTCCGAATCCGTTTTGACTTCTAAATGATGGCTGGCCGGATAGGTGCAGGACGCCTGAATCGTGGTCCGGCCCCTTTGGATCACTTCCACCAGGCACAGTCGGCAGGCCCCGTATGGGACCAAGGCTTTGTGGTGGCAAAGAGTGGGGACCTTGACTCCGACCTCCTGGAGACATTCCAGGACCGTCTTGCCCTCATCGAATTCGTGCGTTTTTCCGTTTATTGTCAGCTCGATCACGCCGACCTCCAATCATGAATGACCTGTTTTTCTTCTCTCTTCTCTGGCCTCGAGATCACAGCGGAGACACCGCTTGGCTTCAAGGATGGCAGCGGCCTCGGTGAATCCCAATTCCACCTCTGAAAAATCCTTCAGCCGTCGGTCAGCGGGGATGAACTGGGCCTTGGGTCTCTTGAGGCTCTTGGTTTCCTCTTCTCTGAGCTTAACGGCCTCGACATATGACTCCGGACGAGTGACTTCGTATTTTCTCTCCAGCTTTTCCCCTCTGATGTATTTGTCGATCATCTCGGCAGCGGTCTTGCCATGAGCCATAGCTTCGGTGACCGTATTCGGACCGGTCACCACATCCCCCCCCGCAAATATCCCCTTGACATTCGTCGAGAGGGTTTCGGGGTCGACCTGGATGGTATTCCATTTTGAGATGTCCAATTGATTCCCATCCAACGATGCGAAATCGGGCTCCTGACTTATGGCCAGAATCAGGGTGTCCGCCCCGAGTTCAAACTCCGAGCCTTCTACCGGGACGGGTCGTCTTCGGCCGCTTTGATCCATTTCTCCCAATTCCATCCGGATGCACTCAACCGCCTCCAGCCGGCCGTCGCTCGAAATGACACTGATCGGTGCGGCCAGGAATTGAATATCAATGCCCTCGTTCAGGGCTTCTTCGATTTCACTCTTGATAGCGGGCATCTCCGCTCTCGTCCTTCTATACAGGATCTTCGTATCCTTTCCGAGGCGTCTGGCGACCCGGGCCGCGTCGATCGCCGAATTCCCGCCTCCGACAACGATGACCCGGCCACCGATCTCCACCGGACGCCCGAGATTGACATCCATCAGGAATTCGATCGCATCGATGACGCCTCCCGTATTTTCACCGGGGATCTTCATCTTGAGGCCCTTATAGGCACCGATGGCAACGAAGACCGCGTTATACTCTTCCTTCAGTTTATCCAGGGAAACGTCTTTGCCGACCGCCGTATTCGTCTTGATCTCAACACCGAGTGCCTTTATCCTGTCGATTTCGTACTTCAAGACCTCCTTGGGCAGCCTGAAATCCGGTATGCACAGGGCCAGCATGCCGCCGGGTATCTCCTGGCTTTCAAACACCGTCACTCGATATCCCTCGAGAGCCAGATAATGGGCACAGGTCAGTCCTGCCGGACCGGAGCCGACGATAGCGACTTTTTCTTTCTTTTCGCTCTTCGGTTTCTCTTCGACGACAACGCCGTGCTTCATCTCATAATCAGCCAAGAAACGTTTCAGCAGTCTTATGGCTATGGGATCATCCCATTCCCCCGCCACGCACTTCTTTTCACAGGGGGTGTTGCAGACACGTCCGCAGATCAGCGGGAGGGGGTTTTCTTTCCGGACCACCTTGATAGCCTCGTCGAATTTTCCCTGGGCAATGAGCCCGATATAACTCGGCACATCCTGGGAAATCGGGCAGATATGCTGACAAGCGGACGAGATGATTTCTTTGCAAACCAAAGCCGAACATCTCTTATATTTGATATGCTCGATATATTCGTCCTCAAAATATTTCAGGGTGCTCAAGACCGGGTTCGGCAGCGTCTGTCCCAACCCGCACATGGAGGCGTCTTTGATCGCATTGGCCAGCTCTTCAAGAACCTGGAGGTCTTCCTCTTTGCCGTCTCCCCGGCAGATCCTTTTGAGTATTTCCAACAGCTCGGATGACCCATCCCGGCAGGAGGCGCATTTTCCGCAGGATTCGTCGTTGGTGAAATCAATAAAATATTTCGCCACGTCAACGACACAGGTGTCTTCGTCCATTACAATCAACCCTCCGGATCCCATAATCGAACCGGCTTCGGTCAGTTTTTCATAATCCACCGGCAGGTTGATCAAACTGGCGGGAATGCATCCTCCCGAGGGTCCGCCCGTCTGGATGGCCTTGAATTTTTTCCCCTTCGGAATTCCGCCCCCGATATCATAGATGATCTCTTTTAGAGTAATTCCCATGGGGACTTCGACCAAGCCCGTATTGTTGATCTTGCCGACAAGAGAAAAGACCTTGGTGCCTTTGCTCACCTGGGTGCCGATGCTGCTAAACCAATCGGCTCCTCTATCAATAATCACCGGAATCGTGGCCCAGGTTTCCACATTATTGATGTTGGTCGGCTTACCCCACAGTCCCGACTCAACAGGGTAGGGCGGTCTCTGTCTCGGTTCCGGCGGACGCCCCTCTATAGAACCGATGAGTGAAGTCTCTTCACCGCAGACAAATGCCCCGGCTCCCTGTTTGATAGAAATATCAAAACTGAAATCCGTATCGAATATTTTTTCACCGATCAACCCGTATTCCCGGGCCTGGGCAAGAGCGATTTCTAATCTCTTCATGGCCAGCGGGTACTCCGCCCGGATATAGACATACCCTTTGCTCGCCCCGATCGCTCTGGCCCCGATCAACATCCCTTCGATCACCGAATGGGGATCGGCTTCGACGATGCTCCTATCCATATAGGCGCCAGGATCACCTTCGTCGGCATTGCAGATGATGTATTTCGAATCTCCCGGTTGATTCCGGCACAATTCCCACTTCAATCCGGTCGGAAATCCAGCACCCCCTCGGCCTCGGAGACCGCTCTTTTTGACTTCTCCAATGATATCTTCCGGCGACATTTCGGTTAAGGCCTTGGCCAAAGACTTATAACCGTCTCTAGCGATATATTCATCGATGATCTCGGGATCGATCAACCCTCGGTTCCTGAGGGCGATCAATGTCTGTCGCGAAAAAAAGCCGATATCCATCATCCTGGGGATAGCCATTTTTTCCGCGGGGGGGGTGAACATGAGCCGTTTGACAGGCCGGCCTTTCAGGAAATGCTCCTCCACAAGATGAGGGATGATCTCGTTCGTCAAACTGTGATAGAAGATCCCGTCCGGCATGACGGTCATCACCGGCCCGACGGCGCAAAACCCGTTGCAGCCCGTCATGACGACGAGGACTTCCCGATCCAATCCGTGCTTCTTTAATTCCTCTTCCAGGGCGACCTTGATCTTAAATGACTTGTTGGAAACACAAGCGGTCCCCGCACAAAGCATTAGATGCAGCCTGTATTTGTCCGAGCTGTATTCGTTCATGGCCTGTCTGACCTCTCTGGAATAACTGACCGAAAAACAGTCACGAGACTCTCTCGCTTCCAATGGCCAGAGCGTATTCACTGACGACCCGTCCGCCGTTGACATGCTCGGCCAATATTCGGCGTATCTTTTCCGGAGTCAAATCCACGTACTTCACCGGAGCTCCATCCTTCAATTCCACCGTGGCCATGGGTTCTCGGCTGCACAACCCGGCGCATCCTGAGCTGGTCAGGATCACGTCCTTGATGTCTTGCTTTTCAAACTCATCCATCAACGCGTTCATGATCCCTCTCGCCCCAGCCGCTATCCCACAGGTTCCCATGTGAACTGTTATTTTGGCTCGCCCTGCTCCCTCTCGTAAAAGCGTCGTCTTCTTCACCCTCTCGCTGATTTTATCCAAGTCCTTGATACTTAATTTTGGCATCGGCTCTCTCCACTAAAAGCGTTCAAGCAGTGGATCCTGAAAAATTCATTCCTGGGTCATTTCTGCGCATTCGTATACAACCCCAGCAATTCGGGCACCTTTGTCTTGGACATAAGGCCATGGATGTCTTCTCCCACCTTTAACACGGGAGCCAAGCCGCAGCAGCCGATGCATCGCACCGTCTCGAGGGTGAAAAGCATGTCTTTGGTCGTCTCCCCGTTCTTGATCCCGAGCTCGCTTTCGAGAGCGGATACGACTTTGCCGGCGCCTTTCACATGACAGGCCGTCCCGAGGCAGACGGTGATAATATTCTTGCCTCTCGGTTCCAGGCTAAACGCATTGTAAAAGGTGGCAATCCTGCAGACGACGCTCAATGGCATGTTGAGCTGATCGGCGACGTATCTCAAAACGGGCTCGGGCAGATAGTTATAGGTATCATTGGCTTTCTGCAGGATGGGGACCAGCGGCCCTTCTATATCCTTGTATTCTTTGATGACCCTGTTCATGATTTCCATATCTTTCACCGAAATGTCTATCCTGTCCTTTTCAGGTGCGATATAGATGATCCTGTGAACCGGGCAATTCTCGGTACAGATACCGCAACCGGTGCATTTCTCTTCATTGACAAACCGCGGTCTCTTCCTGATCTTGACATTGAAGTGACCGGCCGTTCCTTCAATGCGCTCCACATCGGCCAGGGAAATCACTTCGATGTCTTTGTGTCTGCCGACCTCAACCAACCTCGGCGCCATCGTGCACATGGCGCAATCGTTCGTCGGAAACGTCTTGTCCAGTTGAGCCATCACTCCGCCGATAGAGGGTTGGTTATCAACGAGATAAACTTTGATGCCCGATTCCGCCAGGTCGAGGGCGGCCTGCATGCCACCAATCCCGCCGCCGACAACCAGAGCGGCTCCGATTTTCTTGTTTTCCATTTTGTTTTCAGGCATGGTCTAAAACCGCCTCTTCAGGCACCTTTTGCTCGAGTGCCTTTTCTCGGACCGCTTGAAAGTAGACCGCCAGTGGACGATAGAGGAGGTGGGCCCATTTTCCGAAAGGCACCTCCACGACAAGCATAGCCACGGCGATGACCAGATGGATGGCGTACGTGTAGTAGGTGGCCAGCGGCAAGCCCATATACCTGAAAATGTGGACCAAGATCCCCGTCACGGCTGTGAGCAACAGCAGGACGGGGAACATCCAGTCGCTGAAATCCGAAAACCTGTGGATTTGTTCGCGCTTCCGGATGCGGCCAAGGATGATCTCTATCGTGCCGTAAAGAAGAACGGCCGTGGCGTAATACCCCAACCACCTTTGGGGATGGTACAGAGGGTAAATATTGTCTGTCTGGAACCAGAGCAGGAAAACAACGACCAGGAGCAGCATGAGCACATATCCCGAAACAAGCAAGAAATGCTTGAGCCATCGGCCCGTATTTCGCGAGCACGCCAGGAAAAGCTTCTGGGTGGCGAAATTCCAGATGATTATCCAAACCTGTGACAAGAAGACGGTCAAGGGAAGCTTGACCTTTTCTTCCTCCCGCCGGATATACCCGAACCCATCTTCCTTAAAACCCCGGATGATATCGAATAATCCAGCGCCCCTCCCCTCGTGCATGACGAACCAGTACATCCGGAAGGCGTTGGTGAACAAGAAGAACGCCAGGACGACAAACATCCCCAGGTCGAAATAATGAACCAGGTGAACAGGGGCGAAAGTGTTGAGTTCCACCCGCTCTGTCACGAGAGGGCCGTGAAAGAACGCTATCAGGAGAGCCATGAATCCGCCCACCGCGAAAAGCGCTCCCAATTCCCACAATTTCGATTCGTAAAATCTCCGAGAGAGACCTGTCCAGTCGTATCTTGCCGTCAGAAAGCGCCGGAGGGTCATCATCGCTTCCCCAGGCTCTGTCTCTCTGGGGCAGGCCGTCGAACAATCGCCGCAGTAATAACACAACCACGGTTCCAGGCTGCCTCGCAGCAGGCCTTTCAAGCCCAGCAAAACATATCGCATTGTCCGGCGAGGAAAAGAAGCGGAGTCCTTGGCCAAGGAGCAGGAAACCGTGCAACTCCCGCACTGATAACAGGCGTTGACATCGAAATGGCCGTATTTCCGGACCTCATTCAATAAGTTGGGATCACTTTTAATATTTATCATGCTTGCACCACTTCATCAAAACAGCCCTCTCTTGCCGGTTTGCAGAACATCCTCCATTTTCTTGCTGGTCTGAAAGTCATGGCTCGGTGAAGGCAGCTCTGTCTCACGACTTTACATAAGGGCATCCCTCAATAGTTATAATTAACAAGCGGGCTATTTATTCTCAATAGCATCGCGCCGTCAAAGACCTTGTATCATACAAAAACGCAAATGTTATTGTCAAGAATTTCGCTTCGCCTTGAACGGCCATTCCGCATAGAGTATAATTAAACGCCAAAATTAGCATCCTGGACCATGATGCATTATCCTCGGCCCTCCCTCCGAACGAAGCTTATCCTTAGCTTTTTGATAGTCATCGTCATCGGCGGCCTGATCTCACTCGCCGTCGGACAGCGGCTGGTCAGGAACGTCCTCATCGGCCAATCTCAGGCCAAGGTCAAGCATGACCTGGCTTCGGCCTGGATGGTCTTCGACGAAAAGCTAAACGACATCAAAGATATCGTCAGCCTGACAGCCGCGCGGGAGAGTCTGCAGGAGGCCATCAAGAACGATAATCGGGACCTTCTCCTCCGCTATCTCAACCGGGTCAGGAACCAATACGGGCTCGACATCCTGACCCTGACAGACAGTCAGGGGACGGCGATTGTCCGGACCCGCAACCCGGAAGTCACCGGAGATAGCCAGGCCCAGGATGAGATCGTCCGCCAAGCTCTCCAGCCGAATGTCGTCGCCTCTCCGGAGATCGTTGCCCGGAGTGAACTCCTCAAGGAGGGCAAAGACCTGGCCGAGCGCGCTTACCTTGAATTTATTCCCACTCCCAAGGCCGCGCCCCGGC
>Ga0299912_10002044_pt1 | contig 16473 bp, 12 predicted proteins | sample RVTome_2_FD_207667 | JGI IMG/M metagenome (GOLD analysis project Ga0299912, IMG submission 207667) | Soil microbial communities from uranium-contaminated site in the Upper Colorado River Basin, Wyoming, United States - RVT95D214 (version 2) ... | reverse complement strand
TTAAGATATCTGGTTTAACAGATCAGATTGTGGTAAAAGATATTTCGGAGTTGGTCTCTGAGGCCATTGATGAAAATTCCAATAACCAAATCCCAAACTCCAAATAATTTCCAATAACCAATACCCAAAAAGTTTGATTGTTGGATTCCTAAATGGTTAAGTCTGAGAATTTTCTTCTAACATTTCGCCCCCTCACCCTTCCCCTCTCCCCAGCGGGGAGAGGGGAAGGGTGAGGGGGAATTTCAAATGTCTTTGATTGGAATTTGGTTATTGATTATTATGTGATTATTGGTGCTTGCCCTGCACCATATTAGGTACAGGGCTTGGAGTTTGGTTATTTATCTTAATTGGAGGAGGGTAAATGAATATCGCCGTATGTATCAAAAGAATTCCAAAGACAGCAGAAGCAGACCTTTTCATCGAGAGGGATGGAAAGGATATTAAGAAGGATAATCTGGTCTTTCATCTCAACGATTGGGACGGCTATGCAGTCAGGGAGGCGACCCTCTTAAAAGAAAAATATGGGGGTGAGGTTACTGTCATCACCATCGGACCTGAAGAGTCAAAAGAGGTGCTGACGAGATGCCTGGCCATGGGTGCAGATAGGGCATTGAGGATAGAGGAACCACCTGTTCAAGACGGCCATCTGATTGCCAAGATACTTTTTCAGGCAATCAAAAACCAGTCTTTCGATCTCATCTTGACAGGGGTTCAGGCAGAGGATGACAACTGGGGACAGGTTGGAGTAAGCCTGGCTCAAATGCTAGGTTTTCCTCACGCAGCCATTGTGACTCACATCAATATAACTGGAGACAAAGCAACGGTCAAAAGAGAGTTGGAAGGGGGTATCGATGAAGTTTTGGAACTCAAACTTCCTGCTGTTTTAACCATCCAAACAGGGATCAATGAGCCCAAATATGTCTCCCTTGCGGCCATCTTAGATGCAGAAGATAAGGAGATTAAGGATCTTGGAATCGAGGAGGTTGGGATTACCTCTGGTGAGCCGGTGGATACAAAAATCGATCAGTTATTCTTCCCACCCATTGGAAAGATGGCAGAAATATTGAAGGGGAATCCTGAAGAGGTCGTGACACAATTGACCGAGATCCTGAAGAAGAAAAGAGGAGGCTAAAAATGGTCTTTGGGTAAAGGTTAGGAAGCCCGTATGGTGTAAGGTCAAAGGGTTTTGGCAAAAAGATTTTAAAGACGAATAACGTAACCCTTTAACGAAACTGGCATCTTTACCTTAACCTTTTGACCATAGACGTTATTTCTTAAATAAGAGGAGGCAAAGTGATGGGGGAAATTTTTATACTGGTTGAGCATCGACAAGGTAAGATCCGGGACATCACCTACGAGATGTTGGAAGCTGGGGAGAAAATAGCCTCCCAGCAGGGAATTTCATCAACCGCTGTTCTATTGGGCCACAACGTCAAAAACTTTGCTGAGGAGCTGGCCACAAAAGTATCAAAGGTATTGGTCGTAGAGGATCAAAGTTTGGAACATTTTAATTCGGACCTCTATCAAAAAACCCTTTCCTCCCTCATTGCAAAATATCAACCCTGTCTCATCTTGATAGGACATACGGCTTTCGGAATGGATCTGGCGCCTAGCCTCTCTGTAGCAATTGGTTTCCCTATGGTCACGGATTGCATCGATCTTGCTTTTGAAGAGAGTACATTGAAAGCTGTTCGATCCATCTATGGAGGGAAGGTAAATGCCAATGTATCCCTGAGGGAATCAAAGGGACATATGGCTACTATTCGACCAGGCGTTTTTAGTTCCAAGGCACCCGGGGAGAAAATGGGTGGGATTATCATCGAACTTTCTCCCCTTCAAGGAACCATCGATGCAAAGAAGTTTATCGAATATATTGAAGCCCCGATAACAGGAGAGGATATCACCCAAGCAGAGATCCTTGTCTCCGTGGGGCAAGGGATCGGAGGACCTGAATATATCCCGATGATAGAGGAAGTGGCAAAAAGCTTAGGCGGAGTCATTGCCTGTTCACGGCCAGTGGTAGATAGAAATTGGCTACCCAAGGATCGACAGGTAGGAATCTCTGGAAAGACCGTTAAGCCGAAGGTCTACATTGCCATTGGCATCAGCGGTGCCTTCCAGCATGTCACAGCCATGCAAGGTTCTGAAACGATCATCGCCATCAATAAAGACCCCCGGGCGCCGATCTTTGGGGTGGCAGATTACGGGATTGTGGACGATTTCCAAAATGTGATTCCGATTTTAAAAGAAAAGGCAAAGGGAATGAAATAAACCCGCAAAACCTCCCCTCCCTAAAGACTGTGTCGTAATGTCATTCTGAGGCGTTAGCCGAAGAATCTCTGTTTTCTAACTTATTGATTCTATGAGATTCTTCACTTCGTTCAGAATGACAAACATGGCAATTCCCTAATTACGACACAATCTCCTGGGGGGGAGGGGAAACAGGGGAGATGAGCAAAGGTTCGAGTGTTTATCCAGCACCTTCCTTCGGGGTTCAATACCCCAATGGAAGATGCTGGATTTTTTCTCTCAAGATCCCCATCACTAACACCAATTGTCAGTCTGAGGCTGGGGGAGTTGATAGGTTTTGAGCATCCGTATGTATTCATCGAACCCGTGTTCCCCGCCGCTTCGCTCCAATTTTTCTATCTCGAGGACCACCTGATCCATGACATTCTGATCGTTGACGACGCTTAAAGGATAACGATTATATCCGGAATAGTGGAGCAGGGTATAGACCTGTCTCTGTCTCTTAGTCATGGACAGAAAGGCATCGAGCTCATTCAGCATATACTCTTTCTTCTCGTCCAAAAAGCCATCCACTTGCATGAGGAGGTTCAGACTGAAATCGTTACACGAGAAATAGCTGTGCATGCTGTCGAGGTGATTAACGAGAAGGCGTATTTCAGCGACGATTTCGTCGTCCGTCAGAGGCACGAATATCCCTTCCCGAACCATCTTCTGCATAGGAGACTGGGGATGCATGGCAAAGGTTCTTACCCTTATAAAATGGGGACGGACAAGGTTAAGCAGCTTTGCCGTCTCTATCGCATGTTCCTCGCTCAGGGCCCGGCCGGCGACGCCGGGCATAATATACTCAGAAAGCTCGATCCCTGCTTCCATCACGTGCCTGCCCCCGGTAACCACATCCTCGGGTGTTATCCCCTTCTTGATCATCTGCAATACCTTAGCCGATCCGCTCTCCAAGCCTGTATGGATTCTTGTCAAGCCTGCCTGCTTGAGGTGCTTGAGGTCATCGATACTCTTATGCTTCAACGTGCGCGCACGGGCGTAAGTTGTGATCCTGTCGATCTTCGGGAATTTCTCCTTAAGGTGATCCAGAATGGCAACGAGATCGTTCACGGGAAGGATGAGACTATCCGCATCCTGTAAAAAGGCCGTTTTGACGTCTGAGTTTCCCCTGAGCTCATCGGCCATGCCGTCAATATCCTCCTTGACTTCTTCCACAGTCCTTTTAGAGAATTTCACGCCCTTATAGGCCGGGCAAAAGAGACACTGGTTCCACGGGCAGTTGCGCGTTACGCGGATCAGAAGACTCGATGCCTCACTCGGCGGTCTGATCACTCCCTGTTCATACATCTTTCTTCCTCATCATGTGATTCCTTTTTGTTTAACACGCAAATAAACCACCCCCCACCCTTACCCTCCCCCTCTGAGGGGGGAGGGGCAGGGTGGGGGTGCTCAGTCTTATTTTCATTCTTCGTGGTGCTCCTATGGGGCATGAGTGTTTGTGCTGAACAGATGGCTTTTCTTTGAACCCAACTTTTTGTTGTCAATACAATTAATTTTAACACCTTTAGGGTCATAAAAGAAATATGTCTCTTAGACTGGTCTTAATCTGTAATCCTATCTTTTAATAACTCTGGCGCTTCTGGATCCTCTTTGCTTTGCGGATAGCTCCCCACCTCTGGAACGCAAAGAGACGTTTAGCAATCCAAACGATCACTTTCATTCTCGTATCTTCAAACTCCTTCGCAACCTCTTTTAGAAGCTCAGGGATTGGAAGATGCTGAGGACATTTTTCTGCACACTTTCCGCATTCCTTGCATAAAGAGGCGTATGCCGGCTCAGCACGTGCAACATCGGAAGCAAAGGTGATATAAGACATCCTGGCCCATTGTTTAGCATTTAACAAAGGTATAGGAAGCTTGGTTGCCAGGCGGACCTTTTCTCGATAACCATCCCTAAGGGCAAGCCCCACAAAGGGTTCGCTGCCACCCATGTGATATAGAAAGGCGGTGTCTATATAGTTAACGCCATGATCGATGGCATAGCGAATTTGGGCCGTAGCCCGTTTTCCGTCAATGTTGCCTTGTCCTGGCATTCCCCTCTTCTGTGGAAGGCGCATGCAGCCAAAGCCGAGGATGGACAATTCGTCCCCTGTTTTTTTCATCTTGCGGTAAAGCATGGTTTTCCTCCCTTAATATTTTGGTAATTGGGAAATACAAATGCCAATTGTCGAAAGCATTTTATGCGTGTCATACCCGGTAACACTTATCCATATCATTTTTACCCCTATGAGGTTGGTTGAAGGATTTCAAAGAAAGATAAACGCAATTCCCTTTGCCTTTGAGGGCCTAAGAGGTATGAAAGAGCTCCAACATGATTCTTTACCTAACCCATTAGTAGAATAATGCCAAGTTGTTGCCTCATATCCAGCTGATCCCAACTCAGCCATCGCTTCACAAGTTTGACATCGGCGATGTGGAGGATGCTGACCCCTATCCCAGTGATGTTCTTATTGGTTGTAGGAGAATCCAATAGCCCACCTTTCTATGTACTCATTGCTATCCAACGGATTACCACTTTATCCCCTTCGGTGGTCATGTCCTCAAGAGTGTACTTCAGGTCAGGGAAAACAGAGCAAAAGAGATTTAAATTTCTTTCATCAATGGGGGTTCGATTTACCATTAGTTTTTGGTCATTTTAAGATTGAAAAAAAATAGACCCATCTCCTAATAAATTTTTTTAGCTCATCAACATGAATTTTCAAAACCTCCCCTCAGATTTTGATGACCCCAGATTTTGACTAACCAATAAGGGTGCAACCCCACCTATCTTCCAGCTCCAATAACAGGACATTTTTAAATTAACTTGACGATATAAGATTTAATACTTGACAGACATGTATGTACATGATACCTTATTTATGTACATTACTGACAGGAGAAAAAAATGCTGAAATACAAACACATGAGGCTAGACCAAGAGAAAATCGAAAGGGTAAAAAAGATTTTTGGAGCCAAAACAGAAACAGAGGTTCTAAATAAAGCCCTTGATAAAGTGATTCAGGAAGATCAGAGAAGGATTCGAAAGGCGAAAATCATGCAGCAGATGATCGAACTTCGAAACCGTCTGAGCAAAACGAAGGAAGACACATCAGAATGGGTTCGAATCGCAAGAAGAGAAAGGGCGAAATCTTATGAAAGCTGTGATTGATGCAAGTGCCGCCCTAAAATGGCAGTTCAAGGATGAAGAGGCTTCTGATGCGGCGATTACCCTTCTTGGAGATTTTGTCGAAGGGAAGACCGAATTGATTACCGTTACGCTCTTTACCTATGAAATTCTCAGTGCGCTGAATGTGGCCATTAAGAGAGGAAGAATCAACGAGGCAATTGGTCAAAAAGCTCTAACTTATCTAACCTCTTTGGGGATCGAAGAGAAGATATTTGACGATCTCATTAGAACGACTTTCAAAATAGCCAGAAAGCATCATCTGTCTACATATGACTGTGCCTACATCTCACTGGCAGAGAATGAGGAATGCAATTTCTATACAGGAGATAAGAAACTCTTTAATGCCGCAAAAGTTCATCTCCCTCGGGTTAAATGGATTGGAAATTACTAAACATTAAAATTCAAAATGCCACCCCAATGAAGGAGACGCGAAAAAAAGAACCGGAGTGGCCATAGCAGGAAAGGTAGAAGCAATTTTCACGAGTAATAAGCGCCATTTCCCAAAGAAAGAATATAGAGGGGTAAAAATACTATCGACCTCTAAATTTCTGGAAGCATTTAGGGGTCGATTTGAAGGGTTTGTTACTCCGAGGAGGATTAATTTCTTTCGTCAATGTGGGTTCAATTTATCATTAATCTTTATTCATTTCGAAATTGAAGAGACATCTCCTATTATTTTGTTCTAGCCCCATTGCTCACTAACATCAATTTTCAAGACCTGTCCCACAAAACCCTGAAAAATTTATAGGTAAAGCCCAGATAATTATTTATGCCTGACCTCAAGGTTTCTCACAGGAATGACTTTTCAAGTAAACAAATTTCTGGTTCAGCACACTGGTCAACTATTTCATTCGTTATTTAAATGATGCCGGTTTCTCTCAACTTTTTTAGCTTCGAGGGTCCAAGGCCCATATATTTGAGGTAGACATGTTCATTGTCATAGCCTATCGGTCGGCACACCCACTTTGTTCTTACAGGGGTTTCCGTCATTTTCTGTTGGGCCTGAGCTACGATGAGCTCTCCGTAAACAGGGTCTTTGATTGGACGAAAAATCCCTCTGTCTATCCAATTGGCATCTTTCATCGCCTCCATGGGAGAACAAACTGGAGCCACCACTGCTGTAATCGGGGCCAGGCGGCCCTTCTTCGCATATTCAATAGACATGTTAATCAGTTCATTGTTCGTATATTTATTAGAAATCCTATAATCCACAAGACTCACCCATCAGAGGCACGTCGGTACACCAGAATCATCAGCTTTACATGGTCTACTGATCCAAAGAAATCTAATTTAGCTTCGATCCTATATCTATTGCCCCTATAGAAATTACTTTTTCTCGCCTTCGAGATACTGTTTCTTAAGCTCACGCTTAAGAATCTTACCAGCAGGGCTTTTCGGCAGCTCATTGACTATTATGTACTCTTTCGGAACCTTAAATGGCGACAAACAAGCCTTCAGATAAGCTTTAATGGCATCGGCATTGAGGGTCTTCCTGGGTTTCGGTATGATGAAAGCAGTCACACGCTCACCCCACTCCCTGTCTGGAAGCCCTATGACTGCGCATTCCTCCACCTCAGGTCTTGTGTAAAGGGCCTCTTCCACTTCTCGGGGATAGACATTTTCACCACCAGTTATGATCATATCCTTGAGCCTGTCAACAATAAAAACATACCCCTCATTATCGCAAAGGCCGATATCGCCCGAGCGAAACCATCCATCCTCCCAGAATGCCTCTTTAGTCGCTTTGGGATTACTTAGGTATCCTTTCATGATATTGTGGCCCTTAACACAAATCTCCCCCTCCCGGCCCCGCTCCACTCTTTCCCCTGTAGTGATATCCCTTATCTGCACCTCCACACCGGGAACCGGCGTTCCGATAGAACCGACGACATGGCGGTAATAGTGATTATAGGTAACTGCCGAAGCGGACTCTGTCATCCCATAGCCCTCATAGATGGTAAGACCGGTCTTATCTTTCCACTGACGAACAGTCTCGGCTGCCATGGCTGCCGCAGCAGAGAAACAGTAATGGATGTTACCCATCTTCTTTTTTAAGTCTTCCAGGGTGAGAAGCCTTGTATATACAGTAGGTACACAGAAGAGTTTCGTCACCGGACCTGACTGCATGAGTTTCAAAACCCGGTCCATATCGAAGGTAGGGAGAACCTCTAGGCACCCCGCACTTAAGATGGTAGCGTTCATGATATGCATCTGCCCGAAAACATGGTTGAGAGGAAGAAAACAGAGCGCCCGTTCCTTTTCATTGGAGCGTTCGCTGAAGGCAACGTTATGAGCCGATGTATTGATGTTCTCGTGGGTAGTCATAACACCTTTGGGAATTCCCGTTGTTCCCCCCGTATAGAGGATTGCCGCCGTATCGGTACGATCCCTATCTACAGCTTTAAAAAATGATGTGCCCATATTGAGCACCTGTTGGAATGTCAAATCGCCGTTCGGGCATACGATCTTTTCAATAACCTGTGATCCTCTGAGACTCTCGATGTCGTAAAGCCTTTCATCAAAGGTAAAAAGAATCCTCGGTTTTGCATGGTCAAGGAGGAGATGAAGCTCGCCGGGAGAAAGGGTACTTCCAAGGGTTACTGCTACAGCACCTGTTTTCAGTACTCCAAAGTAGAAGATAATCCATTCGAGAGAATTGGGAGCGCAAAGACCTACATGATCCCCGGCCTTGATCCCCATCTTGAGAAGCGATATGGCAATACGATTTGCTCCTTCATTTAGTTGTGCGTACGTGATTTCCCGTCCGTCATAACTGAGGGCAGGATGATTGGGAAAGTAAAGGGTGGATGTTTCTAAGTTTGTAGCAGCGTTCATAATCTGTCTCCTCTTAAACAATTTCCCGCGCAGTTTTAAATTACAGTTTATAGTAAGTCATATTTTAACCCCTATGGGTAAGATTGTGAAACCCGTCTCATGTGAGTATCGAGGACATCACTGCCGGTCTCTGATTATCCTCAATGACATCAGCTTGAGCCGCAAGTTCGTGAAACACTTTCTGCCCTTCGACTTTATGGAGATCTAAACCAATCCAGTATTTGTTGGCGTTCGCATGTACAAATGCAGGCCCTTGTTCCCTAAACAAACAGGCATAGGGGACCAGGTTGCGACACGTATCTCCCATGGGGGGAAGCTCGCACTTGATCACTTCGGCACCCATTGCCGCAAGAAATCCTGGTCCTGCAGGACCAAGGAGGATTGTGCATACCTCAAGCACCCTGATCCCTCTTAATGGTGATGAATTAGAATCTTTCTTTTCTTTATAGTTTTTCCAAGTTTCTACTGACATGATACTCAGGACTCCTCCTCTTAACTCAGATTTTAATATTTTTTGGATAATATACCAAAACAGCCACAAATGATGAGAAATTGGTCGTATGAAAATAATACACTAATGTCCAAGATGTAGCAATACCCAGTACTCATCCAGTGCATTAACGACGCATTACTCCTTTCTTTTTTTTGATTTTTGGATAAATTTAAGTGGTGTCATGTCATTAATCGATTGATGAGCCCTGACTGTATTATTACCGGGAGCATGAAATAGTTTGCATTTGGAATGTTAAAAAAAATGTCATTGCGAGCCCAAAGGGCGTGGCAATCTAATATGAAATGTCGTTTCGAGGGCGAAGCCCGCAGCAATCCCATGAGTTCCTTCGCTTTGCTCAGGACAAGGCTTCGTCGTCCCGCGAAGCGCGGGACTCCTCGCAATGACTACCAAGGGTAATGCAAACTTATAATATGCTCCTTTTATTATTTACATTTTATCATTGTGCCACTTCGTTTCTTAGTTCCTTAAAGGCTTACAGAGCACCGCTCGATCTTTTAACTGGCATATCACCCGTCCAACCATTGAGGTGGATACATCGTCATCCTTTCCACCGCGATATAAAGGCGCAGGCTGATGCTAGTGGTGTTGCACATATTTCGCTCTCTGGCAATTTAACCTAACGACATTCTATTTATGAGGAAATAAACAGGAAGGCAGGGCTATTTCTAGCCCTGCCTTCTCAAGAATGAAATTGGTAGCTTTGCCTGTGCCCTTTGGTCTTATTGCACAACCTTTATCGTATCGCTTCCCTCAAAGGCAACCTGCTGTCCGTTGTGCTCAAAGATTGCGGTCACCGTAAATGGGACTGCCTCTCCCGCTGTTATGTTTATCAAATCCAACATGCTGAACCTTGCCGAATAGACGCTGCCATCCCTGGCAAGCCTGCTGATGAATTTCACTGCGGGGGCACCTTCACACACCACAGCGCTGGTTTTCCATTTCCTCACATCGTAACCTTCTGGGATCGTAATGACGGCTGTGAACCCTCTGGGACGGCCAAGGCTCAGCTTTTCAGGCGTAATGCTGACCTGGGCGGGAATGGTCTCCACACAGGTGAAATTCTCAGCATCATTGATATCGCCTGTGCCGAGGTACCGGGCAACTTCCGGATAGGGACAGAGAGGCCTGGTTCTGTCAGCATTACCCGCCGCGTTGAGGTGCGCACCGATAAGCGGCCCGGGTTCAATCCCATTTTCAACCCAATCAATCATGGGCACTAAATAATTAACCACGCCAGCGCCGGGTCCACCGCCGCAGTGAAACATGCCTGGAACCATGTAGAGCTTATAGAATTCTTTTGTTTCTACCTCGCCCATCAGCCCGAGGACCTGGTCATAGTAAGCAGCTCCCTGCAAGGGTCCAACCAGTGGATCTGCCCAGCCGTGATACCCGATGATCTTACTGCCCCGCAGCTTCGCCGGCCACACGTTCGGGTTAATAGCATCACATGCGGCTGACCAATTATTTACCACTGTCGGATAATCGGCCTGAAAGTTAAAGGTCTTCCAATCCCAACCGGGCCCTCCTCCTCCGGATGGTGGCAAACCTATATACTGGACAAAACCGCCCCCGAGCCCGACTCCTGCGGCGAAACCTCCATTTTCAAAAGGGATAGCCGGAACCATCACTCCTACCCATCCACTCGTCCCTCCATAGACAACCTCTGACCCCATAGCATCTCCCTGGGTATACTGGGGATACGGCCCTGCAAGTGACCCCGGCCCCTCATAAAGGTTTTTAATGGTTGTCCTTTGCGCAAGCGTAAAGCAATCTGGACCGTTCACATCCCCTGGACATGCCTTGAGGTCGGTAAGTGCGTTAAACGTACATTTGCGGGGATCATCGATCAGACCATCTATCAAACCGTCGATACCGTCACAATTCTTGTAAACCGCATCAGCAAGCAGTGGGAGCTTTGCTGGCGGTACGTAGCCGGCCCCCAACTGTTGTTGTCCCTTCCATACGTCACGGGTTGTTATTCGTGTGACAGCGAACACAGGGGCACCGATGATCAGCCCGTCAAAATCCTCCGGATACCTCTGTGCTTCTATCATGCCCTGACGCCCGCCTGTTGAGCAACTATTATAGTAAGAGTAAGCAGAATCATCACCATAATAGGCCTTAACGATCTTCTTTGCCAGAAGAAAAGTCGCGTGGACCGAGTTGGTACAATAATCCGTTATCTTCTGTGCTTTCACCGGGTCACTCGGGGGATAGCCAAATGTAGAATCAATGATATTAGGGTTAATATGGCCCCCAGTCCCCGAGCCTACTGCAAAACCTAATCCCAAGGCAGGGTCCATCTGATACTCATACCACACCCCCGCCATACCGCCATTTCCGCTCTGCAAATACCGGCCGCTCCATGCCGACGGGAGTTTAAAGATAAAGCCGTCCTCCGGCAGCCGCACTCCTTCAACACGGCAGTGCTCGGGTAACGTAGCAGTGGCTGCTATTAGATTGGCCGAATTGACCGTCACATCCGCGCCCCAATTCGTGGTTTTAATGTCCGAACATTGAATGATCGGAGCACAGGGTCCTAATTTGGGGCCTAGTGCAAAAGTGATCAGTGCTGTAAGAGCAACAATCATTATTCTTTTGTGTAATCGCATCGTACACCTCCTTGTGTGTTTGTTGGATAGGATTGCCTGTTGCCCATCCCTTACCTGAGCAATCAATCTTCGTTGAATTTTATCAACATACCCCTCCAAGTTTTTGATATGCGGTCTTCATGAATATTTAGGCCTGGAAATTGATCACCCCCCTTCAGTGTTGTTCCCTCCCAGAAGCTTGATTACTGTTTACTGGCCCCAGATAGCCGATATATTGGCACTTTGCACCAACTCAGTGAGATTCGGCTCCCTGGGAAGAAAAAATAACATTTTGAAGTCATTTTTTACTAAGGGAAAGAAATCTTGGATGTTCATCTCATCTGCACAAAGAATATTGTCTTCAGGATATCAAAACAAAATATTTTGTCAATACTAAAGAATGAAATTTTGGTTGAATCTGTCCATAGTGAAGACCCCAAATCAATACCTATTCCTTTGTCCCTTTGTTCTTGACTTCTCTTTTAAAAAAATATTGATTATTTTAACGCTTATTATCCCTTGCAAAGACTGCCATTACCGTTTTTGCCCTATTCATGGTCACAGTACAGGTATCACCGCTACAGCCAATGGTTGTACCCTCGTCGTATTTCTCATTACAGTCAGCGGGACAGGCGATCTTATCGTCATCGCTGGTTATTGTTCCATTCCCAAGTCTGGTAACAAGGAGTCTATACTGCTGCTTTGGAGAATGAGAGAGAAAATTGGCAGTAACGGTGAGATCAGACGACATGATAAGGCTACAGGTTGATAGGGCACTGGTACAAGCTCCCGACCAGTAGGCAAAAACGGATTTGCTCCCAGCACTTGCCATGAGGGTGATTGTCTGCCCCTGGAGAAAGGAAGCAGTGCAATCATTACCGCAATCTATACCTGAGAGGTTGCTCGTAACAGTTAGGATTTGATCTGACTGGACTGCCAAGCACTTATGCGATGATATTTATGTCTTCAACTATAATACAAAATGTTACCACCACTTACTGTTCACCTGCCCATTAACAGGCTGGGGAGAAAGAGGGCTATATTCGGGAACAAGAGTAGCAAAAAGGCACATGCGATAAGGCTCAGCAGGAAAGGTAAAACTCTCTTGTGAATCACGTCCAAACGCACAGGCCATTAACTTACACCTTTTCCCTCGTTCCGGCCTTTCCAGCTCTATCGAGAAACTGATCCCTGATTTGTCGTTTCAGGATCTTACCCGCTGAACTCTCGGGCAGTTCGCTCACTGTGAAATAATCCTTGGGCACCTTGAAGGGAGATAAACGGGACTTCAGAAAAGATTTCAGCTCTTCAGGGACAATGGAGTGGCCTGGTTTCGGAACGATGAAGGCAGCTACACGTTCGCCCCACTCCCTGTCGGGAAGCCCTACGACTGCACACTCCTCTACCTCTTGCCGGGTATATAGCTGCTCTTCCACCTCACGGGGATAGACATTCTCCCCACCCGTGATGATTAAATCCTTGAGCCGATCTACAATATAGACGTAGTTGTTGGGGTCGAACAGGCCGATATCACCGGTTCGGAGCCAACCTCCCTCCCAGAATGCGGAATGGGTCCCTTCGGGGTTATGCAGGTAGCCTTTCATGACGTTGCGTCCCCTTACGCAGATCTCACCTTCTTGTCCCTGTTCTAGTAGGGTCCCTGATGTATCCCTGATCTGGACTTCCACACCATGGACCGGTTGTCCCACGGATCCAACAACGTGCCTATCAGGGTAATAATGGTTAAAGGTAATAGGCATGGCTTCTGTCATGCCATACGACTCCGAGATAGTGAGTCCTGTACGTTCTTTCCATTGTTTAACGATCTCCATTGCCATACTGGCCGCTGCCGAAAAAGAGTAGCGCATTCTCCCCAGCTTTTTCTTTAAATCGCTGAGAGTCAAGAGGCGGACATACACCGTGGGTACAGCAAAGAACTTCGTTACACGGCCTGTCCCCAGTGCCTCTAGGACCCGCTCCAGGTCAAAGGCAGGCAGCATCTCCAGGCAGCCGGCACTCAGGATCGTTGCATTCATGATGTGTATTTGGCCGAAGACGTGGTTAAAGGGTAGAAAGCAGAAGGCAAGGTCGGCCTCAGTGGAGTGTTCGTAGTAGGCTATACTTAAACTGGAAAAATGCATGCCTTCGTGGGTCAGCATAACCCCCTTCGGGATGCCCGTTGTGCCGCCAGTGTATAGGATGGCAACGGTATCAGCCCGGTCCCTGTCGAGCGCCTTAAACGATCCCGTACCTATCTCAATGAGGTGCCGTAGGCTCAGGTCGCCCCCTGAGCAAATCACCTTCTCTAGCCCTCCAGAGATCTTCAATTTCTCCAGCTCCTGGAGCTTAGTCTCAACCGTGAAAACAAACCGCGGTTTTGAATGATTAACCAGATTCACCAGCTCATCTCCGGTGAGAAGACCGGAGAGCGTGACGGCTACCGCACCTGCCTTGAGCACACCGAAGTAAAAGACAATCCAGTCGACTGAGTTCGGGGCACAGAGACCGACATGCTCCCCCGGCTTAACTCCCATTTTGATGAGGCCGGTTGCGACCCGGTTCGCCTGATCGTTCAGTTGAGCATACGTCATCTCTAAGCCAGATTGGCGGAGGGCCGGCCGATCTGGAAAAAAGAATGCCGATAATTCCAGATTGTGAGCAAGATTCATATCAGTCTCCTGAAAGAAGTTCAGAGTCGGCCTTTGCACATCTTGCCGCCTCCATATGTGTAGCAGGATCTATGTGCTACCAGCCTGTGAAATTTAAAATAGATAAAAACTTTTGTCAATAAAATCTTCAGTTTCATTGTAATGCCTCAGTTAAGATCGGAGATCCTATCCCCAGGATTGGGGTGGTCTCTCCGGAGAAAATTTGAAGCGGCACATTTGAACGATGAGCCAAGGCGTAAATATCCTTAAAACGGCCCCTTCAGCACCGCCCGCCGATTTCCCTCTCTCTAAATGATCCGCCTTTCAAGATTTCGGAGGGGAGACCCTCCCGATCCAACCGCACCCGAGACAGAGGGGTTATGTTTCATTCGAATCATTCGTTTAAACTCACCCCGCACCCCGTAAAGCCCCGTTCATCCCCGGCCTCGCTCCGCAAAGCGGGGCAGGCAGAACAGAGATATAGGGGGGCATCAACATTTCTACCCCGCACCTGATCAAAGGCGCGGGATCCACCTTAAAGAAAGCCCCATTTTTTAACACGAGTGCGGGATTCACTAAAAGATTACAGACTCGTTTTCTTTGCTCGGAGGTGACGAGCCGATCATAGGAAATCTGTTAGAAAATATGGGGAAATAGAGGAGAAAGAATTTAGTGATCCCATAACCCAGAAGAGCTCCTGGAATGACGTCAGTAAGATAGTGAAGGCCTAAGTAGATTCGGGTCCATCCGATGAATCCAGCAGCGATGAAAAAAACAACCCGATATCGAGGAAACCGCGCAGCCAAAAGGGTTGCCATCATAAATGCGAAAACGGAATGCCCGCTGGGAAAACTAGGGTCCAGGATTTCTCCAGGACCTTTGGAGAGTTTTGAGGTCATCTCCAAGAAAAAGAAAGGTCTCTCTCTTCTTACAAGAAACTTAAGACCATAGATAACAACAGATTGGGTCCCATAAAGCAGGAGAAGACGACGGAGAATTTTTCTTTGTTTGGTTATAATCCAACTAAGAATAATGAAAAGGAGGACCGCGAAATGGCTTCCGAGGTAGGTGAGCCATGGCACCATTTGATCTAAAACCGGTGAGCTCCACCATCCATTTGCCCACTCCATCCATCTTAATTCCCAATACATTCTAGGTCATCCTCTTCTATTTTGAGAACAAGTTACCAAGATCCGTTGCCTGGCCTTTACATTTATTAAGACCGCATCTGAAAACCCCGTCCTGTGGACGGGGATGAAAGGTGCGTCTGCTGAAAGCAGAAAAAAAGTAAACCAGATGCTGAAACAAGTTCAGCATGACATGACTGTTCGTTTCTGCTCTTTTTGTCATCCCGAACTTGGTTCGGGATCTCGGTTTTGGGTTTAAGAATTTAGGGTTTAAAGGCCCGCCCTGTGGGCGGGGTTCTTTACTCTATTTGCCGTTAATTGTCACCCCATGTCAGATCTTTTAATTGTAATACTTTTCAGTATGTAACATTTTTAAAACATGTCCTAATGTGGCAATATGTCCTGGGTCTAGTATCCAGAATATAAAATGTTTGAACAAAGCCTCTCTTTTTTTTAAAGGTAATATCTTGTTTTTGCTATTGTTTTTAAGAATGGAATCTTTTTTGTGTTGACGAGTATGGTTTTATAACGAACTACCAATTAACTACGTTTACCTGAATCCTTTCCGGAGTTTGAAATTGGTTATCATTGAGTAAATCTTAAAGTCTACAAATTTAAGCACCCAAAAATTGTTAGAATCAGGACAATCAATTCCATCAAAAAATCTTAGCTTAAAGAAATATTTTATTGTAATTTCAGCAAGTTATTATTTTTTTTGAGAAGAAATAATTAAATTGGCAAAGAAGTTGCTTTTATGATTATTATAATGACTTTTAAATAGGTGACGGGAGAATTATCAAATGGATGGAATCTAAAAGCAAAATGAGTGAGAAGTCAAAGGTCAATGATTTTTTTGCACAGGCATTTATTTCGACGGACTCCACGCCCAATAAGTTAGGGAGTTGCCATTTAGAGATGGGCATTGGAAAAGACGTCGTTTTATAGTGGAGGAGTCATGATGAGATTCATCTGGATATTGTTACTTACGTTTGTTGCAACCCTTTGCTGGGCTTATGAGAATCCCACAGATCTGACCGAACTGCCCATCGAAGCCCTGATGAACATCGAGATTACCTCGGTGTCAAAGAAACAGCAGAAGGTCTTCGATGCCGCCGCCGCAATCTTTGTAATCACTCAGGAGGATATTCGACGGTCAGGTGTAACAAGTATTCCAGAGGCGCTTCGCATGGCACCTGGAGTGGAGGTGGCGCATATCAGTGCAAACCAATGGGCCATCACCATCCGGGGATTCAACAGCCTATTCGCCAATAAACTTCTCG
>Ga0299912_10002042_pt1 | contig 16481 bp, 11 predicted proteins | sample RVTome_2_FD_207667 | JGI IMG/M metagenome (GOLD analysis project Ga0299912, IMG submission 207667) | Soil microbial communities from uranium-contaminated site in the Upper Colorado River Basin, Wyoming, United States - RVT95D214 (version 2) ... | reverse complement strand
ATGCATGTAGTTCTACAGGTGGATAAAACTAAACTTAAACCAGAAGAAAGCAAAGATGCGGTGGAACGGGCTTTAGAGATTATCCGGAACCGGATTGATCAGTTCGGAGTAGCTGAACCGCTTATTCAGAAACAGGGGGAGGACAGGATTATAGTAGAGCTCCCCGGACTTCAGGATGTGGAAAGAGCTCAAAATCTCATCGGTCAAACCGCCCAATTAGAATTCAAGCTTTTAGAGACTCCGGAAAATACCAAAGCGATATTTGACAGGATAGATGCAGTATTAGCACAGAAAGGGAAAGAGGTGAAACCTTCTGAGAAAAAAGAGAAGACCAAAGAAATGGTCAAAGACCTTTTCTCTAAAGAGACTGCTGATACAACTCTTACACAGGAGGAAGAGGAGGAGGTTTCTGATAAACCTTTTACTTCCCTGTTAGAATCTTCCGGAGGCGATTATTTCCTGGTTCCCATAGATGAAAAACTCAGGGTAGATCAATATCTCAGTAATCCTCAGGTTTGGGAGGTAATCCCTGAAGATGACACCTTAGCCTGGGCAACTTCGGCTGAGCCTATCCGGGGAATGGATTATCAGAAGCTATATCTTTTAAAGAAGAAGGTGGAACTCTCAGGCAAATATCTTACTGATGCCCGGGAAAATTTTGACCAGTTTCGCAGGCCTCAGGTTAACTTTACCTTCACTAAAGAAGGAGGGAGAAAATTCGCTCAGATAACCGGGGCAAATATTGATAAACCTTTAGCCATTACCCTGGATGGAAGAGTGGAATCAACCCCGATTATCCGCGCTAAGATCAGGGAGAGTGGGGTAATAGAGATGGGTAGCGGGAGCACCATAGAGAATGCCCGGGATTTAGCTGTGGTCTTAAGAGCAGGTGCTCTGCCAGCTCCGGTCAAAATAATCGAGAACCGGGTAGTTGGACCATCTTTAGGACAGGATTCCATTAATAAGGGGATAAAAGCAGCAATGGTGGGGATTGGTGCAGTGATATTATTGATGGCAATATATTACAAATTATCCGGAATAATAGCAAATATCGCCTTGATCTTGAATTTGATCTACCTATTAGCAGCCCTGGCAGGACTGCATGCAACTTTAACCTTACCTGGAATTGCAGGGATTATCTTGACAATGGGTATGTCAGTTGATTCCAATGTGCTGATTTTCGAGAGAATCAGGGAAGAGTTAAGAACTGGTAAAACCATAAGGTCATCAATTGATGCAGGATACAAAAAAGCTCTCCTTACCGTTATCGATTCCCACGTTACCACCTTGATTACTGCGGCAGTCCTTTTCCAGTTTGGAACTGGTCCCATCAAAGGATTCGCGGTTACTTTGAGCTTGGGAGTGATAATCAGTTTATTCACTGCGGTAGTAGTTACCAGGCTGATCTTTAACCTGCGAAAAAATTATCGGAGCTTAAGCATTTAACTTCTATCTTTTTTGAGGGTAAATTATGTTAGAGATACTTAAAAAGACCAATATCAATTTCGTCGGTATGAGGTATTATGCTTTTATCTTCTCTGGAGTCCTGGTTATTTTAGGGATAATAGCTTTCATCTTCATATTCTTAGGCAGAGCTAACTTAGGGATCGATTTCGCAGGGGGAACTATGGTTCAGGGAAGTTTCGAAAAATCTATGAGCATATCACAGATAAGGAATGCCCTGGGCAGAAATGGTTATGGGGATGCAGCCATAAGTGAGCTTCAGAGGGGAATTCCCTATTTCTTTATGATTCGTCTTAAGAGCACGGCAGAGACCGGAAGTAAAGTGGCAAACGAGGTTTTGGATATTCTGAAAAAAGAATTTCCAGATAATACCTTTCGTAAAGATTCTGTGGATGAAGTAGGTCCAGCGGTGGGGAAAATTCTTCAAAAACAGGCTCGTATAGCGGTATTACTTGCCATGTTGGGCATCTTAGTTTATATCTGGATAAGGTTTGATTTCCGATTTGGAGTAGCAGCCACCATAGCCACTTTTCACGACGTCTTAGTGGTTCTGGGGATAATGTTTATCCTGCATAAGGAGATAACCCTACTGATGGTAACTGCTCTTTTGACCTTAGCTGGATATTCCCTGTCCGATACAGTGGTGGTCTATGACCGGATCAGAGAGAACCTCAAGCTCTTTCGTAAGAGGGGAGACTTTACCGGGACTGTAAATGCCAGTATCAATGAGGTCTTAGCCCGAACTGTTATTACCGGTGGGGGTAGCCTTTTAGCGATCCTATCTATTTATTTTTTAGCTGGCGAGGTGATACATGACTTTGCCTTAACGCTATTTATTGGGATTATAATAGGGACTTATTCATCCTGGTTTGTGGCTTCTCCGATTATGGTTGAATGGGAGAAGTGGTCGCCGAAGAGGTTTAAATAGTAGACAGCATACGGTAAACAGTAAACAGGTTAAAAAAGTAGGGGCAGGCCCCTGTGCCTGCTCTTTTATATTTGGAAGTTGATTTCGTAGGGGAGGGGCTTGTCCCCTCCCGCGAGCGACCATAAAGGTTGCCCCTACGTTTTTTGATCTCCTCAAGTGCTTTCTCAGTTAAAGCTGCCCGGTAAGCTAACCCTCCAGAACCCGTTTTTAATAAAAGTGGTTTTAAGGAAGAGAGTTCTTCTAAAGTTAAGAGTTTAACCTCTTTTATCTCCCTTTTATCTATAGGCTGGAGTTTACCTGAAAGGTACTTGGCAGTGAAAATATGTGAGGTCCAGATTACCTCTTTATGGCGATGTGAAAAGGTAACCTCGATTCTCAAGATATATCTCTGTAATTTTATTTTTGTCCCGGTCTCTTCATAACCCTCCCTTAAAGCTACCCCCTCCAAACTCTCACCAGGTTTCCAGCCTCCGCTGGGTGCTCTATAGAGTCCTTCTCCATACCAGGGTTTGGCAATGACGACGACTTTTCTATTTTTAAAAATAAATAAGGTTACATCTGAATCCCTGCCATCTTTCATGCTATCTTTGAGATTTTTAAATTCCTTTGAATTTAAAGGAAAAGACATCCTTAAAGATTTTGGCTTTCCGTATTTTCTTTCGATCTGGTTAAAATCTTTTAACATAGGTAATTTTTGTAGGGGTGGGGTCACCCCGCCCCTACAAAGAATTTATCTTTCAACTCTTAAACCACCGATGTTGGAGGCAACATGGGTTTACCAACAAAAAAAGACTCAACCGGATAATCTTCCTTGTCCTCAAAGCGGTAGGATTAATTCAGGGCAGACACACAGGTCTGCCCCTACAATAAAACTACAAGACAAAGATTTTCCATGTATCTTACTTAACCGTGAAACTGATCGAGCCTAAGGTTTTTCCCTCTGAATCTTTTACCTCCACTTTCCAGTTACCTTTCATCTCCGGATAGATGGTCTTGATGCTCCAGCAGCGATAGCTTGGATATTTCACCGTGATATCGATTTTCACCACTTCCTTGTCTTCGAAAAACCAATGATGTGCAATTTGAGTTTCTGAGGTTGCACCGGTTATCTTGGTCCAGCAATAGATTTTACCAACATCTGCGGAAAAAGTCGTATCCACGCCAGTTACCTCTCTGTTCTCCAGACCGGTTCCTAATAAGATCTCATTTACCTCCAGATTGGATTTCTCCTGGGCATTAAGGTAGATCAAAGGTATAAAGGTTAAAGCTGAAAGAAGTAATGCAAGATGCAATCTTTTAAACATTTTATCACCTCCTAAAGATATTAAACCCACATTGGGGGCAACCCATATGGGCAAGTTGTGGGTTTACTGATTTGTCGCTTGGTAACCCCGCCTTGCCCTCAAGGCGGGTTATTTATCTGAATTTTAAAATCGGGATTATCTCCTCCTGCAGGGGAAGAGTGGTTACCTCAATTTCTTTATCTTTTACATAGATATTAATCTCACTTCTTACTCCAAAATCTTTTCCGAATTTGGACCCGTAGGGAAGGTAAATCCCCGGCTCAATTGTAAAACCAATTCCAGGTATAATACTCCTTTCGTCTTTGGTCTCCAAGTTGTCGATATTAACTCCATTTCCATGGTCTTCTGTTTCCAGGCTATGTCCGGTTCGGTGAGTAAAATTTTGTCCATACCCTTTTTTCTCGATAAAATCTCTGCAAACCTGGTCTATTTCCCAGCCTTTTATCTCCTTCCCTTCAGAATATCTCCTTTTAAGAAAATTCAATGCTTCATTCCGCGCATCTTTCACTATCTCAAATATTTTTTCATATCTTTCCGGAACCTTTTCTCCTACATAACCTGTCCATGTGATATCAGCGTAGATCGATTTTTCTTTTTTCATTTTTCCCCAGATATCCAGGAGGACAAAATCACCTTCTTTTATTTTTTTGCTCTCAGCCTGACTGGGGGTATAATGGGGATTCCCACTATTTTCATTTACTGCACAGATTAAGACCTCCTCGGTTGCCATTCCAGATTCATTCATCCTTTTCTGAATAAATTGAGCTATTTGAAATTCATCAACTTCTTGTTTCTGCTTTATCTTCCGGGCAATAAATTCAAAAGCTTCATCTTTTATCTTCATAAGGATTTGAGCTGCCTCTTTATGGGAAAGATACTGGTCCTGATCCCAGCGAGCTTGAAAATATTGCACCAGATCAGCAGAGGAGGCTACTTCTACTCCCAAACTACGTATTAACTCAACAGTTCCAGCATCTACTCTGGAGATGTAAGGAATGCTGTTTTCAAAAGAGTATTCCATGGTCACTGTTTTTACTCCTGAGAGGAGCTCTTTTAACTTTTCTTTTAAGTCTTCCCAGCTTACATAGGTGATGAGTTTTCCAGGGATGTTTTTAAAACCCTGCTCTTCTATTTTGTGCACTAAAACGGTTGGCTCTCCTTCAGCTCTGATAAGATAATACCATCTTCTGGTCTTAAGACCTTTCAGGTTAAGAAAATCAACTGCAATCGGGTTTATCCCCTTGAAGTCATATAAAAGCCAGGCGGGAAGGTTATTCTCTTTCAAATATTGTTGAACCTGTTTTACTTTTGTTTCCAAGTTTGCCTCCTGATTATCTGCTTTAACAGGGTTATATAAACAGAAAATAGAAAAGAATAAAAAGAATAGAATTTTTGTTTTCATATTTTCCCTCTCGAATCTGGAATATAAAGCTTTAGCTTTATCTTATGGTAAACCTGAAGGTTTACACTCCAGGTTAAAGTGGTATCATACAGAGAAATTCTAAAACTCCTTTGGAGTTATTTAGGAATTGATGTTTTTCTCCACCGGGAATGAAAATAATATCCCCTTCCTTAAGGGGTATACTTTTACCCTCCCAGAGTAGTTTCCCCTTTCCCTTTTTGATGAAGACCTCATGTTCCCATTTGTGAGAGTGATAAGGAGTATAACCACCGGGCTTAAGCTCAAAAACCCGCAGGGCAAAATTTGGGGCACCATCTTCTTTATTGATCGCCCATCTTATCTTAACATCCTTTGACTGAGGGTCGTCAATTTTTTCCGCTTTAACTTTCTTATAACTGATCAGCTTCATATTTATACCTCGATTTGAAAAATTAATTTTAATATAAGTCTTAAAGTTTGATAAAACAAATCTAAATTTAAGCTAAACCTGAAGAAGATGAAGTTTCAACTCCAAGAAAATTTTTCACAATTAATATACACTATTGAGCCAGGGATTTTTTATTGACTTTAATCCCTTAAATAAGTATAATTTTTGGGCTTTGAGGAAACATATATTGGTTGCATAAGAGAAAGGATTGATATGAACTTGTTGGCTTTACAAAAAGAAATAATTTATGGTCCAATAAAATCCAGGAGATTGGGTCCTTCTCTGGGTATAAATCTGATGCCGGCTGATTATAAGCTATGCTCTTATAATTGTATTTACTGTCATTATGGTTATACTGATATCCATGCTTTGGAACTTACAGAGAAGATTGAGGACCTACCTACTCCTGAAGAAGTGAAAATTGCATTAGAGAATTATCTGAAAAAAGATAAAAATATAAATTTTATTACTTTCTCTGGAAACGGAGAACCAACTCTTCATCCTGAATTTTCTGAGATGGTGGATATAGTCAAGAAGGTAAGGGATGAATATGTTCCTTCAGTCAAAGTTGCCGTTTTGTCAAATTCTTCAACTGTGGATCAACCCGAAATAAGAAAAGCTCTTGAGAAATTAGACCTCAGGATAATGAAATTGGATTGCGGCACAGAAAAAACCTGGAGGGCTTTAAATCATCCTCATAAAAACTTGAGTCTTAAAAAGATGGTGGAAGGCTTTAAAGAGTTGAAAGATATTGTAATCCAGACTATTTTTGTTAAAGGAAGGGTAGATAATACAATAGATGAAGAAGTAGATGAATGGATTTCGAAATTAAAAATAATAAAACCCAGAGAGGTTCAAATCTATACCTGCGACCGTCCGGTGCCGGATAAAGGGATTGAGAAAGTTCCTAAAGAAGTATTGTATAAAATTGCTGAACAAACTGAGAAAAAGATTAAAATACCTGTGAAGGTTTTCTGAATGTATTGTAATTCGTAGTGCGACCCTTTCAGGGTCGCTCAGGTAGAGTAGGTAGACCCATCTTGCCCTCAAGATGGGTCTAAGAATCCTACCTTGTGGGCAAGGTCAGGGATTACCAAATATACAGGAGTGTAGACAGGGCTCCTAGCTCTGCAACCAATGAGGAATTGCTATGAAACAATGTGACAATTTAACAGATAATTTAACTGATTGTACCTGTACTTATGAGCCCTGCGAGAGAAAGGGAAGATGCTGTGAGTGTTTGAGATACCATTGGAGCTCAAAACAGCTTCCAGCCTGTTTTTTCCCCAAAGAGGTGGAAAAACTTACGATCGATCGTTAAAGAGATTTTTACAGTGTTATAAATGATTTGCGATTTGAAATTATCTTATCTTCAGTAATATACTTCTCAAATGAATAAAAATAGGCAAAAGCAAGCTTTTGCACTCCGGATTTTATTCCACCCAGAGACTGGTCAGTTGCCAGGTATGATATTCTTCATTATAAGTTAACTGAAAAAAATTCCGTGCTTGCCAGGTCTCCCGACCTGGCAAATTAGAATTTCTTCTGTCAGGTCAGGGGACCTGATGGTCACATGAAATTTGCGATTGAAATTATTTTAGTACTATACTTCTCAAATGAACAAAATAAGCAAAAGCAAGCTTTTGCACTCCGGGTTTTACTCCACCCAGAGACTGATCAGTTGCCAGGTATGATATTCTTCATTATAGGTTAACTGAAAAAGATTAGAGGCAGAGTCGCAGACTGAAAAATGCCAGCAGTTTTTTTCTCCGGCATCGCTTTTCCATTTATTTTCCAGACGCTTAATCTCATAAGTTCTTCCTTTCCATCTGAACTTAAGGGGCAGGATTTTCCCTTGCTGGAACAGAGCTAAGACCTCAATTGGCTCTTCTATATTCTGATACATAATTATTCGCAAAAGATATTACTAATGACAGAAATCGGATATTGGATAAAGGTTCTCCTGCTTGGACAGGAGTTCAACTCCTGCCCAAGCTTTGTTACTTGCAGGGATAATTCATGAATTACCCCTGCGACCTACCGGTATTTTCTCAGAAGTCCGATGACCTTCCCAGCGATGAAAAAATCAGGGGTTTTCTTCTCCACGATTATGGGACCATATTCCGGATTAGCCGGCTCCAATCTCACTCTATTCTTTTCCGGGAAAAATCTTTTAACCGTTGCCTCACTTCCGATCATAGCTACTACTATCTCCCCTTTCTCCGCAGTCTTTTGCTGTTGGGCAAGAACATAATCTCCATTTAAAATTCCGGCATCCTTCATACTATCTCCAATTACTTTTAAAAAGAAAATCCCATCCCCGGGGAAAAGGGCTTTATCAATACCTATGTTACCTTCGATATTCTCCACTGCTAAAACCGGCAATCCTGCGGATATCCTTCCCACTAAAGGGACATAGACCAGATCAGGCCTGACCGCCTTTAAAAGTTCGATCCCTCTGGAAATTAAAGGTTTCCGGTGAATATAACCTTTACTGCTCAAAGCGGATAATATTGCCCTTACCCCGTTAGTAGAGGTGATCTTAAATTTTTGACCTATCTCCCTTATGGTAGGAGGGAATCCCTTTTTCTCCGTCATCTCGGAGATAAAATCCAACACCTCTTTCTGTCTTTGGGTTAATTCTTTCATTTACTCTCCTCCATTAAAAACAGTCTATAGTCTTAAGTCTATAGTCTTTTCAAGACTTTAGACTTTTGCCTATTGCCTAAATTAGTATACTGCACATTAGTGCAGTTGTCAAGAAAAAAAATAGAAAATAAAGGAAAATCTGAGAGGAAAGTCTTATTATTCATTATTATCTTTTTTTAACTTTTGGAAACCTTGAACCATTGAACCTTTTTTTAGGATTTAATCCTTGACAAAAGTTATAAGGGGTATTAACGTATTAATTTAGACCGATATTAATAGTGTAAAAAGTCGGGAAAAGCTCTACGACCCATAAGGAAGAAGGTGGAGGATAAATGTCTGAATTTGAATTTTTAAGCAAGGATGAGCTTGAAAATATTGCTCTGGAAGAGAAGGTCTCCATAGACTTCCTCACTGAAAATATTAAATCTGGTAGAATCGTTATCCTTAAAAATCGCTTGCATAAGAATATAAAACCGGTGGGTATAGGAAAGGGATTAAGGACTAAGATCAATGCTAATTTAGGCACCTCACCCGATTTTGTAGATTTCGATTTAGAATTAAAGAAATTAGAAGTTTCTATCAAATACGGAGCAGACACAGTTATGGATCTCTCCACCGGAGGGAATATCAGGGATTTGAGGATTGAGATTTTGAATAAATCCATAATTCCAATCGGGACTGTGCCGATCTATGAGGCTGTATGCAATTTAGCTAAACAGGGTAAAAGCTCGGAGGGAATGAAAAAGGAGGAGCTTTTTTCGGTTATAGAGGATCATTTAGAAACCGGGGTTGATTTCATTACGGTGCATTGCGGGTTGACTAAAAGAGCTCTGCAGACTATAGAGAGAAAAAAAAGGCTAACCGGGATTGTCAGCCGGGGAGGCTCTTTTTTAGCCCGGTGGATGAAAGTAAATCAAAAGGAAAACCCTCTGTATGAATATTATGATGAGCTTTTAGACCTGGTAAAATCGTATAATGCCACCTTAAGCTTAGGGGATGGCTTAAGACCTGGCTCGATTGCAGATTCGACTGACCGGGTGCAGATGGATGAGCTTTTAGTTTTGGGAGAACTGGTTCAGAGAGCAAGAGAAAAGGGGGTTTTCGCAATGGTGGAAGGACCAGGCCATATCCCCATTCAAGAGATAGAGGCAAATGTCCTTCTGGAGAAGAAATTGTGTGAGGAGGCTCCCTTTTATGTATTAGGACCTCTGGTTATAGACTGCGCTCCCGGATATGACCATATCGTCTCTGCCATAGGCGGAGCCATTGCTGGTGCCTATGGTGCTGACTTTCTCTGTTATGTGACTCCAGCAGAACATCTTACTTTACCGAGTTTAGAGGATGTAAGAGAAGGGATTATCGCCTCCAGGATCGCTGCCCATGCGGCTGACATTGCCAAAGGGATAAAAGGTGTTAAAAATATAGATGAGGATATCTCAAAAGCTCGCAAATCCTTTGAATGGGAAAAGATGATAGCCTTAAGTTTAGACCCTGAAAAAACAAAGGAGAAAAGAGGAAAAATCCCGGCCGATTACCGCAAGTGCGGTATGTGTGGTGATTTCTGTGCCATGAGAGAGAATTTATAAACATAAGAAATGCAGGGACAGAATTCGCCTCAGGTGGGTTCTATTCCTACAATATATTAGGATTGATACAGGAGTAAAAAAAGTATTATCAGACTTTATGCCGGATGAAAATTGATAAAAAGAACTTACCTCTACCCTCTCTTTAAAAAAGAGAGGGGCTTATGGAGAAAATAAATTGAAAAGAAAAAAAAATATTCCCTGGATATATTCTGGGAAGGTTTTCTATTTTATAACTTTTCTTCTCTTTGTCAGCGTATTTATTTTGACATCTTCCTGTTCAAATCAAAAGAACCTTTCCCTGCGCTATAAGATTGAGAAAAATTTCTATGAGTCAGAGAAGATGAGGAAGGTTTTGTCTATAAATTTAAAAGCCGCTGCTCCGGCTGATTTTAAAAAAGTTGTTCAATCCTACCAAGAGGTAGTGGCTTTGGCTTCTACTCAGCCGGGGGTACCTTTAGAAAAGGACATCTCCGATATTGCCGCATCAGCTGAACTGCGCATAGCCGAGCTTTATATTATGCAAAAAGATTTCGACTCGGCTCAGAGATCTTTAGAAAATGTTCTGAGAAAATATCCCGAAAGCAAAAATCAAGGTAAAAATGCTCTATTAGGCTTAGCCCAGATCTACGAGAAAAGAAATGAAAAGGAAAAAGCCGTTCAGACTTATCATCAGCTTTTATATAATTACCCGGCGGTAATGAAAAAAAGACTGCCTGACCCGGATATTTTTTCTGTACCCAACCATCTGATCCAGCTTTTTTCTCCAGGAGAAGAAAAAGCCAGAAGGGAGAGTGAATTTGAGTATGTCCAAAAATATTTTCAAAACCTGATCCGCACTTATCCTAATACTCAAGTCTCTTTGGCAGCTACCTTAAGTTTAGCCCGGGCATATCAATTTCAGAACCTATGGGAAGAGTCGATTGTGATTTTAGAAACTGCAAAAGATTCAACCGGACAAACCCCCGGCTCGGTCCTTTTGCAGGTTGGAAATATATATTATGACTATCTGAAAGATGAAAAGAATTCCCTGTTGACTTTCTATCGGGTGATCGATTCATCCCCTGATTCCTCCTCTAAGGCTGAAGCTCAGATGAAGATCGGGATGATATATTTACAAAAGAAAGATTATTCCAGGGCTAAGCAGGAGCTTTCTAGGGTAAAAAAACTCTATCCTAAAGAGGATCGACTGATTGCCACCTCTCAATACCTGATTGCCCAGATCTATGAGAACACTGGAGAGTGGGAGAGAGCCCTCAATGAGTACAATTGGTTAATGGTCAATTATCCTTTGACCCCGGAGGGATTAGAGTCTCCTTTGAAAGTAGTTGCATATTACCTCAAAGAAAATAAAGCCTTAGCTAAGGAGTCTTTTGAAAAAGGTATTGAACATTATGATCAGCTCCTGAATAAATATAAAGATAAACCTTTTGCAATTTTGATAGAGAGCCAGAAAGCCAAGCTCTATACCTTACAAAAAGAATGGGATAAAGCAGTATCTATTTTATTAAAAATAGCAGAAAAAAATCCAGGAACAGAGGCCGGACTGAATTCCCTTCTCAATCTTGTGAGAATCTATCAGCAGGAGTTGAAGGATGAGAGAAAGTATAAAGAGATTCTTGCCCGGATTGAGACGGAGTATCCGGGAATAATTCCTGATACTCTTTTTAGAAGATAAGCGATTTGAATAAAATGAATTAAAAAAAAGGACCGAGTTTGCAGGGTTCGTTAGAGGGCTAAGCTGTTCCAAGCGGGAGTGTTATAAAAGTTAATATAAAAAAGAGCTTTAGGATGCAAGGAATTGCCTGCCTAAAGATTATATGATTTCTGACGAAAATTATATATGATAGCCCAGATAAGTCGATTGAAAAAAATTAAGTAACTCGAAACAAGGAGGTGTACTCAAGAAAGGTCAATTCATTAAAAATAAAATCTTCGCAAAAAAGCGAACGATTTAGAAGGGGAAGACCAGCTTTGAGGGGCAGGGAAGCCCCGCAGATTTCTTAAAATAAATCTTTGCGAGCTTCTAAAGGCTGGAATGATAATTGAACTTAAGCTCTAATCATAATGCTAAGGAGGGAAGGGATGAAAAAAACGTATTTAACCCTTTATCTTGCGATTCTGTTACTTTTCACATCTTTCTCCATCGTCTGGTCGGACAAAGCGAATGACCCATTTGGTAAACTGGATGTGGTGAGTGTGGTAGTTGACCAGAAACCAGGGAGTGACAAGGTTGTGGCTAAAGTGAGCCTGTTGAACGATGAGAACATCACAGCCATTGTTGTGCCCTTAAAATACGGTACCGGTAAAAGCCCCATTTCTCTGGATTCTATTGGTTTTACCAACACCCCGGTGGATAAATTTGCCTTAAAGAATCCTAACATCGATGCGAAAACTCAGAGGGTGCTTATCGCTTTAATCAGCACTATTTCGGCAGCGGATATTTATCTATCCAAGGGGAATAATGAGATCGCCCGGCTTTATTTTACTCTGAAAAAGGGATCAGGTGAAGGAAGCGTAACTCTGGATACTACTTTATTCCCCCCATCTAACGTCCTGCAGTTAGTGAAGGCTCAAGATAAAGTCGCCCAGTCGATTTATCCGGGGTTTGATAACACCAAGGGGAAGATTTCGTTTCTGAAGTAGGTCGAAGTCTTAATTTTTCAAAATCAAAAGAAATAATAGGGACAATTCACAAATTGCCCCTATTATTTTGCTATTCTTTTTTAAGGTTAAAATTAAAAAAGTGTCCGGATCAACCCGGACCATAAGAATGTTAAAACAAAGGGGCACGTTATTAGGTGCCCCTGTAGAATTCAAGCTATAAATTGCTCTTTTCAGCAAACTGGTGGTTGCGGTCCACCTTTAAAAAGATAATTGATTAAATAGATTACATCGCTAACAGTAACTTTACCGTCACAATTAGCATCTCCTGCCTGCATTGGTTGTGGCTCAGGTCCTCCCTTAAAGAGATAGTTAATCAGAGATATCACATCTGACACAGTTATCGCCCTATCTGCATTAACATCGCCATGTTTGAAAAGTGTGATTGTATTTGAGGTATCAAAATCATCGCTGTATTGATACAACTCTTCTTCTTCGCTATATGACCAGGCTTGATAATAGTATTGAGTTAAAGGTGCCAGCCCGGTATCTTTACAGTTTGAACCGGTATCGTTGTAGATTACTGTTCCTTCTCCTCTTGCCCAGACCAGAGTATCATTTCTTTCGATGATCGTTTTATCAGCCGAGGTATGTTTATTCCAGAGAAGCTTTATAGAACAGGAAGTGATTGAATCTGGAGAAAGATCAGTTGGTGGGATTGGTTTGGTCAAAAATTTAAGTTCTGCTCCACTGCCCCAGCCTACGATATTAAGTCCTTTAGCGGTGTAATAATAAAGGGTTCCTTCTGCCAGACTGGTGAGGTCATTGCTGAACTCTGAACCGTTGGTAAATACTCCTATGGAGTCGCTGTAGGAATATGGTTCACCAGCGTCTGTGTCCCAGAAAAGCCAGCAAGTTGTTTCATATCCAAAATCATTATCCAGACGGCCATGGAGGGTTGCATCAGTCTCTTCTATATCTGTTGCCTCTTGAGTGGTAAGGACCGGACTGGCTACGCTGGCTTGACCTTCTGCAGGGAGATAATTGTGCTTGGTTACAGTTACATACATCGTTCCCTGGGTAGCTGGTGAAGGATTGAAAGTTATATTACCGAGTGTGTTGGTGTATCCGGTGAGATAGACTTCATTTCCTTTCCATAAACAGATGTAAGCCTGAGACACGGCGGTATGTGTAGTAGAATCCTCAACATGAACCAGAAAGGAGGAAGATCCAACTGGAAGCAAGGAAGAGAAGGTAACTGCAAAACTATCCGGCTCATCTGTCCAGATTGGCATCTCCGGCTCTCCCAGAAGGTTGAAGACCCATTCACATTGTTTCTGTATATTAGTAGAAGTGTAAAAATTATGCTTACTATCTACTAAAGTTTGACCGAGGTTATATTTATTGCGTATAAAAAGCGCCGCCCACCACTGCATATCCAATATACTGGAGAGACTGATGGGTTCACCTGGAGAGTACCAACCACTGCGGGTGTTACCATTGAAAGCAACTCCAGCTTGATATGGATTGGATTCGACAAAGGTCTCAGCAATGCAGTCAGCGGCATCCATTCCATTTGGATCACAGCCAGTGGAAACAATTATGGACATTTGATTGTCATTGGTTAGATTATTCACATCCGTTTGAATGAGATACCAGCTGTGGTTAAAATCGCCTGTGCCCATAACCGTGAAATTGGAGTGGTCTGCATGATTTACCAGGTTCTGTCCAGCATTAAGAGCACTGATGACTGCGGTTTTGTGGTTGGTGGCATCACTATCGTACACCTTGTTAATATTGAACCTTGCAGGAATATAGGAAGCGATAGATTCCTTCAATTCCTCTTCTGGCGTGCTTGCATCCAGATCCATTCCGACGAGAAGGACATCTAAAGGGTAACTTGTTCGAGGAGGGTCAGTCTCATATTTTAGAACCTTGTTGACGAAGGTCGTAACCGAATTCGAGCTTCCTGCGGGGATTCTGCCTACAAAGACCTCATGCGTCCAGTCATCGTCATAGTCAGAATAATATTGGTCACTGGGTGCGCTTTCCTCATCATAGATTCTGAATTCAAAGGGGACAGAACCATCTTCGCCTCCCAAAAGGTAATAAATTGCTCCCCAGGTTGAATGGGCATCGATAATGAAGTTGCGTATCTTTTCCTGGTTGGTTACTCCACTGTAATTGGCATAGATATCAGCGGTACAAACCACTGTATCTTTTACTCCCTTTTTGGTGTGCCACTCAACTAAGGGCTGAAAAGCTGAAGCATACAAAGAATGAGTGATGATAACATGCTGATAGGAACCAGGGGGAAGGGCAGTTATTTTGCCTAATTTCATTCCGGTGCTTAACTGAACCTCCGCAGGGTTTACCACTATCTCTTTGACCATCTCCTCATAGACTTCTTTATCTTCCTCAGTGATATTAGGTGAGAGGTAATCACCACATTCGTATCCAGGAGTGCCTTCCAGAACAACAGAGATTGAAGTGTAAAGTTCTAACCTTTTTTCTCCAGGGACATACTGTAGAGGATAAAGCCTGAAATAGGCTATACTTTGACCGGCTAAATCGCTCTGTCGAATGAACTCCACCAATTTTGAAGGATAGGGCTGGGTTGATCTATATGTCTCTATGTCTGGTTCCACAAACTTAATTTCATCCTCTGAAAGGCTTGTTCTTGCTGGTGGTTGAGCAGGAAAGATATTATATTCACCAAAGATTTCCTCACTTTTAGTATCCGAAGCATAAACCTTTGTGACCTTCATCCCGGCTGGAATGGCTATCTGGATTTCTCTGGATGGCAGCATTGGTTTGGCAACATCAGTCAGATAGGTCCCCTCTTTAAACCTTATTTTATCATACCCCTTCAGTTTATCAAATGAAAAGTTTTCTTTTGAGAATTCAGCCTTATACTGGACCTTGTAGCTGTTCTCAGATAAAAGCGGTTTTGCGGAAAGTAAAATCAATTCCGAAACCATCAAAGCTAAAACTAACTTTGATTTAATCATCTTCCTCCTCCGATCTTTTAATTGATGTTCTGAAACAAATAACAAACTAAACCAAATTTAATTTACTAAAATTTCTCGATTTGTCAAGCAAATTTTATCTGGTTTCTCTTTATAAAGTCGAACAGTAAACTAAAATACTTGAGTATATAAGTTCTCAGGGATTATGGTTTACCCTAACCCCTTGAAAATCAAGAGAATCTATTCGGATCTCCAGTTAGGCAAGGTTACTCCCGAATCACCCGTTATGATACTTTTCAGAGATTTCCAAATTACAAAATCCTTGACGGTTTAAAAGGATAAATATATACTGTCCTTAAACCTGTTTTAGGATTGAGTATAAATTTTATGGATAAGGAAAATAAAGAAGACAAAAGCAGGAACGAGAGCCTTTTTTTCGGAATAAAGAAGAATATCTTCTTCTTAGGCTTGGTAAGTTTTCTTACTGATATCTCCTCAGATATGGTTTATCCTTTATTACCGGTATTTCTGACTGAGGTACTCCATTCCAGCAAGGTCTTTGTGGGATTAATCGAAGGAGTGGCAGAGAGCACTGCCAGTCTATTTAAAATTTTCTCGGGATGGTTTTCAGATAAGATCGGAAAAAGAAAACCGTTAGTTATCCTGGGATATTCACTTTCCTCAATTAGCAAGCCACTTTTAGCTTTAGTTACTTATGGCTGGCAGGTTCTTTTCTTAAGGTTTGGGGATCGCGTGGGAAAGGGGGTGCGGACCTCACCCCGGGATGCTCTGATCGCTGAATCTTCAGCCGAAAACAGGAGAGGAGTCTCTTTCGGGCTTCATCGGGCCATGGATTCTGCCGGGGCTATCTTTGGTCCACTTTTAGCATTTCTTTTTTTACCCCTTTTAAATAAAAACTACAGGCATCTTTTTTTATTAGCCTCTATCCCAGCTTTTTTCTCGGTTTTGGTTTTGTTTCTCTGGGTTAAGGAGATAAAAATTAGAAAAAAAGAAAGTGTTATTTCAGAAAGGGGAAAAGGCTTTAGCTTTGATAATAAATTTAAACTTTTTATCTTAGTGGTAGCTATTTTCACCTTAGGTAATTCGAGCGATGCCTTTTTGTTTCTGAGAGCTAAAAGCTTAGGGATGAA
>Ga0299912_10002041_pt1 | contig 16483 bp, 15 predicted proteins | sample RVTome_2_FD_207667 | JGI IMG/M metagenome (GOLD analysis project Ga0299912, IMG submission 207667) | Soil microbial communities from uranium-contaminated site in the Upper Colorado River Basin, Wyoming, United States - RVT95D214 (version 2) ... | reverse complement strand
GCAAATCGTGGCCTATCTTTGCACTGCCAACTTCAGCGAGGCGAACAAGTCTTCGCCGGTCCTGCTTACGAGGTCGGATTTGCCAAATAATTGGTGCCTGTCCAAGATTTCCGGCCCATAGTCATAATATCTCTGCACAGCTCCTGTGCCGCCTTCGGCGGCGCCGCTGGTTTTATACTGGCCGGCCAAAAGCCAGGAGCTTATCTCATCGTCGTACTCGGCTGGATAAATAAGTGCCACGACAAACTTGTCGTCGCTATATTGAGCCAGGTGGAGTTTCGCCCGGCAAGGCGGGCTGGACGTTACGGCCAGACCAACAAGCTGTTTGAAATCCCGCCTGGCAGTCGCCAGCTCGTTCGAGTAGAAGAACATTCCCGCTTCGAGCTGAAACCTTTCTGCCGGAACGCCTTTTAGTTCGAGCTTGCCGTCGGGATAAGCCCGATGGATCTTGTAGACCTTGCCATCGCGGTATTTTTCGCTCTCCAGAAGCTCTGCCACTTCTTCAGCGGCAAAACCTACGCCCACGTGGTCGCCAAAGTCAAATACATACAGGCCAACATATTTATCCGGTTTTTCAAGTTTTGGCAGTTTCATAACACAGTTATTATAACCACAGATTCACCCCGTTAGAAATTTTTTCGTTCTTTCTTGGATGTTTTTACCCAATCTCCCATTTCTAACAGGGTTCACAGACTGCACGAACTTTTTTGCGTGAGACGGCCAGGGCATCAAATTCTCGATATCCACAAGCGCCAACAAAAAAAGTCTTTCTTGCAGTATGTAAAGTTATATGGCAAAATATATGGGCTAAAAAGGCTAAAGAGGAGCCGCAAGCACATTTTGAATAGGACTTGAGAAAGGGCAGATTGAAAAGGAAAGTTGGCTTATGAAAAAGAAAATAAAATATACGGATGAGCCAATTGAATTCGGAGTGATTGATGATTTTCTTCCTCCGCCGGAGAGGCTTGCCTTGAACGAGGAAAATGTCAAGGTGACAATCACTTTGACCAAAGACAGTGTGAACTTCTTCAAGAAGGTTGCTCGAAGGCGGCATTTCCCTTATCAGAAGATGATTAGAAGAGTGCTCGACTACTACGTAGCACGTTATAAAAGCGCCTAAACTGGAGCAGCGTATGCCGTCGCCGGTACGGCGACGGCTAAACCTGATTAACGGTAGAGTCTATCCCATAATGCGATGCGCGAATGGGAGCCAGAAACGAAGAATCGAACGCTGACCGCCAGCAAAATACCACGGTAAATAAACATTTTTTGCAACGGCGCCAAAGATTTGCTTGACATGTATGTACAATTCATACATACTTATACATATATGAAAACTACGCTAAACATAGATGACCAAATGCTAAACAAGGCTTCGCGACTGACCGGTATCCGCGAGAAAACGTCCCTGGTAAGGCTTGGGTTGCAGGCTCTGATTGCCCAAGAAAGCAGTAAGAGACTTGCCAGGCTCGCGGGCAGTGAGAGAAAACTCCGCCCTATTCCGCGAAGACGCACCGGGAGCAAATGATGGTCCTTGTCGATACCTCAGTCTGGGTATCCCACCTAAGATATGGCAGCTCTCGGCTGGAGGCACTACTGTTAGATGGCAGTGTCGTCTGCCACCTGTTTATTATTGGGGAACTTGCCTGCGGCAGAATTAAAAACAGGATAGAAGTGCTTTCTCTGCTACAAGCACTTCCGATGCTCGAGGTCGTTGACCACCAGGAACTGCTTTTGTTCATCGAACGTAACCACCTGATGGGTATCGGCCTCGGCTTTGTTGACGTGCACCTTCTGGCCGCCGGTGTTTTGACGGGCGTTACTTTGTGGACACTTGATAAAAGGCTCAAGCAGGCCTCGGCGAAATTGGATATTGATTTTGCAGCAGCCTGAAGCCTTAGGATCCCCCTATTGTTGCTTTACCTTCAACAACTTTTATCTGACCAAATATTAGTTTGCCCACGCGGACGACCTGGCCGTCAACGGGCGTAATCTGCTGGTTTGGATCGATGATCTTCAGACCATCGATCGACACTGCTCCCTGCGCGACCATTCGTTTTGCCTCGCTGGCGGAGGTGACTGCTCCGCAGGAGACCAGCAGGCGTTTTAGCGAGATGGGCTCCGGCGGCAGCGGCCACGGCGGCATATCATCAGGCTTCTGTTTTTTAGCGAACACCCTGTCGAATTCCTCAGCGGCGGCAGCAGCGGCAGCCTTGTCGTAAAATTGAGCCACTATCGTTTTGCCGAGTAAGACTTTCGCCTCCTTCGGATGCGTCTTGTCCGGGTCAAGCAGCTCAGCAATTTTGTCGCCCGGCAGATCAGTAAGAAGCGTAAAGTAATTCTCCATCATATTGTCGGAGATACTCATAATCTTGCCGAACATATCGTTCGGCTCGTCGGTCACGCCGACGTAATTGCCCTTGGATTTACTCATCTTTTCTTTGCCATCTAAGCCGACCAGGATGGGCGTGGTAATTACGACCTGCGGCTTTTGGCCATAGGCGCGCTGAATATCTCGCCCAACAAGGTTGTTGAAGGTCTGGTCTGTGCCGCCTAACTCGACGTCGCTTTGTATCGCAACCGAATCATATCCCTGCATAAGCGGGTACAGAAATTCATGCGTATAGACGTCTTCATCCTGTTTCAGACGCAGCTTGAAGCTGTCCCGCTGGAGCATTTGAGCAACAGTTTTCTTGGCTGCTAACCGAATCAGCTCCATCAAGGTCAACTTTTCAAGCCATTCGCTGTTGTACCTTACCTCCAGCTTCTGCTCGGATGCATCCAGGATTTTGCCTGCCTGCTGAAAATAAGTCTTTGCATTCTTCTGGATTTCTTCACAAGAAAGCATAGGTCTGGTTGCACTCTGACCGGTAGGGTCGCCGATTCGCGCGGTGTAGTCGCCAATGATGAGCACCGCCTTGTGGCCGAGGTCCTGGAACTGCCGCATCTTCCGCAGCACCACCGTATGGCCCAGGTGTATATCGGGACTTGTTGGGTCCAGGCCGAGCTTTATTCGCAATTGTCTGCTGGCTTTTGCCGCCTCGGTTAGTTTCTCGGCAAGCTCAGCATCGGTGAAGATTTCGACCGTGCCGCGTTTGAGCAGTTGTACCTGTTGTGCTACATCCATAATCTGACCTACCATCCTGGATCAGCTCGAACCACGGCCTTTAAGCCTTTCGAGCCGACAATATAGATCGGGCTGGTTCCAAGTGGAACAGAAAGGCTGCTGGTTCTAACCTTATCGACCGGCACGAATCTTCGCGTTCCGTAGATATCGTAAATATCCAGCCCGTCTTTGTTGTTGACCCGTATGTACGCGTATGGTTTTGTGCTCCAGGCTGCGATTGTATCTTTGCCGGTTGGCTCATCCGTGAAAACGGCGGCGTAAACCTCCGGGCCAAACACATCGTTGCGAACAAAGTTTTTGCTCTCAAGCATCCGCGTCATAAAGGCAAACGCATAGAAGGAATATTTGGGCGAGAGGTCATTGCGCACGAGGCCCACCATATCGGCCTGGTCAAACTGTCTTGTTCCTACGTCTTTGAATGTCCACCAGAATACCTTTTCGATCTTGCCAGACGCAATCGCAAGAACGTAGAACCGGACTACCATATCCGCCTGTCGCAGCTCGGAGCTGCCGTACGGGTGAATATGGCTGTTCCAACAGATTTCCGTAATCCATAGCGGTTTGGGCTTGCCGAATTTCGCCATCACTTTTATCAGCTCGTCTGTTTGCTGGAGGAAATCCATACGGACCAAAGGATAATCGGGCGTCAGATCTTGACGGTGCCAGCTCTTGACATACTGGTCCAGCTCCCACCAGTCGAAACGCTCTTCAGGAGCGGACGGCACCCGGTAGGGATGAAAACACGCAATGTCAAAACAATCATAGGGAACCAGGCTCAATATTTTTTCTGCCCACAATATATCGCAAAAGGCCATGTTAAGGCCAAGGACCTTTGCGTTGGGATTTGCCTGGTGGATTGCCTGCCCGGCAGCAGCCAGCAGTTGAGCGTACTGCTGGGGCGTTCCCTTCCAGAATCCGCCGTTCGGCTCGTTCCAAATCTGCCAGTAGTTGACGCGACCGGCAAAATGCTTCACCGTTGCGCTGACAAAATCGCAGTAGGCCTGAACGCCCTCCGCGGTGGTAGGATCATGAAAATTCGGGGCATAAGCCAGATTGCCAAAGAGCAAAATGCCATGCTCGTGACACATCTCGACAAGCCGATCATAATCCTGCCAATCGTACCGGCCTTTTTCTTTTTCGATGCGACGCCAGGTAAAATCCTGCTTGCCCCATTTTATGCCGGCCTCCTGCATCTTTTGCAGAACCGCCTCAAGGTTCGCGGCACCAGGCCGAAAGGCCGTATTGATTCCGAAGGGCGACTCAGGCTCAAGCTCTGCGGCAGAACGTTGTACCGGCAGATCGACATGGAAACTACTCTTGGCGCTGGGCTGATCGGCCAAACAAAAAGAGGCGAACAAGACAACCGGCACAAATAGCACCGCGGACAGCCTGCTTATATGGGCTGATGACTTCTTGCCGACATTCTTCACGGCATCAACTCCTGCTGTGGTTTGACAGTATCATTCACCTTAGAGGCGAGATTATAAATAAAAACTGGCGAAAAACAAGGAAGATTCGGCCCAGCAACGGTAGGAGCACCAGCCAAGACCCATATCACGATAGTGTCCGAGTGGTTCTGGTATGCTCACGCTTTCTGTGCCCCGACAGGACGGCGCATACGTACAGGCCGATGGCCGGGACAAATGAAATTGTGCACAACAGACGAATCGTTCTCACTGTCGTCAGGCTGAGAAACGGATTTACGTGTAGCGGCCAGAATGGCCGGACATCGCACCAACAGAAACTATCCAGAAAGATGTGTAACCAAATGCCAACCACGCCAGAGAAAACCATCTTGGTCAAACTCGTTTGATAGGAAAGGGCAAAAAGTCGCATCAGCCAGCCGAATACGCCCCTTATCGGATAGGCAAAAAGCCCCCAGGCAAGGCCTATTGCCGTGCCGAATAGGAACGTGTGACAGAGGCCGTGCGCAGGATAATCCAGGCCAAAAAGCAGAACAATTCCCGGCTCAAAGTCGATAACCACATTCGCCAGAACAAATACCGGAAGGTCGATCCACTTTCGAAAGACCAGCCCAACGAATCCGCTGGGTCCAAAATGATACGGCGTAAAGGGCATTCGAGGCTCACTTGCGCAAATACCGGCAGTCACAGGTCACGAGGCAGCTTAACTCAGGGGTTTGAGTGTGTCAAACTTTTAGCCAGCGTACGGCGCATAAAAAAACCGCCCAAAACTGAGCGGCTCAAAAACCCCTCAAGGCGCTATGCCTCTTAACACAAAGCGATATAGCTGGCAATTGCCAGGATCAGAATCCGCTTTTTCGTAAATGTAAAGGGAATCCAGATTTTATAGTAAAAACGTTTCATCGCCTTTTGAAACAGCCAACTTCTAATCCAGCCTTCGCAGCCGCTTCGGCGGAGTAGGCATTCCGCCCTGCTATAATGACAACATTCTACCAAAAGAGCCGCCAAAAGGCAAGAAAAACCGGCTAATATCGAGCCTAACTCTTGCGCACAAAAGCACTTATGTTTTGCCGGGCGGCCAGATTTTTCGCCGGATAAACTATTGCTTGAGCGCGTCCGTGCCGGACGCGGCTAAACTTTTGTGGTCGTCACAGCGCCGCTCAAGCTAACTTGCTGACCGCCTCGGAAATCAGCTTTGCTATCGGCAGATGCTGCGGGCACCGAGCTTCAGCAAGCCCGTAATCGGCGCTGACCAGTTTGCTCCTTATGGTGGCCGGAATTTGAGCAAACATTTCTCTGGCGCCGGCCTTGTCACCATAGCTATTGTAGTACATCAAGTACCGCATGGTATCGCTGACGCAGGGCACATCCGGCAGAACCGAATTGCAGATATGTGCGCAGCCGGCACAATAGCTGCTGCACGTTGCCTGGGCATATTCCTTGAAGACCTCTTTGTCCGCCTCTGTCAGCTCGGTTTTATCCAGTACGGCAGCAACGTTAGCGGCTAAAACGGTAGTGTTTTCCATCTGAACAGGCGCAGCACTTATCCTTTTATCCTGCAAGGCGAGTTTCAAAGCCGCCTGCTCTTCGCTAAAACCTCGCTGGCGAAAGTCAGCGACCAGTTTCTTGTCCACTTCGGTTTCAATTGACAGCTTGAACCGCTGAATAGTTGTCCTTCCGGTAGTTTTCATCGCAATAATTGCCTTGCCGGCCTTGTAGCACGCCTCAATAGCGTCCATAAGCTCCTGATCCTGCATCAGGCGGAAATTATAGCTTGTCATTACGGCGTCGATCCAATCGAGCTTGGCGGCAGCGGCCAGGCATTTAGCCATATTGCTGTGGGTGCTGAACCCAAAAAACCGTATCAATTTGCGCTTCTTGGCGCTTTCGGCCCACTCCTTCAGCTCGTTTGTAAGCTGGGCAGGGTCATCTGCTGCGTGCGGGGCATGGTACAGGTCAATGTAATTGGTGTTCATCCGCTTTAGAGAAGTCTGGAGGCGTTCCTCCACCTGCGCGACGCTTCTGGCTCCTGAAGCTTTGGTGGCGATGAACAATTCCTTTCGAGCCTCCGGGTTCCTTTGCAGATACAAGCCTATACCGAGCTCGCTGTTTCCACCGCCGTAGCCGTTTGCAGTATCCCAGTATTTCACACCCCAGTTCATTGTGCCCCGTAGAACAATCTGGGCGTCAACGAGGTTGAACATTGTGCCAAGACCCAGGCACGAAACCTCAATATCGGTCTTGCCGAACTTGCGTTTGGGCACCTGTGGGTACTTCTTTGCCTCCGCTGGTTGTGAAGACTCAGCCTCGGCAGAGCTTGACGACCCTGCTTCTTTGCCTTTGCATGTAGCGATGAGAGAGCCCAGTCCTGCTGCCCCCATCGTTTTCAGAAATCCCCTTCTATCCATTCCGTTTTGTTCTTCTGTCATCACAATAGACTCCCGAAACAACCGAGTTTTGAATAATAGTGCTCACGCCAATTTGCTGACCGCTTCAGCAACAAGTCTGCCTATCGGCAGACGCTGTGGACAGCGGAATTCTGCCGGGCCGTAATCGATGCTTAGCAGTTTACCTTTTATCCGCTCGGGAATTTGAGCGAAGAGATGCCTTGCCCTGGCCTGGTCGCCATAGCTGTTATAGTACATTAAATAGCGCATAATATCGCTGACACACGGCACACCCGGCAAGAGCGGACTGCAAATGCGCGCACAGCCGGCACAATAACTGCTTTGAGTCTGGCGGGCATATTCATTGAAGACCCTCATATCGGCCTGAGACAGCTTGGTTTTATCGAGCGAGGCAGCGACGTTCTCGGTCAAAACTGCAATATTCTCCATCCGCACGCAAGCTGAGCTGAATCTTTTATCTTCCAGCACCACCTTTATCTTCGCTTGGCCCTCAGTAAAACCACGCTGCATAAAGTGATCGGTTAGTTTCTTATCCTCATCGCTGATGATACGCCGGGCCTGGGTCTTCATCGCCACAAGAGCGATGCCCGCTTTATGGCAGGCGTCAATCGCGGCGGCCATCTTCGGGTCTTGCATTAACCGAAAGTTGTAAATAAACATTACAACATCGATCCAGTCGAGCTTAGCAGCCGCGGTAACACACTCCGGGATGTTTTGGTGAGTGGGAAAACCGAAAAACCGTATCAGCTTTCGTTTCTTAGCGCTTTTGACCCAATCTTTTAACTCATCAGTCAACTGAGCAGGGTCAGACAGACCATGACCAGCATAGCCCTCTCCCACGACGCGATCCATAACGTGGTATAAGTCGATATAATCGGTATTCAACCTCTTTAGGGACGCCTGGAGAGCCTTTTCCACATCTTCAATAGTCACGGCATCGGACGCCTTGGTAGAGATAAACAATTTCTTGCGAATATCGGGATTTGCGGCGATGAATTTGCCTATTCCAAGCTCACTGTTCGGCCCGGCGTAATCCGGCGCCGTGTCCCAATAGGTTACGCCCCACTTAACGGCGTTTCTCAAGACGGTTTGGTTCTCCATCACATCGAATATCGTCCCAAGAGCCAGGCAGGAAACCTCCACATCTGCTCTGCCTAATTTTCGCCTGGGCACCTGTCCGGCTACGGCTCGCTCCGCCGAGACGAGCGGAAACTCGGACTTCTGCTGTTTTGCCTGGCCAGCCTGGCCTTCGGCGCCTAAACCATCGGTCGAGGCAAGAATAGAGGCAACGCCCACCGCCCCTGCCGTTTTCAGGAAGCTCCTCCTACCGATTTTCTTTCGTTCCTCGGCCATCTTTTTAGACCTCAACCCCGTGAGAGAAGAGCCTTCGCTCGGTCCCCCCAGCGGGAACTTTCTCTCACGGGGTCAACAGGATTAGCGTTCAAGCAACAGCTTTCTATCAGCACTTCTTGTTTCACCTTCAGCAGAAACCCTTATTGCTTTCATACCACTTACCGGGCATTCGTGTTCGCAAATGCCACAGCCGATACATCTTTCAATATCAACATAAGGCTGTTGAAGGCGAACCTGAACCTCGATCTTGCTGATTTCAGCGGCCAATTTCCTGAACTGCTCGTCAGCAGAAATTGCCAGCGAGCTTTCGGCATTTGCGGTGATTTTCCAACGCACGCTACCGTCAACCGCACAATAATAATCGCCGCCGGCAAATGTAGCCGGCTTTAAGCTGCTTTCAAGTATCTCTATTGTATCACCGCCAATTTTTTTTACCGTAAAAACTCCGTCTCTTACTGTGCTAAACTCTTCCCGTGTAAAAATTGCTTTTGGACTTAGCGGGCAATTCTCTTCACAGACGATGCAGGGCTTATCCATAGCCCAGGGAAGGCATCGGCTGCGGTCAACGAAGGCGGTGCCTATTCTGATTGGTCCGGCCTCGGCAAATTCGTTCACGCCGAGCTTTTCCGCAAGCGTGATCGGCCTGATAGCGGAGGTCGGACAGACCTGCCCGCAAGCCACGCAGTTCAATTGGCAGCCGCTTGAGCCGATTCGATTGTTCAGCACCGGTGTCCAGAGATTTTCCAGTCCGCCTTCAAATCCTGCCGGCTGGATGACATTGGTGGGACAGACCCGCATACATTGGCCGCACTTTACACACCTTTTTAGGAATTCTTCTTCCGCCAGTGAGCCGGGCGGGCGGATAACCTTGTAATACCAGTTACTGCCCAGCTTGTTCGATAGCCTTATTGCTCCTACGCCAAATAAGCCGCTGACGAGTGACAATGCAAAACCCCTTCGCGAAATATCAGGATTAGTAACCTCCCCTGCCGCTGAGGTCTTGGTCTGGTAAGCGATTACACTATGTTTGCAGCTATCGAGGCAATTGAAGCAAAGGACACATTCGCTTATTCTTATGTTGCCGGACGGCTCGCAGCCGCCTTCGCAATCACGGTCGCACAATCTGCAATTTACACATTCCCTTTGTTTCTTGCCGATTCGCCATATCGCAAATCTATCAATAATCCCGAATAAAGCGCCCAGCGGGCAAATAAATCTGCAATAAAAGCGAGGAATTGCCAGGTTGAGCAGGACTGCCGCCAGAAATACCGCAAAAATTAGCCAGCCTCCCTCGTAGAACCGCCTGGAAATAAAAATGAAGCTGGTCGGACTATCGACGATAGGCAGCAAGACCAGGTTGAATGAGCGGGTTATGACCGCAATAGGATCAAGCAGACCGACCTGTAAAGTGGCGGCGGCGGAAGGAAACGCAGCCAGGGCAAGAAATGCGACCAGAACATAGTATTTGACTCGCTGGGCTTTGCGGTACCGATTGAGCTGGACTTTGTGCGCAAGCTTTTTACCTCGCCTGCCCAAAAAGCCAACGAAATGATGCAATGAGCCGAAAGGACAAACCCAGCCGCAGAAAAATCGCCCGAATATTATTGTAAGTACAACTGTCGCCAGCGCCCACAATAAAGGCCAATAGAGAGTGTGTGTGGTCAATACTGTGCCGACTGCCACAAGCGGGTCGAGCTGGAAGAACCAGTCAATAGGCCAGCCGCGCAATTGCCAGAACTTGCTGCCGACCGTAGCCACGATGCAGAACCAGACAAACAGCGAGAAAAAAAATGCCTGGCTTATGCGTCGAGTGGCAACTATTTTCATAAGAACGCTCAGCTTATTGTCGCCCGCGCTGGCTTAAGTGATTCATAATCAGTCGTTCCCGCACTCGCTTTTTCCGCCTGGGCAAGGTAAGGCAAGTCCGAAACCCTCAAATCCAGCAAGGTGCATCCGTATGAATCAGCAGCTACGCAGTCAGTGCTTGCAATAAGCGTGTTGGCCCTCCGCAGGTCCGAGACGGAGCCGCCGGTTGGGCCGTTGGTCATCATAACCTCGGTGCCGTCCAGTATCACCAGGGTCGGCTTTACCATCATTGAAAGCTCAGCGATAATCGTGTTGATGTCCTGGTGAAAGATGTTGCGTCGCCCGCCCAAAAGCCCGTACCAGTTCTTCATCGACATTGAAGCGCCGGCCCGATGATGGTTTTTCACCGGCGCAATACCGATGAGCTTGTCAGCCTTCTCAAGCGGGCCGAAGAAGACAGGCCAATCCCTAATGAGTTTGCCCTCGGCAAGCGTTGTACGGCGGAAAAGATGCGGCTTGGGCAGAACAACGTCGGCCCTCGCTTCACTGGCTGCCTTGCCGACACTGCTCAACGTGAAGCAGCTTGCGGGGTCGTTGATGGGATTGTCGGTTACGATGACTTTTTTCGCTTTGCCCCGGCTGTAACACAGCCGTACCACCTCAGCAACCAATTGCGGATTGGCGGTTGCTCCAAGTATCGGCGGCGAGGCAAAGGCAACGTTAGGTTTTATCGCGACCACGTCACCAGGCTTGACGAATCTTTCTATCCCGCCGAGCAATTCTATCGCCTTGTCAACAGTTTTTACCCTGTCTTGCCCCTGAACAATGCTGATAGTCTGGCCGGCCTCGCGCGGTACGGAAAAGTCCGGTAGTGTTGCCGGCTCTCTCGTTTCTGAACGAGCTTCTGGCCCGGTCGGGTCATAGAGCAAATATGATGCCAGGCCGCAGCCAGCAATTGCGGCGCCGGCTTTGCCAACTCGCGTCAGCAAGTCCCGTCGCGCGATTTTTTTGCCGTTGGCCTCAGTCATTGCCTATCGCTTTTGCTGCTTCGCTGAGCTTGTCAGCGAGCGCCGCTGCTAATTCTTCTGCAGCCTGTCGGTTGTCGGCTTCGTGAATGCCGGCAACGAACGGCCCTACCGCAAAGACTATTTCAGTAGTGCCGTAGAAGTCAATAACTCTGCCCTGCCGGTTCTTGAGAGATTCATCGGTTGTCGGTTTAGCCGCCCCGCCATTCTCTATCAGAAAACGATAGTAGCTTTCGGCCATCTTCCGAGCATCGTTGGCATCGAGGCGTCTGCCGATAAATGCAGTGACCGTCCCATCACCCAGCTTGTACGCGGCGGTGAAGATATTGGTCAAGTCTTTGAAGCCGAAAGCGCTCGCCAGGTAAAGCCTATTACTACCCGCAACCAAACCTTCTTGAGGAAAGAACGTCAGCTCGACTATTTGCTCGTCTTTGTCAATAGCGAGTTCTGTCCGTATCTGCTCAGCGGTCTGGCTCATTGCGACGGACAACTCAGGCGACTCAGAAGAGCCGACCAGCTCAACATAGTATTTGCCGTGCACAAAGTACAGGCCGTTGCCGGTCCTATAACCAAAGCGCATATCGGGCAGAATCGCGACGTCAGCTCTTTTTTGCCGGCTGTAGACCGAAAACGCATTTCGCAGATTAGCCATATCGTAGATGAAAAGCTCCATCCACAGATTCTCATCCTGTGTGCCGGCAAAACGCTGGGTAAGCAATCTCTCAAAACCGGATTCGGTGTAAAGAGGGGCTTTGCCGTCGATTTTTTCGTAGAGATTTTCGGGGTTGTAGAATTCGCTTTCCGAGAGCTTTTTGAAGCCTTGCGGCAGCAAAGCGGTCAACGATATTTCGCCTTGTCTGGTCAGCGCCGGCGGTTTTGCCCCCACCACACCGGCGGCAACCGGATCCATGCCGAACCGGCTCATATCCACGTCGGCTTGTTTAAGTAAAACACCAGCGGCGACAAGAACCAGAAGAGCCAACAGGCAAATACTCACGACAGATTCCAAACGCCTTGCTGGGGCAGGAATTGAACTCATTAGCAACTCCGGACGTATTATTCTTTTGACTTGTCAACCGGCTCGGATTATACTTTGTGCTAACATTCCGGTCAATCCACTATTTCCCGGATTGTCATTGAGTGGCAGCTTGACAACATAATCGAAGGCGTCTATAATACGCCGACAGAAATCAGGTAGGTCCGCTTTCAGTAAGCGATAAGGAGAATGAAATGATTGACCATTCACAGTATTTAGCATTTTGGACACCGGGGCCCCTGGAGCTTATTGTTATTCTTGCCGTTCTCGTGCTGATATTTGGCAGAAGGCTGCCCGACATTGCCCGCAGCGTCGGTAGAAGCTTAACCGAATTTAAGAAGGGTATCAACGAAGCGAAAGAAACCAAAGACGATTTCGTGCACGACGTTAGAAGAGTGAAAAATGACGTTGTAGACCGGGCCAAGGACGCTTCGGGGTTAAACGACCTGGACAAGGACAACTAACGACTCTGATTCAGGGCTTACCTTAATTCGAGCCTGCCAGCGAAATGGACAATGGCAAGAAGAAGACAAAGAAGAACAAGAAGAACCACGACCCGGTCGTTGATTCCACCATGAGTCTGGGCGACCACATCGAGGAATTGCGCGCGCGGATGATTCTCGCCATTATCGGCCTGGTGGCCGGTGGTGCAATTTGTCTCATTTTTGGCTCCAAAATAATAACGTTTATGGAGCGACCATATATCGCAGTGATCGGCCAGGAAAACCGCCTCCAGGCGCTTGCACCGATAGACGGGTTCGTAACCTATCTAAAAATAGCCCTGATCTCGGGTCTGATATTTTCATCACCGTGGGTCTTCTATCAGTTGTGGATGTTCGTGGCTGCAGGGCTTTACCCACACGAGAAACGCTACGTATACCTCGTCGCACCTTTCTCTGCCATCCTGTTCGTCACGGGGGCTTTGTTCTTCATGCTCGCAATAGCACCAGCCGCCCTTCGTTTCCTGGTGACTTTCAACAAAAATGTCCTCGGCGTCAGCTCCAACTTCACCTTCAAAGATTATGTATCATTTGTCAGCACCCTAATGCTGGTCTTCGGCCTTGCCTTTCAGACTCCATTGGCTGTTTTTTTCTTGACCAGAACCGGCATTGTCTCAATCCAGACGATGCGCGAGTCGAGAAAGTATTTTCTGGTTCTTGCCTTTGTAGTCGGAGCAGTTGCCACACCTGGTCCCGATCCATTCTCGCAGGTTGCTCTGGCCATTCCGCTGTATCTCTTGTTTGAGTTAGGTATGCTGCTTAGCTACTTTGCGGGGCGGAAAGAAGAAGTCTGAAAACAACCAGCAATGATCGCAGGTCGTAGTCGCAGGGTATGCAGATTTCTGCATACCCATCTCTGCACATTTTTTGGTATGCACGGCATACCCTACATGACTGAACAATCTATGCTGACACTGATTAACACAAACAGAATGGTGCCGCCCATAGCGCCGATCGGCCTGGACTACGTTGCGGCAAGTGTCAGAAAAGCCGGCATCGATGTGGACGTACTTGACCTGTGCCTGTGCGACGACCCCGATGCCGCATTACGGAATTATTTTGCCGCTCACAGCCCTGAATTAGTGGGCATCTCATTCCGCAACGCAGATGACTCTTTCTGGCCGAGCGCCGAGTGGTTCGTACCTGCTCTGGCTGAGACGATCCGCAACATACGAACCCTGACCGATGCCCCGATTGTTCTTGGCGGCGTTGGTTTCTCTATCTTTGCTGAGCGTATCGTTGAGCACACCGGCGCTGATTTCGGCATACGCGGAGACGGTGAGAAAGCCGTGATTTCGCTGCTTAAGGAGCTGCGCCGAGGCAGAGGCTTTGAGCGCATAGACGGACTGATCTGGCGTCAGGCTTGTCCCGAGCGCAGTCGAGGGAATGGCCCCATTCGCAGCAATAAACCTGCTTGGCCATCGCCGCTTTCTTTGGCCACCAACCGTGACGCAATAAACAATTTTGCCTACTTCCAAAGAGGCGGCCAATGCGGCGTAGAGACTAAGCGAGGCTGCAACCGCTGTTGCTTGTATTGTGCCGACCACCTGGCCAAAGGAGTAACGTTGCGACTGCGTGACCCGGCGGAGGTTGCTGACGAAGTCGAGTCGCTGATAGGTCAGGGCGTAGAAGTGCTGCACCTGTGCGATTCCGAATTCAATATCCCGCGAGAGCACGCCTATGCCGTTTGCGAAGAATTCGTTCGCCGGTCGCTCGCAGAGCGTGTGCGATGGTACGCCTATATGGCGGTGGTCCCCTTTGATGCCGAGCTTGCCCTAATTATGAGCCGGGCAGGCTGTGTCGGCGTCGACTTTACGGGCGACTCTGCTTGCCCTTCAATGCTGAAAGCCTATCGGCAATCACATCTTAAAGAAGACCTTGCCTCAGCGGTCCGTTTGTGCCGTGAGCACGGCATAAAAGTAATGATAGACCTGCTGCTTGGCGGACCGGGCGAGACGTCCGAAACGGTGGCAGAGACAATCGACTTCATCAAGCGCGTTGAGCCTGATTGTGCCGGTGCGGCACTCGGCGTCAGAATCTATCCGGGTACGGGAATGGCCGACGTTGTAGCCGGCGAAATCCCACTTGCGGGGGACATTAGCCCCCGCCTGCCGGCGGGGGTACCCCGGCCAGTGGCCGGGGCTAAGGCCGAAACAAACCCGAATATCCACAGAAGATATGACGGCCCTGTGGATTTCTTTAGGCCGACTTTTTACATATCGCAAGCTTTAGGCCCACGACCGGCTAAGCTGGTACGCGATTTGATAGCCGGTGATAAAAGATTTTTTGAGCCGATGGAGGAAATACTACCCGAAACCGCTACAACCGGCCAGTCCACTGACCACAATTACAATGATAATACCGAGCTGGTTGAAGCAATCAAAAAGGGAGCTCGCGGCGCATACTGGGACATTCTGCATGAACTGCGGAGCAGCTAATCGAGTACGATTTCATCCTGGTAGGCTGGGGCAGTTACCTGCCAGCCGGTTTTCTGCCTGATGTAGTCAGCAAAATGCTCCGTACTTTCGGGCTCACCGTGCACGACAAAAACTCGCCTGGGCGGTTTTTTCAGGCCGCTCAGCCATTTCAAAAGCTCGTCCCTATCGGCATGGGCTGAGAATCCGTTGATTTGCACGACTCTCGCCCTAACCGGATATTCTCTGCCGAGTATCCTGACCTGCTTTTCGCCGTCAACGATTCGCCGGCCGAGCGTGCCTACAGCCTGATAGCCGACAAACATTATCGTACTTTCGGGTCTGGAAATGTTATTAACCAAGTGGTGTTTTATCCTTCCGCCCGTACACATTCCGGACCCCGCTATAACCATAATCGGCTTTTTCATACGGTTAATCGCCTTAGACGCCGCCACAGTCTCAACCATTTCAAGGCCCGGAAATCTAAAGGGCGATTTGTGCCTCTCGACATACTCAGTCAGCTCGTGGTCATAAAGCTCCGGATGCTGCTCGAAAATCCTTGTGATACTTGTAGCCATAGGACTATCAAGAAAGACCGAAAGGTGCGGCACAGCCCTTTCCAGCACAAGCTCATTTATGTAGTATAGGACTTCCTGCGAGCGCTCCAGCGCAAAACTTGGAACGATGATGTTACCGCGTGCTCGCCTGGTCGAATTTATCACTTCAGCAATCGCCTTTTTCATATCCTCGCGGCCCTGATGGATTCTATCGCCATAGGTGGACTCGACCAGTACGTAGTCGGCCTGGTCAACATAAGCCGGGTCATGCACGATGGGTCTATCGGGTCTGCCGATGTCTCCTGAGAATAGGATGCTTCTGGCCTGGCCGTTTTCGCCGGCGGTGACTTTTATTATGGAAGAGCCGAGCACATGCCCGGCATCGCAGAAAGTCGCCTGAACCCCCGCCTGCGCGGGGATTAGCCCCCGCGCTGGCGCGGGGGGCAGCCCCTGCCGCGAAGCGGCAGGGCTAATCTGGACGGGCTGCTTATATTTGACCGGCGAAAATTGTGGAAAGCACGCCTCAGCGTCAGCCTGGGTGTACAGTGGAACTACCGAATATGGACCCTTTCGGCCCTCTCGCTCGTGTCTTCGGCGCTTGAACTGGGCATCTTCCTCCTGTAACTTGGCTGAATCCAATAATATTATCCGTGCAATTTCAGCCGTAGCAGCGGTGCAGTATATCTTGCCCTTGAATCCGTCTCGAACCAGCTTGGGCAACAAGCCGCAATGGTCCAGATGCGCGTGAGTCAACAGTACCGCATCTATGCTGTCGGGCCCTACAGCGAACGCCTCCCAGTTTCTCGCCAGCAGATGTCGTTCCTGATATAGCC
>Ga0299912_10002040_pt1 | contig 16483 bp, 12 predicted proteins | sample RVTome_2_FD_207667 | JGI IMG/M metagenome (GOLD analysis project Ga0299912, IMG submission 207667) | Soil microbial communities from uranium-contaminated site in the Upper Colorado River Basin, Wyoming, United States - RVT95D214 (version 2) ... | reverse complement strand
GCATTACGGGTTTGCTTTCGCTGTAGCCCATACTCTTGTATAGCCTCTGGGCATAGGTGTTGTCTTCTCTTACTTCAAGTGTTATTTTCCCACAACCAAGTTCCCTTGCCTTTGCACAGACTGCTTCCATTAACCTACGGCCTATACCCATGCCACGATACTGTACGAGGACAACGATATCGTGTATGTTGATAAAAGGTTTCGCGGTAAATGATGCAAAATTGATAAAGCAGACGGCCAGTCCCACATATTTCCCGCTGTATTCCGCCAGCAGAACCAGTCCCGATGGATGTTCCTGTAGTCCGGTTATTACCTTTTCTGCTGTATCCTTTGTATAGGGAGGAAGCTCTCCGCCCATATGATCGGCCATATAATGGTTCAGCAGCTCAACAATGGCCTTCCGCTGCTTAGGATCGGTATAATCGCATACATTTACTGTTACCATTTCGTTTCAACAGGATGTAACGCGACAAAAATAACCTTTTTTAATTTCCGGAATTTCACCGGTACTGATAAAATCGGGCTCACCCTTTTAAGACATAAACACTCATTCGTTGTCCTGATGGCGAATACCATTAGAAAATAATTTTTACAGGACCAAATAATATTTCACATTTAGTTTATCGAATGACTTTTTTAGTAACTTGCGTCCTTCTTTAGGATAATTAGTGACCGTTTAGCCAGTTTCTGTAAATGATCGCACAAAAAATTTCACGAGTTCTCGTAGTCGTTATACTTTTTCTGTTTTGCACTGTTCTGAAGTCGCAGGATATTGACTCGATTGTTATTTCAGGAATTAGCGATCGTGTCTCGCTGGATGCATACCTGAAAGGATTATCCGGATTCCGGTTTTTCTATAGCGAAAATCTCCTCAACGAGGTGTTTCTGTATGATACGGATAACGGGAAAAATCTGAAACAATATTTCGACCAGACTTTGATGCAGAAGGGAATTGCCTGCCTCGTTTATAAAAATAGAAACATTGTATTCGTTGAGCGCAACAAACTGATTTTTAAAGGACAGGAGGACCTTACCGAAGGGAATGGGGATGGCAGTATATACTCTGTTGTCAGTATTGGTGATCCGATGCTCGCGGGGAAATATAAGAAAGCTATGTTAAACGGGTATGTCCGTAATGGCAAAACCGGCGAAATTTTACCGGGGGCTGTAATACACGTTCCGAACCTGAATATGGGCGTAATAACAAACCAGGTAGGTTATTATTCAGTAGAGTTGCCCATTGGCAAACAACCTGTTATTTACAGCTATGTCGGCTTCGAAGATAAGGAAGTCCAGGTAAACATGATATCACCCGGTAGTTACGATGTAGAACTTTTTGAAAGCACGATAGCCATCGATCAGGTAATTATCACCAGCAAGAGCGATGCAAATGTGGTAAGTACAGAAATGAGCATATTACGGCTCGATGCCCGGACCATTAACACGATTCCCGTTCTTATGGGCGAGCCTGATCTGTTAAAAACGATGACGCTTCTTCCGGGGGTCCAGTCTTCGGGCGACATGGCCTCTGGTTTTAACGTACGCGGGGGCAATGCCGACCAGAATTTAATTCTTCTCGACGATGTGCCCATTTACAATTCGAATCATTTGTTCGGCATGTTCTCGATCGTCGATACCAGGACCATTGAAAATCTTGAACTTTATAAAGGCGGAGCCCCGGCACGATATGGCGGTAGGGTATCGGCATTCATGGATATAGATCTTAAAGAAGGAAATCTCAAGGAATGGGAGGGCAATGGAAACATTGGACTGTTCAGCAGTAAACTTACATTACAGGGGCCTATTGTAAAAGAGAAAGTATCTCTTATATTCGGGGGCAGAACTACGTATTCCGATTGGATATTGAAACGTATTCCGGACCTGGATATTCGAAAAAGCCGTGCCAATTTTTACGATTTGAATTCAAAATTGAATGTTACCCTGAACCGGAAAAACAGGTTAAGCTTATTCTCATACATTAGCCACGATTATTTCGATCTTGCCGGGCGGAATTCTTATGAATACAAAAATTGGCTGGGTTCGATAAAGTGGAACTTCATTGCCGGTGATAAGCTTACCTTTTCGCTCTCAGCCTTTGTCAGCGATTATGAAACTTTCTCTGTCGAAAAGAACAATCCTGTCAATGCATATAGTATTGGTACAGGAATCATGCAGACCGGTATAAGATACAGAGTACTCTTTACTTTAGGAGAGAAGCACTCACTTGAAGGAGGTATTGAAGGTAATTATTTTAATTTTTTCTCCGGAGAAAGAGAACCATACGGTGTGGAATCGAACAAAGATCCTCTAGAGATTGAAAATGAACAATCAGCTGAAATGACAGCATATATCCAGGATGTATATGATATTTGGCCACAACTTTCCCTATCGGCCGGATTGCGTTATTCCTGGTACATGTGTCTGGGTCCGGCGACAGTAAATCTGTATGAAGAAGGAGGATATATTGATAATACAACATTGGTAGGAAGTAGGGAATATGGAAGTGGTGAGATCATAAAATCCTATCCGGGTCTTGAACCACGCCTCGGGTTGCGCTATTCCCTTGGAGCTTTAAGCTCCCTGAAACTGGGTCTGAGCAGGAATTACCAGTATATGCATATACTTACTAACAGCACGGTGGTGATACCTACCGATACCTGGAAATCAAGCGATTTATATATCAAACCTGCCATGAGTGATCAGGTTACCTTAGGGTTTTTCAGGAATTTCCAGAAGGGCATGATTGAAACATCAGCGGAGATCTATTATAAAAAAGTTTATAATGTTCTTGAATATAAGAATGGCGCCGAATTGCTTATGAACGAAAACATCGAACAGGATGTGCTTTCGGCCGAAATGGATGCCTATGGTATAGAGCTGCTGTTCAGGAGAAATGCGGGTCGGTTGACAGGGTGGGTGAGTTACGCCTATTCCCGCTCATTTCTTGTGACAACAGGAGCCGATCCGGAACTTTTGATCAACGAAGGCAGGAAATACCCGGCTTATTATGATAAACCTCACGACATTTCGGTTGTAGCCAGCTACAAAATCTCACGCAGGTTCACGTTCAGTTCATCATTTACTTATAGTACTGGTCGCCCTGCGACTTATCCCGAATCAGTTATCCCAGTGTATAATAACCCGGTTATAGTTTATAGCGACAGAAATAAATATCGTTTGCGCGATTATCACCGCCTTGACCTTTCGCTGATCTGGGATACGAGTTTGCGAAAGAAGAGGTGGTTTTACAGCAATTGGGTATTTTCAATATACAATGTGTATGGCCGGAATAATGTATACTCAACATATTACAAGAAGGATATACCTACAGCGAAAAATGATTACAAGAAGTTTGCCTTATACGAATTGTCCATTATTGGTACACCCATTCCATCCATCACATACAATATAAGATTCTGAACATGACGCGAATACTTTTTATAATTACTGGTCTGATATTTTTAGTCGGTTGCAGCGAAGTATATGAACCGGATATTGAGCGGGTTGATCCTTTTCTGAATATCGAAGGGTATATTTCTACAAAGCCCGGTTTACAATATGTTTATATCCGATATTCCAGGTCGTATAACGATCGCCCATATTTTACAGGTGAATCGGGAGCAACCGTATTTGTGACAGATAATAACGGAAATCGCAACAATTATGAAGATTTCGGCAATGGGGTTTATCGGCTCGAATTGACAGAAGAGAATGTAGCCGAAATTGGTAGTTCTTACACACTCGAGGTAATCACACGCGATGGAACAATATACAGGTCCACACCACAACAGGTAGTTCCAAGTCCTGAAATTCACGATTTATACTGTGAGTTTGACCGGCAAACTATACTCACCGAGAATACTTACGGAGAAGCTTTTGAACAGGAATATGAAGGGATTAACCTGATTCTAGAAACAAATGGAATATTGACCTCAGATAATTATTATCTGTATCATTATATCGGTTATGAAGAGCATCACTCAATGATCCGATATGACGTTTCCGAGTTTAATATATACCGTCACCGCCGGTTAAGCGGAAAATATTTCAATATTATTCATACAGTGAATGCCGATGAATTTGGCAACTTTGAGGTTAGAAATGATAAACTTATGTTTATCATTACTGATGATATGACCAACTATAATCCTATTATTCCTGATACGTTTTCGGTTACAGGAACTCAATTTGAAGGCTTGCTTTTCAAATTAGAACAATCCTCATTATCATCCGATGCATATACATATTATCGTGATGCCGAGAGACAGCTTGAAGCAGAGGGCCGGCTCTTCGATCCCACACTGGCCCAAGTTACGGGGAACATTCAATGTATCAGTAACCCGGATGAGAAAGTAATAGGGGTATTTTACGCAGCCGATGTTTCCGATTATTATACCTATATGTTCGTGGATTATGAGGGACAGACCTATACAGATCGGCTCGATTCTTTCCCTGAACTATGGCTCGATACCTGCTCATGGGGTATTCCTGATGACTGGATATCGCCTCCGTTTTAATAGAAACAGTAAAATCTCGTGATGAAACATATTTCTATGGACATACAGATCCTCAGCATACGGCATCAAATCGCATCTTGTCTTCTTATCAGTCAGTTACTTTTTTCTATTGGTTTTTCAGACAATGCATCTGCAAAAACCGAATACAGAGAGTATGTAACCTGTCATGTTGGGCGCAATACATATATTTCAGGTGAACCGATTTTTTATAAAGCATTATGCAGGTCGAATTTACCCGATAAGAGGTTACTGAGTGAAGTTCTGTATATAGAACTGATCGATATAAATGAAAAAAGCCTTATTGCACAGGTGCTTCAGGTCGACAACAACACTGCTTCATCCGTGGTAAATATACCGGATACTCTTGCCACCGGACTGTATTTTCTGAAAGGGTATACCCAGTGGATGAAAAATTTCGATGAATCTTCGTTCTCTTCAACACCCATATTTGTTTATAATCAGTATGATGATGAAGCTTTACAGGCACTTTCGGTATTCAAGCTTTCCTTTGAACCCGAGATATGCATTCAGGGAGGAAAAATGATTTCCGATTTACCGGTGAAAGTACTTGTTAGAGTTCCGGGTTTGTTTGGAAGAAAACTGGAGATCAGTCTGGAAGAAGGCTATCTTCTGAAAAGTGTTCAGAAAGTTGTAACTAATCCGGAAGGTGAGGCAGAGTTCATATTTATTCCGAAAATGGGCATGAATTACAGGCTCACTGTTACCGATTCGATTCATGGCAGTGCATCCATAGCGTTACCTCCAGTAGAATATTCAGGGTATTCAATGAATCTTCTTTCTTCCGGGAAAGAGAATTTTCTGATCAAAATTACGGGGAGTAACGTACCTCCTGAACCTCTCAAACTTTGCATTTTTGCAGATGGTACTGTTTTATCGGAAATGATGTTACAACCGGAACAACTTGACCACGAAATGTATTTACAATATCCGGCACATCAAGATTATTTTGAAATACGCTTACAAAATCTCCGTGGAGAAATACTCATAAGGCAGCCTGTATTTATACCTCCTGCCGACATTATAAGACCTGATAAACAAAGCAACAGGTATACAACCCGTGAAGAAATTACAATACCCTTAAATCTGAAAGAATTGTCCCTTCAGCAGAAATCGGGAGTATCGGTAAGCGTGAACAGACTACTGTTCGATAAAAATGAGTCCGGAATGTCAGACAGTAATATGAATTATTGTTCTGAAGTTGCCTTGCAGGAACAGAATATACGGTTCATTCTACCCAGGTATTATCCTGGTCCGTTGTATAATAGTCATGCGAATATTCAATATCCGGCGGAAGATATGGGTTTGCTGTTTACCGGCCGTATTACTCCTGGTCCAGGTACACTGGTTATGCATAATTATATGGTAATGCTTGTAGTAAAAGATACAATGGGCTCTGTTGTAGCTGCAACTACCGATTCTTTGGGATGTTTTTCCATGTTGCTTAATGAATGTGGAAACAAAGAAGGCCAATTGATATTATTTTCCGATGGTGTTTCTTTGATTAAAGATAACAAGTTAGAGCTTGATGAGAATTTTTTCTATCGCTCCTCTCGTATGAATAATCAGAATAGACTGATCCGGGAACAGGACTCTGGATTTATCAAAGTCATGCAGGATGAGGCACAACGTGTTCTTATCCAGAAAGCCTTTGGAAATAACAACACCGGAACGGATCTTTCTCTTTCCGGCTCAACTTGTTCAGTCGAACGATTTTATGGAGAACCTGAGATCACGGTTTATCCGGGTATTTTCTTTTTTCTGCCGAACTTTGAAGAGATAGCACGGGAAATACTCCCAAGGGTCCGTTACAAGTATACAAAGGACGAGTGTGAATTACTAGTATATCATACCGAGGATAATACCCATTCGTATCATCCCGTTGTGTTTATCGACGGTATTTATATATCCGATTATCGCTTGTTGTATGAGATGAACTCCGATGATATTCAGCGTATCGAGATCCAGTCGGGTTTGCGTGTATCAGGACAGTTGCTTTATGACGGTCTGCTATCCATCTTTACAACGCCGAAATACAAGGCCGGGAAAGCAAGAAAGGATGCGAATATTAATTACTCCATACCAGGATATGTGAACGTGAATTCGGAATATTCACCGGATATTGAGGCAGTATTGAAAAATCCGAAAATTCCCGTTTTTGCTAATCAGTTGTATTGGAATCCCTTACTTTTACCGGATGAAAACGGTACGGCTGAAATTCGATTTACTACTTCCGACGAGGAAGGAGAATATGTTATCGAGATCATGGGAATAACAACCGATGGAATCCCGGTACAGTATCGGAAACATTTTGAGGTAGGAGCAAATTATTAAGTAATAAAAAGGTGAGCTGACAAATGAAGAATTTTATTTTCCTGCTGGCATGTTTGGCTCTCGCACAAACTGGTTATTCACAGACAGTGAAGCTTGGATCAGAAAAATATCCTGAGCATCGCTTCTATCCATTAAAAGGTCAGATTTACAATACGACCTACAGGCAGATTAAAGGTGATGCCTTCCTTACAGAAGACTGGATCATCGGAACGATTCATCTGAACAATGGGAGGAACATTCCGGAAGTGAAATATAAATTCGATACCTATTCACAGATTGTTATCATTTATAATGATGCCCTGAAACGACTTATTCTTCCTGAAGAAAACTTAGTAACCGGATTTACATTTACCGATGGAAAATTGAACCGTTATTTTAAAAGAGTAAACAGCGATCTAGGCGTCAGAAAAGTTCATTCCGATTATTTTCTGGAAGTGTTGCATGAGGGAGAAATCTCTTTCTACAAACTATATCTGAAAACGGTTTTACCCTTGCGGGTTCCTGAAATGCCCTTTATCGATGAATTTGTAGATGAAAAGCACTATTATCTTTGTATTAATGGGATGTATGAACCGGCCCGGTTAACGAAATCGTTCCTGAAACAAAGATTTCCCGGATATAGAAAGGAAATTTCACATTATGCGCGCAAGAACAATCTCAGATTAAAAGACGAAACAGATTTTGCTAACATGATCTTCTACCTCGGACAATATACGAATCAGGTAAACTAAGAAATTCCAGCTTAACATAAGCCTCGAACCTGGCATGTTATGATAGTCAGGATTTTTCTCCGCTCCTTCTTTCAATTCTTCTGAAATAGATATCTTTGTGCGCTGAATTCATAAAGAATAGCATGACGAACATACGTAATTTCTGTATTATAGCTCATATCGATCATGGTAAAAGCACCCTTGCCGACCGACTTTTAATGGCCACACATACTCTTTCGGAAAGGGATTTTAAGGACCAGGTGCTCGATGATATGGATATTGAACGCGAGCGGGGTATTACCATCAAGAGCCATGCAATACAAATGGAATACGATCTGGACAATCAGCATTATATTTTGAACCTTATTGATACACCCGGTCATGTCGATTTTTCCTATGAAGTTTCACGGTCGATATCGGCATGTGAAGGTGCTCTTCTGATTATCGATGCCACACAGGGCATCCAGGCACAGACTATTTCCAACCTCTACCTGGCCATCGATCATAATCTTGAGATTATCCCTGTAATGAATAAGATGGACATGCCCAATGCCATGCCCGAAGAGGTTAAGGATCAGATCGTCGATCTGATCGGGTGTAACCGTGCCGATATTATTGAGGCAAGTGGGAAAACAGGTTTGGGAGTTGATCGGATTCTCAAAGAAATTGTGTTGAAGATACCGCCTCCCAAAGGAGATCCCGATGCTCCATTGCAGGCCCTGATTTTCGATTCGGTCTTCAATTCGTACCGTGGCATTTTCTCGTACTATAAAGTCATTAATGGAACAATACACACCAACGACTTTGTCAAGTTTGTAGCAACAGGCCGTGAATATTATGCCGAAGAGGTTGGTGTGCTTAAATTGAAGCCGGATCCGAGAAAAGAAATTGGTGCGGGGGATGTGGGATATATCATTTCCGGGATAAAATCTTCTCGTGAGGTGAAGGTCGGCGATACCATTACACATGTCGAACGACCCTGCGATAAGACTATCGAAGGTTTTGAAGATGTAAAGCCCATGGTGTTTGCAGGAATCTACCCGGTTGTTGCCGACGATTATGAAGAGCTTCGTGCCTCGATGGAAAAGCTCCAGCTTAACGATGCCTCCCTTGTTTTTGAACCTGAATCGTCAGCAGCACTGGGCTTTGGCTTCCGGTGTGGTTTTCTCGGATTGCTGCATATGGAAATCGTGCAGGAACGCCTCGATCGTGAATTCGATATGGACGTCATTACAACCGTTCCCAATGTTTCCTTTAAGGCATATACCACAAAGGGCGAAGTGATTGACGTACACAATCCCTCCGGACTTCCTGCTCCCACGCTGATCGATTATATCGAAGAACCCTATATTCATGCCCAGGTCATCTCAAAATCGGAATATGTGGGAATAATCATGAAACTGTGCATCGATAAAAGGGGTGTACTTAAAAATCAGATCTATCTAACCAGCGACAGGGTCGAAATTACTTTCGAAATGCCGCTTTCCGAAATTGTATTCGATTTTTATGATAAGCTAAAAAGCATTTCAAAGGGGTATGCCTCGTTCGATTATCATCAGACAGGGTATAAACTTGCCCAGCTTGTAAGGCTTGATATTCTCCTCAACGGCGAAATGGTCGACGCTCTTTCGTCGCTGATCCATCGCGATCATGCCTATGCATTCGGGCGTAGGATCTGTGAAAAGCTGAGAGAGCTGATCCCACGGCAGCAGTTCGATATTGCCATACAGGCGGCCATCGGGTCGAAGGTAATTGCCCGTGAAACGGTGAAAGCGGTGAGGAAAGACGTTACAGCTAAATGTTATGGAGGCGACATAACCCGAAAACGCAAACTCCTGGAAAAACAAAAGAAAGGGAAAAAACGCATGCGTCAGGTAGGGAATGTGCAGGTGCCTCAGTCGGCTTTCCTGGCCGTGTTGAAGCTGGATTAATCCAAATTGCGCATTAAAAGATGCGTAATCGCATAAGGTCTTTGTAATCAATCCCGATAAATCGGGTTTGAAACAATCACTATATCGGGATTAACAGTTACGAATCGTTATCGTTTTTTCTTCCTGTATTTTGCAGCATTAATTTTGAGTCCGGATTTCCATGCCCGGCCAATACGACGGCCTACGTTATAGTATGAATTAGAATTGATGGAGAAAAGAATCGGGTCGAGACTTTTCATATAAGGATAGCCCCTCCTGATATATTTTCTTGAGCTGTATGTCTGAACGATTTCTCCCAGGTAAATCTCGCTGCCGTTGTTCAGATTAATAGAGTCGATCAGTTTGCATTCAATGTTTAAGGGTGTTTCACGAATCATCGGGGCATTTTTCAGTTCTCCATAAAAAATGGAAAAGAGTGCAGCTTTATCAACGGAATCTCCGCTATGCATTCCGACAAAGTCAGTCACTGCAAGCATGGACGTGTTCGGGATATTGATACTGAATGTCTTGGTGGCTTTTATTCCTTCGTTTGTCAGATGACTGTCGATAAGAGTAACTGAAACCATGGGTGGTTTGTGCTGAACAATCCCTACATACGAGATCGTGATAAAATTTGGGTATCCGTTGATGAGTGTACCCACAATCACAGTAGGCATGGGATATATGTAAGGATGTGCTCCCAGGGTGATTTTTTCCATTTAATGTATTTCTTCGTGAATACTTTTCGACTGAATTATTTGCTTTGCTCTATTTTGAGCGACAACTCTTTCAATAGCTTCTCTTCGACTATTGCCGGGGTATCAATCATGATGTCACGCCCTGCATTATTCTTTGGAAAGGCAATAACGTCACGTATAGAGTCAAGCCCTGCGAATAAAGCCACCAGTCTGTCGAAACCAAAGGCAATTCCGCCATGAGGAGGAGCGCCGTAATGGAACGCATTCATCAGAAATCCGAATTGTTCTTCAGCCTGTTTTTCACTAAATCCCAGGGTTTTAAACATTTTTTGTTGCAGAGTTTTATTGTGTATCCGGATGGATCCTCCACCTATTTCAATGCCGTTGATGACCAGGTCATAGGCATTTGCCCGTACCTTTGCGGGATCGGAATCGAGCAGTGGAATATCTTCGGTTCGCGGCGATGTAAAAGGATGGTGTTTGGCATAGAATCTTTTGTCCTCATTGTTCCATTCTAGCAAGGGGAAATTGAGAACCCAAAGGGGTGCAAAAGTATCTTTCTTTCGTAAACCTAATCTGTTACCCATTTCCAGTCGCAGTTCACTTAAAGCGACAAGTGTTTTTGATATATCACCAGCTAAAATCAGCAAAAGATCGCCTTTTTTAGCACTTAATACTTTGCCCCATTTTTTCAGATCTTGTTTTGAATAAAATTTTTCTAATGGAGACTTATATGTCCCGTCTTCATTAAATTTTATCCAAGCCAATACTTTGGCTCCTATTTGAGGTTTTGTAACAAATTCGGTAAGTTCATTGAGTTCTTTATTTGAATAATTAGCACAATGTTTCGCATTAATTGCACCAATATAATTTACGTTATCAAATACGACAAATCCTTTTCCTTTTGCAATGCCAGTCAGATCTTTAATTTTCATTTTAAAACGGATATCAGGTTTATCATTTCCATAAGTATTCATTGCTTCATCATACGACAGTATTGTAAACGGCTTTTCAATCCTATACTGTAATGACTTAAAGTAGCTTTTATCTCGTTTCTTTATTGTCTTCAAAATATGTTTTATTAATCCTTCAAATGTTACCAGTATATCTTTCTGCTCAACAAATGCCATTTCGCAGTCGATCTGGGTAAATTCCGGTTGCCTGTCAGCACGGAGGTCTTCATCGCGAAAGCATTTTACAATCTGGAAATAACGATCGAAACCGGCGACCATCAGCAACTGTTTGAAGGTTTGCGGTGATTGCGGAAGGGCATAAAATTGTCCGGGATTCATTCGTGAAGGTACAACAAAATCACGTGCACCCTCGGGTGTCGATTTGATCAGTACAGGCGTTTCGATTTCGATGAAGTTTTTACTACTCAGATAATATCGTACTTCCTGAGCCATCTGGTGCCTGAGTTGCAAACTTTTCTTCATGACGTTTCTCCTCAGGTCGATATAACGGTACTTCATGCGGAGTTCCTCACCTCCATCGGTGTCGTCTTCAATTGTAAAAGGAGGAACTTCCGAGGGATTCAAAACAACAATGGTTTCAGTTATAATTTCAATTTCGCCTGTGGGTATTTTAAGGTTTTTATTACTCCGTTCGGCCACCATTCCTGTGATCTGTATTACAAATTCCCGCCCCAGTTTCCTGGCTTCTTTACACAGACCAGGGTTTGTTTCCATATTGAAAACCAGTTGTGTAATGCCATAGCGGTCGCGCAGATCGATAAATGTCATTCCTCCCAGGTCTCTCGACCGTTGAACCCAGCCGCAGAGTGTTACCTTGTTTCCGACATGATGCATATTTAATTCGCCACACGTATGAGTCCTGTGCATTTTGTTCTATTTTTACCTGAGCATTTCAGAGATTTAACTAGAATTTTTTCAGGGTATGAAGATAGCAAGAAATTCCCGCCCATAGATAATGGTTTAATTATATCAGGGAGTTTTTACAGTGAAGGAAGATTTTTTAACGGACGAATATTTTATGAAACAGGCGCTCGAAGAAGCCCGGAAAGCCTGGGCTCGCGAAGAAGTGCCTATAGGAGCTATTGTTGTAGCAAATCGCCAGATTATTGCACGGGCACACAATCTGACCGAGACATTGAATGATGTTACTGCACATGCTGAAATGCAAGCTATTACGGCTGCTGCGAATCATTTGGGTAGCAAATATCTGAACGAATGCACTTTATATGTTACCCTGGAACCCTGTATTATGTGTGCCGGTGCGCTATTCTGGTCACAACTCACAAAACTGGTTTTCGGGGCTTCCGATCCAAAGAATGGATACCGGCTATGTAATTACCCTTTGATTCATCCCAAAACCGAGGTTATTACAGGAATTTTGAAACATGATTCGGAGATACTCCTTAAGCAGTTTTTTCATAAAAGAAGGGAGTAAGACAAGACATTGTTAACTGATTTTTGGAATCAAAATATATACGATATATTTAACAAAAATTCCGATATCAGATGATTATCGATATCAAACGTACCGTAATAAAAACGCAACTTCGCAGGTTCCTGACACTGATTGGATTCCTGTTCGTGATTGTAATTGTGATCCTGATTGGGAGCCTCAGAAAGGATTTCCTGGGACTATCTAAGTATACATGGGCACTGATAATCGGGTGTATTTACATAATAGCCCTGATACTTGAATCTTTTCTGGAACTCAATTATATATACTTCAGCGATGAAGATGATCTCGTTATTCTGCGTTTTTTTTCAATGAGCATGTTCAGCCGGAAAAAAAATTCAATTGAGATTCCCAAGCAGGTATTTCGCGGGTATGAAATTAAAAAAACACTTTTTGGGTTGAAGAAAAAAATTATTCTCTTCCAGCGTTTGAAGGATAAAGATGTAAAATATCCGGCTGTGAGTATTACAGGATTGAATTCTCAGGAATTCCAGATACTGATTAAAACCCTGGACAGGTATAAGTAAAAACAAACGAAACAGTTAGGTGAAATATGGACAACCTGCAAATGAAGATTGCCCTTACCATGATTCCGCAGATAGGGCCAAAATTGGTGAGACGATTGGTATCCTATGCAGGGAGTGTCGAGGCAGTATTCAACGAAAAAAGACGGTTTCTGGAGAAAATTCCCGGAATTGGTGAGGTACGGGCGACACATTTTGATTCTAAAAAACTGCTTTCAGGAGCAGAAAAGGAATTGCAGTATATTCAGAAAGAAGGAATTCTTTCCCTTTTTTATCTTGATAAGGATTACCCTGTACGCTTGCGGGAATGTGAAGATGCTCCGGTAATAATTTATGTAAAGGGGACCGTCGATTTCAATGTCTCGAAAGTCATAAGTATTGTAGGAACACGGAATGCCTCGGAATATGGAAAATCGTGCACGGAAGAAATTGTTGCTTATCTCGCGGCCCAATACCCCGATTTACTTGTAGTAAGTGGTCTGGCCTATGGAATTGATATTGCGGCACATAAAGCAGCATTAAAGTATAATATAAAGACTATTGCCGCCCTGGCTCATGGATTTCGATTCATCTATCCTTCACTTCATAGTAATTACGCAAAAAAAATTGTTGCCCAGGGAGCTCTTGTTACTGAGTTTCAGAGCGATTGCAAGCCCGATCCGGGTAACTTTGTCAGCCGGAACCGTATTATCGCCGGCCTGGCCGATGCCACTCTGATTGTTGAATCAGCCGTAAAGGGAGGAGCATTGATTACAGCCGACCTGGCAAATTCCTATAATCGTGAAGTATTTGCAGTACCCGGCAGGAGCAGCGATATATTATCAGGGGGATGTAACAATCTAATCAAACAAAATAAAGCCGCCCTGGCAGAAAACGGATCCGATATCGAATTTGCGATGGGCTGGTACATGGAAAAGAAAAAACCTGTATTGATCCAGAAATCATTTTTCATACAGTTAAAGCCAGAGGAAGAAAAAATAATGCAGTATCTTCAGGAGAAGGGCGATTCCCCTCTCGACGAAATCGGCATATCGCTTGGAATGCCTGTTGCTATGGTATCGGCCACATTATTAAACCTCGAATTCAGTGGTCTGGTAAAAACATTACCCGGCAAATATTACCGGAAGATTTAAAGAAAAAATCCAGGATGAATATTTATTTTCGCATTATGATCCATATTCTTAGTATTCAATGCATCTGATTGATACACATTCACACCTTTATCTTGATGATTTTACTGGCGATATCGACGAGGTCATTCAACGCGCCTTTCATTGTGGAGTGGAAAGAATTTTTTTACCCAATATCGATTCTGATACCATAGTTCCGTTGCATAAACTGGCCGACAGATATCCTCAAAGGTTAATCCCTCTGATGGGTCTTCATCCGACACATGTAAAGGAGAATTATAAAACAGAACTGGATGCAATATTTCAACAACTAAAGAGATATGCATATAAAGGTATTGGTGAGATCGGTATCGATCTATACCATGACAGAAGCTTCCTGGATGAACAAAATGATGTATTTGAGAAACAACTCGAAATGGCTCTTATGTTGGATATTCCTGTTGTGATCCATGCACGTGATTCCTTTCATGAAATATTGAGAATAGTAAAACAAAAAAAGTTTGAAAAAGTTACCGGAATTTTTCATGCATTTACAGGAAATAAGGATCTTGCAGAGGAAATTACTTCCATGGGATTCATGCTGGGAATAGGAGGGATACTTACCTATAAAAATTCAAAGCTTTCTGAAGTTGTGAAAGCAATAGACATTGAAAATATTGTTCTTGAATCAGATTCCCCTTATCTTGCACCGGTACCATACAGAGGTACAAGAAATGAATGTAGCTATCTTATCTATATTGTGCAAAAGGTGGCTGAAATAAAAGGCCTAACACCTGATGAAGTTGGTACTATTACCTCACACAACGCAAAGAAGATATTTAAAATTGAATAACTGCTTATGGCAAGGTCCATTTCATTATTGATTATTTATACAGGAGGTACCATTGGTATGAAACATAACCCGGAGACCGGAACATTAATTCCATTTCCGTTCGATAATATTCTCGATGAGATACCAGAATTAAAAAAGACCGGATTTCAATTGAGTTCTTATACATTTAATCCTTTACTCGATTCTTCAAATATTAATCCCTCGCTCTGGATTCAACTAGCCGAGATTATCAGGGAAAATTATTCACGCTTCAACGGATTCATTGTTCTTCATGGAACCGATACCATGGCGTTTTCTGCTTCTGCATTAAGTTTTATGCTTGAAAATCTGACAAAACCAGTAATTTTTACCGGATCGCAATTACCTCTTGGTTCATTGCGAACCGATGCTAAGGAAAATCTGATAACTTCCATCGAAATTGCAGCTACCCGTCGCGCCGAAGAACCCGTTATTCCCGAGGTAGGGATTTTTTTTCAGAATATACTTTTCCGGGGAAATCGAACCATCAAGCACAATGCCGAAGAATTCAAAGCATTTCAATCCTATAACTATCCTCCACTGGCAGAGAGCGGGGTACATTTGCGGTTTAACTATTCTGCAATTCATTATCCCCCGGCTGATAGTACCCTCGTTATTTATACAATACTTGATCCCAATGTAACGATCCTGAAACTTTATCCGGGTATTCAGCAAAAGGTTGTTAAGGCAGTGCTGGCTATTGAAGGATTGCGTGCCGTTGTTCTTGAAACGTTCGGAGCAGGCAATGCCCCAAACGAAAAATGGTTCCTGGGTGAGATTGAAAAAGCTATAAAGGCGGGTGTTATAATTGTCAGCGTTACACAATGTGCTGAAGGTTGCGTCCAGATGGGAATGTATGAAACCAGCAGGGAACTCGATAAATTAGGAGTTATCAGCGGATATGATATTACGAGTGAGGCGGCCATTACCAAATTAATGTTTTTACTGGGAAAATATACAAAACCACAGGAAATCATTAACGATTTGAATAAATCATTGCGGGGCGAAATAAGCAAATGATAATTTGCAATTAAATTTTTTTTAGTAATTTTCGGCGCTCAAAATCGCGTGGGCTTTGAAATAGGAGGAGAGATGGCCGAGTGGTCTAAGGCGCACGCCTGGAGAGCGTGTTACCGCCAAAAGCGGTACGAGGGTTCGAATCCCTCTCTCTCCGCAGTGTGCTTACAGACAGGGTTCTTTGAAACAAAAATTGCCGGAATTTGATTGATAGAGGATTCGAACGAAGGGGAGGCAAGGGTTCGAAACGAAGTTCACGAATCCCGATTTTATCGGGATGAGTAATCCCTCTCCCTGTCCCGCCTTTGGCGGGATCGAAGCAGTGTGCTAACAGACAGGGTTCTTTGA
>Ga0299912_10002039_pt1 | contig 16498 bp, 9 predicted proteins | sample RVTome_2_FD_207667 | JGI IMG/M metagenome (GOLD analysis project Ga0299912, IMG submission 207667) | Soil microbial communities from uranium-contaminated site in the Upper Colorado River Basin, Wyoming, United States - RVT95D214 (version 2) ... | reverse complement strand
CGCGAAGGTTCGTTCAAAGCTCATCCCGCGCGTGTGGTGAGCAGCGCCCCATATAAGGGATTTTCCTTTTTTGTGCTGTATGGTTTTCGCTGTCGTTAAGCTCGGAATCGATACAATCCCTCACGAAAGGATCATATTCCCCGCTGCGAATCGATGTCAAGTATAAAGCAAAGGTCTCCAGCAGGCTGGCCGGGCGGGAGTCTATCCGGGCGCAATTTTTTGATCAAGCCGCGGGACGTTTGATTTTTTCAGCGTATATGAAGCTCGTACGTCTCCTTGGCGTCGTTGTAGGCGAACCAGACGAATTTGTTCTCTTCGACGTCGTAGAGATAGCTTTTCCTCGCGGGCATTTCAAAATCCGGCTTAAGGGGAAACCGGAAGCTTCTTTCGAGAATCCGGCCCTTGAGGTCTAGGACGACGACTTCGTATAGGCCGTCCTTCTCCGCGGGCCGGAGGGCGTAGATCCGGCCCGCGTCGACCTTGAAGCCGACGAAATCGGGAAAATAATCCGGCACGATGGGATTTTGATGGACGTAAATGGAGTTCCAGTATTTCGACGCCCGGCGTTCTTTGATCAGAGCATCGAGATAGCCCTTGGGGACCTTGACCTTCCCCAGGGAATGGCGGATTTTGTAAAGCAGATCCCCGTTTTCATTGAAGACAGAAATGAACAGCCCTTTTCTGGAATCGGCGACATAGATTTTTCCGCCATCCACGATGGCGTCCACGAAATCCTGGACCATGAGGACATCTGTTTTGCCAGAGGGAGTCGACCCGGGCGGGGGAGGAGGCGGAGGGCCCATGGGAAGATCGGCATAGAATTTTTTACGGGGCTTGAGGGTCTGATTATAAATCCAGCCGGCCGGAGGGGACAGGGAGCCGTCGTCCAGCGGTTCCATAGGGAATCCGACGTAATTTTTGCCGACGGGAAGAAAAGGCAAAAAGCCCTGGAATCCGGGTTCAACGATTCCGTCGATATAGTCTCCATCGAGAGAAAAAAAATCTAGCCTCTGACGGTTTTCAACCGACAATCGACCGGAAACCACCGTCATGCGGCCGGGCCTCGAGCTAAACTCGCCGGGCCCCTGGCCCTTTTTTCCGATCCTTCTCAAGAAACGGCCTTCCCGGAAATCATAGACGAGGATGTCGTTTTCATCCGCGATATAGACGTTTCCGTTTTCCACGCAAATTTGATGGGGCCGTTCAACCTCGGGCAAAAGAAAAATTCGGGACGGGTTATCCTGGGGCCGAAGAGCCCAGGCCGATCCGATAGGTCCGAAATCGATTAGGCAAATCGTCGCAAATACAAATAGGAGTCCATTTTTATGATTTCTCATCCCATCCTCCTACATAATGATATTAATTTCCTTTTCCGTGTTGTCTGTGTTCATGTCCCAATGAGTGTAAGAATCGCGCCTCCCCTCGCGAAAAAATGATATTCCCCATCGCGGATAGAAGTCAAGCCAAGGAAATTCCCCTAGGAATGAGAGGCGCTGCGGTCCTCAAGCCTCATGGCGTTACAAGAGGGACAGAAGCCGTGCGTCTCGCAAGAAACCATCAATGTTCGTTGACGCAAGATATATTAAGAGTCGGCGAAGGCCGCTGCTATCTCTCGTGCTGCCACTTCCCTTCTTTGAGCATCCTTAGAGCTTCGTCGACCGCAGCTTTCAGTTCCCGGTCGAATCCTTTAAGCTCATCCTCAGACGTATTCTTGACAAAGGCGTCCGCTAGGGGGAGTTGAAAATTCCTTTGCCTTCCGAGGACTATCACCACAGCGTGCGGCGCATCTCGGAGTCATGGTACATGCGGTAATTCGTGACTTCGGGATATCGGTAATAAGGCATGAACGCGTCGCGCTGCTGCACCGGTTCCTCGTTACCGATCAGGAACACGGCCGGGTCTTTGTCCAGCGGCTTCATCAGTCTGTCCAATTCCTCATCGCTCTCGGGGATGATCGACAGCGCCTTGTGCACGACCTCCTGAGCATAGACAACCGGTCCGCGCACGAGCGCTACACGATGGGGATGTTGTCGGTCGATCGGCGCGCGGCGGAAATGGAGGGGGATTGTGATATCGACCTGGTCGCCGGTCTGCCAGGTTCGGGTAATTGTCGCCCACATTCCGGATTTTACCGCGATGTTCTGGGCCGCGCCGTTCACGTCGATCCTCATGCCCTGGGACCAACTGGGGACGCGCAGTTTGAGGTCGAACGGCTGGGGCTTGTCCAGCGTGAACTTGAGCGAACTCGGCTGAGCTTCGGGGTAGTCGGTCGTTTGGACGATCTTGATCGTGGCCGCCCCGGCCTTCCATTCCACTTCCGACGGCAAATATAGATTGACGTAGAGCCCTCCGTTATCCCTGAAGTAGACGAGGTTTTGATATTCCGTGATGTTCTGGAAATATGTGCCCGAGCAGCAGGTGAACATGTTGCGCGAGTAGGTCTTCATTGCCGCGCCGAGGTGATAGTTGGCGTAATAGAAATGCTTGCCGCCGGTCACGATCGGAAGTGCCGCGCCGATGCCGTTGTAGAGCAGTTTCTCGATCCAGTCGCCGTAGCGGGCTTCTCCGGTGAACATCATGAGATACTTGGCCAGTTTGAATCCGGCCCACGAGCAACAGGGGGCCTCGAAGCTGTCCACGCGCTGGGCGAGGGATTCGCCGAGGGCTCCGTCGTCGGGCATAATTCTCTCGACCGGCCCATAGCCGCCCGTCGCGTAGCATTGTTCGTTCTGGAGGAAGTCGTACATGTTTTTCATGATCTTCAGGTATTGCGGATCGCCTGTCACATCGTAGGCCAGCGCTGCGCTGCTGAAGCTGTTGACGTGGCTGTAGGCGTGTACGCCCGAAGCGGTCGTGGGCTCAGCCGTCTCCAGGAATTTGTCCCAATAAGCATGGTATTGCCAGACATCGGCAAAATCCTTGTAGGTTGACTGGCCGGTGATTTGGTAAGCGCGGTAGAGGTTCTCGCCGACCGTATACCACTCCAAGGGCCGGCCCGAATGCAGCTCCCAAGGCTGGCGATTGGCCGGCAGGCGGTCACGGTTGAGATTGGCTGCCGCGTATTCGGTGATTTTCTGAAGAAGCGCCAGCGCATCGGGATGGCCTCCGTAATGGTGCATGTCGAGAAGTCCGCCCGCCAGTTTCTCATAAGGATAATGGCCCATCCGTCCTTGGCCGGGCTGCCACACCTTCCCCCATTCGCTCACCCAGAGGGACGCTTTCTCGAGCATGTCTTTATCGCCGTTGGCCCTCTGCATTCTGGCCATCGCCTGCAGCCACTGGCCGAAGACCGTATAAGAATCGCGCGCGGCCCAGCCGCCCAAAGGTTTGCCCGGGGCATTCACACCCGCCGTGACGCGGAAACCGTTCAGCACATCGTCGTTGCTGAGGCTCATATAGAAATCGCGCCCCGCAGCGGCTTGTTTCTGCCAACGGCTCTCGCGCAGCGTGACGCCCTGGTAATCGAACGGCCAGAGCACCACTTTGACAAAGGGTGAGGCCTTAGCGGCTGCGACGGAAACCCCGCCCGTCCGGCCGGCAACGTTCTGAGAGCTCAAGGGCCTTGGCGATACGGGCGACATCGCCACAGACGCTGCCGCCGTCCCCACCGCGCTTAAAAATTTGCGACGACTCATGTTAGCATTCATTTTTGATCCTCCTTCCTCGGATGGCCGACCGGGCAAGCTATGAAATTCTGCTCCAAACAAAAAAACATTATTTTTCCGCAAACGGGCCTAGCTCTTACACACCAATGCCCGTGAGGCCGGATCCTTCGAGCGTGAGTTGCATCAGGTCCTCACCCCAGATCACCCTGCCGCCGAATTCCTGCTGGATCTCGTGGACGATCCGTTCACGGACGCCAGGCTGGTCTATCTGGGCGAGGAAATGAGTGAGCACCAGGGTCTTCACGCCGGCGCGCTTTGCGATCAGCGCATTGTCTTTGTGGCTTCCCACCGCCGCCCGGTAGCTCGCCGTCGGCTCGGTCCCGCTGAAGTGGGGGTTCATCTGAATGAGCACTTCGCAGCCCCGAGCGAACTCCACGAAATCATCGGACAGCCCGCCGTCACCGGAATAGCATACCGAACCCTCGTCGCTGTCCAAACGGAAGGCGAGGCACTCGAGCTGAGGCTGGACGTGAGAAGCGCGGCCGACTGTGACCTTCCAGCCGTCAGCCTCGATCACGTCGCCCGCATGGACTTCCTTCACCACCGGCGCGGGCGTTCCTGTTCCCAGCAGCGTGATCTTAATAGGCTTCTTACGAAGACGCTGGGAAGACGCGCAAGTCGCAAACGATGGAGCGGCCGATGAGGCCGCAAGAGCCGTGATGAAAGTTCTTCTTCTCATGTGATCAGACTCCCTTCTACGGTTTCCACGATCGAGCATCGCTGCTCCTTTAACCCTAAAGCATACTCCCTTTCCCAATAAAATTGTATTTTCGGCCTATGATCGGAGCCAAGCATGAAGAAGACACGAGACGCAGAGGCTATTAGCCGCCTGCTCCTCGGCCGCTATAAGCGTGACATCGATCTCAATATGAGACGATGGAGTTTTTTCGGCACCAAACGCCTTTCTTTTTATCCCTAAATTTCTATTTCTCGTACTGCCACTTCCCTTCTTTGAGCATTTTCAGGGCTTCGTCCACCGCAGTTTTCAGCTCCCGATCGAATCCTTTGAGCTCGTCTTCGGACGTATTCTTGACAAAGACGTCCGGCGCCACGCCGTAGTTTTCGAGGTTGATCCCGTAGTTATTCGGCTTGGTCGGGTCGTATGTCACGACAAGCGAGCCGGGCGTCCTGATGCTTCCGCCGTTGATGAGGCCGTAGCTGCCCGTGGCGATGACCGAAGCGTTCGTCGGGTTGCCCACGATTCTCCCTAAACCCAGATCACGGAATCCCATTGGCGTGACCTCGCTGTCAGAGGCCGACCGCCAATTGATGAGCATGACCTTCGGCCCGGCGATGGCCTGGCTCGGCCGCCGTCCCCACGTGCGCGCACCCCAGCGGCTGTTCCAGAATTCGTACGGGCGGCGTTCGAGGATGTCGAGTATTTCCTGGTCGGTGTTGCCTCCGCCGTTGTACCGGATATCGACGACGATCCCCTTCTTGTTGGCAAACTGGCTGATCTCGTTCTGGAAGCGGGCCAGGGAAGGCTGATTCATCGAGCGGATGTGGACGTAGGCGATTTTTCCTTCGGAGATTTTATCCACATAGTCACGGTTTCCCTCCACCCACTCTTCGTATTTGATGTTCGAGAGCGAAGGAACGGCCTTCATCCGGAGGCTGCGCACGGTCTTGCCCTTGGGGTCGGGCTCCGAGCCGAGGCTCACCGTCACATATTCATTTAGAGTCCCGTTCAGGAGCTTCCAGTAATTATCTCCGGCCTTGATCATCGTTCCATCGAGGGCAAAGACATAATCGCCCTCCTTGATGTTCAGCCATTCCGTATCGGCGGGGCCTTTGCGGTAGATATGGCTTATTCGATAGAGGCCGGAGCTCTTTTCCGGCTCCATCTCGAAGCCGAGATAGCGGGTTCGGTATGTCGGAGGAGCCTCACGGGTCGGACCGCTGACACCGGTGTGAGAGGCATTCAATTCGCCGATCATTTCGTTGCAGATGTCATAGACGTCCTGGTTATCGCCGACATACTTGAGCAGCGGCTTGTAAATGAGCTTGATGGCATCCCAGTCCTTTCCGTGCATTTTGGGGTCGTAGAACCGGTACTTCATGACCCGCCACGATTCCTCGAAGATCTGCTCCCATTCGGCCCGCCGGTCCACGGTCACCGTGAAATTAAAATTGATCTTCTCCTTCTTCTTGTTGGCCAGGTCCATCTTGTAGAGATTGTTGTCCTGCCTATAGAAAACCATCTTCCGGTCGGCCGTAGGCATCAGGTCGCGGAACGCCCCCTCGACGATTTTCTTTTTGTCCTTGCCGTCGATGGTGATGGAAAAAAGCGCCGGTCCCTGTTCATCGCTGCTCGTGAAATAGATGGTCTGCCCGTCTTTGGAGAGGAAGTATGCGCCCACCGCATTCGTGCCCGTGGTGATCTGCACGGCGCGCCGGTCGATTCCCTCCAGGTTGACCGTGATCGAGGGCGGCGGCGCGCCAGCATCCTTAGCCTCTTTTCGCTGAGGCTTTTCTTCTTTCTTCAGCCGCTCTTTCACCAAAGGATCATCAGGATCTTCTGTGAACTTGGCCAACGCGACCTTGAAGAGGTGATTGACGCCGTTGTTTCGCGCAGAGGCAAAAATCAAATATTTGGCGTCGGGGGTGAGCGTGCCTCCCGAATCGCGGAAGGGGCCCGGCGTCACGTCGTAGGCCTTTTTCGCCGCGATATCATAGAGATAGACATCGGCGTTTGCTTCATCGTCGCGCATGGTCAGGACCAGCCATTTCCCGTCGGGCGAAAATTCGTGGAGGGAGAATCCGCCCGCTTCATGAGAATCGATCTCTTTCATCTGGCCGGCCGCGACATCGATCGTGAAAAGCTTGTTGGCCGCCGAAAAGGCGATCTGTTTCGAGTCCTTGGACCAGACGAACGAATTCTTCGTCGAGGGATGAGTCGTTAATTTTTTATTCTCCTTGGAGTCGAGCGAATACAGCCAGATCTCCTCTTCGAGGGACCGATCGCTGATATAGGCCAGGGATTTTCCGTCCGGTGAAAAATCCTGAAATCGATCCCGCCACGGCGAGGCGGTCACCTGCTTCATTTCGCCGATGCCCTGTTCCGTCGGGACGATAAAGATCTCGCCGTGGTAATCGACGGCGGCGTAATCGCCGGTCTCGGTCAGGCCGAATCCATCCGCCTTTCCCTCGGCGGGAAGGAACTCCACCATGTTCTCCTTGGGATCAAAGGCGAGGTCGAGAGAAATCTTTTCCGGCTTTCCGTCGGGGATGCCGAACTTCCAGAGCTCAAACTCGTTCTCATAAATCATGACTTTTCCGTCGGGGCTCATGCCCGGATACTGGACGCCGTCCTTTTTATGGAAGGTCACTTGGACGGGGCTTCCGCCGCTGGGCGAGATCTTCCAAATATTGAAAAGATCGTCCCGCTCGGACATGAAATAGATCTGGCCGTCCGCGCCCCACATGGGGTTGGCGTCCTGTCGGAAAGTGCGGAACTGCTGGAGGTCGGTGTCGGTGAGCTGGGTGATTTTCTTGGTCTTCAGGTCCTGAACGGAAATATCGGTGTTAGCATTGCCCTTATAGCCTTTTCTCCAGTAGCGGAAGCCGAACCTGTTGAAAGCCACCATTGATCCGTCCTGCTTGATCATGCCGGCCGAACCGAAGTCCATATCCATGGGCGCCGGAAGCCCGCCGTTAACGGAAACAATATAGAGCGGCGTTCCCCAGGTCCGCATGCCGCGGCTTGTGGCGAAGATGATCCCTTTGCCGTCGGGGGTCCAATAGAGGACATCGTCGTTTGTCGTGGCGAACGTCAGTTGACGCGGTTCACCCCCTTCGACAGGAATGACAAAGACATCATTGTTCCCCATCCGGTCGCTGGAAAAAGCGATCCATTTACCATCAGGGGAAAAGCGGGGATAGATGTCGCGGGCGACGTGGGCGGTCAGCCGCTGCGGACTGCTCCCGTTTTCGTTAGCGATCCAGATATCGCCGTGATAAGAAAATGCGATTTTCCCGCCGCCAATGTGCGGATAGCGGGCGAACTTGATCGGCTCGGCCTGGGCCGAAACAGCGACAAAAAACAGAGCAGCCATGAGGCTAAAAAGACAAACCCGGGTTAGCTTAGAAAACATTTGTTCCTCCTTTGTTAATATAGGTGATTTTTACCGATTTTATTCCATCTTGTAAATAGCTATTTTCTCTGCTAGTCCTTTTGCAAATTGGGATGACGGATGGCGAAAAGCTCCTTTTTATGTTGACGAGAAAAGACCTCTTTTGCCGAATTTGTGCCCTGATCCGGCAGGAAGTGTAGAATCCGCCCGTTTTGCAGGAAAGAGACAATCCGAAGAATCTAAATTACGCCCCTGAATTTTCTCAGAGCTTAGACCGAATCCACATTTTTAGCAGGCGACCCGGCTTGAGCTTGCCCCTGGCCCGGGCCAGCTTGATATAGGTTTTGATCATCGTCGGAGGCACGTCCGGCTGTTCAGCGGCAGGCTTGCGCACGAGGACCAAAGATCCAGTCGGACAGGTGGAAACGCATAGTCCGCAGCCGATGCAGCGGTTCATATCGACAATAACCCGGTCTCCGTCAAGTCTCAGGGCTTCCATCTGGCAGCGGCCCAGGCAGACGCCGCATCCGTCGCATGTCCCTTCGCGATAAGACACGCGGAAGGGCGAAGAGACAATGCTGGCGGGTCGAGGATGCTGCTTGATCGTGCGAAGGACGCCGCAGCAACAGCCGCAGCAGCAGCATATGTTGCCCGCTCTCTGAGAATTGCTCGGCTGCAGGACCAATCCCGTCTTATCGGCCGCCTTGAGGATGCGGAGTGCTTCTTCCTGGTCGATCATCCGGCCGAGGCCATTTTTCAAGTAATAATCGGTTCCGGACCCGAAGACCAAGCAGGACTCTTCCGGCTTATCACAGCCTTGTCCGGCAATTTTTCTTTCCTTGCGGCAGATGCAGGGCGCTACCAAAATCTTTCGATGGGAACGGACGATTTCCTCGGCCATTTCGTGGGGCAAAATCTTATGCTCGATGGGGATCGTTTGGCCGATGGGAATCGTCCGCAGCTGAGGGACCTTCTTCCAGGTTTTAAAATTGAGCAAGGAGGGGATATATTCCTCCATATCTCGGACAAGATCTTTATCGAGAGAATTGACATGAAATTCCCATATGCCGATGACGAACTGGCAAGCCATGTATTTCGGCGGGCTGTCCCCCGGCTGGATCCGATAGATCAGCCCCTTTTTGGCCATCGCCTCGAGCTTCTCTGCTGTTTCTTCTAGGGGAAGACGAAGGCTTTTGGCAACTTTCGCCGGCTCTTCCGGAAAGAGGGTTAGGCGTAGAGCCAATCGCGCTTCTTCGGGCGTAAACAAATGACGCAGGATCCGCAGCTCAACGCCGCTTTCTGTTGATGGAAATCCTCCCGGCATATCGTCGAGACGCTTGGCCAGTCGCTTATAAATATCTTTGGTCATTTTTGGGGAGGAGAATCTTTATTGTGATCGATGAGAGGGGAAATATCTCCAACGAAATTTTATCTTTATCCATCGGCCGAAATCATACTCTTAGGCAGAAAATAGAGTCAAGGGGCAAGGAGAGGCACACGAAATTGACGGGATCCATCATTCGCGGGCGGCTTCGGCCATGGCGGCGACATTCTGGGGAGGCACGTTGGGGAGGAGCGCTTCGTGGCTGGGACTGACGATCCAGCACGGGCCGAAAAGATCTTTGAGCCGCCGGACTTCGGCTTTGACCTCGTCCGGCGTGGCGTGAACGAGAAGCTGCTGGGTGTCGACGCCCCCGAGAAAAGCAATCTTTCCTCCAAACTCGCGCGAAAGGAGCTCGGCGTCCATATTTTTTGCGCGAGCCTGAAGCGGATGGAGGCAGTTAACGCCAGCCTCGATCAATCGGGGAATCACCCGATAAATTGAGCCGCACGAATGCAGGATCACCTGGAAGCCCTGGGCATGGGCCTGGTCGGTGAATTTCCGGAACCAGGGCAGGACGAATTTTTCGAAATGCCCGGGGCTGATGATGAGGTCGAGCTGCGTGCCAAAGTCATTCCCGAAAAAATATCCGTCGATGAGGTCTTTCGCCCGGGCAAAAAAGCGGCGGTTCGCTTCGAGATAGAACTCGCAGACATGGGCCGTCACGGCATGCACGACTTCGGGATTTGTGTGCATCTTGACGAAGTAGCTCTCCATGCCGAAGAGGTCCATGACATCGTGGAAGAACGGGGCCCAGAAACCGCTGGCCCGATAAAAAGGGCCGGCGTTTCGAAGGGCTTGGAGGCATTCTGTGAAATCCAAATAGTCCGGATTGGGCCAGTTGAATGCCTCGACGTCGCGCAGCGTCTCCGCTTCGGCCAACGGACCCGGCTGGCCGTGGGATCGCTTCTCCTGTCCCAGATCGAAAATCTTTTTCCTTTCCGGGTGCTTGTAAGTCGAATCCATTAAGGATGGCGAGATCCAGCGATAATCATCGCCGAGCTTCCGACGCAGCTCCTCTTCGGTCGATGTCCCGAAATATTGATGATAGATCGGCCAGGTGTCGGGGTAAGGATTCCCCAGCCAGAATCCGCAGCGGGCGGCCGCTTTGCCGCCAATGATCTCTCGGACTAGCTCCCGACTCGTCATGTTTTTTTATTCCTAATCATCTCCTTGGTGGCGCCTCGGTAAATCATGAATGAGGGAGACATCACACTCTGTCTCTACTTATTTTTCCATCCCCTCATCACATCGAATCTCCGCGGGGGAAAATTCCTGGATTCTTTACCATTGCCCTGACCTCACCCATCCTGCGGAGACAAAAAATCGGGCCTGCAGGGTGTTAATGCGAGCTTTGTCCATTATCGATATTTTTTGACCGCGTCATACATGGCCGCGATGTTTTGGGGAGGGACGTGAGGCATGATGTTATGAACCTGTGTAAACACAAAGCCGCCGCCCGGAGCAAATATGTCGATTCGCTCTTTGACATGCGAATCAATCTCTTGAAGCGATGCGCGCGGAAGCACCCGCTGCGTGTCGCAGCCGCCTCCCCAGAAGGTGATGTCTTTGCCGTATTCCCGCTTCAGCTTTTGGGGGTCCATGCCGCGGGCGCTTGTCTGGACAGGGTTGATGATCTCGACGCCGATATCGATGAGGTCGGGTAAAATATCGACAATCGAGCCGCAGGAATGGAGGAAGAGACGGAGGTTGGAGCGTTTTTTCACGGCCTCGAAGATTAAGCGCTGGCGCGGCTTGAAAACCTCTCTGTAAATTTTAGGGGAGATTTCCAGGGCTAGCTGAGTCCCCAGGTCATCGCCCATCTGGATGATCTGGACATAGCCATCAACCGCGGGCAGCAATTTCTCTAGGTTTCCAAGATGCATCTCGACCAGCTTGTCGAGAAGGCCAGCGACTTTTTTCGGATTCTCGATGATATCCATCAAGAACTGGTCGAACCGGCAGAGATACTGGCCCCACTCCAACAAATTTCCGCCGAAGGCGACCATGATGGCATAATCGGTCTTTTCGTACATGTGCTTGGCTTTGTTCCTTATGTCGGCAAGATGCGCGGACGTCAAAGGTTTGTGATACGGCGCCGTCGGCAGCGCGGACCATGTCACCTTGTCCATCAGTTCGGGGAGCCGGTCGAGCACGGACAGATCCGCCCCGTCCCAGTCTTTTAAAGGAAAATTCGTTTGGCTAAGGTAATAAGCTCCCTTCGGCATGGCACCGATGTTTTCGCCGTCATTGTTATTTGCCAGCCAGCCTCCTTCATGGGGAATAAAATTCGCATACGCGGGAATCTTGGCCGGAGAGCCGTCGGGCAGAGTGTACTCTTTCCAATCACCCGCCTCCGTCAGAAATGCGCGGCCCAGGTCGACAACGTCGGATTCAACGTAGTCAAGGATGGCTTGTTCCGGCTGGGCGAGCTGCTGGACGACATCATAGACATACGTGTGCCCTGTCCATATTCCCAGATACTTTTTCAGCCGGCCGTAGGCAACGGCCGAGATGCCCGTGGAGCGCATGGCGCCCAGGTCCACCGGAACCTTGTCCGGTTCTTTGTGTTGAATCGAGCGCAGCACTCGCTCTCTTTTCGTCACGGCCGATTCCTCTCGTCGATCATACCGAATTTAATCATGACGACGCAAATGCCATCAGGCAAAAAACCTTTTGTTTTGAGCGGCATCGTGATGGACCGCCAACCACTTCCGCCATCGATCTCTATCGGAAAAAAAGAGGGGATTCCCGATGGATGTCCTATTCATAGCCTTTTGACCTGTCGCCTCTTATGTCGGCTTGATTTCCTTTCGGTACCAGGTGAAATAGAGAACGATAGACAGGATCACGGTGATCCCGGCGAATACGGCCGCATGTCCATAGGCGTGGGAGACCAGATACATCGGAAAGACCCAGAGCGAAAAAAGCCATGGAATGCCGACGGCCACGTTGAGCAGGCTGATCCGGAAGGACTCTTTTTTAAATTCCGGAAAGAGTTTTTTGGCCTGCCTTTTGACGGGGCCCCACAGCCCGGCCGGCTGGATCGTTTTATAAAAATCTAGCAGAACGTTTTCATCGGTCGGAGGAGTCGCATAAGATACGATCAGCAAGGCGACGAGCCCGATGCCCGCGATAACGGGGAAATAAATATAGAGCGGCGCGCTCGAAAAAAATACAGCTTGGACAAGCGAGGCTCCGATTCCGACGAGGACGCCGGCGGTAAACCCCCAGCCGTTGAGCCGCCACCAGTACCAACGCAGAAAATTGGGAAGCAGCACGCCCGCCCCGAGCGCGGCCATGATCCACTGAAAAACCTTATGAATCGATTGGGCCGTGGCGCCGATGGCGATGCCGGTGGCGATCAGCAGAAAGGACGAAAAATATCCCGCCCGGACCAGTTGTTTTTGAGTGGCGTTCGGGTTCAGATGTTTTTTATAGATATCGACCACCAAATAGGATGCGCCGGCATTGACCGTGGAATTGAACGTGGCCATGAACGCCGCGAGCAGTGCCGCAAGCACGATCCCCCTCACGCCGACCGGCAGAAACTGGTTGATCACAACTGGCAGTACGCTTTCGTAATCCTTGACGCCTAAAAAACCGCTTAGGTAGAGCAGGGCAATGCCCATGGCCATCGGCCAGCGGAGCGTATGCAAAACGCCCCAGAGCAGGCCCAGTTTGGATGCGTCTTTCTCGTTTTTGGCCGACAAAAAACGCTGAAAGTCATAGAGTTGCTCCGGCCCGCCGAAGCAGAGCAGCAGCCCTTTGCTGACCCAGGCGACGGCCAGCGCCCCAAAAAGAAAAAATTCGGTTTCGGCCAGCCCGGGCTCTTTCCAATGCACGGAGAGGCTGTAAAAGGAGCTTCCTGCTTTTTGAGCGAGGACCGCTGGATCCATGTGGGTGAAGGCGATAATGCAGATGATGACGGCGCCGACGCTCATGATGATCGTCTGGACGACTTCGGTGATAATCAAAGAATGAAATCCGCCGAAAATGATGTAAATGCCCGTAATTCCCAATATCAGGGCAGAGCAGACATTTTTTGAAAACGGCAGGAACTGGGTCCCAAACTTGCCCATGCCCACGGCGGCGTAGGCGAGAAAGCCGGTCACCGTGACGATGGCCAGGATGGCATAGGCAGAGCGGGCCGAATTGCCGGCGCGGTCTTCGCCGAAGCGCGTCTTCATCCATTCCGCGGCGGTCAGGACTTTGGACTTGTTGATCCACTTGCCCATGAAAAAGGCGAAAAAGACGGGCAGCGGAAAGCCCCAGATCCACTGGTGCCACATGGCTTTCATGCCCATGATGCAGAGGAGCGAGACGATCCACATGGTGCCGGTGACGTCCCAATAGGAGGACGAACCAGACATGGCCAGCATCCACCAGCGCATTTTCCGCTCGCCCAGAAAATAGGAATCGACGCCGCGGCCTGCTCGCTGTTTCGTCCACAGGCCGATCCAGACGAGCGAAAGGATGTAAACGCCGACGATAAAAATGTCGATGAAGCCCAGGCCACTCATGTTTATCCTTTACGGGGACATGTGCCTAAGGAACGTGTGCCCCATTTCTCCGGTCGTTGCGAGACAGCGAAGCTGTCGTGGCAATCTCCTCTTGGGCCACTCGCGACGACATTGTAACAACCACTAATCTGGTGACACACTGCGAATTCTCCTCTTTCCTTTCGTCATCGCGAGCCAAGGGTGGCGATCTCCTTTTATTTTTCTTCAATGACATGGACCTCACGCCACTTTCCGGATTTCTCAATCCTTACGGTTTTGATCTCAAAAGGCCGAAATTTAAGTTTTATGGAAATCTCCGGCGAGCCGTATTCGCCATGTTTTGCCACGTTCAGAAATGCTTTTGTCATGATTCCGGACGCTTCATGCAGCCGCACGATCAGGGCCTTTTTGTCCCACGACTGCTTGCAGGCGGTCATGCGAATATTCGCCGGCTGCAAAGAAAGTAAATTATGGAATCCGGCTGCCAAACTCACCGGCTCATCCTTACAAAATAGGTCTTTTTTATTCGCCCTTTTTATCAAGGGGCGTGGGGGCAAATTTTCAAACGCTTTACAGTCCATCCCGATCGGCAAATGGCCATAAGCGGGAGGAGGGGCGCTAAGCCAGTCGGCAAGGCCGGGCAGCATCGAGCGCACTGTCCCCGGATCTCCGGCCGTCACTAGCAGTCTGATGTCATGGACACCGAGGTCGGCGAGCTTTCGCAGCGGCGATCTCCTGATCTTGAAGCCCTGTTCATGGCAGTAGGCGCAGCTTCGCAGAACAGACAGCCGAATCTCGCCGTCTGCAAAGTCTAAGCCGTGCTGCCCGGAGCTGACTATGCCCAAGGCCATCTCTTTCCCGGCGGAATCGCCCTCGGTCAAAATCCATCGGCCGTGAACGTGTTCCTGGCCGTCGGCCGGCCGGGCGATAGCGCCGCCAGAAATTTCACATAGCACGTGGTCCGGCTTAAAAGCTGTGGGAATGGAAAGCTTCAGCCTCCTGCGCTCCTCGTTCCAGAGCAGCCTAAAACGGAACTCCAGGACAGGCCAGGAAGGATAGGCTATCGTGTGAAGCACGATCCGGCTTTTTTTATAAGCGAGAACGGTCTCGGAGATTGTCCGGATAGCGCCTTTCTCGATGAGTCGAGGACGCCCCTCGGGCTGAAAAGCGCCTTCCACTTGCCGATAGCTCGAGCGGTCCGTTCCCCAGGAATCACCGTCGTCCATGATCACAAGGGGCAGGAAGAGCGGACCGGCCAGGCATTCGCGGCCGTGGGCCCGGAGCGACGTCAATAATCCGATTTTTTTATCCAGCTTGGATAATAAATCGAATTTGGCGAGCGGAGAATTCCTCAGGTCTTTTCCCGCTATGGAACCGTCTCCTTCGGCCTGAAACATGAAACAAGAATCGTCCTTGGCGGCACCCTTTGTCGAAAAGCGCGGACCGTCGCCCTTGTCAGCCCTGATTTCGTAATGAGAGACTCCCAGTCCGGGAAGGTCTGCCATAAAGCTCACTTTCCGGCGCCAGCGGTTGAACGGGAGAAGCGACTCCGGCTGCTCCTCCTGACAAGGGATTTCGGTGCCGTCGAGCTTGAACAGCCGCAGGTGCCATCGGCCTTTCCAGAACGGCCTGTAATCTGCCATGCATTCGAATTCGACGGGGACGTGGATTAAAGAAGGATTGGCGTTCAAGACCGTGACGGGAATGGACAATTTTCTTGTCGCTCCCCGATTAAAAGTCGCCGCCGCTTCCAAGCGCAACCGGCGCGCAGAGTCTGAACCCTTGCCGTAGATCTCAAGGACGTCTTGTTCGGCCGGCTCCGTGCAGGAGCCTGTCAGGATGTCGTGAAAATCATTGAAGAGATGGCCTTGCCAGGCTTTGCGGAGTTCATCCGAGGGAAAGTCTTGTCCGCACCCCCACCAAGAAGCCGCCCTAAGGGCTTCTACCTGGATAAGCCCGCCTAAGCTCTTGAGGGCCGCCCGCTTGATCCTTGATAAAGACGTGTAGCAGCCGGTAAACACTCTCTGTAAGTCGCCTTCGAAGACCGGAACATTTTTTGCCGTCCGACTGAGCGCCTCATGGAACCGGTCGGGTGTACTGTGAATAATCCGGACCCGCTTTTCCTTCCTCATCAGGGCGTCGATGATGCGCAGGTCCTCGCGAGTCGCTCCTCCCCCGTGATTCCCCAATCCCCAGAAGACCGGGACATCGCGGTTGAGCTTGAGGGCGAGCGCGATACCTTCGCTGATCTTTTGTTCGATATTATCGCGCTCGGAATGATAAAGGCCGACGGCGATCCTGTAGGCGAGGATCTCTGAGCCGTCCACGCCGCGCCACCGGTAGAGATCGGACGGCAGGTCAAGCTCATGGCTTTGCGGCCGCATATGGATATACATCTTGTAGCCCGAACGCACCAAGACCTGCGGCAGTCCGCCGCTGTGGCCGAACGAATCAAAGTTATAAGCGACCTTAGGGGCGGTGCCAAATTTCTCTTTAAAATATCTCCGCCCCTCCTCAATCTGCCTGATGATGGATTCCAGGCCGGGCATGTTGACGTCGGGCTGGAGATACCAGCCGCCGCTCACGGCCCACCTCCCTTTCCGAACAAACTTCTGGATTTCCTTGAAAAGGGCGGGGTCGTAGCGCTCCACCCATTGATAAAGAACGGCCTCGTTATGGCAAAAAACAAGCCTTTCGTGCTCGTTAAGAATCTCGACGGCGGTGCGGAACGTCGCCAAGGCCTCGGACGCGCCCTCCTCCCACCGCCATTGCCAGACGGGATCGAGATGAGCGTTGCAGATGAGATGGACGGCCGGCTTACTTCTGGGGTCAAACCTACTCGTTACGCACAATTCTCTTGGGGAAGATGCGTAACGA
>Ga0299912_10002038_pt1 | contig 16500 bp, 16 predicted proteins | sample RVTome_2_FD_207667 | JGI IMG/M metagenome (GOLD analysis project Ga0299912, IMG submission 207667) | Soil microbial communities from uranium-contaminated site in the Upper Colorado River Basin, Wyoming, United States - RVT95D214 (version 2) ... | reverse complement strand
CCGGTATCCGCGTTGGCGAGCAGCGGTTAAGATCTTTTCTTTTGCAATGCAAAGTTGTATTTGAACCAACGTCCCCATTTCCCCATTTCGAAATCGATCCCCTTGAACAATTCGGGACCATGGGCCCTACGGATGTGGCGATTGACCTAAAAACCTATCGGCTGAAGATCACCGGAGAGGTGGGACGCCCTCTTTCACTCAGTTATGAGCAAATCCTCCAATACCCTTCTCATACTGATGTTGTCCTTCTCATCTGTCCCGGTTTCTTTGCCAACAATGGACGCTGGACAGGGGTCAATTTCAAGGTCCTGTTTCAGGAAGCACAGGTCAGAAAAGAAGCTCACCACATCGATATCAAGGGAGCATACGAAAAGGTGGTCAGGATTCCTTTAAAAGAACTCCATCAAAAAAAGATGTTCCTGGCCTATCGCATCAACGGGGAACCACTCCCTATGAAACACGGTTTTCCCATGAGACTCGTTTTTGAGGATGCCTACGGGTACGATTGGGTTAAATATGTGGAGGAGATCGTCATCTCATAACGTTTAAACCTTTGGACCATCTTTCCAGAGAATGATTCAATTCCATTGTTCATCGCGCCACATGGACAGTAATCGGATTTAAAACTCTGACCATATCCTTCGGAGACATCTCACATAATAGGCCTCTTCTGCCTGCATTGATCAATATTCGGGGAAGGCTGAGAATGGTCTCCTCAACATAGACCGGAAGTTGTTTCTTCGTTCCAAAGGGAGAAATTCCGCCAACCATATAACCGGTGTGCTTAAAAGCCGTTTCGGAAGAACAGGGCGTAATCGACTTAACCCCGAGGACTCTTGCCAATTCTCTGGTCGAGACCTCCTTGTCCCCGTGCATGAGAATGATGAGGGGCGATTTCTTCTCATCCTCCATGACGAGCGTCTTAACCGTCAGGTGTTCATCCACTCCCAGGGCTTTTGCCGCGACTTCGGTGCCTCCCTTTTCCTCATATCGATAAGGACGCTCTATAAATTCCACCTTTTGCTCTCTTAAAAAGCGAACGGCGTTTGTGACCAGAAATTTCTCTTTTGTCAAGACATCCTCACAAGCTTGCTGAAAAAATGTTTCTCCAAACGATAAAGGCACAGGCTGACGGGGTGGAAAAGCTTTAGAGCGCCACCGATAAACAAACTAATTCCAAAGTCCCCAACCTCTTTATACTCTTCAATTTCAATCCCGACGATGGTTACCCATAAGAATCATACGAGCGCATTCTAAAGCTTTGGAATCCTGCCAGCCTGTGTCTTTAGGGACTTCATCAGAACTCTCCTCCTCATCCGACCTACGGGCCCGCCCCGTGATACTTCAGCCCTGCCCTCTTCTTTCTCTTCGATTTCTTCCTTCTTAACTTTTTTATCTCTAAATCCTCGTCTGTCACCTGTCCCGATAACCTCTCCATCCGACTCACCAGCTCCCGCCTCGCAAAAAAACGATTGAGGGCCTGGCTCCTTTCGGTCATCCATTTCACTTCAATCCCTGTGGGAAGATGCTTGAGATAGACGCAGGTGGAGGTTTTGTTCACCTTCTGCCCTCCCCTTCCCGAGGAGCGTATAAATTTCTCTTCAATATCCCTCTCATGGATGTTCAGGGCTTCCATCCTCTGTCTGAGATCTTCCGCTTTCCCTTCACTAACTCCAAACCGGACCATGGTGAGACTCCTGGTTAAATCCATTTCCTCTTCTTAAAATAAATCACCATAGACACACCGATGAGAACAATAACCAACCAGATGACAGGATAGCCCCAGCGCCACTCCAGCTCGGGCATATATTTAAAATTCATTCCGTAAATCCCTGCGATGAAAGTGAGGGGCATGAAGATCGTTGCGATAATCGTCAGCACTTTCATCACCGAATTGAGCCGGTTGCTGAGACTCGAAAGATAGATATCGAGCATTCCGGAAATCATCTCCCGATAGGTCTCAATCGTATCCATGACCTGGATGGTATGGTCATAGACATCTCTGAGATAGATCTCCGTGGTCTCTTTAATCAGCGGAGATTCCCTTCTCCCCAGGCCGCTGGCTACCTCTCTTAAAGGCCAGACCACCCTTCTCACAAAGGTGATTTCATTCCTGAAGGCCTGAATTCCCTTGAGCGTCCGGTCGGTAGGGTGGGTCATCAATTCTTCTTCAAGAAGTTCCACCTTGTCTCCCAGCCTTTCAAGGATGAGGAAATAATGGTCCACGATGGTATCGATCAGGGAGTAGGCAAGATAGTCGGACCCCATCTTTCGAATCAACCCCTTGCCGCTCCGGAGCCTCTCCCTGACCGGATTGAAAACATCTCCTTCTTTCTCCTCTTGGAAGGAGATGACAAAATTCGACCCGAGGATCAAACTCACCTGTTCCGACTCTACCCGATGATCAGGGTCACCTCCGTAAAGCATCTTTAACACGATGTAGAGATAGTCCCCGTAGACCTCCATCTTCGGACGCTGATCCGTGTTCAGGATATCTTCCATCACAAGAGGGTGGAGGCCAAAACAATGGCCCAATTTTTCGATGATCTCGACATGATGAACTCCGTCCACATTGATCCAGGTGACCGTGGGTTTATCTCTGAATGGAAAACATTCCTCCACGGATCGAACCTCTCTCTCCTCAAAACGGGTCTCATCGTAATCGATAACGGTTATTCTGGGCACCGCAGCCTTTCCCTCCCCGATGTGAATAAGCGTCCCGGGAGGAAGGCCGATCTTCTTCGACCTCTTCTTCGTCAGTTTCGCCATCGCATTCCCATCCCTTCTTCCCGCAAGTGTCATAGTTCATATACAAGGGGAAATTTTATAAATCATTTAAAAATATTTTGGGGATTAACCCTTTTCAAATCCCCCCCTGCCTACCGGCAGGCAGGCTCCCCCCCTTTTCTAAAGGGGGGGATAAGGCGTAAGCATTATTCCTTTGGCACCGGATCATCGCACCAGCAGAGCATCCCGCCATCGATATTCTTCACATTCTCAAAACCTTCCTGCTGGAGTTTGAGGCAGGCCTTATAGGACCGAAGACCTGACTCGCAATGGACAGCGATCTCCTTCTTTTTATCGAGTTCTCCCGCACGCTTTTCTAACTTCCACAAAGGAATCCAGATGGAGCCAGAAATGCGTTTCCTCTTGACTTCGTCTTCCTCTCTGACATCCAGCACATGAAAAGACTCTCTTGAAGTCGAAAGTTTCTCTCTCACCTCTGCGGCCTGAATCCATCTCACCCTTCCCTCCAGCTTGTTCGTGAGGACATTGGCCGCCACAATGACAGGCGAGAGGACCGGACTGAAGGGTGGAGCATAGGCCAGATCCACATTGGCCAGCTCCTTGCAGGTCATCTTTCCATGAAGGGCCATGGCTAAGATATCGATGAATTTATCCGAAGGACCCTCTCCGATGGCCTGCCCCCCGAGAATGCGGCCTGTCTCCTGATCGGCAATCACCTTCAGCGTGGACTCCTTTCCTCCGGGGTAATAGTGAGCCCGATCATATCCTCTGACAATGGCCTGAATGGGGCGGAAACCTTCTTTCTCAGCCTCCCGCATGCTCAATCCGGTCTTCGCCATATTGAAATCGAAAACCTTGAAGATCGCTGTTCCCATCACTCCCGGAAAGACAGCATTGCCGCCACAGAGGTTCATACCCGCCACCCTTCCCTGTTTATTTGCTGTGGAGCCGAGAGGAACCCAGGCCTTCTTACCTGTGATCAGTTGGGTTGTCTCCGCGCAATCTCCTGCCGCATAAATCCCCTCAACGCTCGTCTCCATCCTCTCGTTCACCCAGACTGCTCCGGTCTCACCGATCCGCAGACCAGCCTTTTTCGCCAGATCAACCCGGGGTCGGACCCCAAGGCTCATCAGAACCGCATTCGCCCCTATCTCGCGGCCTGATGTTCGGATATGGGTGACCACGCCATCCTTTCCTCTCAGAGTCTTAATCCCCTCAGAGGTAAAAATGTGAACCCCTTTTGACCCCAGATACCGACGGAGAATGCCAGAAAAATCGTCATCAAAAAGTGTGAGGATCTGGGGCGCCAATTCGACGATCGTCACCTTCTTGCCTAAATGGATGAGGGATTCGGCCATCTCGAGTCCGATGTAACCTCCCCCTGCAATCACTACATCTGTGATCTTATCCGACCTCATTGTCTGAAGGATCGCATCGGCGTCGAAGATCGAACGAAGATAAAAAACATTTTTTAGATCGATGCCTTCGATCTTCGGCCGGATCGGCTGAGCGCCCGTGGCGAGAACCAGCCGGTCAAAATGATCCTCAAACAGTTCTCCGGATTCGAGGTTTTTCCCGGAAATCGATTTCTTTTGAACATCTATCTCTTCGATCTGTCGGTTTCTCAGGACTTTTATCCCGTCCTGGGCAAACTTACCAGGAGTCCGGGAGATCAAATCATCCCTTGCCTTGATGACACCGCTGACATAGTAGGGAAGTCCACAACCCGCATAGGAGATCTCCTCTTCTCCCTGATAGACGACGATCTCCATCTGAGGATCGCACCTTTTTGCCTTGGCGGCCGCCTTGGGTCCTGCGGCGACCCCTCCGATCACTAAAAGCCTTTTGCCCATTTAAAATCCTCCGTTATGTTACCGTATTTTGTATTTTAACCACACCGTAGGCATTAAAATTACCCGGGACTGCGTTGCTGATAAAAATTCCAGAGCGCCTTCGATTGAGGGTCGAGGTTGGTCAGACCGTATTTCTGAGCCCAATCCATCGCCTCCATAAATTCCTCCACCGTGATCCCCCGAGCGATCTCCGGATGCTCAAATGCCTTATACTCAACCCGATACTGGGCCATGATGTTCACATAGGTATTTTTGGGTAGAGCCTCAGCGACCCACCTCACAAATTTTTCCGTCCCTGCTACCCGGTTGGGCATAACCAAGTGCCGGATCATCACTCCACGGAGGGCAATTCCCTGTCGGTCCATCTGGTGCACTCCCACCTGCCGGTTCATTTCAATGACTGCTTTCTTAACAACCTCTGGATAATCCGAGGCGCCGGCCGAATACATCCTCGCCTTATCCGAATCCATATATTTCACATCCGGCTTATAGATATCCACAATACCATCCAATATCTTTAATATCTCTATGCGTTCGTATCCGCTGGTATTGTAAAACAGCGGAATTCTTAGTCCCTTGATGAAAGCAATCCTCGTGGCGTTGAGGATATTGGGCATGACATGCGTGGGCGTAACGAGATTGACATTATGACAGCCTATCTTCTGGAGGTGAAGCATCATGTCCGCCAGGTCTTCATCCCGGGTCTCCTTCCCCCTCCCCTCATGGGCGATGGGCCAGTTCTGGCAGAAGATACAGCGGAGATTACAATTGGAGAAGAAGATCGTTCCGGACCCGTTCTGACCTACTACGGACATTTCCTCGCCAAAATGGGGATGGTGGCTGAAGATCACGGGTTTTAGGGATGCCCGGCAGAAGCCCTTCTCACCCTTCTGCCTATTCACCCCGCACATCCTCGGGCAGAGTTGGCATTTTTCAAAGAGGGCGTAAGCCTGTTCAATTCTCTTTCCGAGTTTCCCCTCTCTCTCCAGCTTTTCATAGGCCGGAACCCATCGCTCTTCCTTCTTCTGTTTGGCTAAAAGAGAGGAGGGGAAGAGGAACGAACCGCTTAAGAGAACCGAACCCTTAATAAAATCTCTTCGCGTGAATGTCATATGGATGAAATTATACTCCACCGAAATGGAGTTGTGAAGAGGTTAAAGTTTAAGAGATTTCTTAAAAAGTCCAGAAATCTCTGATTACACCGATTAGGACCGATTACACAGATTAGAAATGTATTGATAAATAAAGGAAAATCTGTGTAATCATTTTTTAAAATCTGCGTAATCAGAGAGCGAAATGTAGTTTTCCAGAGCTCTCTTTAAAAGGGTTGACGGGAAGATTGGTTCGGCTATAATTTAATATCATGATGATGAACAAAACAACTTCTCACCCCCAAATGACGAGACGGGAGGTTTTGAAGCTCTGTGGCAAGAGTTTTTGTCTCCTCACCGCTTCCTGTCTTTCCAGCCTTCCCCAAGCCTCACTGGCACAAGGGATGAAGAAGGGGCTCATCAGGACGAAACTCTCTCCCTATTTCGTACCTCTTGAAGGAGGAGATATCCGGTGCGAACTCTGTCCCCATCAGTGCCGGGTCTCCAGGGGTAAGAGAGGCCTTTGCAGGGTGAGGGAAAATCGGGACGGTAAATATTACAGTCTCGTTTATGGAAATCCCTGTGCGATGCATCCCGACCCGGTCGAGAAGAAGCCCTTCTTCCATGTCCTTCCTGGAACGATCTCTTTCTCCATCGCGACGGCAGGGTGTAATTTCCAATGCAAATTCTGTCAGAATTGGGAGATCTCTCAGGCCTCTCCCGAAGATATTTTTAACCATGATGTCCCACCGGAGGAGGTCGTAAAAAAGGCCAAAGAGATACGATCTCACTCCATTGCCTACACGTATGTAGAGCCCACCGTCTTTTATGAATATATGCTGGATGTTGGCCAACTCGCAAAGAAGGCAGGACTCCTGAACGTCACTCACTCCAACGGGTTCATTAATCCAGGCCCACTGCGGAACCTTTGTAAAATCCTCGATGCGACCAATATTGATTTAAAAGGTTTCTCAGAACCATTCTACCGTGAACTGTGCGGCGGAGAGCTCAATCCGGTCCTTGAGACATTGAAGATCCTGAAAGAGGAAAAAGTCCATCTGGAGATTACGAATCTGATGATTCCCACGAAGAATGATGAGATGTCTATGGTCAGAGAGATGTGTCTGTGGATAAAGAAAGAATTGGGCGCAGATACTCCGGTCCATTTTTCAAGGTTCTACCCTTTATATAAACTGAGGACCCTGCCTCCGACCCCTGTTTCAACCCTTGAGAAAGCCCGGACATTGGCTTTATCCGCAGGACTGGAGTATGTCTATATCGGAAATATCCCCGGCCATGAGGCTGAAAACACCTTCTGCCCGAAGTGTAAAAAGATGATTATCCAGCGAACAGGATATATGGTTGGTGAGGTCAACATGAAAGCTGGAAAGTGCAAGTTCTGCGGAAAACCCATCCCCGGCATCTGGGCATGAAAAGATTACCCTTCCCCTGTCCAATTTGTGGTCTGAAGAAAGATTATCCCTTGGAGGAATTATTCGAAGGGGCGGTTCTCACCTGTCCCTTTTGCAAACTCACCCTGACTCTCCACGGCCATATGTGGAAGGATGTCCAGAAAGAGATTCAAAAATTGAAAGAGGAAAATTAGGAAATGAATGGGATCTTTAAAGACAGGCTTGATGCACTTCTGAATGTCAACTTAGGGTTTTGGATTAACGCAGATGTTGCAATATCGAACCCGGGCGGGGGCGCTTCCAAATCCTTGCAATTGTGGATTTTTTGAAAAGGTAGGGTTACGCAAGATTTCACTTTAGGAGAAGTCCCAGTTTTGCCTAAAAATGCATGTAGCCAACTTCCAAAGGCGCCACTGCAAGGCTTTGGGAAAATACCCGCCGCATTGTGCGGCGACTTCCCGGCGAAGCCGCCCAGCACCCCCGTCCAGTTTCGATATCGATTTTTGCAACTGGTGGATTAACGCTTTGTGCTGTAGATTCGAAGAGAGCCCTGGGAAGGCATAACAACGGTTCGACTTGGATAATATCCCCCTGGCACCGCAACGCCAGAATAAACAATGGAACCCGGGCCCATCAGAGTGCCAGGAGAAGCGACTGAGTTGCACCCGGTTTCTGTACGGTCACCCAGGATTGCCCCCAACTTACGCCGTCCCGTATCGTACCGCTTTTTGTCCACGGCAACAATAATCGACCCAGGTATCATCTTCAGATTAGCAAGCTTTGTTCCCGCACCAAGATTCACGTCTTTACCTAAAATGCTATCACCCACATAAGCAAAATGGGCTGCCTTTGCGCCGTCCAACAGAATAGAAGCCTTCATCTCTGTCGTGTGTCCGACAACACATCTGTTACCCACGATGCAATCCCCCCGGATATAAGCTCCCTGGCGAATTTCAGAGTGATTCCCAATAATCACCGGTCCCTTAATAAACGCACCCGGCTCAACGATGGTTCCCGGTCCGATGATGATTTTGTCATTGGAAAGGTATGCTCCGGGTAAAATCACAGCCGCATCTTTTACGATTTCTCCTTTCATGGAAACCCGTATCGAATGATTGGGACCTGAAGTTTCTATCGCAAGATCATTTCGAACTTCACCATTATAAATCATGAGGGCTTTGTCGATTAGGCCTGTTGTCTTGGATAGTGGCCATGATTTCTGGAAGAAGGCAGCAAGATAGTCCTTCAGACGATCAAGTGCCGTCCATACAGCCTCGTCTTTTGAGAAGATCCCTTGATGTTCAAAATCTTTTAGGTCAAAAAAATCCTGTGGGGTTAGCATTCGCGTCTCCAATCTCAGTCCTCTTCCATGGTCGAGGTGTCCCCCAAGGGTAGCCCAAGTTCCTTGGCCTTCAGCAACCGCCGCATGATCTTTCCACTCCTCGTCTTGGGCAATGTGGGGATGAACTCAATTTCACGGGGAGCCGCGGCGCTGGAGAGTCGCTTCATTACAAATTTTTGGATGTCATGCCGTAATTCTTCCGAGGGGGCGTAACCATCTTTCAAGGAGACAAAGGCCTTAACGACCTCCATGGCTATCGAGTCCGGCTTACCAATCACACCTGCTTCTGCAACAGCAGGATGTTCTATGAGAACCGATTCCACCTCAAAAGGACCTACCAAGTGTCCTGCCGTGTTGATCACATCGTCGGTCCGACCCACAAACCAGTAGTAGCCCTCTTCATCCTTCCTTGCTCTGTCACCTGTGATGTACCACCCATTCTTGAATCGGGATTGATACAATTCTTCTTTTTTCCAATAGGTACGGAACATGGACGGCCACCCGGGCCTGAGGGCCAGGTTTCCTTCTTTGCCAGGGGGAAGCTCATTGAAGTTATCATCCACGATTCCTGCATGGATCCCGGGAAAAGGTCGTCCCATGGAACCGGGCTTAATGTCCTGAATCGGGTAGTTGGCGATCATGATCGCACCGGTTTCTGTCTGCCACCAGTTATCGTGGAAAGCTTTTCCAAAGACTTCCTTTCCCCAGATGACCGCCTCAGGATTGAGAGGCTCCCCCACACTGTACATGTGTCGCAATGAATCAAAATCATGCTGTTGTGGAAGCTCGTTCCCTGCCTTCATGAGCATCCGGATGGCTGTAGGTGCTGTGTACCAAATGGTCACTTTCTTTCGTTCAAGGAAGCTGTACCAGTGTTTGGCACTGAATCCTCCTTCATAAACAACTTGAGTGGCCCCATTCGACCAGGGGCCAAACATTCCGTAGGAGGTCCCGGTGACCCAGCCTGGGTCTGCTGTACACCAGTAGATATCTTTCTCTTGGAGATCCAGGACATATTTGGCGGTGGCGTAATGGCCCACTACAGCCCCATGGACATGGACGGCCCCCTTCGGTTTTCCCGTTGTGCCGGAAGTGTAGTGCATAATGGCGTAATCTTCTTTGTGAGTTTTAACAATATCAAAGGATTCAGAGGCTTCAGCCATCACCTCATCATAAAATAAATCTTTAAGATCAACCTTTCCTTCTCCCCGGCGGACCAGAATGATATGTTTAAGAGCAGGGAGTTCAGGAATAATCTCATTGATTTTCTTTTTGAGAGAGGGGCTGGTGATCAATACTTTCGCTTCGCTATCTGCCATGCGGTCTCTAACGGCATCCGGTCCAAAAGCGGAAAAGAGCGGACCAATCACACCACCCGCTTTAAGCGTTCCAAGAATGCTGATATATATCTCCGGGACCCGTTCTAAGAAAAAAAAGACCCGGTCTCCTTTCTGGACACCCAGGTCTCTGACAAGGACATTGGCAAACTTGTTACTCAGTCTCGACAGATCCTGGAAGGTATACTCTTCTCCCTCACCCCTTTTGCTTTCCCATATCAGGGCCTTCTTGTTTCTCCGATCTGTTTTAAGGTGTGAGTCGATGGCCACATGGGCAATGTTTATATGTTCACTGTCGAACCAGTCTAACTCCAGAGAAACCTTATCCCCGCTAAATTCCTTCACCATCTTAAAATAATCCTGAAGATTAGGCTTGATGGCATATTGCTCCAATGGCAACTTGATTATTTTAGGATATTCCATGCACGATCTCCTTCGCTGGGTATTCACGATGGATTAGAGTAAAAATGCATATTAGAAGATCTGGCTTGTGCAACAATCTCAGCCTTCCCTTCAAAATCATAAGTTAAGACTTTAAAGCGATTTTTGACTCAACCAATTTCACGAGTTCACCCACATTAGGAATATCCACGAGGTCATCGCCTTGTAGCTGTAAGCCGTATCGTGTATCAATGGCCTCAGCCAAATTCAGAAGTCCCAGGGAGTCAGCTCCCAGATCGTCTTGCAGGTGGGCTTCGGGTACGACGACTTCATCGTCCAGGGCAAGTTCAGCCTTAATCATTTCCTTAATTTCTTCGTAGAGGGCCATCGTGCACCTTTCTCATTTTTTGGCTTTGAATTTTAACATATTCGGTCACAAATATCATGCTCCTACCCTGGTTGCTTTCTGTTAATGATAAGAGAATACCATCTGTTTTGTTTGTATAGGCTGCAAGTTGACGGTAGATGATTATATAAAACTATTATTTAGCCCTCAGAGGAGGAAAATCGAATAATTCTATCTCAAAAACCTCTGCATATTTGGCTGGACCATCAGCATGGGGGAAAATTTCTTGAAGGCGTCTATAACTTAAATGATTCATATGGAGAATTCGTTCATCGAAACCCATACCGCGACTGTGAATATTTCTCTGTTGTTGAGAATGGTGGACCATCAGCAATGCTCCTTTCCAGTCCGCACTTTCTTCACCAAAAAGAACAAATAGGTCGTTACGTATCTCAAACGTTTTCGGATCTTCGTTATATAAAGCAACAACGGGTTTTTCTTTCTTGAGTATAAGGTCTTCGGCGCATTCCCGAAAAACCTGACATACATATGCGTGTGTTTGGTTCGGATCTTTACCGATCGGCATGATGACAATATCTGGCGCTATGGATAGGAGATGGTCCCTAATCTTTGCCGAATTATTAGGAGAATCGAGCCCCTTGTCTTCCTCTATGCCAAGGAAGGTAAGTCTATCCGGAGTCAACCCAAACATCTCTGTTGCCCGGGTTTGCTCTCTTCGCCGGATTTCAATCTTTTTTTTCTGTAAAGAAATAGAGTCGTTATTCTGCCATCTTTGGGCGTACTCATCCTCCACGCCAGAGGGGCTCATGCTCACAATAGTAGTCCAGATATCGCAACCCAAACGCATCAAGATTCTGCAGGTGATTGAGACGCTTTCAGGGTCATCGGGATGGGGAGCTAGTACGAGAACCTTACCATATGTAGGTAAACGGACTTTCCTCACAAAAACATCTTCAAACTCACTCCATATGAATGGTCGATCCTCCCAATACTGCTTTAAGTCAGAAATAAATGTCTTCATGGCACGAGTAGTGATTGTGGGGTCACCTCTTCACGGGCTGTTGCCCAAATTGATTTCATGCTTCGACAAGCCTGCCCTCTCCGAGCCAGAGGCTCTCCCTCCGGGGCAGAAGCCCCTCTGGGGCAGAGCCTGAGCCGGAGGCTGAGCCGCCGTTCTCCTTCGACAAACTCAGGATGAACGGTTTTTCCAAATGTCCTGAGCCAAGTCGAAGGGAGGGCTCAGCATGAGCGGAAAAGTTATATGATTTCAATATATCACCGCTCGCCCTGAGCCGTGAGCTTGTCGAACGGTCGAAGGGCAAATGGTTGGTTTGGGCAACAGCCCGTTCAATTGTCAGTATTTTCCAACTTTTTATATTTCTTTTAGCAAGTTTCTTTTCAAGTGACAATGGAAGGTGTGACCCCGAAGCCCCCCTCATCAAGGAAGTTTGGCCTCCGCCGATCGGGGCGTCTCCATCCCTGAAATTCGCTTTCGCTCCTTCATCTCCTCATTATATCTTACCAGGCTGGCATCGTGAAAACCCGTAAATCTCCGAAGGGCATTCAACTGGCCTCCGGAGGAGGAGCAGTCAATGGGGTGCTTCTCCTCCGGGTCTGCCTTCAAGTCGAAGGCCCAGCATCTCTTTTTCTTGAAAGAATACTGGACCTTGATAAACTGGTTGTCCAGCGATGAGATCGTCCCTTCATATCCGTAAACGAAGATATATTTTCGGTTTAGCCGATGATGAAACAGGGATTCCCCGTCCATGAACTCAGGAGGATAGGGAATCCTCATCGCATCTAAAAGGGTGGGCAGGAGATCCACATGGCTTGTCGGAACTTCAACGGTCCTCGGCTTAAAAAGGGCGGGTTGATGGATGATCACGGGCGTTTCCAGATTTTCATTATAACTGTACCGGTGGTGCATATAATTATCGGAATGGTGTTGACCGAAGGCTTGCCCATGGTCTCCCACGATGACGAAGATCGTCCGCTCCAGCAATCCCTCTTTCTTTAGATTCTCATAGACACGTTTTAGCATGTGGTCAAGGAGGTTGAGGTTATTGTAATAACGGCTGATCATACGCTCATCCGGCTGGATGATGCGGTAATCCGGCCCGTAATCAAAATAAGGGAGATGAGCGGTAAAACTGAGATAGATGCCTAAAAAAGGCTCCCTGGCCTGCCGGATTCTCCGGTTGAAAAAGTCGATGGTCTGAACCTCATCCCTCCCGATATAACGGCCGAAGGAGTGTTGTTCCTCCCTTGTTTTAAGGTTTAAGTTTTCGAAGTGATGCATCTCCGTCAACCCACTATTCTTCACAAAGGCCGTCGGGAAATACCACTGGATGGGAGAAGGTGTGACCAGAAAACTCTCATAACCTTTCGGCAGATAGTTGTGGAGGGATGGGACGCTTGCATCCGGGCGGATTCCGAAGGTCTCCTGATGGAAAAAATCATAAAGCCCGCTGAGCAAAGAGAAAACAGCCTTGGTGGTGATGTTCGACGAGGTATAGTGGTTCTTCAGATGCAAGCTTTCCTTTGCCAATCCGTGCAGGAAGGGCATGGGCATAGGATGCCCACGATCCGTATCAAAGATATACCGGCTGCCCACGGACTCCATGATGAAGAGGACAATATTCCACGGATGGTCTTTTTGGGGGGGAAGGAACTTTAGCGGCCCAATTTGATCCCGGTAATCCATCCCGGCTGGCTGGATACCCAGCTCACCTTCCTTAACTATTTTGATATATCCGTCCTCAGGAGAAATCTTAAAAATTCCCTGCTCCACAATATCGGAAAGAAGAAAGAGAGCTGGGTTTAGACGGATCTCGGCTGGAAGATTGTGGTTTTTGAAACCTGCTCCGATGATTGACAAGGAGGAAAAAAGGATGAGGAGCCCGATGGACCCCTTTAAGATCCGAACCCTGAAGACCAGCGGCAGTAACAGAACTCCCCAGAAAAGTCCGATGGGCATCAGCAAGAATAACCCATCCTTCCAGTCAACGAATTTAATGAGTTCAATGAACGGAACATTGAGAAAGAGCTCCAGGATGACGAAATAGCTCAGCCCTGTCTGAGCCTCGAAGAGAAGGCGTGTATGACCGCCATGGATCAAAAAGAGAGAAATGACGAAGAGATGTAAAAGAATGAACCCTGAAATGGTAAAGAACATTCGGATTTGTCTTTTTTCCACGAAGGTGGAAACATGAGAAAACAGCCAGGAGAGCAGGAAACAGGTAAAAAGAAGGGCAAGATCATAAGGGAAATACCTCACCATAAACCATATGGGATGGGCTGAGGGATCGAAATCGAAGGGTCTAATCGAACGGGTGAAAAGAGCCCAGGTGAGATGAATCCGGTAAATCAGAACCATTGCCAGCGCACAGAACAAAAATGCAATGGATGACCTGCCCGAAGAAGCGATGCGCTGGGGCAAGATGGAAAAGCTATTTAAACTCTTTTCAACCCTCGATCCAAACATAGTTTCTCTTTTAATTCGATGTAACGCTTTAGCTTTTTGAAAAAGGGTATCTAATCCCCCTTCATCCCCCTTTGGTCTCCGACCCAGAGCGGTCTCTGACCCGGAGGGCAAAGGGAGGGGGCCTGCCTGCGCGAAGCCGCTTCGGCGAAGGCAGGAGAGGGATTTTATAAAGTTTATTTCAAACCGCTAAATTGATACGATACTATTCTGGGATAGAAATGGACAATAATCAAATGGGTCCTAAGGATCAATGATCTCGGGAGTAGACCCAAAACGGTATCAGTTGAAATTCTGACGGAAATCTTCTATGGTTGATGGGAGTTTGAAATCGGTCCTTGTCACGGCATCCCATGAAAAAGAGAGATTCAAAATTATGGCATCGTGTGGGAGATGTTTTTCTCAATGGTTTTCTCACCTGCATGATCATCCCCCTTCGTCTTTTATCCTCTAATGCTCTGATCCCTATATCAAGGTTCCTGGGAACCACTGTTTTTTATCTGATCAAAAAGTACAGAGAGAGGGTGATTCAAAATCTCACCCTTGCTTTTGGAAAAGAAAAAGATTCTGAGGAGATTACCAAACTCGCCAGGGAAGTCTTTTCCAATTTTACACTAACCCCTTTGGAATCGGTTTATGCCTATCTCCATCCTTTTGAGCGATTTCTTCTTAAAATCGATATTGAGGGAGAGGAATATCTAAAATCCGCCCTCGCTCTGAAAAAGGGGGTCATAGCCCTGGGTGCCCATATAGGACCTTTCACATTAGTGGGGACAAGGCTCTCTCTGGAGGGATACCGGTTCAATTTGATCTTTAACCAAGGCAATTACCCAAAACTCTGGAAGAGGCTGGGGGACCATCAACGAAGGCTGGGCCAGAACCCATTTCCCCTGAAACCCATCATCTCATCCCTTAAAAAATCTTTGAATTGCCTCCGCCGGAATGGGATTCTCTATCTCATTGCCGATGAGCAACAGAGGCGTGGAGGCATCCCCATTCCCTTTTTCGGACAGGTCGCCTTCACCCCGACGGGCCCGGCCATTCTCTCTCTGAAGACGGGCGCCCCGATTTTACCGATGTTCATCCTGAGAGAAAATGGAGTCCCGAAGAGACTTGTCATTGGCCCTCCCATCGAAATAGAGAGGACTCTTCGCCTGGAGAAGGATATAGAGACGCTGACAGCGAAATTTACCGGGGTAATTGAAGATACGGTAAGACAGTATCCCGGCCAGTGGTCATGGCTCAACCGCCGCTGGAAATTGCCCCCCTCACCCCCTCCCTCTCCCCTGCCTTTGCCGAAGCGGCTACGCGCAGGCAGGCCGTTGGGGAGAGGGGAAGCCTGCCCGCCGAATCCCGCAAGCGGGAGAAGGCGGGGGTGAGGGGAAAACCGTCCTTGACAGGAGGGAAGAGGAGGTATAATATTTTGACACCATGGAAAATATCATCCAGAAGAGATTCAAGGAAAGCGCTGAGGTCAAAAACCGTTTTTTAAAAGAGAACCTCTCCAGGCTCCTCGAAGTGGTCAAACTAATCTCCCATTGTTTCGAGGCGGGCAATAAACTCTTCTTCTTCGGAAATGGGGGAAGCGCAGCCGATGCCCAGCATCTCGCTGCAGAATTTGTCAACCGCTATATTATGGACCGTCCTCCCCTTCCTGCCATTTCCCTGACCACCGATACCTCTATCCTCACCAGCGTTTCGAATGACTTCTCATTTAGCGAAATCTTTGCCAAACAACTTAAGGCCCTCGGCAAAGAAGGGGATGTCGCTGTCGGCATCAGCACCAGTGGAACCTCACCGAATATCATCAAAGCATTCGAAGTGGCCAAAGAAATGGGGATGAAGACAATCGCTCTGACTGGAAACGATGGCGGCTCCCTGGTAAAGATCGCCGACGTCTCCCTCATTGTCCCATCCTCCAGCACACCCCGCATTCAGGAGGTTCACATCCTCATCGGACATATCCTCTGCGAACTCGTGGAACACTATCTCTTTCTGAATAATCCTGCCATCTACGGTGGGGATGGTCCCAATAAATAAGGCTTTGAGAGGGTGATGATGAAACATAAAAAAAAGCCTCTGGATCTTACCCGGATCACATTCACCTCCCTGAAACGAAAGAGACATAAGGTCGGGAAAACCCTCTTTGCCAGACCTTGGAGGAACGGAGGGAAGCTGACTGACTTTCTCAACTCCCTTCCCAGAATTCTCGCTGGAAAAGAGTTCAGAGAGGTGGTGGAACGAATTGCAAAAGCCGTCCGGCAAAAGAAAATGGTCCTTCTGGGAATGGGGGCCCATCCTATCAAGGTTGGACTCAATCCCATCCTCATCGACTGGATGGAAAAGGGCGTATTAAAAGGGATTGCGATGAATGGCGCCTGTCTGGTTCATGATGTGGAGATTGCCATGGCCGGCCACACCTCTGAGGAGGTCGATGAAGAGCTCTCCAGGGGAACTTTCGGGATGGTCAAAGAGACCCACGAGACCA
>Ga0299912_10002037_pt1 | contig 16502 bp, 12 predicted proteins | sample RVTome_2_FD_207667 | JGI IMG/M metagenome (GOLD analysis project Ga0299912, IMG submission 207667) | Soil microbial communities from uranium-contaminated site in the Upper Colorado River Basin, Wyoming, United States - RVT95D214 (version 2) ... | reverse complement strand
GCTCGAGTCCTGACCAAATCCAGTCATCTATTGGGCAAACGCCTGGAGGCCTGATTCGATCGAGTCGTACACGGTGAAGAAACCGAGAAAGCCGGTCATTGACATGGTGTCTTTGAGCTCGTCCGAGAGCCTGGTCAAAGCGACTTGCCCTTGGTTGCCTGAGATTTGCCGGTAGACAGACAGCAACATGCGCAAGCCCGCGCTCGACATGTAGGCTAGTTTGGTCATGTCCATGAGAATCTTGCAGCCTGGCCCGGCCAGGAGCAACACCCGTTTCTGAACCTCGGGCGCCACATTGGCATCTATCTCGCCATCTAGCTTGATGATTGTGACCTGCTGCACTGTTTCGATGTTGATTCCGATCACTTCTTCCTCCTGGTTTTTACGCTCGTGAACGTATCCATAGGCCGGAGGTTTTCAGGCATTTGGAACAATATTCACTTTGACCCGCACTTGTTCTTTAGTGTCCGGCAGCTTGACCGTCAACTTGTCGGCCTCAAAGTTGGTGTAGGGTTCGTCGTTGATCCACACCTGGCCAATATGGATGGAGCCTGGCGGCAGGATGTCGGGCGATACACGCAAGATATTGCGCGGAAAGGCGCCCGGCAGCGGCTTGAAGTAGAAATCCATCGGCTGCTTGGTGATGAGCAGGTTGGTATACACTGCGGCCAGGTAACACAACTCTGAAGAGTGATAAAAACTCATCGAGTGGCTGCCCTTGAATCGCTCGGTGCCCATCAAGTAGGGAATGCCATTGGCTAACACATTGAAATAGACACCGCCGTCGTCGTGGTCGAGGAAAAAGGCGTTGTAGAAAGCCTGCGATTCGCGAGCAACCTTGAGATACTGGTCGCCGCCCAGGACCCCACGCAGGATCAGGTAGGCCAGAATACCTTGTTCCTGTTGCCACCAGGCCTTGCGATCGTGGAAGGCAAAGCGATGCCATTCTTGCTGGTCCTGGCACTGGCGCTCCATTACGTCGTACCAACCGCCGCGTTGGCGATCCATGCCCACCTTTGGCATGACTTCAGCAATCTTGTCTGCCAGCCGTTTGTATTCTTCTTTTGGCTTGAGGCCGTACATGCGCATCAGGTTCCAGGCAATCTTGAGGTTGTGCCCGACGACTCCCCGGTTTTGTTGCCACATGTGGGTCTGATCATGCGACCAGTCTTCATAAAACTTTTCCTGCACAAAGGGACTGTGCTCGTAATCCGGGAAATGCTCGGCGATGGTATCGAAAGTGTATTCCAGAAAATCGGCATAACGTTTCTCGCCGGTGGCCAAATACAGGTTGATCAGGTAAGCCGGGGCATGATCGCCCACCGAGTTCCAGTTCTTTTTGCCCTTGTTGGCCCCGAGCGCCTCGGAGCGCGGATCGAGCATAATGGGATCTAGATGCGAGAAATAGCCGCCCTTGGATCTATCGAGGAAAAAGCGGTCGAATAGGTCTACGGTCATTTCTGCATCGCGCAGGATACGTGGGTCGCCTGTGATGCGGTACGTCTGGATAGGGCCGGCGAGCGCATAAATCTGCTCGTAGGCGGGGATGGCGTCAAAGTCATCGCCAAATTCCGAGGCAAACACTTTGTCCTCGCGTTGCCCATGAACATCAATCCCATGGTACCAATAGACCACCTTTTCGTCCGTATCGTAAAAACGCATGTGCTCGCGCAGATACTCGGTGCCCTTTTCGGCGCCTTCCAGAAAGCGATCCTCGCCGCTCAGCAAGTAGCACGAAGCAAAGCCATACACCAGACGCGAAATGGTATCCGTTTCCTGGCGATAGTTGTCCGCTTCCTTTTCGCCGGTCAGCGTGATGGTCGTGCGATAGTGCTTGTAATCAATGGGCCCTTTGCCGAACTGGGCCTTGAGGTAAAAGTCGCCGAGCGGAGTGATTTGCTTCACCCACCAGTCCGGGCGCTCGAATACGTAGACGTTCTCCGTGCGCCCCACAAAAACGACGTACTGGGCCTCGCAGGTATAGTCGCCGCCTTCTGGGTAATAAACCCCATACGCGAACATGTAGCGTCCAGGAACGAGCATGCCGCGGATCTGATCGAGGCTGCACCATTGGCGGGCTTCTTCCAAGTCGTTTGCGATCCAGCCGTAGGTGTTGGACTTTAATCGGACTTGAAACTCTTGCCCGCCGGGTGTCTTGAGGCCAAAGGTATCCATTTCTTTATTGTAGCCGGTGACGTATCCGGCAATGGTGTCTGAAAACGGGAAGCAGATGCTGTTCATAGAGTTGGCTCCTTCAGTTGCTATTGGGTTAGCAGATTGATGATTGTGCGTGCAAAGAGATGACAATGGCCTCCGGTGCGCGCGGTGACAAGGTCGCCATCCACCACGACGTCTTGGTCAGTGTAGATGGCGCCCATGTTCTTGGCGTCCCCCAGTAGGTTGTTGTGCACGACGACCTTGCGACCCCGAATCAACTCTGGCGCGGGAGCCACGAGCCACAAGCCGTGACAGATGATGCCCTTGACGATGTTCTTGTCTGCAAAGGCGCGTTTGAGGAACTCGACGGCCGGCGGCAGTTTGTTGACGTCCTCGGTGTACCTGAGGCGGTCGGCCACTTGACCGGCCGGCACGATGATGGCGGCGTAACTCCTGAGAGTCTCATCGGCCATACCCTCAAAGCTTTCGCGACACTCGAACGGCAAGCCGTATTCGTGCCCTTTGAAAGTCAGGGACGCCTGGCCCCACAGGCGGCTCAAGAAGTGGACTTGGGCGCCTTCTTCGGGGAAGCGGCGCTGGTAGTACCAGATCTCCGGTTCGTAAAAGTCGCTCTCAATGAGAATGGCTATCTTTTTGCCTTCAAGTTTCACGTCTCAACTCCCGTTTTGTTAGATCATATACTGCGTGTCGGCCCCAACGTCCTGCCTCTCAGGGCTGGCGGGGCTGATCTGGCGGAGGCTCTTGCTGGGCTCGACTGTCCCCCCGCAATTTCTGCGTCAGCTTGCGAACAAAAGCAGGCGCCGGGGAGGCTTGCTGCGTCTGTGCTTGATCAAGAAGGTGCGCCTCGCTTGGCGGTCTCACCCCCATCGTCCGGGCGATCCTGGCGACGAAACCTAGTAAAAGGCCGATGCCGACAAGCACGTAAACCATCGTAAAGATTTTGCCCGCCGGCGTCACCGGCGAGAGACGGGCGTCGCCGACCGTGGTCAGTGTCATCACGCAAAAGTAAAGCGAGTCCAGGATGTCCCAACCCTCTAGCCGGTGGTAAAACATGCCGCCAAAGAGAAGGGTGAGAATAACGGTGATAAGCAGCGTCCGGAAGTCAGGATCGCGCAGGCCCTTCCAGATAGCTATAATAAAGCGTGCGATTGGGTTCATCAGTTTCTCTCCCTATTTGACACTGCGAACCGGCCTGAAAGGATAGCGGCCGTATTTCTTATCGGCATAGTAACCGTCGTAACCGAATTGAAAGTTCACGCCCCAACCAAAGGTCGCGCCAAACGTGGAGGAGGAAGAATAAAAGCCCTGCGGTTTCGTGATCACGTTCGGGAAAAACGCTTTGTGGAACCACGTAGAATCCCTGTACGAAAGGTCCAACAAGGTGGCGATTTCCTTGATGTTCGGCAAACGCCAATCGTCGTAACCACCCAATCTCAAGTTCGCACAATACTTGAGGGCGTCTGCCAGGTTCATTTCCGGGCTTTCTTCCTTCTTCCACATCAAGCCGGTGTTCAGGTCGGTAATGGTCCCCTCGCCGTTATCCTGGAAGGCATACCGGGCCGTGTCGCCAAAGGCCGAGTTATATCCGCCGCGAACCGCTTGAACAAGGTAGGGAGTCTCGAGCAAGTAACAGATGCTGCAGCCATAGGCAAAGTAGATACCCCAAACCAGTTTAGGGTCGGCGGCATATGGGTCCTTTGACCAATAGAAATCGGCCAGGACATTGGGGAAATACTCCCGGTTGACGGCCGGAATAACACCCGCATAGTTCACAATCGTCCGAAGCTCCTCTCGGTTGGGCAATCTCCAATCGCTGAACCCGCCGTGATTTTGTTTGTTGAGCCTTTCGACATAGGCTTGTGCGTCGAGCCAGTTATACCGACTGGCCTTGTAAGTGACGTCGCCCGGGTGCGGGGACTTGGCTTCCCAGATGAGGCCGGTGTTGTTATCCAGCACCATTCGCCAGCCCTGCTCCCAGGTGGCGTCCTGCGCCAATTCTCGCCCGCCTTCTCTTAGCTTGACGAAAGACAACGGATGGATTTTGAGCATGCCATCCTGGCCGTAAAAGGACTCCCCCCGCTCGGGCACTTTGATCTGCTTGCCCTCGTCGTCGTAGCAAAGCGTCTGCCCAGTGTCGGGGAGCTTGAATTGCCCCCGCGCCTTTTCGGGCGGCGCCACATTCCGCACAGCGCGGAACAGCAAGCGGGTATTCTTATTGGCATAGTAGCCGTCATACCCAAAACAGAAATTGGTCACCCAGGCATACGTCTTTTCAAAGACCGACGAGGAGAAGTAATGCAATAACGGCGGCTGCAGGCCTTCCGCCGGAAAAAAGTCCTTAAAGTACCACCAGCCATCCTTATAACTCAGATCCAGAATGGTGTTCAACTCTTTGATATTAGGCAGGCGCCAATCGGTGTAGCCGGCCAATCTCATCTCCTGGCAATAGCGCAAGGCTTCGTACCAATTCATTCGCTCGTTCTCGCCCTTTTGCCACATCAAACCGGTCACCTTGTCCGTAATCGTTCCATCTGCATTGTCTACAAATCGGCTCAAGTCTGGCTTGCCAAACAACGGCTGGCAGCCACCCCGAACTGCCCGCACATAACAAGGATGAGTTTTGCTGCAGACGATTCCGCTGCCGAGTCCGAAAAAAATCCCCCAGGCAAAGCGGGGCTGCATCTCGTACGTGGCCGAACACCAGTAAAAATCAATCTGGCAGTCAGGGAAATACCATAGGTCTACGGCTGGGTTGCTTTGGCCATAATCTACAATCGAGCGGAGCTCGTCTTTATTGGGAAGCCTCCAATCGTCAAAACCGCCGTAACGTCGTTCGTTCAACTTTTTCACATAAATGTCCTGCGCGTCCTGCCAGGAGTATTTATCGTCCGAACAATTCACATCGCCGCTCTGGGGGGATTTGACTTCCCAGAGCAAGCCGGTGTTATTGTCCAAAACCATCCGCAGGCCGTCTTCCCAGGTAGCGGCATCCGGCAGTTTTTCTCCATTTTCGCCTAATTTTGTAAAAGACATCGGGTGAACGGTAAAACAGCCGCTTTGCCCGTACAGTTCATCTCCGGGCTGGGGCACGATTTCTCTGCCTTCTTTGTCGTAACATTTTACCTGGCCAGTGTCAGGCAACTTGAACGTTTCGGAAGCAGACATATTTACCCTCCTTTTTCTGGGAAACAGCGCTGCTAAATCCTCGCTCGACGACACCCCTATCACACCGATTTCCCTGGGAACGTTTTTCGCCCCCTGAATTGGCAAGTGTTCTCAGCTTGCTCTTGGTGGTTTCGAGTTCCTCTTTCAGCCTCAAGTGCGCCGGAATACTTGCCTATCCGTGTAATCCGTGGAAAATCCGTGTGTCACTTGGGCGGCCAGTTACCCCCGCGCATATCTGTTTCCCAACTGATATTTTCCACGGGCAACTTGTCCGAGGTCGGGTAGTAGCTGGGATTCGACCCCGTGACTCTTTTCCATTGCCCTTGGGTTACTGGAAACACACCCATATAAAAGTCTTTAGTCAAAGTGACCCGGTGTTGCTTCTCGATTCCATCTCGACCAGCTTCCGTTTCTGGAGAGCCCATGGTAAAGTTGCCAGCCGGAATTCGGCGCAAAACGACTCGACTCGTTTTATAGGCCTCGTCGGTCAGCAAATCGGCCGGCGCAGCTTCCAGGCAGGTCACCGGATAAGCTGTCGCTTGCGGACCTCCAGAAACATCGACGACCATGTACAAGGCCGAAGGGGGCATATCCTGCGCAGAGCAGGCCAGCCGGCAACCGGCCATGCGGCCGGGCTTGGCCGGCATGCGTTTGGCAGAACGGCACAGGGATGCCCAGGTATGCCAGCTTCCGCCGTGGGCCACGCGCTTCATCCCCGCCGCGGGACCTAGTGGGTCAATCGCATCCCCTGTATAATCGCCCAACCAATCCAGGCTCATCTCCCACACGTTCCCCAGCATATCATACAGCCCCCAGGCATTCGGTTGCTTCAAGCCCACTTCGCGTGTGCCGACGCCAGACTCTTCTCCAGGCCAATCGGGGCCGTACCAGGCTATCGAGTCGAGGTTCGGATCTCTAACGGTGAAATCTGTCCCATCGTACGTGCAATCCAGGCCGTTGTTATAAGCAGTGGCCGCTCCAGCACGGCAGGCATATTCCCATTGGGCTTCTGTCGGCAGGTCAAACCGCAGCCCTGTCTTGGAGCGCAGCCGCCCCACAAAAGAAGTGGGGAGCGGTTCAAATTCGTCGGCCTGCTCGGGACTGGCAACGATAAAGTAGACGGTGCTCACCTGCCTGCTTGCCAGTTCAACCGCTCCTTCCCCCGAAACCACGCGGCGCTCTCCATTGAACATGTCAATATGAGCCGTATAGGTTCCCGGGTCCAGGTCAGCGAACGTCTTAGAAATGGGAAGCGTCTGGTCTGCAACCGTCACTTGCACGCGTTCTGAAAAGGCCTGGCTCGCAACAGAAATGTTGACCCTGGACACATTGAGCTTGCCTTCCGACAACGAACTCGGAGGGAGGATGATCGATAAACATGCTTTGGGAATGTCTTTGGTCATCGAAACCTCCTGAATCTACCCCCTAGACATCTGTATAAGCCAAAGCCGGACAAATGTCGGAAAGGTAAAGCCTTCCCGCCTAGTGCCTGTCTGATTGCCCTCAGGCTCTTAGAAACCAACGCGACAACCGCCGTTATAACGAGGCTCGGCTTTCACGTGAGCCGCGGCAAAACGCAAGGCTATAGCCAGGTATGACGCATCGGGACTGCGGTAAACTCCCCCACGAACGCCTGCACCGGCGCCGCTTTCGTCCGGCCAATTCGGCACGCGAGCATATCCATCCTCGTCCAGGGAACCGTCCCCATGCGTGGGTTTATACGCCCTGCCCTTAGGATGGCCGAGGCTTATGCACGGTTCCCAGACATTGCCGGATAGCTCCATAATGCCGTAATAGGAAGCGCCGTCATTGAGTCGTTTTGGAACTCCTGCGTGACGGGTATTGGCAAAAAGCCCACAACTGACCGGCCCCTCGAAGCCAGGATTGTCAGGCTCGGTCTGGCCCTGGGCGGCTTTGAAGGGCGCAATCCCGCTGCCCAAACAGGCGTTGACCAGGCCGCTCGTCGGAACCTTTCTCTCGTACCCGCTGCCATCTGGGCCGTCAAAGGTATCGACGCGGCCAACCTCGGTTGACCCCCAGGCACATTCCGACGGCACGGGTTTCGCAGGTCCACGACAGGCCTTTTCGAACTCCAACTCGGTGACCGGGCGCAGGGCTGCCCAGGCTGCATAAGCCGCCACATCGCACCAGGCGATCGCGTTACACGCCCTGGCCGGAGCATAGGTATAAAAAGTCACCGGTTTTTCAGTGCCGTTGTCTCGCCTGGCGCACACGATGGTCTGGCGAAACCGTTCGGTATTGGTATTCGTCATCACATAATAGTTTTCAATGTAATCTGTGCTGATATTGCTCCTGACGTGGATGCTTTGCTGTTTTCGGGTTAACGTGTTGAGAAAATCCACATACTGCTGGGAACTCATTTCGTATTTCATGTACCAGAAGGCTTTATAGCCTTTAGGAAAAGCTTCCGGAATGACAAACGGCACACCGTCACGGCTTCTGTCATTGTCCTGGTCACAGTATAAACAGCCCTCTTTGGCATCAACGCTTAGAGCTGCTTCCGAATTGATCAGGTATGCGCCGCCGTTGGGATAAGTATATAAACAGTTGACGGGGCCATCGGCTCCCCGGGGATCGCCTACGTAATGCTGGTCTCCGGGGACGTAGACCATTTCCAGACCAAAGACTTTTAATTCGACTGCACCTATGTCTTCGGCCCTCACGCCATCTTTCCCCCAGTCCCAGACAAGCTGAACCTGCTTCGCCCTGACATCGCCTTCCTCCCTCGTTCTGAAGATAAAGACTCCTTTTTGGGTGTCTGGCACCCACATGCCCATGTCAGAGCTTGTGCCGCCAGAACCTTTTGAGAATAGGGGGGGCGTTTGGTCCTGGTAGTTAAAATCATTGGAACTCGCCGTCCTCAAGGTGACATGGCTCCACCGGCCGCCTCTCACACGAAACTTGGCGAATACCCACGCGCCGTCGCAGTTGACATCATTTTTCCATGCTTCGTCCCAGGCAATGTCAAACTGCACGATGGCCCTGTTTTCTTGGGCGTTGATTCCCTCCAAAGAGACATTTTCAATTTTCAGGTTAGCCATGATTTATACCCTCCGTTAGAATTTCAGCCTATCCGCCGACTGGCGGCCCAATCCCGCGCCGATGCTGCGCGCGGCGCGGAGAGCGTGCCTGAGTTATCGCATAGTCGTGTCCTCTGAAAATCTTGTCTCTATTCCGGATAGCGGGTTGACCGCTGCGGCTCAACCGTTGCGCATGATGATAGGAAGGTAGATACGATAAGGGTGCAAAGCAGAGTTGGTCACCTCGTTTGACCAGCCACAGTTGTTGATGCTCCCGCCCAAGGGGTAAACGCAGGCACTATTGGTGACAGTGACGGTCCAGCCCAGAGTACCAGGGACACCTACCCGGGCGACAAAGCTGAGCGTGACCTGGTTGGAGGGAGTGACTTCCAACGTGCCGGTGACGACGTTGTTGACCTGTTGGACGCCTGCGGGCTGCGCCAGGAAGCGCACAAATGTCATGTCCTTCAGGGAATCGTAGAGCTTGAACTGCGTGCCAGGCGTGGCCGAAACAGCCAGGGTGTAGGTCAGTTCGTCGCCATAGTTCACCTGGCCTAGGGGAGTGACCGACTTTTCAAAGCCGGTATTGTTGTGGCTGAACACAACCACGCCATCACTCACTTTGCTAGCAACGTAGACATGTTGGCTGTCTGGGCTGACCGTCACATTCATGGGAGTGTTAAGGCCATCCACGTTACCCCCGTAGAGCGTGTCCCTAAACGCTTCACGATAAGTGAGCTTGCCCGTCGTCGCATTCCGACTGAATACCACCAGCGCATGATCGGTGCCCTGGCTCACCACGTAGACATATTGGCCATCGGGGCTGACCGCCACTGACTTGGTTGTGTCGAGGCCATCGTCAGTGCCAGGCGGAGTTGCGCTGTTATCCTTGTGCGCTTCGATAGCGGTCAGCCAGCCGGTCGTCGTATCCCGGCTGAACACCTCCAGCGCCTTGGATTGCATGCACGCGACGTAGACATTTTTGTTGTCGGAACTGACCGCAATGGATTCGGCCCCGAACATGTTAACGTCTGTAATGATCCCCATATAGCTCAGCGTTCCCGTCGGCGTGTTCCGGCCGAACAGTGCCACCGCATTGTCGCCAAAACTCGCCACGTAGACGTTCTTCCCATCGGGGCTGACCGCCGCCGACCTGGCAGCGGCCAGACCATCCAGGCCGTTTTCGCCATCCTTGTACGCCGCGATGAACGTCAGTCTCCCCGTCGTCGCAGTCCGGCTAAACACGACCACGGCGTTGTCATACTGGCTTGTGGCATAGACCTGCTGCCCGTCGGGGCTGACCATCACCGAATTGGCTCCCTCAAGGCCGTCCACGCTGCTGAGGCCATCTTTGTAGAACTCGACAAATGCCAGGGTTCCGCTCGTCACATCTCGGCTGAACACAGCTAGCGCATTGTCGTAATAGCTTGCGATGTAGACGTGCTTGCCGTTATCCTCGGGGCTGAGTGCAATCGCATAGGCCCCATCCATCCCCTCGATAGAGCCTATACCGTCTCGCTTATACTCGACATACGTCAACGCCCCTGTCCCGGCATCCCGGCTGAACACAGCGACAGCCCCGTCGTACATGCCCGTGGCGTAGGCGTATTTCCCGTCGGGGCTGATTTCCACCGCGGTGGCGCCGTTGAGGCCGTTGATGCCGGCGAGCCAGCCTCGGTAAGCTTTGACAAAGCTCAGCGCCCCCGTCGTCGCGTTTCGGTCGAACACGGCCACCGCATCGTCGTATTCTCCCAAGGCATAGACGTGCTTGCCGTCGGGGCTAACTGTCACGGCCAGGGCCGCATCGAGGCCATCCACGCCGCCGACGCTATCCCGCTGCACTTGCACAAAAGTCAGGCGCCCACTTGTGGTTCGCGTGAACACCGCCAGCGCGTCGTCTTCCTTGCCCGCCACGTAGAGGCTATTTCCGTCGGGGCTGAGCGCTATGCCGAGGGCCTTGTTGAGGCCATCCACGCCGTCGATGCCGTCCGTGTAAACCTCGCTCAAGCTCAGTGTCCCACTCGTCTCGCGTGTGAACATGGCTACCGTCCCTGGCCTACCCAGCAACGGATTTCCACCTCCTGTGGCGTAAAAATAATTTCCATCAGGGCTGATCGTTCCCCCAGAGACCCCGTAAAGAACCTGAGGGTTCGTATAGATGCCGAGATAGCTCAGGGTCCCGCTGACCGCCTCGCGGCTGAACATCAACAAAGAGTTATCTCCGCGCCCCATCCTATCCAAAGAACTCGTGACATAGGTGAAATTTCCGTCGGGGCTCAACGTCACGGAGGAAGCGCCGAAAAGGCCATCGGGAACATCCCCCCGGCCGTCCTGCTTGGCCTGGACAAAACTCAATCTGCCCGTCGCCGCATCTCGCTTAAAGACCGTCACTGCTCCCGGGATCGTGCCTGGCGCGTTCCCGGTGCTGGTCACGTAGACATACTCCCCAGCCGAGTCAAGCGTCACAGCAGTGATGCCGAAGAAGAGAAAGTTGGGCACGCCGCCTGTGCCGTTACTTTTCGCTTCGACAAAGGTCAACACTCCCGTCCCGGCATCCCGGCTGAACACAGCTACCATGCTCCCTGTGCCACCGGCGTAGAGGTGGTTTCCATCGGGGCTGATGGCCAACGTCGTCAGCCCGCTGAGCGCGCCAGTAATGACGCCGCCCATGCCATCTTGGACGAACTGGGTAGGGGTCAGCACGCCGGTCATAGCATTTCGTTCGAACACTGCTATCCCGTTGTCTTGCATAGCCCCGACGTAGACGAATTTCCCGTCGGGGCTGACGGCCACTGCAAACGGCGCATCGAGGCCATCAATCCCATCTTTGACTGTCTGGACCTTGGTGAGAAAGATCCCCGCGAACACCGGTGCGGCGAGCACCAACGCCAGCGCCAGGGCTACGCACGCTGTGATGGCAAGGTTCCTGCGAGTTATGCCAGTCATTCTGTATCCCCTTTCAATTGCGGCCCGCGCAGTGAGCCGCGCTAGAAAACTGGGCGGTAACATCGGCGCTGTGCACGAAAGACACCGGGACGCCAGGCGCACGCGCCCTGCGCCTTGCGGAAGGCGGGCGTACGTTAAAACCGTTTCGCTTGCGTGTGGCTACCTGTGCAGATGAACCAGACAATCTATACGCGAGCTAAGCTAAAAGGTGGGTAGACCTCCGATTCGACTCTCACGTCAATTAACGCCGGCTTGTTCGACTCCAGTGCCTTGATAAAAGCCGGCTCGAAATCTTGGATTTTGTCCACGCAGTAACCCTGAGCGCCACAAGCGCGCGCATATTGGACATAGTCTGGATTCTGGAACTGCATGTAGGCGTGCTGCCCATACATGTTGAGCAAAAACTTTTTGATGACGTTGAATTCGCCGTTGTTAAAGATCACCCAAACCACGGGAATGTCATACTGAACGGCAGTCAACAACTCAAACCCTGCCATGAGATAGCCGCCGTCGCCGCAGCCGCAGATCACGTGCCTGTCAGGGTTGGCGCATTTCACACCGATTGCGCCATTCACGTGGCTGGCCATTGGACCAAAGCTGCCCGGGTTCTGGTAACGTTGGTTCTTGGACAGACGCAAGTAGCAGTTCAGCCAGAGCATGTGCGAACCGGCATCGCCCAGCACAATGCTGTTTGCTGGCAGGTTCCTAGACATGAGCCGTACCATCTCCCCTGGGTGAACTTTATCGCCGGTATAATCCACAGGCAGGTCATGCCATTTTTCTTGCGCTATCTCCTTTGGCTCGACGGCGCCAACCTTTTTGCCCAATTCCTTCATAATGCCGACGATCGCGGGCTTGATGTCGCTGATCATCCCATAATCGGCTTCGTACACTTTGCCGATCTCGTTCTTGTCAATGTTAATGTGCATCAGCGTCTTGGCCTGGTACAAATCTGGCCTGAATGCAAAGGTGGCGTTTTCGGCAAAGGAATTTCCTAACGCCAACACAAGGCAGGCACCCTCAAAATACTTTTTAGCGCAAGGGTCCCCGGCTGTGCCATAGACGCCCAACGAAAGCGGGTGATCTTCCGGCAGGACGCCTTTGGCGTCCATCGTGGTCATAAACGGAATCTGGAATCTTGTCGCAAATTCGAGCAGTTCTTTTTCGGCGTGACTCCTGATCGCGCCATAGCCGACAAGAAGCGCCATTTGTTCCTTTTGGGTAATCGCTTGGGCCAGTCTATCGGCAAATGCTTTTATTTTCTTTTTCTGCGGCAAGACGGGCTTGACGTCCAGCTTGACGTCTCTAAAGTTGCTCACGGTAGCGCCGGTCACGTCCTTGGGTATGTGAATATGGACCGGCCCAGGACGCCCCTCGAAAGCAATGTTGAGGGCCTCTTCCAGGATGTCACACGTCTCGTCAGCGTGTTCAATGATGAACGATTTCTTGGCTGTGGCGGCAAACATCTTGTGGGAATCTGGGGTCCGGTTCAGGCCAGTGGATTCATTGAGAGCGCCCTTGCCTCTACCGCCAGCAGAAGTGTAGCCCGTAATGGCCAGCACAGGCAGGGAATCGTAATAAGCTACCGCCATGCCAGAGAACAAGTTGAACGCGCCAGGGCCGCCCGTGGCGAAACAAACGCCCAACTTGTCGGAAAACATAGCATAACCGCAAGCCATGAAAGATGCGGCTTGCTCATTGCGAACGATCACGGTTTTGATCTGCTTTGAATCTCGCAGAGCCAATAACATACTCGCGTTGACTTGACCAGAGCCACCAAACATGTGGTCAATGCCGATGGATTCCAGGATTTTGACGACGCTTTGATTAACGTCCATGCGTTACTTCTCCTCCTTGGGTTGGTTGAACTTGCCGACTGCGAGCTTGGGCGGGTTTTTGGAAAAGAGAACGCCATTGGTGGCAGCGTTGTCAAGCGTGTAGCCATCAAAGAACAGGTAGATGCGATCCTTGGGCACATGGGTCACTTCGGAGAAAATCGTAATGTATTTTTCGGCCAGGATCTCTTTTTGTTCGTCGGTGAGTTCCAAGCTTTGAATCGTAATGGCAGGCATTTCTTTACCCCCGTAACTACTTTGACAATGTTAGATTTGTCATCGTGAGCGAAGCCGATTCAGGTCAAATCTAAGCGCCTTCGCTCACAATGATGTGGGCTGAGCCGCTACGAACTAAAGAGGTTCTTGGCAGCTTGGGCCAAGTTCTGTGCTGCTCTTCGGAGGGCTACAAGCCCTTGGACGCTAACACCTCTGCAATCTTTTCGCCGTAGGCGATGGAAGACTCTACAGAAGTGCCGGTCACGAACGGCCAGTCAAAGTGCACCTCGGGATCGTCGCGAGTGGCGTTGTACCTGGCGATGCAGGCTCCATTCGGCCCAACCGCATCTCTGACTAGTTGTTCCAGCGGCCAAAGGAACCCCGGCGTATGCACATTAGTGCCTTGGTTGTCCGGGGTGGCTCCATACAGATCGTAGCCGGCATCATAGTCAGGACCATAAAAATCCCAGGAATGGGGATGGGCCGTGATCTTTTTTCCATAGATGACGCTGCGGTAGTCGTTCTTGGGATCACGGCAAAATAGGAGCGCGCTTACAGAGTAACAGAGCGCCCCAATGAGCTTGTTCGAATAGTAGGCGTCCAAAACCAGTTTGTGCACATTGTAGCTGTTGCACATATCAATCATTGCGCCCAGGCCGCCGGTGAGGACAAGCGCATCATAGTCCTTCATTTGGGCCTCTTTAATTTTGATAGGATGGGCCCATTCATCGCCATCCGTCAATTCCTTAATCCTGGCACAGACATCGGGTGGATTCGTCTTGAACCTGATGACCGGGTCAAAGAATTCTGGGTCAACACTGATCGCCAGCGGCAAGGGCTTTTTACCCAGCGGAGTTGCCAGAGTCAGTTTGTGCCCTGCCTTTTTCAAAATGTCCCAAGGAGCCTGCAGTTCTTCGCCCCACGTGCCATAGTTTGTTGCCAGAATGATAACCTTAGCCATTTTTATTTCCTCCTGAGTGTGATGCGTGACGCGGCCTTAGCCGCCATCTTGTAAAACGATTCGCGCGAATAGCGCAAATCCGCAGAGATACTCGCTCTAGGCCAGCTTCAAACCGCCAGGAAGCTCTTTTTTGATAGGGCTAAAGACGTCAATGGCTTCGGTTTCACCGATTGCCACGAACGAATGAAGCGCATTGGGCGGAATGAAATAAGCGTCGCCGGCTTTTAGGGTAAAGGTTTCATCGCCCAATTTGATTTCAAATCCGCCCTTGATGACGTATCCGAATTGTTCTTCCGGATGCTGATGAAGTGCGACGACGCTCTTATCCGCCATATTCCAGTGCAACACATTCATCTTGTCTCCGTGGCCGAGAATTTGGAGCAGCACTCCCGGTCCGAATTCGCGCTTTTCAATGTTTTCGTGATAACAAAACATATTCGACTCCTTAGTTTGATATGGGAAAGCGATGTCGCGGCATTTTGCCAAATGAAGCGGCTCGAGTTTCGTTTGCAGGCTACGGGCCTGTGTTGAAAACAGATAGCGATGGTTCATCAATGGACCCGAATGACGCTTGGTGCAGCTTGGCCGATTCTGTGTTTACCCAACGCAAGTGGAGATTTTGATGGTACCGTATAGAATGATCATCACAGAAGACAGTATACCATATTTGGTTGGGCGGTGAGTTTGCAGTATGATTACAAAGTATTGCAGAATGATATCACTGCCAGGAGCGAGAGACCACAAATGTCTGAGGGTAGATGATAAACTCTCCCGCAGATTCGACTTGTGATCTTGGGAAAGTAGAGGGCGCGACGTTCGGTGGGTTGGCTGGCTGCCTTACGAGGGAATGGAGACGAGCTTCTTCGGACATCCGCAGGTTATGACAAGTCCTCTCTTGATCGCGTTTGTCGAGGCGGTCTCCACGCGCGGGGCGATGTGCTGTCCGAAGGGGCCGGCATGTAATTGTCGCATCGGATACAAACAGATAAGCGGATGGGCAACTCACCACCCGCTTATCCGCTTCTCATCCGGTGCATGCAAACCGGGCCGCCAGCACACGTACTTGCGGTTTCTTTGTCGGTGCGGTAAAAGACACGAAACAGGTTTTCAGGGCCCAAGCGCAGTTCCCCTGTCTCGCCAAATCGGGCTGGCTTGATCAGCGACTTGCGGTTGCGCGTTCAGACATTCGGTTCGAGTTGCATAATCTCCCTCTGTTTGGAACTGGTCTTGTGTACCATCTTCCGCCGCCTTCGTATAGGATACTCTATCTATGGGTTGAGAAATCTTATGATGCGTTATCATCCAATAGCGCAGTTGAACTATCGCATTGCCGATAAGCAGTGCGCGTCTGACCACATCACGTGGCGTGCCCGGCTCAGATTAGGCCATGAAGAAGCAGAGCGTATGAGCCAAGATACAAGTCGCCACTCGCACCACGTGGCCGACCAAACTCCGTCCGCGAGGGTGCTCGACATTGAACACCGTGGTCAAGGTGCTGAACACCGTCTCCACGCCATGCCGAATGCGCCCCAGAAGGCGTTGTACACCGTCGGGCCATTGGTTCTTCTGATTGTCCTTGCGCAAGGGCAAGAGCAGGATACCGCGTTTGCGCCACAAGCGTTCTTCTTTCTCGGCGTCATTGTAGATCTTGTCGCCAATCAAGACCAAATCTCGCTGATCCAACACCAGTGCATCCAGCACGTGCGGGTCTGGAATGGAGGCGGGCGCCAACAGCCACTCGTCAATCAATTGGGTGACGGTCGTCGTGGTGTGCAAGCGCAATCCAAATATCTTGCCTTTCTTGCTCGTCACAACACCAAAAAACTGGCTGCCCACCACACTCTTGCACCGTGCACCACGACTGTAGGTCATCAGCGTCACAGGTGCACTGTCCACCAAGCGCACGGGATCTGTCCGATCCAGTTTTTGATCACGCAAATCGCGGCGGATCGCTTCGATCACCGCGATCAACTGGCGACGCCGCACATTGAACCGATCCAAGTCAAGCAGGTGCGGAAACATATCCCGCCAAAACTGCGACACAAAGGCATAGCCCAGTTCTTCGTGACCTTGGAAAAACGTCTCGATAATCAACGAGACCGTGATGACCTCACTGTCGGAAAATATCGGCTCGGGGCCAGTCACCCGAAAGGGATGACC
>Ga0299912_10002036_pt1 | contig 16504 bp, 16 predicted proteins | sample RVTome_2_FD_207667 | JGI IMG/M metagenome (GOLD analysis project Ga0299912, IMG submission 207667) | Soil microbial communities from uranium-contaminated site in the Upper Colorado River Basin, Wyoming, United States - RVT95D214 (version 2) ... | reverse complement strand
AAGTCAGTTGCTTGTGCACCAGTCCCGGGCGGGCGCCCCCAAGCGCAAGCCGAGTTGGTGGCGGCGGTAGCGTGTTTGAGGCAACAAAAAGGCAGGCCTCCAACCGCGGCCTGCCTTGCGCAATCAAGTTGAGCGTGATTGCCGAAGCCTGCTACTCCTTCTTCTTTTCCGGTTCTTCTGGCTTTGCTTCCTTCTCGGGTTTCGGCCCGAGCCGCAGGGACAGCAGTTCGAGTTTTCCGTCCTCCGCCTTCTTGTAAAGCCCGCCGACTTCTTCTCCGACAGTGGCCTCATCCAGCGTGGCCGGCTTGCCGGCCTTCATGATTTTGGTGGAGGAGGTCACTTGGAAGATTCGCTCGCCCACCGTGATGGTTTTCGCAGTCATGTCCACGGCGCTGATTTTGCCATGAAATGGGGCCGTGTCTTTTTTCTTCTCTTTGACTGCGGCTGCTGTGGAACTCTCGTCCTTCTGCTCCTGAGCGGGCAGTTGCGTCACCACGCCCAGCGTGAATGCCGCCAGCAAACTGGCGAGCGCTATTCTGGAGATGATTCTAGTCATAATAAGTTTGGTTTCATTGGTTTGGTTAAAACGACGACGGCATTGGTAGCAAGACGGCCGGCGGACGCAAGCCATTTTTTGCACGTGGTTGGGTGATGGATTTGGTGGGACTTAGGCCGGCCCGCGGGTGGATGTGCCACTCCCCTGGTGCGCCCGGTGACCTCGCAACGCGGATTTAGATTGCAGGTCACCAGTCTCCATCCACCAACAGCGCCGTGATGTTGTTCGCCAGGTCTTCGGCGAGGAGGGGCAGTGCCCGCTGCTCGGCACTGGTCAGGTCCGAGCCCGTGCGCACGAGCGTGTAGCCGGTCACATCTCTGTCCAGAATGGTCTTCCCACTGCGGCGTTCGCGCGCCGTCACGTGGGCCGTCATTGTGACCCGGTAGTCGAGCACGGTTAAAATGTCGCTCGGCCGGTAGCTTAACTCTGACCGGTCGTAGCGGGTGATTTCGCCGGTGACGACGATATCGCTGTCCCCGCGGGTTGCCAGTTGGTAAGTGCCGTCGCGTTGCAGGCTTTTGCGCAGAGCGGCGGTCACGTCGCCCCCCATGCGCGGCGCCAGCGTTCGGTTGATGAAGGGGGAGACTTGAATGGATGTTTTCGCCGCCGCTCCGCTGCCGGGCCCCAACCGGTAACCGGCGCATCCGGAAAAACCGAGCGCCGCGATGCAGGCAACGAGCAAGGACCAGCGCGGGCGCATTTTACCTGCCGGCGGACTGGGCGCGCCTCTTCAGTTCGCCAATTCGCTGCCGGGCCTCGGCGGCGTACTGGGAGGCGGGGTCTTGCAGCAATACTTCGTTGTAATAAATCAGCGCGCCGTTCCAGCGTTTGTGCTTCTCGTAATACCTGGCAATTTGATAACTGCCACGCGCCTGTTCGGTCTTCAGTCCCGCGATGACCTTCTTGACTTCCGCTACGCGCGGGTCGTTCGGGTACAATGTCATGAAATCGGTGAACGTGGCAATGGCGTGTCCCGCCGTGCTTTGATCGTATTCCGCTTTGAGCGCCTGCTTGTCATACGCCATGCCCGCCCGGTAGAAGGCGTCTGCTGCAATTTCCTGGCGGTCGTTGTATCGGTCCACCGCCAGTTCGTATGCCTTGACGGCCGCGGCGTAGTCTTTCTTCTTTTCGCGTGCCGCGCCAATTCTCAACTGGGCCTGCGGCGCGACGTCGCTGTAAGGGCCATTGTTGACGATCTTCTGGAACATGTCCGCGGTCTTCTCCATCGAGGGAAAGAATGGGATATAACCCCACAACTTGAACCACTGGCCATCCAGAAACCGCTTCGCGATTTCGTACTGCCGCCGGAGGATTTCCTCGGAATTCTGGTTCTTGGGATATTTCTCGATCAGCTTTTGATATTCTCTGAAGGCCTTTTCGTCCTGTTTCTTGGCTTCGTAACAACGCCCCATGAGGTACTGCGCCTGGGGTGCATAATCAGATAGCGGCCACTGCCTCACGACATGGCGGGCGGCCTTCAGGGCCGGGCTGTAATCCTTGTTGTCAAACGCGGCCTGGGCCACCTCCAACTGGTCCTTCGCTCTGGCCCGACGCCATTTGCCCTCGCTGCCAACCGGTTCGTAGGTCCAGCCTTCCCCGGGCTGGTAAATCAACGGTGCGGACGCCCGTTGAGGGAACGAGCACACGCAAGCGGCTATCAAACACAGGCGGAAGAACCAGCGAATCATGTCGCCACCGTATCGGCCTCGCCCGCGCAAGTCAAGGCGCTCACCTGAACCGCGACACGCGCGGTTTTCAGAAAGCGAATCCCCAGCGGCAGGCACGGCGCAAACAAGAGCCTTCTCCGAGAGCGGCGCCTGGCCGTCAGCCTCGGTACACGATCAACACGCCGTAATCGGTGAGCAACTTCTGCGAGCCGATGTCCAGGTAGGTGTAGTTCAGTGTGTTGACACTGATGATGTTGTCCTCGCCGATCTTGTCGAGAAAGGTGGTGACCATTTCGTCGAAGCGATCGTGTCCGACCTCGAGGCAGTCAATGCGCCGCACGGTTTTGACCCGGACTTTCTTTTCGGACTCCTTCGCGGCAAATTCGAGTGGTTTCAGCGGCCTGGCAATCAGGCTTTCGGCCGGCTTGTCGTGGACGGGGACTTGGAAGTGCTTTTCCTCTTTGGCCGCCGCCGAGGCGGCGATGGGATTGATCGGATGCACTTCTGACGTTGAATGGGGAAACGGCGGCGGAGATGTTGGTCCACCGGCGGGGCCGGCTTGAGCCGCCTCGGGTTGTGGGATGACAATCTTTTTGTTGCAGGAGGGACAGTTGATTTCAGTGCCTGCCGCCTCGCTGTCCACTTCCAACTCCTGCCCACAGTTCGGACACTCAAAAACTATATCCATAAGCTGAATTCTTTTCCTATCGGACGTTGCCAACAGGTTAAGCCTCGCCGCCGCGCGTTGCCAGAAAAAACTCGTGTGCCCGGAGTCTCCCGGTACGGGATGGGGAGGGGGCGGTGGCTGAGCGTCCTTGGAACGTCAGCCGCGAGCGGTTACTTGAACGTGTTTTCCAGTTGTTTGATCCGCGGGTAAACTGGCGAGTTCGTCGCGATGCGGTCGCTGACTGCGGCAAAGACCCGCTTGGCCTCGTTGGGGTTGTTCCACGTCAGTCTTTCACAGTAGTCGAGTTGGATCCAGGCCAGGCGCGGGTCTTCGACCTGGTTGCCGTAAACGCTGAGCCAGTTGCTCATGCCGGCGGCGCCGGCTTTGCTGGCTTGTTCCCATGACGCTTCGAGTTGCGCGGGCATTCCGCTCAGGGAACGCGGATTCTCCTTGTGTTTCCTGGCCTGTTCTTCCTGAAGGTCCTTATCCTGTCTCACCTTCTCCCAATACACATACAGCCTGTAACCCACGAAGATCACGGCGACGATGATCAGGATGCTGATGAGCTTTGTCATTGTTCCTCGACTCGTTCGATGCGCGCCCCCAGGCGCCGCAGCTTGCCATCAATGTTCTCGTAACCACGGTCAATATGATAAACGCGATTGACCTGCGTGGTGCCCTTGGCCGCCAGGCCCGCAATCACCAGGCCCGCCGATGCCCGCAAGTCGCTGGCCATCACCGGCGCGCCGCTCAACGGCCGGCCCCCTTTGACGATGGCGCTCGGCCCTTCAATTTCGATGTCGGCCCCAAGCCGCGCCAGCTCGCTGACGTGCATGAAGCGGGATTCAAAAATCCGTTCCGTGATGATGCTGATGCCTGGCGTCAATGCCATCAACGCCATCATTTGCGCCTGCACGTCCGTCGGAAACCCGGCGTACGGCAGTGTCGTCACATCCACCGCCTTGAGCCGTCGCCCGCGCTTCACCGTGAACGCTGCGCCCTTGCGCTCGATCTTCACGCCGGCTTCGTGAAGCTTGTCCAGCACGGCGTGCAGGTGGTCGGGCCGCGCGCCGGTGATCGTCACCTCGCCGTTGGTGGCCGCCGCGGCGACGGCATACGTCGCCGCCTCGATCCGGTCGGGAATTATCTCGTATTCGACTCCGTGCAACTCTTCGACGCCGGTGACGGTCATCGTGGGGCTGCCGGCGCCGGATATTTTCGCGCCCATGGCGTTGAGGCAGTTGGCGAGGTCCACCACCTCCGGTTCGCACGCGGCGCTTTCGATGACGGTCACCCCGTCCGCTCGCGTGGCGGCCATCATCACGTTGGCCGTGCCGAGCACGGTCGAACCGGCGCGGCCCCCAAGGAACAGGTCGGCACCCGTCAACCGCCGCGCCGCCGCGTGCACGTAACCGCCCTCGATTCTCACCCGCGCGCCCAACGCCTCGAATCCTTTCAAGTGCAGGTTGATGGGCCGCGCGCCAATGACACAGCCGCCCGGCAACGACACGGTGGCCTTGCGCAACCGGCCCAGCAGCGGCCCCATGATGCAAATGGAGCCGCGCATCTTGCGGATCAAATCGTAATCGGCCACGCCCTCGATCTTGGCGGCCTGCACCCGGACGGTGTCGCCCTCGAACTTCACCTGCGCGCCAAGCGACTCCAGGATTTGTCCCATGAACTTCAGGTCGCTCAGGTCGGGCACGCGCCGCAGCACGCACGGCTCGGACGTCAGCAACGTCGCCGCCATGATGGGCAACGCCGCGTTCTTGGCGCCGCTGATCTGCACTTCCCCATGCAGCGGCACGCCGCCTTTGATCAACAAGCTTTCCATACGAAATCAGATTGTGACGGCTGGCGCGCAATGGGCTTCTTCCCGCGCCGCACTGCGCACATCTCCCCCGATAGAACGCGGCGTTTCAGAACCGGTCATTCCCGCCGCGCGATCAGAATTCTCGGGCGCGGAGTGTAGTCCTGCTTCACCGCCACGACAATCCAGTTTTGCCCCTTCAAGATTCTGCACACCTGCTCTTCCTGGCCATCACCGAACTCCACCATGATTCGCCCGCCGGATTTGAGAAATGCGCCCGCCTCGGCCGCCAGGCGGCGGAAAGCATCTAGGCCGTCCGGCCCGCCGTTCAGGGCCTGATGCGGCTCATAATCGCGCACCTCGGGCTGGAGCGTCTCAATTCCGGCGCTCGGGATGTAAGGCGGATTGCTGATAATCAGGTCGAACGACGCGTCTGGAGGAACCGCGGCGAAACCGTCGCCGTGGAAAAACCGGGTGCGGTCGCTGACGTTATGCCGTGCGGCGTTTTGCCCGGCCACGTCCAGCGCGTCGGCTGAGGCGTCAATGCCGAGAATTTGGGTGGACGGACATTTCACGGCCAGCGAGATGGCGATGCACCCGCTGCCCGTGCCGTAATCCAGGGCGGTTGAAGGCTGAGGGCCGAGGGTCGAGAGAAACTGCCAGCCTTGTTCAGCCAGCAATTCCGTTTCCGGCCGGGGCACCAAAACGTGCCGGTCAACGGCCAGTTCCAGACCGCAGAACGAAGCGCTGCCGACGATGTATTGCAGCGGTTCGCGCTGGCCGCGGCGTTTCACCAATTCCCGCACCGCGGTCAACTCCGGTTCGGACAGGGCGCGCTCGAAGTTCAGATACAACTTCATCCGCGGCATTTTCAGGACGTGCGCCAGCAGCAACTCGGTTTGCAGGCGGGGCGATTCGACGCCCTTCCTGGCGAGGAACTCGCTGCTCTTCTGGATGACCTCGAGCACCGTCACGCGGACAATCTAAGTCCGCGAAGCGCGGTTCAAAGCCAAAAAGTCTGGTTGGCCTTCAACGAATCTGTCGTCGAGACTTAGCCCTGATAGCATGTGCAATCTGAAATTCGCCTCTGAAATCGATGTGGCGAGGCAGTCCGCCAGCCCTGCTGGTGCTGCTGCCGATTGTCGACTGAATTCTTGACCGTGTGGCGGCGGCAAATCATTCCTTGGCACCATGCTGTTCCAGTAAGCTGATGGTGTTCGTTACGGCAGCACCACCGGCACCAGCCCACTGGGCAAATTTCAGCACAGAAGATCCACTATTGTCACGAGCGTTGACATCCGCTCCAGCAGCAATGAGAGCCTTGATCTTGGGCAGATTCGCATCGCCGAGCATCACAGCCGACATCAACGCTGTCTTGGCTTCGCGATCACGAGCATCCACTTTTGCTCCGGCAGAAAGGAGGAAGAAAAACACATTCGTTCCATTCGCAAAAGTCGAGGCGATCAGAGGAGTCTCTCCGAGCATTCCTTGTTCTTGAGCGTCCAAGCTGACTCCCTTGGCCGCGATTTTCTTGACCTTCGCCAAGTCGTCATTCCGAGCCGCGTTCACCAACAGGTTTTCGACCGGTGCAGTTATCCAGTTGACAACCAAAATTGCTGCGATAGCGAGGAAGAGCACACATATCGCTAGAACCGTGAAGGGGGAACGCAGTTTCATCGTTTTCACTGAGCGGGAGGAAATAGGGAAGTTCTCACTTTTGGTTCGATACGTTTCTGCGTTGTGGCACACGAACGGTTAAATGCAGGCTCGGTCGTTGGACGCATTCGCCCATCTGCTGATCATGAACTCTTGGGTGGTCTCCAGCAAGGTCATTGTCCCCCCGCACCAGTGGCCGTTTTCGACTCCGCCTTCGGGCGCGTGCCGTTGACATGCAACCAACCGCTCAGCAGCCGGAAATCGTTCTTGTGGTGAGACGTGTGATCGCGCGCGGGCTCACGCCGCCCGGGCTTTGCTTTGGGTTTTCAAGGCTTCTTCGTAGCAGGTGAGCGCCTCGTTGTAGCGGGCCATGCGATTGTACAGGCTGCCCTTGTGCAAGTACGCCAGCGTCACCGAACCATCCGCCGCGATGGCGCGGTCGTAACAGGCCAGCGCTTCTTCCAGCCGGTCGAGCTTCTCCAGCGCGTTTCCTTTCTTGACGAGCACCTCGACATTGGCGGGGTCGAGATGGAGCGCTTCGTTCAGGGAGCCGAGTGCATCCGCTGCCTGACCCAGATTCAGCAGGGACTGGCCTTTGCCCATCAGAGCCGCGACTTCCGCCCTGCGCCCGTCCGCCTCCGACGGCCGGGGCTTTGAGCCTGAAGCCTCCGCGCCTCCTCCGGCGTCGGTCGCTTTGTTCAGCTCACCGGCTGTGACATTGGCCGCGCCGGGCTGGCCGGTGTGGGTGACGTGTTCCAGTTCCGAAATGCGCTTTTCCAAACGTTCAATGACCCCGAGCAAACGCGCGTTCGACTGTTCGGCGGGCCCCGCCGGCACGAGCGCCCCCTCTCCCGTTCCGAGCGCGGCCACGGCGCGGCTTGCGCCCCAGAAATGAGCCGGGGCCAGCGCGGCGGGGATTTCAGCGATGCGTTGAACGGCGCGCCACTGGATGTAGGCGGTGAGCAACATGGCCAGCATGCCGATGCCCGCAAAGGCGCAGGCGAGAATCAGCATGAACCGATTCGTGCTGCGCATGGCGTCCAGATCTCTGACGCGTTGGTTTTCGAGGGCTTGCTGAATCAGATTCAACTGCGCGGTGATGTTCTCAGCATTGCGCGCCAGCGCCGCCTCGGCCTCCTTTTTGTTTTGCTCGATGGCCTGTTGCGTGGCGCGCAATTGTTCCTGGAGCAGCAAACTTGCCCGGAGGAATTCCTGCCCGTTGGTGCCGGCGTAAACTCTGGACGATGCTGCGTTCGTGGTCTCGTCTTGCGTGAGTGCCGTCCCGCAGAATGCCAAAACTGCGGTGGCGCAAACCAGAAGGCGGAGGCTGAAGTGTTTGACGGATGCGTTCGGCGTCATGGCTGCAATGAGCGGTGGCCGGTTGACCAAGCCGATTCCACTGTGGAACCGCTGGCCCGGCCGGTTTCGCAAGCGAGGGTGGAAGCTCGAACGCGGCTTGTCAAGCAACTGTTCGACCTTTTGGGCGGCGCGCTCAGCCGCGTCCGCCAAAACCAATCGCCGCGGAGGGACGCGCCCAGTAGCGTCCGACCGGGGCGCTGACCACGTGAAATGTGGAAGGCGGAGCAGCGTCCACCCGCGATCGTGGGCAAATTGGCGGCTGTCCGAGGCGGGCTTCGTTGACACGCTCCACAGCCGTGATTAGCCTCCGCCCATGTCACGGCTGCCGTTCGAGTTGATGCTAGCCCTCCGTTACCTGCGTCCGAAACGGACGTATGTCTCGGTCATCACACTCATTTCCATCCTGGGGGTGACCCTGGGCGTGGCGGTGCTCATCATCGTGATCAGCGTGATGAGCGGGTTTGACCGCGAGTTGCGCGACAAAATCCTCGGCTTCAACACGCATCTGAAGGTTTTCGCCCGCAACCAGACCATGCGCGATTACGCCATGGTGATGAACGTGGTCGCGTCCAACCGGAACGTCAAAGGCGTGTCGCCGTTTGTGATGGGCCAGGTGCTGGTGGAAACCGAGCCTGAGGGCGAACACACCAACAAACAGGCGCTGGTGGCCGCGCCGTGGGTGCGCGGGATTGATCCGGCGACCGAGGGGCAGGTCAGCGTTCTGCCCACGAGCGTGGTGGAGGGGGAATTCGACGTGACCGGACGCGGTCTGCTGGTGGGCCTGGAGTTCGCGCGGATGCTGCATCTGCATGTCGGCGACCGGTTGGCGGTTTATTCGCCGCGGGAACTGGCCAAGATGAAGAAGCACCGCGGCCAGGAAGGCGAGGAAGCCATCTTGCCGGACGATTACGAGGTGCGCGGCATCTTCGACGTCGGGTATTACGAATACAACGCCTCGGTGATCGCCACCTCGCTGGAAAACGCCCAGGAGATGTACGATTTGGATGACAGCGTCCACGGCCTGCTCGTCATGCTCAAGAATCCGTACCAGGCAGCGTCCGTGCGCGACGGACTGGAGCGGGCGCTGGGCAGCGAGTACCGCATCTCGATCTGGACCGAGGAAAACTCGGCCATCCTCAGCGCGCTGGCGGTGGAGAAGAACATGATGTTCTACCTGCTGTTCTTCATCATGATCGTGGCGGCGTTGTGCATCATGAGCGCGCTCATCACGTTCGTCGTCCAGAAGACCCGCGAAATCGGCATGCTCAAGGCGGTGGGCGCCACCAACGCGCAGGTGGCCGCGCTGTTCCTGGGCCAGAGCGCGATTGTGGGCACGGTCGGCGTCATTGCGGGCTTCGGGCTGGGGATGCTGGCGGTGAGTTATCGGAATGATTTTCTGCATTTCATGAGGCGCATGACCGGCTGGGAACTTTTCCCCGCCTCGATTTACCAATTCTTCGATCTGCCGGCGTTGATCGTGCCGGGTGACATCATGCTGATTTGCGGCAGCGCATTGTTGATCTGTCTGCTGGCGGGCGTCCTGCCCGCCTGGAACGCCAGCCGCCTGCAACCCGTGGAGGCCTTGCGCCATGAGTGAAAGTGGGACACAGGCTGTCGGCAAAAGCGCACCGCAGCGCGCTGCAGTCGCTGCGCCATCGGGCGACGAAGTCCTGTTGGCCGTAACGGACGTTCACAAATCGTACCGACTTGGTCACCGGTCACTGGAGGTGCTGCGTGGGGTGGATTTGACGTTGCGGCGCGGCGAGTTCCTGGCGTTGCGCGGCGCGTCCGGCGCGGGCAAAAGCACATTGTTGCATCTGCTCGGCGGGCTGGATACGCCCAATGTGGGCCAGATCCGGTTCGCCGGCCAGAACCTCGCGGCGCTTCCCGGCCGGGCGCTGGCTCAACTGCGCAACCGGCGCGTGGGATTCGTCTTCCAAGCCTATCACCTTCTGCCGGAGTTGGACGCCCTGGAAAATGTTTGCCTGCCGGCCCGCATTGCGCGGCGGCCGGCCACCGAAGCCGAGGTCCGCGGACGCGAACTGCTGGCGCGCGTTGGGCTTGAGGAACGTCTGGAGCACAAGCCTTACGAGCTTTCCGGCGGCGAACAACAGCGCGTGGCCATCGCCCGAGCGTTGATCAACGAGCCCGAGCTGGTTTTGGCCGACGAACCCACCGGCAACCTCGATTCCCACGCAGGCGAGGAGATCATCGAATTGCTCTGTGCCCTGCGCGCCGAGCGGCAGGTAACATTGATTGTCGCCACCCATGACGCCAAGGTGGCCGCGCGCGCGCCGCGAGTCCTGGAATTGGTGGATGGACAAATCAACGCGGGCTGATGAAGCGTTGGAGCGATGTGTTCCCCACTCCGCCACTGCACTGCCCAACTGGCCGCCGCGTTTGTCCGTTTCGCAGTCCGGATTGTGCCGCCCGCCCTTGTTGACCGAACGAATCTGCGCTAGTCTCCGTCAAACATCGTGGTGACTTGCCACATTTGAACTGACCGATAACACGACGATTCTATGGAACAGATTCGACCCAAGCCGGCTGCGGTGCCCGGGACGCGCCGCGATTTCATCAAGCAAACCGCCACCGCTGCGGCGGCCCTGGCCGCCACGGGTCTGCTCCGCACCCCGATCTACGGTCAGGACGCAGCCCCGTCGGTCAACGTGACCGGCGCGAACAGCAAAATTGCGCTCGGCTTTGTTGGTGTGGGCAACCAGGGCTTGAACGCGCATTTGATCAACATCCTGCAGAATTCCAAGGAGAACAATGTCGCTGCCGTTGCCGTGTGTGATGTCTCGAAATACCGCCAAAGCGAGGCGCAGAAAGCCGTTGAGGCGAAGGGCGGTCAGGCCGGTGTGTATGAAGATTACCGGAAGCTGCTGGAGCGAAAGGATGTGGATGCCATCTTCTGCTCGACGGTGGATCACTGGCATGCCCGCGTGACTGTGGACGCCATGAACGCGGGCAAACACGTTTTCGTGGAAAAGCCGATGACGCGTTATCTTGACGAGGCGTTCGAGGTTTACGACACGGTGAAGAAGACCGGGAAGGTTTTCCAGGTGGGCAGTCACGGTTGCTCGGACATGAAGTGGCATGAAGCGGCGGCGTTGATTCGCGCCGGCAAGATCGGGAAGGTGGTCATGTCCCAAGGGTCATTCATGCGGAACAAGCCGGCGGGCGATTGGAACTACAACATCCAGGCCTGGTGCACGCCCGAAGACGTCAACTGGAAACTGTGGCACGGCGACCAGGTCAAAACGCGCAAGGAATTCAGCGCCGCCGACTATTTCCGCTGGCGCAAGTATTATCCTTATTGCGCCGGTTTGCTCGGCGATCTGGTGCCGCACCGGGCGCACCCGCACCTGCTGGCCACCGGCAACCCAGAATTTCCCGTGCGCGTCTCCGCCGTGGGCAGCCAGCCGATCCACACGGACAGGAACACGCCCGGCACGCCGGAGCGCGATTCGCCGGAAATCGTCCAGGTCATTGCCGAGTTCCCGAGCGGGATGGTCCTGCACATCACCAGCAGCACGGTGAGCGAGCAGGGCACCCAGGAGATGATTCGCGGGCACAGGGCTTACCTGCTCATGGGCGGCAACCGGGTCGAACTCAAGCCGGAGAGGCCGTTCTCGGAGGAAATTGACCCTTACACCAGCGAACCGTTCGCGCCCGAGAGCTTTCCGGCACACCAGAAGAATTTCTTCGATGCCATCCGCGGCGTGGCCAAACCCAATGCCGATATCGAACTGGCCATTCGCGTCCAGACGATTGTATCTCTCGCCGAGATGTCGGATCGCCTGAGCAGCATGTGCCGGTTCGATGAGAAGACGCGCAAGATCACCGACGGCTGCGGCAAGGAACTCAATCCCATCACCTACGGCACATTGGAACTGTCCTGAGCCGTGAACAGAACGTGGTGCTGGAACAATGGAGTGATGGGCTGAGACATCGCTCCAACACCCCATTTCCATGCAAACCGTCACCCTCGCCCGCAACGCGATGGCCACGCGCTTTGAGATTGTGTTGCACGGGCAAAACGCGGTCGCCCTGCGCGCAGCCGGCGAGGCGGTGCTCGACGAAATCGCCCGGGTTGAAGCGCAACTCAACCTTTACCGTTCCACGAGTGAGATCGCTCACGTCAATGAGCGCGCCGCACACGAACCCGTGCGGGTCACACCGGGCTTGTTTGCTCTCCTGCAACACGTCCAAACGCTCTCGGAAGAAACCGGCGGCGCGTTTGACATCACCGTGGCCCCGCTCGTGCGCTGTTGGGGGTTCATGGAAGGTGAAGGAAGGATTCCCCGGCCCGAAGCGCTGGCTGAAGCGCGACGCAAGGTGGGCATGAATCTGGTCCGACTGAATGAAGCTGATTCCACCGTCCGGTTTGCGCGGGAGGGTGTCATGCTGGATTTGGGCGCGATCGGCAAAGGTTATGCGGTGGACTGCGCAGTGGCGGTTCTGCGGGAAGCGGGCGTCGCCAGCGCGTTGGTTCACGGTGGCACCAGCACGATTTACGGTCTGGGCCATCCGCCCGATGCGGACTTCTGGCAGGTTGCGGTTGTGCAACCGCCAGCAGGCGTTCGGAGTTCCGCGTTTGCCTGGCCCGTCGTGGCGCAACTGCCTGCCGCCGCTGCGCTGGCGCGCTCCAGCGCGCCGTGGGAAGGCGGGACTCCAAACCTGCTTGCCGCTATTCCATTGAAAGACGAGAGCCTTTCCGTCTCCGCCGTATGGGGGAAATCGTTCCAAGCGGAAGGCAAACGCTTTGGCCATGTTCTCGATCCACGCTCCGGCCAGACCGTCTCCGGCGCGTTGCTGGCAGCGGTGGTCTTACCGTCAGCTACTGAAACTGACGCACTCTCAACCGCGCTGCTCGCGCTTGGTAAAGCCGGTTTTGAAGCCATTTCAAGACTGCGCCCGGAAATCAGGACGCTGCTGGTGACACTCGATGGCGATGAACTGCGCGTTGAAAGCCGGGGCATTGACGTTTGATGGGCATGCGATTTGCCCGTTGAAAAACCGCCATTTCGCGACTAGTTTCACCCACGATGATCGAAAACCGGGATTACATGCGAGAATCCGTTTCCGGATACCGAAGGCCATTGACGGTCACTGTTTCATTGTTGGTTGTCAATGTGATCGCTTTTTTGGTGCAGTGCGCGTACTATGGCTATCCGCTCCAAATTCCGTCGAATGATTATTTTGCATTAAGTTTGGAAGGCCTGCGCAACGGTTACCTCTGGCAGTTAGTGACATTTCAATTCATGCACGCGGGCATATTGCATTTGGTGTTTAACTGTCTCGCAATCTACATGTTTGGCCGGAACGTTGAAGAAGCATTAGGGGGAAAAGGATTCGTCACAATGTATTTCGTTAGTGGTGTTGTTGGTGGGGCAGTTCAAATGCTCGGTGCGGTGATCTTGCCAAATCTTTTTGGCCAAAGTGTTGTCGGGGCTTCTGCGGGCGCCACCGGACTTGTAGCCGCGTTTGCCATGCTTTACCCCAATAGGCCCGTAACTATGTTTTTGTATTTTGTGCCAATTACTCTAAAGGCAAAATACGTGCTGATGCTGGTTGCTGGATATGCTCTGTTTGGAATTGTGTTTCTAAGAGATCACGTTGCACACGCGGCACACGTGGGCGGCATGTTGATGGGCATTTTTTACATCAAGCAGATCATTCATTGGAACTGGCGCTGGCCCCGGGTCCGCTTCACCACTCGTAACCCGCCGCCGCGCGAACTGGCAAACGTCACTGCCTCCAAACTGCAAGGCTGGCGGCGTCAGCAGAAACAAAGGGACGAACCATTGTCCACGGAGGAATTCCTCAGTCGCGAAGTGGATCCCATCCTCGACAAGATTTCCCAGCACGGCATCCACAGCCTGACCGAGCGCGAACGCAAAATCCTCGACGCCGCGCGCAGGAAGATGGAGAAGCGGTAGCCCGTTGCATCGTTGCATCGTTAAATCGTGATCCGATGCAACGGTGCAAAGATTCAACGTTTCAACGTCCTCTCGACTTTCGGCCCGCAGCAGTTTTTCTATTTTCGCAGTTGCTCCAACACCTTCTGCTGTAAGGCGGCGGCGTCCTTTGGGCAGAGTGATTCTCCATCCCAGCGGGGTTTGATGTCCAGCAGTCTGGCCCGCAGGCAGGCCACCACCACGCTGGCCATATGCCCAAGAGGCTTATTAAGTCCGGACAGCGTCTGCTCAAAGCCTTCCTTGTCTCCGCGCAGATACTGAATCATCAGCCTCCGCTCGGCGGTTGCCGTCTCGCCCCCAAGAAAAACATAGGCATCCTGCTCAGTGAGCTTGAGTTGATTGACGAGTATCCACTGGAATACTGGCAGGGTGGTGACATTGACCAGGTAGCCGAGCGCATGGGCGTGGCCTGGATGTGCAGGGTCGGCCAGTGCTTCGCGCAAGGTCAACAGCCGCCGGGCGATCTCCAGTGTCTTGGGCGCATTCGGTGGGCCGGCCCCGTAGCGTTTGATCCCCTCCTGCGCAATCGCATCCGCCCCCACCCAGTCCTTGCGATAAACCGCGTCGCAAACGCGGACCATGAATTCCATCCAGCTCCCGGTTTCATTCTCCTGGAGCACGGTCGACATGGTCTGCAAGTCCCCTTCCATCATGGCCAGCGCCCACCGTCGCGGCTGCATCTGGTTGGAAAAACGGACTGCGTCGTAGGGCAGGCGCATAGCATGGGCATAGAACTTCTTTGTGGCGTCGAATTCGCCCGCCATGACGTAGGCGTGAAACACGTGGGGCGCAAGCGAGCAGTTTGGATTGGACCAGAAGAGGCGCTCCAGTCGTTGCGCGTGTTCCAGAGAGGGGCTGGGTGGAGGATTGACCCGGCGGCTGTAATCGCAGAGCAGGCTGGTGGCCAGCGGCACGCTGTTGGTGAGTTTTGGGGCAAGGTTGGTGAATGCGGCGTCCGTGTCGCTGTACGCCAAGAAGCGCAGCAGCTTCAAGTCCATACGCCTTCCACTTTCGGTGTGCAGCCGGTCAATCCACTCCGCCTTGACCGGTGTGGGTTGTGGCGCCAACCAGGGCTGGTAAATGCGGGTGAAGCCGGCCCATTGCAACCAGTGCGTCCGCATGGCTTGTGTGCTCCGGCCGGTCTCATTACCGCGCGACCGCTGGGCTGCTGGCCAGTAGCCACCCACCGTCCACGTCAGGCACTGCAGTCGCGCCAGCACTTGATCCACGACGGGGTCGTTGGTCTGGCCCGACACCAGCGCCGCGTACCCGGGAACGGCATTGGTCGCCTCCTTGAGTATGGCCCGCGCCAGTTCGTCCACGCTCCACATGTGATCCACGAAGTAGTGGCGGGCGGCCAGTTGCCCCACGGCGTTTTCCCAGCCGTAATGCAGCAGGTCGCGCGCGGTCACGTGCGCCACCGGTATTAGCGGCCCGGCGCATTCGCGATAGGACAGCTCCAGCAATGGCTTGTGTGCCATCAGTTGGTGCGTGCTGTTGTCGGCCTGCCCGTTCCTGCCCGTACCGAAAAGGCGCGACAGCAGACTGGACACACTGGAAACGCCGCTTTGCGCCTTTTCCAATGCCGCCTGATAACCACGGTAATCCAATTCCTCCGGGGCAAACTCTTTGAGAGTGTTTGCCCAGGCAGCCCGGGCCAGCGTTGGCCACCAACCGTCCAAGATGTGCCCGGTTTCCACCGACGCCTCCGCCAACATCGGTCCGTAATCGTAAAGCCGTTCATAGTCGCGTGTGGCACGGCCAAACAGCGGCCGGATCAAGTCCCCCGCTGCCACGGCCATAGCCGTCGCTGATGATTGCATAGTAAGACAGCAGCGTCATTGCGCGTGGACGTTGCTCTGCCGCTGCCACCAAGGCCGCTATTTCGTCCAACCGACCCACCCATGAGCAGAACATTCCACCACGCGGCCGCCGGATCGTTGGTTGCCCCGCGCCACAGCCTCGATGCTTGATGTTCGCGACCGGCCGAAAACAGGATTGGTGGCCAGAGGGAATCGTTCGTTGCGCTGGCGCGCTCGGCCAGACACAACCACGCTGCCGCACGCGCCAGCAACCGGCCATCCAGGGCCGACTGTGTATAAAAGCCGTGCGTCGTTGTTTGGGCCAGCAGGCCGGCCATCTGCGCGCACTCAACCGACTTCGGCGTGCGTCCTTTCACGCCTTTCCATGTCCCGAACGCCGCTTCCAAACCCTCCATCCGCGAACACCCTGCCAGCGCCGCCCCGGCCCAAAATGCCTTTTCAACTGCATCTACAGAAGCGGTCTCCGGTCTCGGAGTGTTTGTCCCGTTACAAAGCTGAGCAAAGGCGGCGCGGTAGAAGGCCGGTCCGTTGGTCAAAGCTGATCGCGCATATCCCACAGTAACGCGGCGAAGCGCCTTGCCTTTCCCGTCCACCCAGCCCACTTCCCATTCATTGGTAAGCGAGTCGCTGCGTTTGACTGTGAAAGTGATCTCCGCCACCGGCACCCCATTCTGGCGTTCGGCCCAGGCCAGCACCCGGGCCGCTTCCACGGGGAAAAACCGCTGACAAATGTCATGAAACTGTGTTTCGGGTGCGTAGAACTGGGCTGGAGCGGAGTTTGCCAGCAGCATCAAGGCAAATGCCACCACCCTGCCGCGAAGGGAGGGCAATGCTGTAGCCATGCCGCGAGCCTAACAGGTTGTTGAAAAACTCCCCAGTTGTTTGAACGCGTCGGCGTGAGGCGCGTCTGAAGAACATGCGTGGAAAACCTCAAGCTCAACCTGAGTTCCTCACCGTCATCAACCTCAACGCCTGCGTGCCC
>Ga0299912_10002035_pt1 | contig 16508 bp, 11 predicted proteins | sample RVTome_2_FD_207667 | JGI IMG/M metagenome (GOLD analysis project Ga0299912, IMG submission 207667) | Soil microbial communities from uranium-contaminated site in the Upper Colorado River Basin, Wyoming, United States - RVT95D214 (version 2) ... | reverse complement strand
GATGGTTACTTCAACGCCCAGTTGGGCGAAAGAATCCTTGATCAGAGGGGCGAAGGTTGTCTCAGCCGCATTCTCTGAGGCATGGGTCAGCGTTAGAGAGAAACCACCATCTGGATAGCCTGCCTGCGTGAGCAGTTCCTTCGCCTTATCCATGTCATATGTGTACTGGTTGACCTGGTCTGACCAAGGCCATACGCCCTCCGGGACGGGGCCACGGCTCTGAGTACCCAGACCTGAAAAGGCGATGGTAATGATATCCTGGTAGGGGATGGCATAGGAGAGAGCCTGGCGCACCAGCGGATTATCCAAAGGCGGGCGCAGTGTATTAAAGAAGCCTACGTAATCAAAGAAGGACTTCTCTTCATAAACCGTATAATCGGGGTTGGTTTTGAACGAATCCACATTATCATAGGGGATCGTACTCGCTAGGTCAATTTCACCACCTTCCAGTAATTGCTGCTGGGTGGTGGATTCGGGCACGATCATGTTCAACACAACATCATAGTTATCAGGAGACCAGCTTCCCCAGTAGTTACCAAACTTCTTGAAGACTACTTCCTGGTCAGGTGTGTAGGAATCGAGCATATAGGGACCCGTCCCAGCTTCTATACCGGTCTCGAAATATGCCTCATCGGTGGCTACAGCTTCCAGGGCTTTGGGGCTGACGATCCAGGCACCATATAGGGAGGATGCGATCAGGTCGACCGGGGCGGGAGTGGAAAGGTTGAATACGACGGTGTACTCATCCGGTGTTTCAATGGAATCTAGCATCCACCAGATGAATGACGCACCACCATGATCCGCAGCAGCTTCGATGGATAGCTTGACCGCATTGGCGTTCATCACCTCACCATCATGGAAGGTCACTCCCTGGCGCAGGTGGAATGTCCAGGTGAGGGCATCTTCGCTTGATTCCCAGCTCTCTGCCAGCAAGGGAGTGAAACGCTCCGCAGCGCCAGGTGGGTTGATGCGCAGCAGCTGCTCGTACACGTTTGCCAGGTAGGCAGCCTCTGTGGAGAAGGATTTGATTGGGTCCCAAGTGGTGAAGTTGGCTGTGTTGGCAATCCGCAAGACTTTCGGTGCAGCCGTGGGTTCAGGGGAGGGTATTTTTGTTGGGGGTACAGCGGTGGGAGGTGCCTGTGTTGGCTTTACAACCTCGGTGGGGGGTGCAACGGGCGCTTCAGTTGTGACAGGCGTCTCCGTCTGTCCGCCACATGCAGTCACAAGGAGCATGACAGCCAGCAGGATGAATATTACTAAACGATTTTGTTTCATTACGATTCTCCTCTCTTTTAGTTGAGATACTGTTAGAATCCTATCATATTTGGTTTGCAAATAGTTTGCAATTTATGAAGCCCTCCTTCCTACTCTCAACTAAATTCCTGTTACCGCGTACCGGGCGTGGTTATCTCCCTCGCCCACATCTCGTCCAGAGGCTCCAGGATCACCTGGACAACAAGCTCGTCCTGATCTCAGCCCCTGCAGGTTATGGTAAAACTAGCCTTTTGTCTGAATTCCTGGCGAAAACCAACCTGCCTTTCGCCTGGTACCAGCTCGATGCCTCTGATTCCGATCCGACCACCTTCATGACTTACCTCATTGAAGCTATGCGCAGGATGCATGGTTCGGTTGAAGGCGGTGAAAGTATGATCGGGCAAAATGCATGGGCATTGCTTGAAAGCCCTCAAGCAGGGATCGAACCGTTTCAGGTGATGACGGTTTTGATCAACGAGCTGGGAGAGCAGCTCAGCAGTCCCACCCTGGTGGTGATGGACGATTACCATTACACCACCTCGCTTGTGGTGCACCAGCTGGTGGATTTTCTGCTTGAAAATGGGCCAATCAACCTTCATCTAGTTATTTCCACCCGAACTGACCCTCCCCTGTCATTAGCCAGGCTCAGAGCACGTGGGATTTTGGCTGAGATGCGGACCAATGACTTACGCTTCAGGGAGAGCGAGGTGACTGAGCTGATGCTTCGGGAGGTGCCGGGTCTGTCTGTTGAAAGCCTCAGCTTGTTGAATGAGAAAACCGAGGGCTGGGCTGCGGCACTGCAGATCGTTCGTTCAACACTCTCAGGCAGGGATTCCGAGATGGCTTCGAATGTGATCTCCAGCTTGAGTGGCTCGCAACGCTTCGTGTTCGAATACCTGACTGAAGAAGTCTTTCGCCGCCAACCTGGTGATATGCAGCGCTTCTTATTACACACTGCGGTGCTGGCACAAATGGATAATGCTTCCTGTAACACGATCGCTCAGGTGCAGGAAGCACAACAGACGTTGGAACAGCTGGAGGAGCAGAACATCTTTGTCACCAGCTTGGACAGCCAACACAAATGGTATCGCTACCACTACTTGTTCCGTGAGTTCCTGCTCAGCAAGCTGCGTCGAGAGATGCCTGCGGAGCTCAAAGAGTTGGAAACCATTGCGGGGAGGTATTATGCAGGTTTGTCAGAATGGGAACCTGCTTTCCAACATTATATTCAGGCAGGTGACACGACCGCAGCTGCGAGGTGTGCCTGCAATTTCGCAGCCGATTATGTGGAACGCGGGCGGTCAGAAGCTCTCCATCGCCTTCTCTCCAGTCTACCACCAGAGGTGATGAGCCAGTACCCTGTGCTGCTCGTGCAGCACGGAAATGTGCATTGGCGCATGGGTAAAGTGGGTTTGGCAGTGGAAGCATACCAGAAAGCGCGCCTGGCTTTTACCACTCAGGGGCAGGCTTCAGGTGTCTCCCAGGCTCTCACTCGCCTGGCAGAGGTCGAACGTTCACTGGGGAATTACAATTCAGCGGAAACATTGGCTTCGCAAGCCTTGGACACCTCTCCCACTGATGACCATGCGGCGCGTGCCGAAGCACTGATGGCATTGGCAAAAAGCACTGGCTTTCTGACTGGGATGGACCGGGGTAGGGCGTTGGCAGAACAAGCCGTGGAAGAATCCCGCTTGGCAGGTGATAGATTATCTCCGCTTGCCAGGGCTAACTTCCTGCAATCCTTGGGTCAGATTTGCTGGTGGTCGGGTGATCCACATGCAGCTGTTGACCATGCCCAGGAAGCGCTGCGCCTGGCACCTGATGAGTTGTCTCCCATGGCAGCTCAAGCGTACATCCTGCAGGTCAGCCCATATCTGTATTGGCGCGAGTTCCAGTTGGCATTGCATTACGCAGAGCGAGGTTTGGGGATTGCCCAGACATTGCATCTGAATGAGCTGTTGCCGGCAGCCTATACTGCTCTGGGGAACGTGCTTACCCGCGTGGGGAAAATGGCACGCGCCGAGACAGTCCTGAAGCAGTCGCTGGAACTGGCAGTTCAATTGGGCACTGCTTCATACGAACAGATCATGGCGACCGGCTATCTGGCATTAAATCTGTGCAGCCAGGGAAGGGTGGAGGAAGCCTGGCAGCTGGCTGAAAGTGCACTTTGGGTCTACCGCGGGCACCCGGATACCTATGAGGTCTACGTTTGCCGGAGTGTGCTGGCGGATACTGCATTAGAGAGGGGGATGTTCGAGCGGGCAGAAAGCCTGTATATAGAGCTGGTAGAGGTGGGTGAACGTCGCGGGTTCCGCATCCCCCTGGCACTGGTATATTTGGGATTGGCTTATATCCATCTAGAAACCAGTCGTAAGGACACCGGCATTGAGTATGCCAGAAGGTCAGTGAATCTGATCGAACATACCCGCGCCTTGCAGCTATTCATTGACCAGGGCGAGCGCAGTCGGATGGTGTGCAACGCATTGGTGGAGGCAGGTGCGAGATCGCCATTTGTGGAGAAGGTTCTGGAGAATCTTCCACCCCAGCATCGTCCACTAAAAATAAGACTTAATGATTCATCAGCCATCACAGTGCGTTGTTTGGGTGCCTTTAAAGTCCTGGTTGGTGGGCAGGAGCTCACCCAGGAGCGTTGGGTATCCGCCAAAGCACGCGACTTGCTTGCTTATTTCATCACCTTTCGCGGTGAGCGCATCCCTGCTGAGCTGGCATTTGAAGCCATCTGGGTGGAAAAACCTGGGCGAGGGATGACCGCATTTCATACTGCTCTCACCCGCTTGCGTAATGCCTTACGGACACATGAGCTAGCCCCACGCTTTGTGTTGGTGGAAACCGGTGAGTACCATCTGGATGCCGCCCGATTCAATATTGATGTGGATGAGTTCGACGCAGCCCTTGCCAATGCCCGTGCAGCCTCGAATGATGAAATGGCTGCTGGCTGGCTTGAGGCAGCCGTTGGTCTGTACAAGGGGGAATACCTGGGGAATTTGTACTACGACTGGCTGTTCCCTGAGCGTAGAAGATTATCACAGGATTATCTGGGTGCGCTCAGGCAGCTGGCGGATTATCACTTCTCCTGCGAACGTTACACACGCTCTCTAGACCTACTGCACCGCGCCCTGCGGATTGACAATCTACTGGAAGACTTGCATTGTCAAGTGATGCGCGTATACACTGCCCTGGGGGACCGGGCAGGGCTGATGCGCCAGTACCAAGAGCTTAACGATGTGCTTGCCAGCGAAATGGGCATTCAGCCATTACCCAGTACCAAAAAATTGTATGACCGCTTGCTGGTGGGGATGGAAGGCTGAGTTTGAAAGGAGTAGCGATGATTTTTCCCACTGTACGAGGTGCAAATCTACTCCGCCAGCAGGTGACCCTGCCAAAGGGTTTCAGAACAGGCTCAATCTGATCTTCATCGACTTTGAACAATGGCAACAGATGGAAAATGGTAACCAACCTTACGGCTACCACATTGAAATCGAAAGGGAAACTGCTGAAGCCATGGTATTGAACTTCAGTATCCATGGTAAACCGCAAGCTATCATTGACTATGCAGGCAGAAGACCAGCCTTTTCGACCGCCTGGTAAGCATGCTCTTTTTCCGATTCCCATAGAGATAGGAAAGGCGGACGAACGAATGTCTGGTCTGGGGTCAGCAATCCCATTGAGACGAGTGCCACTTTGCAGCGGGCACGGTAATCGCCTATTGGCTTTCTGTAAATATAATCGCAGAAGCCCTGCACAAGCGGTTGCTTCGCTATGGCTTTGTCAAAATCCTTTACCTGGACTGCCTTCAACATTTCAACCATTAACCCGACACCCACTGCAGCAAAACCCAATAATCCACCTTGCGCGCCCAGGAGAAAGCTTTCCAACAAGAAGTTATCATTCCCATTCAGCAGGGTGACTGGGTGACCAGCGCGCTGGACAATGTCGCGTGTCTGGATGAACCTTTGGGCATCGAACGAAGCATCTTTTAATCCGATCACTTGAGGGAGTTCCAGTACTTTAGAGAGTGCCTCTGGTGTGTAGTTAACACCGCCAAATATCGGGCCTAGCTGGAAGATGATAATCGGTAGGTCAGATGCTTCAGCAATTGCTTTGTGATACTGGTAAGGAATGTGCACATCTAGCGGGTCATTGAGATAGGCAGGTGTCGGGAAGATCAGCAACGCATCCGCGCCTGCTTCCCGGGCTGCTAGAGCATTGGCAACCGCGGTTTGTGTTCCTGGTCCGCCCACACCCGCAATAATTGTGCAGCAACCGTTCGCGACTCGCCGGGCAGCACGGATCACCTCAGCGCGTTCATCCGCATTTAGATATGGTCCCTCACCGGTGTCCACATTCACAGCTAACCCAACCGGTGCCTGGCGCACAACCCATTCCAGATACCGTTCAAAAGCCGCGAAGTCTATCGAGTAGTCTGCATGCATGGGCACAACCACAGCTGGGATAATGCCTTTGAGATTTTGATGGTCCATTGTTATTACCTTTCTTCTAATCGGATTAATTACAACGAGCTTATTCCTCTTCGAGAACCGCGATCAGGTTGTGAAGCCGATTTAAGGCAGTTTTGGCTGCAGCCACCTTCGGACGAAGATGCGTTTCGATGGAGATAAAACCTGTATATCCATCCTCAGCCAGTGCCCTAAGCTGTCCAGCCCAGTTGATATCACCCTCTAGTGAAAACTCAGGCTCACCATGAGCATTCTTCATGGCATCTTTAAAATGGACATGCCGCACAAATCCCTTCACTTGCTGGTACCCATCTGGATAGGGGATATTGTCTTCAAAATACGCATTGGCTGGATCCCAGTTTACACCTAGGCATGGATGGTTGATCGTTCTGACGATGTGCGCAGTTCGTTCACCGGTATCCGCCCAAAACCCGGCTTCATTTTCAATAACTAGCTGTAATCCTGCGGACTTGGTGCGCTCAGCTGCAGCCAGGAGGTTATCTAGCAGTTCATCCGGAGGCGAACCGGGAGGCAATCCACCGCGTGCAAAGCCGAAGCTGACCACTGTTTGTGCTCCCAGCTCGTTGGCTAAGTCCAGCGAGGCGGGTAATAGCTCGTTCAGATGTTCTTCGAGCTGCTTGTGGGCGTTGGACCAATCATAAAAATAGACCTGGTCCAACCAGGGCATTGGGAACTCTGCTGGTTTTTTTGTTGGGAATGGGAATTTGAATAAACCTGGGCTGATGGCGATGACTTTGGCCTGATAGCGCTCCAGCACTTGGCGCAAACGTAGCTTTTGATATGCGGAGAAACAGGGAACCCGGTCTAAATAGTAACCGCGTAATTCAAAATCTCGGATACCCCATTGGACGCCTAATTCCACTGCGGTTTCTGGGTCGGCACTGATTTCATCTGTAAGTATACTGATCTTCATAATGCAGTACTCTCAAATATCTCCTTAGTAGTGAAAAGCTGGCAGAACTTCGCGTGCCAAAAGGGTTAACTCTTCCATGATGAAGGTGTGCGGTATGCCTGGGAAGTAAAGCCGGCAGATTAGGTGGTCCATATCGAAGCAGTCTTTAAAGCGCTGGATTTGCTTAATCACTGTTTCTGGACTACCAATAATGAATCGGTCGCGATTGATCGCCCCAAGCGAGGCGACCTGTGTGGGATCCTCTTTTCCGATTAAGGGGTGCTGCCACTGACCAGTGCCATATTCGTCCCGGTAACTGATTAGCAGGTGCTTTTCGGCGATCTCGTAAGCACGCTCGTCGCTGCTTGCAATGATCATCTCACGAGTTAGTGGTCGTTCCCTGGATTTGGCAGGAATCCCAGCTTCCTTCAGCCGATCCTGGTAATAATGCTGGGCTTCTAAGAGCTTTTCTAAGCTCGCTGTTGGTCCAGGCACCCATGCATCTCCCAGACGAGCTGCTCGGGTTAGGGATAGATTTCCCCAGCCACCGAGCCACATTTTTGGGTGAGGTTTCGTTATGGGTCGAGGTTCAATCTTCAAGCCCTTAACCTGGTAATACTTGCCTTCAAAATTAACCTCGCTTTGGGTCCATAATTGTTTGATCAAAGTGATCGCTTCTTCAAAACGTTCACCACGTTTTTCCAATGGTATCTGGTAGAGGGCAAACTCGTCGGGTTTATAACCGATCGCGGCACCGAAGATAAATCGTCCCTTGGAGATAATATCGAGCATAGCGCCATCTTCTGCAGCGCGCACCGGGTGATAAAATGGAAGGACCAGTATATCGGTTCCAAGAAGGATGCGTTCGGTGCGAGTAGCCAGACCAGCTAACCCAATCAGCGGTGAAGGCCAGTAATGGTTTTTAACACCGTGATGTTCTTCCAGCCAGACTGAATCAAATCCCAGTTCTTCCCCGTATATGGTTTCTTCGAGAAATTCACGGTAATAATTGCCACCTTCTGTAGGAATGAAACCAAATTTCACAAATATACCCTCCATGAATGAACCGACCGGGATGTGACCAGAAAGACCTATCTGCCAGGTGGTGCAGTTGACTTACGCACGATTATAGTATGGGGCAGCATGATACCTTTTTCGTCCAATTTTTCTCCTTTGTGGAGTTTCACCAGGCTTTCCATACCAACCTTTCCCAGTTCATACAAGGGTAAGGAAATGGTAGTAAGCGCAGGGTCGACGATTTGGGCAAATGGTATGTCGTCGATCCCCATTATGCTGATCTCACCTGGGATTTGATAGTTCAATTCCTTCAACCTGCTCATGCAACCGATTGCCATCAGGTCGTTTGATGCCAGGACCGCTGTAGGCTTGTCACTCATGGCGTTTACCCTGACGGCTGCCTGATACCCGGACTCCACTTTATAATTTCCATTCAGAATGAGAGACTCATCTATTTTGATTCCGTGTGCACGCAAGGCTTCTTGGTAGCCCGCCAGACGTTGTCCGGTGGTGGTAAGCAGACCAGGACCGGAGATGTACGCGATCCGTGTGTGGCCAAGACTCACCAGGTAGTCGACTGCTGAGCGTACAATTTGCTTATTATCCACAATCACTGGATAGGAAGGGAAGAGGTGCTTGCCCAAGGAAATGCAGATTGCATTGCGTTCCTGAAAAACATGCATTACCTGGTTCATCGCGGCTAGGTACTGCTCATCGTTCAACCCACCTCCAGCAAAAATCACCCCATCCACCCGGTAATCATTCAATGCATTTAGATAGGAGAGTTCCACTTGTGGATTTCTGTCCGAGTTGCAGACAATGACTAAGTACCCGTGGGCGCGTGCCATATCCTCCACACCTCGCACAATCCAGGCGAAGTACGGATCGGTTGCGTCCCCAACGATCACACCCACGATATGGCTAGAACCAGTGACCATCGCCTTGGCAAGTGCGCTGGGCGAATAGTTCAAACTTTGAGCGGCTTGCAGGACACGCATGCGTTTATCTGCGCTGACCGGGTGGGCGCTGCCGTTCAACACCCGGGAGGCAGTGCTGATTGAGACATTTGCTAGCTTGGCGACATCTTTAAGCAAAGGCATATACCCTGTGTTCCTCAGAAACCATGTTTGCTGCTTAATCGTTTACAAGTTCACCCAGATATTCTTAACACGCGAGTATTGGAGGATCGATTCCCAACCACCTTCACGCCCAAAACCACTCTGCTTTACACCGCCAAAAGGTGCTTCGATTCCAAAACCACCTCCGCCATTAATGGTCACGTGGCTGACATCTAACTGAGCTGCCACTCGATGCGCCTGGGAAAGATCGCGCGTCCACACTTCTGCAGAAAGGCCATATTTTGATCCGTTGGCAATCTGGATGGCTTCTGCCTCCGTTTCGAAAGTCATGATTCCCAGAACTGGTCCAAAAATTTCTTCGTCAACGATCCGCATTCCCGGTAGAACATCAGTGAACACGGTTGGTTCAACAAAAAAGCCGCGGCCAAAGGATCCGCTTTCTACTCGCCTCCCACCGGAAACTAACTTGGCACCTTCGTTTAATCCCACCTGGATGTAATTTAAAACACGCTCCAGCTGCCCTTGCGAAACCAGCGGACCCATATCCGCGTCTGTGTCCCAAGTACCCAATCGCACATGTGCCAAAATGTCTTTTATCTGCTGTGTAATATTCTCGAGCATGTCAGCGTGGACAAGCACCCTGGAAAGGCAACCGCATGATTGTCCCGTGTTATACAGGATACTGTGGGCACCAGCAGAGGCAGCTTTTTCGACGTCTGCTGCGGGGAAAATGATCAGTGGAGATTTACCACCTAGCTCCAGAGAGACAATCGGCGTGATGTTCTCGACAGCTGCACGCAAGACCTGCTTCCCAGTCTCGATAGACCCGCAGAAAGCCAGTCCCTGGATACCCACATGCGCAGCCAGTGCTGCACCAGCCTCCTTTCCATAACCACTGACCACGTTGATGACGCCAGCCGGAAAGCCAACTTCACCGGACAATCTGGCAATCTCAAGTGTGGAAAGCGGTGTCTCTTCAGCTGGTTTAGCAACCACCGTATTACCGATGGCGAGACATGGAGCAACTCCCCGGGCAAAGATATCCAGCGGATAATTCCAGGGGATAATATGCCCAACGACACCCAACGGTTCCAGGCGAATATAATCCAGCACCTCGTTCGAGATTGGCACCACCCGTCCATGGACCTTATCTGCCCAGCCTCCGTAATACTCAAAATTGCGGACAGTTGTCTCGACTTCGTCGTAGGATTCCCGCAGTGGTTTACCATTTTCTAGAGAAAGTAATTTCGCCAGGTGATCGCGTTCCGAATTGATTTTCTCAGCCAGTTTCAACATCAACCGACCACGCTCATATGGTTTTAGCCCGTACCAACCCTGGGAATAGAAAGCCTTATGGGCAGCGAACACTGCCCGGTCGATGTCAGCTGATTTACCGCGTGCCGTCAAACCAACCTGCTCACCGCAACCTGGGTCGATCACTGCAAAATATTCTCCCCCTTCTGCATCTATTTCCTGACCGTCAATCCAGAGTTTATAGTTTTCTGCTGGTTTCATCCATCTACCTCCAAAAAGTAAATATTGGGCTATACTTCACAGATTTTCAATCGTTCCTAGAAGGATTAGTTCAGGAGAGCTTAAACTGTTTTGTCCATTCCCAGAACTTCTCGCATTCTCAATCTCTTGGAAAGAATTGTTGAAGATAACCATGCTCATTCTCCAATACCCGGTCCAGGTAAGCGCGAGCTTTCGGGTAGGTCCCGACCAATGGATTCGCCATTAAGGCTGCGATGGCGGTCTGGTGGTTTCCAGTCAGAGCTGCCTCGATGGTCATCTCTTCGTATGCTTTCACCGTTTGGACTAACCCACGCACAGCCAAAGGCATCGTATCTGCTTGAAGAGGCTTAGCACCTGCGCGGAAGATCCGGGCGGGGACTTCGATGCACACGTTGGCAGGTAAATCCGGCAACGCCCCCTGGTTTTCGGTGTCGACGATTATTACATCGCCACGGTCATTGACGATTGAATCGATTGCCTGCAGCACCGGCAAATAGTACTGCGAGCCACCTTTACCAGATAAGATTTCCTGTGCTCGCCTGGTATATCCATAGGTCTGATAGATCGTGTGCAGCTCTTCTTCAGCCTGCATATCGTGCATGCCCTTCGTTTGCTGGTCCTGGCGGTCTTCTTCCAGAATAATCTCGGGATAGTAAAAATAGCGTACATACCAGCTGGGGATCATGCGGATCCGTTGCAGCATATCCGGAGGCAGATGATATTCCACCAATCCATGCTGGTAAAGGGCAGAATTTCGGTCATGGGCTTCATCCAGTAATGATCCCAGCCGGTCCTCACCATTTACGAGTACCCTTCGCGTCCAACTTAAATGGTTCAAACCGAAGGAGTCCAGCTGGACCGTGGCGGGGTCCACTTCCAGCAGGTGCGCCAGGGCATAGGTTGTGTTGATGGGGATATTACAAAAACCCAACGCACGCAACTTTGTATGCTTCAAGATTGCTTCTGTTACGATCCCAGCCGGGTTGCTCAAATTCAAGATCCATGCCTCTGGAGCGACGCGTTCGACAACCCTGGCAATTTCAAGCATTATTGGGACCGTGCGCAGAGCGCAGACGAACCCTCCAGCGCCGGTTGTTTCATTTCCCACCATTCCTAATTCCATTGGCAGGGTTTCATCACGCACCCGGGCTTCAAGCCCACCAACCCTGATTTGCACCAGGATAAAATCTGCCCCGGAAACCCCTTCTTCTACGTTCGTTGCGCTCGCTAGGTTCAAGTCCAATTGATTATCTTGCACCAATCGCTCGCAGACCGAGGCAATTAAACTCAATTTTTCGGCGTTTAAGTCCACCAGACTAACCTGCTCGACACCCAGGCGGTTACGGTCCTCTGCTAAGGTATAAAAAAGTTCTGGAGTATAGCTGCTGGCAGCTCCGATGACAGCCAATTTGATTCCCATGTGTAATCTTCTCCTATTAAAGCTGGTTATCCCTTGAAAGCACCAGCCGTCAGGCCGCGTAGGAATTGTTTCTGCATGATCAACACTAGGATGATCACAGGTATGGTGGTCAAAACCGCGGCCGCCATCTGGCTGCCCCACACCACCATTCCCTGGCGTAATTGCATGTTAGCGATTCCAATGCTCAAGGTATACATTTCCGGTTTACGTATGACTACCAACGGCCAGAGATAATCATTCCAGACAAACAGAAAGCGGAAGACCACCAAAGTTCCCAATGCCGGTCGGCTTAGTGGAATGACGATCTGCCAGAAGCGCCGAAAGGCTCCAGCTCCATCAACTTTTGCCGAATCTAGGATTTCATTTGGAATCGTCTCCATATACTGCTTGAGCAGGAAGATCCCATATGCATCGACGACTCCAGGGATAATCAAAGCTTGATAGGTATTGATCCACTTTAACTTCGAGAACAGCCAGAAAGACGGAATCAGGGTAGTATAAATCGGCAACATCATGGTGCCGATTAAGATCCAAAATAGTAGCGTTTTTCCCTTAAAGTTGAACTTGGCAAAACCATAGGCTGTTAAAGCATCCGTGAAAACGATTAATATCAGGCTTATGACGGTGATAATAACGGTATTTTTATAATAAGCAGGAAAGTCGATCTGCAGGGTGATGTCTTTAAATTTATAGCCATAGAACAGGCGTTGGTACTGCTCAAGGGTTGGCTCCTTGGGGAATATCGTTGGACTATAAATCTCGGAATCCGGTTTAAAGGACATCGAGGTCATCCAGATATATGGGAAAAGGTACAGGATGGCAAATATCGCCAGAAAACCGCCAACCATTGCAGCCATGATTCTTCCTCGTTTCGCCATGAGTTTATTCCTTTATTTGTTAAATAGGCAGAGCAGGTACTCAGATAAATTATTCCGTCTCATACCGTATAAAGCGAAAATTTAAATAGCTGGAAATAAACATGATGATCGATAAAATCACTGCAATCGCAGAGGCGTACCCAAACTTGTGGTATGTGAAGGCCTGCTGGTACAGATACATGGCGACAGATTGGGTAGCCCGCAGCGGTCCACCACCGGTCAGCAGGTTTGGTTGAGCGAATATTCCCCACAGGAAAATTACACCGGTGACCAGGACGAATAGCAGGGTAGGGCGGAGCAGAGGTAGGGTGATATAACGGAACTCGGTCCAATCATTGGTACCATCAACCTTTCCGGAATCATATAGATCATCTGGGATGGCGCGTAGCCCTGTCGTGACAATCAAGGCATCCCATCCCAGTCCAGCCCAGATCAACATCACCAGCAAAGCTACCATTGCCAGTTTGGGGTCCGAGAGCCAATCTTGAGGGGGAAGCCCAACTTTGGATAATAGGGCATTGAAATATCCATAATCCGTGCTGTACAATTGCTTCCAGATGTAGGTGATCACTACCACCGAGGTCACCGATGGCAGGAAGAAGATCACGCGCAATACGTTTGCCAGGCGGTCTTCAACTTTTTCCAACAGGACAGCTAAAAGCACGGCACCCGCTGTACCCAACACCGTGCATACAACTGTAATAATCAGGCTGACCCGGAGCGAGTTCCAGAACTTGGCATCCTGAAACATGGTGGTGAAGTTTTCCAATCCGGTGAACTTGATGGCACTCATTCCGTTCCAATCGACGAAGCTGAGATACAAGGAAAATGCAATGGGTAAGAGCTGGAAGATGAAGAAGATCACGTAGAATGGGGAGATGAGTAGATAAGGGGTGACCCTACGGGTGTAGCGCTCCCAGGATGTTACTCCGGTCAAATGGTCTTCCGGCTTAATACCTATTTCTTTAGTTGTAGTCATGAGATTCCTCATGCACGGGTGTATGTAAGGCTTGTTTCAATATGTGATAATGGAATCCATACCATTAGATTTTTATATAGGGGCGGGTCGGGAACCCGCCCCACTGTGTATACAACGCTGTTCTTGTTTTTTTTAGACAGGTCTTCACTAAAATCGGATCTGCATATTAATGATCTTACTTCAACGGAGGAGCACTGGCGGCAGCTTCATCCAGCGCATCTTTTGGTGTGGCTTGCAGGGTTGTCGCCTTGGTGATAGCCTCACCGATCAGAGTAGAGAGCTCCATCGATGGCAGCTGCATTGGTGCGGTGCGCAGAGACCAATCTGCCACAGCCTGACCAAGTGGAATTCCAAAATAAGTATTGACTTCGTCGAAAGAGGGGTCGGTCCAGGAGGTCTTAAGCGATGGGACCCCAGCGACAATCTTATAATACTCCACCTGGTTCTCGGGGGTCTCAGCGTACTTGAGGAATTCCCAGGCTAGGTCAGGGTTGGCTGCGTTCTTGGGGATTGACAGGCAGGCGCCACCGGTGGCAGCATCATACTGCCGGTTGGCAGCACCCCACGGCAGCGAGGTGATAGACCACTGGCCAGCCATATCCGGTGCGCCAGAAGCCAGCTCGGTGGCATACCAGGAGCCGTTCATGAGCCCCATGACATCCCCGGCAGCCACCGCGACCATACTATCGCCATCCACTCCAGTATCCCACAGCTTACCCACCTGGTACGTATTGGCGACGTCAGAGTAGAGTTGCAGGGCTTCGACACCCACATCATTATTGAAAATGTATTCGGTGCCCTCAGCATTCATCAAGTTGCCCCCCAAAGGAGTTAGGAAGGATTGGTACCAGGAATAATAATCTCCCTGGCTAAGGAGAATGGCTGGTTTACCGGTTTCCTTAGTGACTTCTGTTGCTAGTTTAAGGAAATCGTCGGTTGTCTTGGGGAATTCTGTCATCCCCAAAGTCTCCATAGCCTTGTCGTATACATCCTTGCGGTAGAACAACAGCTGGAAGTCTAAGTCGAGAGGCACGCCGTATTGGACTCCTTGCCAGGCATACATATTCCAGCCACCTGGGACGAAATCGGACACATTCAGCTCTGTGTTTGCCTTATCCAGGGCTACAAGCGTGTCGTTGCGGATCAGGTCACCTGCCCACATGGGATCAAGTGTGACCACATCCGGGACACCCTCTCCGGAAGCCAGCGTGGTCATGACCATTTCCTGATACGGATCGTATTCAAATCGCTCTACGTTGACTTTGGCACATGGGTTTTGGGCTTCAAATCCAGGAGCAATGGCATCCAGCCAATCGGCTGTCCACACAAAACCCCAGACTGTAATGGTCTGTTCTTCGCACTCTTCTGGTGGAGTTGTGGCAGGTGATTCGGTTACGACCGGACCAGCCTCCGTAGGTGCGCTGGTGGGAGCGGCGCAAGCAAATAAACCGGAAACGAGTGCCAATACTACCAGTAGGTTCAAGAGCATTTTTAGTGAATTTCTATAGGCCAACATCTTTTTCTCCTCACATTTCCTTCTTTTTAATGGATAAATGGAATTATTAAATGGATCAAAATTGATTCCTCCAATTTACATGTTCACCTCCCCAAGCAAATACTAACTAGTGGATGATTATCTGTTTCATCTGACAATAGATCAACCTATATCAGGTAAAAACGCACAAATCAAGCTTCCCATTAGAGGAAACAAACTAAAAAAAATCGCACCATTGCAGTGATGATTAAAATAACCATCTACTGGGTTGTGCGATTTTCAATGTTACACCTCCGGAGCAATTCGTTTTATAAATCTTGAAACGGCTACCAGAAAGTCTTACATTTGTTTATCTAAACTACATGGAAAACGTTTTCCACATAATATCAAAATCAAATAACTTTGTCAAGAAGCAATGATATATCAAAAAAAATGTAACCAAGTGAATTCTGCCTCACAAGAATGAATGCAAGATAATGGAGCAAATTGAATAATATTTAGCTTCCATCTTGATGGAATCCAAAATTATAATAGGTAAATTCAGCTTCTCTCCCACTTAGACGTTATTCACAGTTGCTCTTCGTTTTATTTCCGAAACGAATCCCTCCTCCAAGCGACAGGATTCACAGGCTTACAAAACTTGTCAGATCTGGAGCGGCTGGATCTGCATCTGGTATCTCCCAAATCCGCTGGATGCCCCCGTTTTCCACCCACCAGATCTCATCCGCGATATGCTGGATGAAGTAGCGATCATGCACCACCGCCAGTAGTGCTCCCTCGAATCTGCTAAGAGCATGCTCAAACTGCGTCCGGCTGGGGATGTCCAGATGGTTGATCGGTTCATCCAGCAGCAGGCAGTTGCAGCCCTCCGCAACCAACCTTGCAAGTAACAGACGGCTGCGCTGACCATAACTGAGTAATGAGACTGGCTTAATCGATTCGTCTCCGATGATGAGATAATATGCCAAGAAGCTGCGTGCCACGGTCTCATTGGGGAAGTGATTTTGAATGGTCTCCACAGCAGTATGGTCAAGATCGAGTCCAGCCTGGTCTTGGGTCAGGTAACCCATCTGAACAGTCGTGCTGAGGTGGACCTCACCCGCCAGGGGCTGGATTTCTCCGGCAATGGTACGCAGCAGGGTGGTCTTTCCGCAGCCATTCGGTCCGGTGAGGGCGATTCGCTGACCTGCATGTAGGTCGAGATTTATCCCCTTGAGAAGTGGGTGAGTGAGATCGTAACCGATACTCAAATCCTCCAGCCGCAAAACAGAGTGGCTGAGATGGCGATTCGTTCCAAACTCTAGCTTGATCGTACGTGATTCTTTCGGCTTTTCAACCCGCTCATCCGAGTCCAGGAAACGGTTAAGCTTCTTCTGCCGCGATTTGGCTTTCTTGGCGACCTTCTTGGCAATGCTCTGTTGGTAGGCTTTATAACCCTTCTGCTTGTAATCCTCCCCGCCGATGCGGATCGAGGACGCCT
>Ga0299912_10002033_pt1 | contig 16519 bp, 12 predicted proteins | sample RVTome_2_FD_207667 | JGI IMG/M metagenome (GOLD analysis project Ga0299912, IMG submission 207667) | Soil microbial communities from uranium-contaminated site in the Upper Colorado River Basin, Wyoming, United States - RVT95D214 (version 2) ... | reverse complement strand
TGTAAGAAGAGGAACAGTAGCACCCTCAAAAAATATATTAACGATACCTGACCTAAAATGCTCATTTTTGCGAAGCATTTGAGCAATTGTAGTATCTGACCATTCATTGATATTTTCTGTGTCTTCAGGATTGTGCCATTTTTCTTTGAGAGATAATTTCGACAATGCGGCATCTTCGACTACCCGGACAAGTGTTATCAGGCGTTTCAAAGATTCGTTTGAGAAGCCGGTTAAGGCAAGTATGGCTGTCAATCCGTTTTCGTTTTCTGCAAGAAGCCGTTCAAAAATTTCTTTTTTTAACCCTTTGGTTTCGATGTCGTTTTTCAGGACAAGCAAAATTTCCCTGATTGAGTTAAGATACCCTTCATATTTTTCTTCAAACCGGCGGTTGAAAAAGTAGAAAGTGTTTTTCTCAATGACCGTTCTGAATTTTTCCTCTACGGATTTTGCCATAAAATCACTTTTTGAAGTATGCTATTGTTCCATACTATAATAATCTGACATTTCCCATATTAATCCGCCAGAGGTGGATAAAACGCCTGGCTACGCAACGAAGCCTTTCGATGCCACGATAATATCGAAATCTTCCTCGAATCACAATAATCCCGGATTTCTTATTTTATATTTTAAGGGCTTGTCCTGAGCGGAGTCGAAGGGCTGAGCTTGTCGAAGGACTATCAACAGAAAACTCAGAACTAAAAATGGTGTCCCTAGATTCCCCCTTGCCATTTTAAAAATCATTTCAATAAAACGGGGGACTTGTCTTGTATTTTTCTTTTACATCTTTATCAATTGTTTTGGGTCTGTTCTTGCAGCCATTGCATAGCGGTCTTTTCATATTTCTCTATCGACACCTCTACCGCCTAACGGACCAAATCTGAACCACAGCCGCCCGCCGACTCACTGTACAGCCTCGTCCGTCCATTCCTTCTGCGCTCCCTCTAACCGCAATGGGCCCGCGACCTCTTTCCCATCGCGTACGACGACATAGGCATCGGCGCCGGGAACGCTGTCCCAGCGGAGCCTCGCCAGTCCTCCGGCCTTCGTGGCGAGCGAGACAGCCGCGCGACGACCCTGGACGCCTACGGCGATAATCGCATACTGATGCTCGCCCGAGCCATCGTCGTTAACCACGGCCGGTGCTGCGGGGGTCGGAATCGCTGCTTGCAGCATTTCCCCTCCCCAAAGCTGAAGGACCTCGCTGGTGGGATAAGGCAATCCGCTGCCACCATAGCCGCCTCCACCGATGGACATCATCCCTTGGCCTATCATCGCATCTGTCAGAGGCTCGTCGTGCCGCACTCGGAAGGTTTGAAAACGTATCCGGCCGGGGTGGGTCTGACCAGTCCACTCCTCGAGGGGTATTTCCGAAAACTCAAGGCCCTCGCCCTGGATGATCGCCATTTGTCTCCACGCGCCGTCGATCCAAACGTTCCATGAGATATGCCCTGGCGCGGGGAATATGCTGCCGTCTTTGTTGATGGCGTGAAACCGGTCGTCAAAAGGATCGTCAATTTCTCCCTTGATCAGCCGGCTGCGAACCCAAAGCCCGCCGGGCCCGTCCCAAAGCGAACGCGCATAGATGCCGCGGGGAAGTTGATGAGCTTCAAATCCCTTCTCCCACGGCACCCCGGTGTCGGACACGATCAATTCCTTCCTCACGATCAGCCGATCGACATCGATCTCGTTCGGCTGTTTGAGGCCAAACTTCATCAGACCAAACGTGGCTGCTACTGATAGTACGATGGTGACGATGCGTTCCTTCATGGCGAGATCCTCCTGTAGTTGTGTATGTTTCTTTGCAGGGCGTGTAGTGCCGCCTAACAATGATTATACAGTCTGTATAAAACGGGAAACACAGACTGTCTCTTTCTGTATAAGAAGCTGCCGCAACTTCTTGCCTTTTCGCGTAATGTCATTCATATCAACCATTTACCGGCTTCTTTCCTATCAACCCCTTCCAGCTTATACAGTCTGTATAAACCGGATCAAAGCCCACCGACTTGGCTACGCAGCCGAGCCTTTCGATTCCATAAATATCAAAATCTTCCTCGAATTACAATCGTTAAGATGGCAAGGCCATAATCCCGGATTTCTTATTTTATATTTTAAGAGCTTGTCCTGAACCCATTCGGCTTACGCTCAGAGCCTGCCCTGAACGCAGTTGAAGGCGTAAACTCCGTCGAAGGAACTGACCCTCTATTTCCCCGGTATGGTGTCCCCAGATTTCCCGCGCGCGCCAAGTTGATGATTTTGTTCGACATTCCCTTTTTGATTTTTACTTACCTATTGGTTTGTCCATGAGCCACCAAGGAGTCTTCATGAACTTGGCTCCGTCCTCCTTTGAGCAGAACGTGTGCATCGAGTCATTTATGAAATATTCCCAGAAGGATCCTTCATAATCCTTGTCAAAAATTTTAAATGTCCCCTTCTTTTCTTGTTCTTTCAAAAATTCTCGATACGCATCCAGTGGCTCGACACCAGCCTGTTGGAAAATAATACGCCCACCGTACTTCTCATACAGCGACTTGTTGATTTTCCATGATTTGACGAAATGCTGCGCCACTTCCATTCCCTGAGTCTCTTCATCTACTTGTTTGTACGTCTTCAATTTGTTTTCGAGTGTTTGCAGCCTTGAGGTCTTCTCTGTTCGCTCCTGTTCGGTGAGGGACTTGGATTTCAACTCTTCCAACAAATTATCTCTATCTTTTTCAGAATTTGCCTGCCACCGCTTTTTTATTTCCTGTGCCTTCGGCTCTATCTTCTGCAAAAGTGCATCTAATTCATCCTCTGTCGGCTCAATCTTATTTTCCTTTGCGTATTGTTCCAGAAGTGCCCCTAAAATCAATCCTGTCAACTTGTCTTTGTCTTTGATACTAATTCTATTTCCGAGAACCACCGCAATAGTGTCTTTGTCCGGCGCTACCGCCGTCGACTGTTTTTTGCAGGACAACGCAGGAATAGCAACTGCGGCGGCAAGGGCTATTGATATGAGGATTCGTTTCATATATAGATTCCTTTCTTTGTTGAACATTGTTTATATTGATCCGCATAACATTCCAAATACCATTGCACCCGCCCTGAGCGAGTCCCGACAAGTCGGGACGAGTCGAATGGGGTCGGCTCGGGTGCAATCCATTTCTTATGACTCGGGGAATATCAGTTATAACTTTGAGCATAATATAGCAAAATCCGGCACTATTTCAATCTTGACTTTCCCATTTCGGCGATCCGCCTTCGCGAGAGGGACATAACCGCTTCGGCGGAGTCCCTTCTCTTTCCGGGCCGGCAAGCATTGTCTTTCTTAGCCTGAATATTTCTTTGCCACAGAGGACACAGAGGCCACCGAGATAAAAAAATAGAATACTTCCTCATAGTCAGCGATGTCACAGGTTAACAGAGACCTTTTTTAACAGTGGAAATCCGTGTAAATCCGTGTCTGAAAAAAGGCAAGAGTTAGACACTGATTAACACAGATTAACACGGTGTAAATCCGTGTCCAAGACCAACTGAGTTCTCTGTGGTGGGTTGTTTATCGGTCCCGATCAGGGATGGCCGAGCCATTGCAGCTACTTGCCGCCGGTCAGCCAAGTGCTGGTAAGAATTTCAAGGTCGGTGGCGTTAACTGTGCCCGACTGATTAAAATCGGCACTGTCACCGCCGTCACCGGAAGCGTCGGGCCTGCCGGCCTTCCACCGAGCAGCGAAAAGTGCGAAGTCAACCATATCAACGCCATCCCATTCGACAAGCTCAGGGCAGGCCGGGCAAAATTTGTCGCCTGGCCGTATCTGCCAGGCTAACTTGGGATAATCAACACGCTCGCAGAACGTCCAGGTGTTTACAAAATCCCAGCCGGCAGCAGCAAAAGTTGCCCAGGTCTGCATCTGGGCTGTTGTCTTTCCTATTCCGCAGGCACTTGTTGGCTGGCCTGAAGTTTCTATGTCCCAAAAGCAGCCGCTACATTCTCCGCCACATATTCCCGCCAAGCCTCCAGAATTCTCGCCGCCAACCTTGCCCGCTGAATAGCAATTTTTTAACGCACCACTGCGGTTCACGCCGACCAGTCCCCCAATGCAACTTTCTTGCTGAGGCCCAAAGACTCCTGCGACGCAGTGGCAGTTTGTTATAAGCCCGTTATTTGTGCCGACCAAGCCGCCGACCTGTTCGGTGCCGCTGATGTTTCCGCTCACATAGCAGGCTTCAATCGCCCCTGCTTTGAAACCGGTCAAGCCTCCTACGCAGGCATAGCCGGTTATCCTGACATTGGTTAGCCCGACGTTTCTGATTTCGCTTGTCTGGCCCGTGCATCCAAATAAGCCGACACAAAGAAGAAAAGTCCTGCTCACACACAGGTCTGTTATCACGTGCCCTTTGCCATCGAAAACACCTTCGAAGGGAGCGGCGTACCGTCCGATCGGCGTAAAACCATACTTACTGTTCCAGTTGTTCGTGTCGGATGCATCTATGTCATTTGCCAGCTCGTAGCACGCGGCAAGGTCTCTACCCATTTGCTGGAGTTCGTAGACATTCGTGATTATGTAAGGGTCGTTCTTTGTTCCGCAGCCTCTGCCGGTAAACGCACGCATGGTAAAAGTCTGTAAGTCGGCCCAGTTGCTTTCGCCGGCGGAGTTTTTTGCCTGAGCCCCAAAATAATAAGTACCGGGAGCTAAACCAGTTTGCTGCTCACAAAATAATTGTCCGGTCGTCTTGGAGTCGGCAGGTTTACTCCAGTCGGTACAACACCAAAAACCCCATGCCCAACAGGTAAACCAATATTGACAGGGCTCACCGCCATCATCAAGCACTAAACCCCGCAAGGTGGCAGTCGTACGTCCGACGTCGGTGGGGGCGAGAGTCATTACTGTTGGCGGCACGACCGACGCAGGCGGACCACAAGATAGCACAAAATCCACAGCCGAGTTAGCGACAGCCGGCGCTGCGGGGGCTGGATTCTGGCTCAGCACATGTCCTGCCGGAACGATGTCACTGTGCTGCTGCGTAATCACGCCGAGAACCAGTCCGGCAGAGATCATCGCCGACGCAGCATCCGCGCGGGCCATGCCAACTACATCGGGAACGGTGACCATCGGAGGCTGAATAGTAAAGACAGCGTCACTCGTATCGCTGATATTGGGATCATTCACGTCACTTACACGCACCAGACACTGATCTGAGTCCACCGTCGGCACCTGCCAGTCGTATGAACTCACCTGGCTCGTGTCAGAGACATTAACTATTGTCCAGGTTGCACCGTTATCTATAGAATATTCCAGCAGAACATCGCTGACAGAGCCGGTGCTTGTCCAGCCAATTGTGCACGTGCTGCCGGCGGTAAGGGCTTCACCACCGTTGGGCTGCAGCAGAGAAAGCGTCGCCGGCTCGATAGCCGTAATGATAAGCTCGACGCTATTCAAGTTGCCGGTATCCGCGTAATAGGCATCGTAAATCTGCAGCCGCCAGAGGCCGAAGCAATCCTCGCCATCAAAAGCCGCCAGGCGATCCTCTCTGGGCCTGAAGCTTCCGGTAAAGGGCGGCTCACCCTGATTGATCGGGATTTCGGCTTCGTCATCAAATACAGTCTGCGTATAATTTTCGCCCTCAAAATACTCATTGAGGTAAGGATTGTACATGACCAGGCAAATTCTTGCCCCCCCAGGGCTTTTCAGAAAGATTTTCAGATCGAACACCTTTGTGTGCGTTAAGCTGATGCGAACATCCACGTCACAGATAGCAAGGTGGTCAGGAACATCTACGACCGCGTCGTGCATCCAGCCTTTGGTGTCATCGGCGCCAGCGGGAATCCGCAAATCGTATTGACCACCGTAGGTACGGACAGAGTCTCCAAAGCAACTAAGAGGGAATGCCAGCAGAAGCCCCAGAACCGGAACAATCCTTTGTCGGGCAGCGAGAGCTTCCATTCTCCGCTCCTGTGAAAAACCACGTATCCGACAGCGATTAGCCCCGCGTTCCACGCGGGGTCTGAGAGACCGCTTATACCTTATCCGGCCTTGCCCGGCAACACGTGATCGGAAAAAAATAGGAGCCTTAAGGCTAGTGCGCTGTCACCGATGGTTCGCCAAACCGTCATCTCCCACTCAATGTGGAACCCAGCTAGTTGGGTTTCCGGATTCCTTTTGCCCAGGAATGACGCCAACGCATCGAAGTCTGATAGAGCACTATATGCCCCCTTAATCCAGGAGGTTTACCTTAAGGCCCCCGGGACTAGACCATGAAAAGCTTTTCCTGGCCTATCGTCCTAGATATGCCCATTAAAAAGCACACTTCGGCCCAGTCCGTGGCGATAGGGTTCCCTTGCGTAACTTTCCTGTCAGCATCAGGGCCCACCGCCAACCTGATCAACCTGCCCGAGGCCAAGATACTGGACGTTGGTGCTGGCCCCCTGCGGAGAAATAATCAACTGAATCTGGACGCCTACAAAGCCTTGAATGGCCAGAGCGGCCCCGATGCCGCCGTCCCTTACAACACCTTGGGCAAAGTTGGCGTCAAGAATCTGGTCTTGAATCCCAGAGCCTCCACCAGTAGCTTGTAATTGCCCACCAGCCACGCTCGCAGCTTGACCGACGCCAAACAGGCCATCCATGCCTATGGCGTAGGCGCCTTGGACCAGCACACCTCCTTCGAACTGCAGGGCTGTCACAGTGTGATAGGGGTCGGTGGACTGCTGGCTATTGCCTATGACGGCCAGATTTGTGTTTTGGGCTGAACCAATCGGTCCTCCACTCAGCAGAACACCGTTTTCCGCCCCAAGTAGAAAGCCCTGCGCTTGGCCTAAGGCCCCGAACGATGCACAGACAGGCAGAAAGATCAAAATCAGAGAAACGCATAGTCTTTTACGCATGTTTTTAGTCCTTTCTTGACGAGTTTTGCATTTACTCCGTAAGAGGGAGCCCTAAAGGCGTTACTGCCCTTCTGGAGAGACCGTGCCGCTTCAGGGCTCCCTCCTGACTAAATGCCATGAGCAAAGCTCCTCGTCCCTTTAACCAATTGGGCTCTCGCTACTATATATCAAGCTGTGTCTGAGTTGTCCCAACAGTCAGGGTGCTGGTAGCCTGCCCGCTCGTGCTGGGGCCACCACTGACGCTTGAAAGTTGCCCCGCAAGCACTACGCTCGACTCGCTCATCGTGCCGGCGCTATTAGTCGCCGCTTGGTCCTGGATAACGGCCAGAGTATGGTTGCCGGTAGCAACGCCGCTGCCATCAACCTTTGTAACCATCTGACCTAAGCCGACCATAAGGCCCTGGGTTTCCATCTTGGAGCCGCAGCCATCACCAATAAGCTGTATCTGCTCGCCCCCGACCATGGCTTCTTGCATGACGTTCCAGGCGCCGCCGCACTGGCCTATAACGCAACCAGACTGAACGAACACAACTGTTGCAGCCTGGGCGGCCGTACTGCAAAGCTTGGTGTCGGCCTGAGCATTCAGGATCATGGTATTGTTCGTGCTGCTGGCCTCACCGCCGGCGCCGACCAGACTCACTAAGTTGATCGACCCGATGCTGAAATCCTGGAACTGAAGCTTGAAGTCCGGCGGACAGGTCGGAATGACCGCGAACGCAGCGTTGCACAACAGTGTTAACACTGCTACCGAAACTGATACTTTACTAAACATGTTTAGAACTCCTTCTCCTTAGTTCACAACTTACACATCTCCTTTTTTTAGATCGCTAATCACGCATTAGCAATCACGACACAATAAACACCTTTTGGTCCCCGTTTGCCTCCTTTCCCCCTCCACCAGTAATAGTCCCTTGTATTAGTTTCTGGAGACCTTGAGTCTCCAACGAGGAAGATTAGTGTATTGTTAGGTTCTGCACTTGCTGTCCTTGCTGAAACCCAGCCATTTCAAAAAGCTCTCGACTGACCTTGACTCCCGGCGACGCGTCTTTTGCCGTAGGATCAGCGACATGCTCGGTGGCTTGTGTGGTGGTTACGACCGGAGCACGTGCCGGCTTTGCGGTCGCGGCAGAAATCTCCTGGACAGTCTGCCCGGTTTGCTGGACGGCCTGAGACCTTACCCGAATTTTATCGTATAGGCACTTGGGAATACCTCTTCTGAAGGTAGCCTCCGGCCAATACCTGTAGCCTTCCGCGCTAACCAGAGCCTTCCCTTTGCCCTCGGTGATTCCGCTGGAGTAGCCGCCAAATAAAGAAACCGAATAATTAACCTGGCTATAGCCCACAGCACCCCCGGGGAAAGAAGTATTGGAGCCCACGGTGACGCCTTTCATGCCGCCCGAGATAAGCAGGATGTCAACGTCCCACGGCAAGGTCTCTGCCACCGCAGCGTCATAAGCATGGTCCCAGTTGCGCTCTACGACACCTTCAATGCCCACCTTTCCCACGTAGACGTAACCCGCCTCCTTAAGAAGGCCTCTATCTACACTAGAGTCAACGAAGACCAACAGAGGCTTTTCTTTGGGCCTACGGTTACGCAGCAGAGAATTTGCTATCTCGAAACCCCTGCCGTGATGGAAATTATCAGGACCGCCAAATAAAGCGCCGACGCCATTCAGCACGCCTGCCAAAACGTTAAGCGGTCCATCATGAGGCAACGATTCAACGACCTTCTTAAGCTCTCTCATATCATCGGGATCACCAGGATCAAATGCGCGCTCATAGGCCTGGCTATCTCCGTTGGGGCCTGTGGGAAAGTAAGCCTTCAGAGTCCCCCATCCGCCGTGATTCCAATAGGGTAAATAAGGCGGATACGAAGTCAGCGGCGGTGTCCGGTTCTTAATGTTGGAAATCGAAGTGGTGCTGATGAGCGCAACAGCACCAGAATCTGAATCCGAAGTTGCGTCGCCGCTGACAGCAAGAGCAGCGGCATCGGCATTCGCATTACCGCCTTGTGCAGTCGCGTCGCCACCCCCAGCATAAGCATTGCCGCCCTCAGCATAGCCCGGACCCATCACAGATTGAAACTGATTTTGATTGTTCATCTGATTGGCGTTCGTCACACTAGGTGAAGGATTGCTCAGCGGGGGACCAAGATCCACTCCATACGCCGCGGCCCCAATCACAAATGTGACCGTAACCAATATTCCCGTTAATTCTCTTTTTCCCATGGTCAGCCTCCTTTCCGGCTAATTGTGGTCAAGTACCGGCCCATTTCCTGTTCCACATCGTCCCTGCAAACAAAAAGCCCGACAGAACATCCATCTGCTCTGCCGGGCTCACTTTTCGTAAAGAAGAGTCCGCCTAAAATCGGCAATATGATGACGCATTGAATTGCGCCAACGGCTAGGCTTTAGTCAGCCCTCATCCTTTCCTTGATAGCTGTGATGTCAACCTGCTTTATCTGACCCTGATGCACCTGTATTTCGCAGACCAAGCACCCGAAACCAACTTGCTCAGCGCGGTGTCTGAGCTTCTCCAAAATCGTACCTGATTTATCATGGTTCGTTAGAAGTGCTTGTTCGGAACTCTCAGCCATCCTTGCCTTCACATACATCCTTGTTTCCCCTTCGCTCCTGTTGCTCTCGACGCCGTAACACACGCCTAAAGCAAACTTGTTGCTGCCACCCCGCAGTACTTACTCAAACGATCCCTTCTCCTTGCAAAACCCAACTCCAGCTATTCTCACTCAAAGCCCTGTATGCCCCATATTATCTGAACAGGACATTCAACGTTGTGCCCTTTTACCAAATTCCCTGTCCTTGTCAACAAAAATTTGCAGAACTTTCCAACTTTTTTTGACCAACAATTGCGCGCAGATTTGTAAACTCGCACGCGGACGAGCCTTACAAACATCTAATAGGGCGCGAAATTTTGTCGGAAATCTCAACGGCAACTATCGCTGGTCTGTTTGATTACTCTAGAGTTATCCTGATTTCTCAAGTCTTTTGCTTTCGCCCATGTTGCCGAACTTATCGAAAACGGCTATTTTCGCTCATGCCTTCGTTTATCTGGGTAACTGCGTATTGCTGGACAGTCGGTACGCAGCCAAAGACCTTAACAAGCCTGAACTGACAATTCCTGTCAAGCGATGTCACCGAGTCGCTGCTGCAAAGGATGTACAATCATCGCACCAATAACGTAGCTATACCGCATGGGCAGGCACGAATTGGACAAGCCGGCGAAGCCTGACCGGAGACGGACGCCTTATGGGCAGGGGGTATGTTATGCGGGCGCGACCAGACCGAGAGGGCGAGTCACAGCAAAGGCTGCAAGTTTATCGGACATTTACTCTCGGAAGGAAGCGCTCCTTGCATAAAAGGCAAGAACCACGCGCTGCTCAGCAGAGTGCCAGCAGAAGCATCATTTCACTTCCAAAATGGAGTTAAACTCGCCGAAGGGATTCAATTCACTTAATTCGTTGTACGGATCCCGCTGCCATTGGCCGTCAACCACCAATCGGTAGCGGTACTTACCCTGGGGCAGTTTTATTTCTGTTTGCCAGACGCCGCTGTCGGCTACTTTTTCCATAGGGTTCTTCTCAGGCTGCCAATTGTTGAAGTCGCCGGCAATATGCACGCTCTTGGCACGTGGGTACAAAGTGACAAATGCCACCGCGTCACCAATCTGGCTGACGCCATAGTAGTCAGAAAGCTTAGCGTCAGTATCTGTCGGCTTCGGCTGCTGCGCTGGCTGCTCTTCAGTCTGTTTGACCTCGGCAGTTCTCGGCGGCGGCTTTGTTGCCTCCAGCAGGTCACTTGCGCTGGTACTGATAGATTCAAGCTGCTCGGTTAACGAGTTGACCATCTGGTGTCGCTGCTGCCTGGCCTCAGCACCAATGATTTCCTGGGCCAGAGCAGCAAAATCTTTCTGGCCTTTACTGGCAGGGTCATACTCACTAATGGGCTGGCCAAAACTCGATGCCTCCTTGATCTTAGTATTAAAGTTAATGACCGTTCTGAGCATTTTATCGCCGAAGTGCGATCGTAACTCCGCCAGAATTTCTCTTGCCATCTTGGTCCTTATGTCGTACATACTGGCCAGCACTTTAACATCTATTTGCTGGCTGCACCGTTTGCACAGTATGCTCAGCGTCTCCAATTGTTTACTAAGCCCGTGCAACGCAAAGTACCCCGTCTCTACCGGAACAATAACATCGCTGGCAGTCCTCAGTGCATTGAAGGTCAATAGGCCCACCGCCGGCGGACAGTCAACTATGGCATAGTCATAATCGCTTCCGACCTCGTCCAGGACATCTTTTAGACAGCCTTCACGCTCGGCAATCCCCGCCATTTGCTGCTCAAAGGCAGATAGGTCTATGCTGGCTGGCGCCAGCTCCAGCCCATCGCTAATCTGCCACAGTATTTCGGTCAGCCTGATCGGTTCGTTTCGGCTTTTGCTTATAAGCACATCGTATATGCTTTGCTCGATCTGCTCCTCGGGCACAGCAAGGCCCACCGCGCAATGCGACTGTGGATCCATGTCGACCAACAGGACCCTCTTGCCTGCTTCAGCGAGAGCACTGCCCAGATTTATTGATATTGTGGTCTTGCCGCACCCGCCTTTCTGATTGACAATCGCTATGGTTCGCATGCATTCTCTCCAGAGCTGGGTTCCTGTACCCCAAATCTTCTCAGAAGATAGAATTTCCTTAAAGTTACAGTCCGAAAAAAGCCCTTTCACTGCAACTTTCAATACTGAAAAGGCAAATAAATGCCCAGTAATAGTATTCGGCAAAGGATTCTGAAAAACTTTATCTTTTTATGGGACGGGCCTATAAAAACCGCAGCGCCAATATGTTGACTATGCCTGTGGTCGATCCAGGCCGGGCACGATGCCCGACAGAACCAGCTCCGGTATCCGGCTTCGGCTGGGTATTCAGAGCGGTCCGGATCAGAATACGCCGCATCCTTGCCTGCAAAGTGCACGTCTTTCTTCCAACAAAATCTATGCTTGGGAGTTTAGAACACTCGGGCAAACTGATATATTGTACGCCCGTAACCAGCAGTTTAGCAAGTTATTGTACCGACCTGCTGGCGTAAATGTCAACAATAGGAGAAAAAACTATGACAGACAGGATAATGGAGCGACGCAGTTTCCTAAAGTACGCCGGCGCAGTGGCCGCCGGCGCAAGCCTGACGGGCGGGTCGATCTTTGCCCAGGACAGTCAAAGTGACACGAAGCTGCGCAAAGCGCTTCAACTTGGGATGTTGCCCCAGCAGCTTTCCGATGCGGACAAATTCAAGCTCGCCAATAAATGCGGATTCCAGGGCATCGAAGGCTCTCCGATGGACGACCTCGATGCAGCGCGACTGCTGGGCGAGCTGGCACGGCAAGCCGGCGTGCCAATCCACTCCATCGTATTCGGCGGCTGGAATGCGCCGCTATCTGACCCCAACCCTGAAGTGGTCAAGAAAGGATTAGAGGGAATGGAGAGCGCCCTACGCAGCGCCCACGCGATGGGTTCCGAGGCGGTGCTGCTGGTGCCGGCAATCGTTACGGAAACCGTCGGCTACGGCGACGCCTACAAACGATCACAAGAGAATATCCGCAAGCTGCTGCCGCTGGCTGAAGAGATGCGCGTGGTAATCGCGGTAGAGAACGTCTGGAACAAGTTCTTGCTTAGCCCGCTAGAGTTCGCCCGGTACGTAGACGAATTCGATAGCCCCTGGCTAAAGGCATACTTCGACATCGGCAACGTGATCATCTTCGGCTTTGCCCAAGACTGGATCCGCACGCTGGGCAAACGCATAGTCAAAATCCATCTGAAGGACTTCAAGCGCAGCGGCTACAAGTGGACGAACCTGCTCGAGGGTGATGTGAATTGGCCGGAAGTACGAAAGGCGCTGGAGGAGATTAACTACCGCGGATTTTTGACCCCGGAACTATCCGGCGGCGATGAGAGCTATCTTACCGACTTAGCTAATCGCATCGAGCGCATCATCGCGGTGAAGTAATCTCTTGCGGGATTGCCGATCGTGTGAGGTCTCCGCGTAGCTAAACGCCGACGCAAAATGAGTAAAGAAATTTGGTAAGCGTTCACGCAGAAAAATATGGCGTTTTTGCGTCATTGCGAGGCTTTTAGGCCGAAGCAATCTCGAGCTTTTGGCAGTATTAGACTGCTTCGCTTCGCTCGCAGTCACAAAAATGCGGTTTTTCCGTGAACGCTTACGAAATTTGCAGAAATCTCTTGAGATCTCGCGAAAGATTTTGTATAATATTCGCCGATATACAAAGCTAAATAGGTTCTTCATCCTTTATGAAAAACAAAATCGCGCAGATTAAATTCCCGTACAATAGACGCAAGGCAATACAAGCCGTACTGTGGCTTCTGAACCGGCACGGGGGAAAACTTAATAAAATGCAGCTAATCAAAGTGGTTTTTCTTGCCGATCAGCATCATCTCTTCCGCTACGCTCGCCCCATCGTGGGTGGTCAGTATTTTGCAATGAAACTTGGGCCGGTTCCATCCGAACTGCTTGATGATATTGACCGGTCCGGCACAGACGGGACTTTGCCTTTCACCTTGAAGGCCTACGATGTTGTTACAGAGACTACTGCAAACGAAGATTTCCTCTCAGAGTCCGACATCGAAACCCTAGAAGCGGTCAATGCTAAATATGGGGATATGGATAAATATAGGTTAAGCAGGCTCACTCACCGCCTCGAGGCTTATACCGCAAACTGGCCAAAGGGCAGTCAAGGCAGAAACCCACTGCCGTATGAAGACTTTTTCCTGGACAGCAAAGATAAAAGCATACTCGACATCGTCAGCGATGACCAGGAGGCATGGGCAGGCCTTGAGTGATGGAGCTACCTTTTGACTTAGCGTCGCGGCATATCTTTGTCCCAGGCGGCGCATTCAGAGCAAGACTCGAGAAGGGTACCAAGTATAGGTACTATTTTATCCTCAACCGCAATCCAACAGCCGATAACGTTATCCTATTAGTAACAGCTACTACGAAGATCACCCAATATCGAAGTAAATATGCTTCCGATGTCCTCGTCGAAATGGATCCCAGCGAATATAAGCCGCTGGAACAAGACTCTCTAGTCAACTGCGAACTCGCACGTGCCTACCACCGTCCGGATTTAGAGGCAAAACTCCGCAAAGCACTTGCTCAAAAGAAACTCGAAATCTTAGACCCTCTACCTGAGGCGATTTTACGCAGACTTTGTGACGCTCTAAGCGAGTGCAGAAACGTGGCACCTATAGATAAACAGTTAGCGCTAGGCGAGGAGAACATATAGTGCTCTGCTACACATAGGCACAATCGTCGCGCAAAGCAATGTGGCCAACCAAACTCTCAGAAGAGTGCATGATTGGGCAATACGCAAAAAGGGTTCCCGCCTGCAATCCACAGCAAGCGGGAACCCTTCACATTGTGCAATATAGACGTCCCTTGAATCCTGAATGTCGAACCAGAATTTCGAAGTTCGGCATTCGAGATTCGATATTCAGGTCCTTATCCTTTGACCTTTACTTTGACAGGCTTTGCTGCCTCGGTCTTGGGCAGTGTTACCGTAAGCACGCCATCCTTGCATTCGGCCTCGATCTTGTTAGTGTCAATCTCAGCAGGCAGGTTCAAATCTCGCCTGAAGCTGCCGTACGAGCGCTCGATATGATAGTAGCCCTCTTCTTTTCTTTCCTGCTCGTGCTTCTTCTCACCGCTGATGGTCAGTACGTTTCCGTGGACGGAGATGTCGATGTCTTCAGCTTTGCAGCCGGGGACTTCGGCCTTTACCACAAATTCATTCTCTTTTTCAGCGACGTCAATCGCAGGCCAGCGGCTGCGGCCCCAGACCGGCAGCTCCCAATCCTCGAAGAAACCTCTAAAAAGATCATCGACCTCGTTGTGTAGCCTCGCCAAAGGGCCTCTTTCTCTTTCTGCTTCTCTCTTTCTTATCGGTATCAGTGCCATAGCAGACACCTCCTTTCTTGACCCTAAATAGGGCTTTTCCCAATCAAATCTTTTCTTGACAGAACTCAATTCAATGTTAGCAAACTCCGTGCCAGACTGCCGGGATGCGCGGGCCGCGAACGAATATCGAATATCGGATGGCGAATTTCGAACTTGGATGTTGCTTGTTCGATATTCGACATTCTGAAAAGGTCTTGCCGGCAGGCAGTCAAGCTGTCAATTTGGCATTTTCCTCACATAAAAAAAGGTTAGCCACGGAGGGCACAGACCCCGTCCTGAGCGCAGTCGAAGGAGCACACAGAGAAATGACCGATTCGGGATAGTCAGTTGACTGATGAATTATTTGATTGGTTAATTGGTAACGGATTCTCTAATCCGCTTATTCTCTAATTCGCTACAAATCTCTGCAAATCCCGCTTTAATAGTGTAGATTTCTCATTACCGAGCGGGCAACAATGCGGACGCATCTTGGATTCGTGCTTCTTAATGATGGCATTTGCAAAGTGCAGAGAAAGCGTTGACCGTCACCAATGATAACTCGGTATGATTGGATTGCCTTTCAGCCGCCGATTGTTAAAATACTATGGTAAAATCAAACTGAATCTCACGAGAAGGCAAGTGTTGGGAACCAAGTTATGAAATCTCGTTGAGTTTGAATATCAAACCACCAATAAGGAAGAAAGTATGTTCTTTGATGATAAATTCATCGAATCCTTACCTGAGGACTTACCCCTTGCAGTTAAGATAATAGGTGACCGGTTTTTCGACTTGTTTAATTCGCTTCAGCGGAGAAACGAAAATGCGAGAGAACTCATACTTGAATCTCGGGCTTTGTTATCAGTGCTTTCTGAAATAGGGGGTCTAGAGATACGTGTGCCTGAATCTGAGAGCGATCCCGCAAAGGATGCCCAGAAAATGGTTAGTTGCATACACAATTTAAGGGACAGTGCTACTCGTATAACCGAGTCAAACAAACTCCAGCGCTACAGGGAGTTGTTTGCTGCGAAGTTCGGTACAGTATTTCACTACGAGTTCTCTGAAGGGGATCTCGAAAGAATCCAGGAATTAATTAACAGACTCAGAGACCTAATCGGTGTATCTAAAGAGTTGCAGGAGAGTCATAAACAACGCCTTTTACGTAAACTTGAAAAACTCCAATCAGAACTTCATAAGAAAGTATCAGACCTTGATCGGTTTTGGGGATTCTTCATAGATGCGAGCATCGTCGCAGGGCAGATAGGTGAGAATGCAAAGCCTATAGTTGAAGTCATGAAGGAAATCGTAAGCATTATATGGCCCACGCAAACTCGTGGTTACGACCTTCCCAGCAATTTTCCCTTCAAATTGCTTGGGCAATCTGAACATGGCAACAAGTCCAACGGTCACTAGGGTAGAAGATTCCTTCTTCTCAGGTAGGTGGTGCGAAATATCGCACCCTACGTGGCTAATGCGGGCCGGCTGGATTTTGGGGAGGGGAATTGAACGTGTCCGGCATTCTTTTTGGCAGTTGGCCGCTCATTGATAGTCGCTGGCCGAGCTAATTGACTATACCCGCCTTTGCGGAGCCTAATTTTCCGATCCCACCTCTTTATTGTATTTGCGTAAGGCTGCGGCCGGTGATATGAATGCAACCTTCTGTGCCTTACGATCCCAGACGGCAAGCGGCCGTTTTTATTTCATG